>Ga0209429_10002386_pt1 | contig 11087 bp, 5 predicted proteins | sample BarGraNGADG00212_3_FD_184493 | JGI IMG/M metagenome (GOLD analysis project Ga0209429, IMG submission 184493) | Arctic peat soil microbial communities from Barrow, Alaska - Barrow Graham LP Ref core NGADG0004-212 (SPAdes) (version 2) | ecosystem: Environmental > Terrestrial > Soil > Wetlands >... | reverse complement strand
CACCAACCGGTGGATCTCCACCGCTGAGGTCGCCGAGGTGCCCTTCACCGCGTTCGCGTCCCGGAAGAAGAGCGAACAGATCACCGGCCGGCTGGTGGTGCGGCGCATCCCGGGTCAACCCACCACAGGCCCAGGCCGCGTTCGGCGAGGCGCTTCTCGACCTTCCGGATGAACTTCTGGCCCCCGGGATCCCGGGGCCACCATCCGTAGTCCCCGACTTGCAGCACGAGATCCGCGCCGATTCCGGCAGCATGATCCAGCACCTCAAATGCGGCGCCCGTGTTCCAGCGACTTCATAAAGTCCGAACGGCGCCGACACGAGTTCCTGCTCCGTTGCCCCGAGCTCGTCATCGTGGACGAGGCCCACAACTCGGTCGCCGGGGGAGGGGTCGGCCAGCGATCCCGCCACCAACGCTACGAGCTGCTGCGCTCGCTCGCCGCCGACCCGACCCGGCACCTCGTCCTGGCGACCGCCACCCCGCACTCCGGTGATGACGCCGCGTTCGTGAACCTCATCGCCCTGTGCAACCCCGACCTTGAGCACGCGGACCTCGGCAGTGACAGTGGCCGGGCGCTGCTGGCACGCCACTTCGTGCAACGCCGCCGGGCCGACATCCGCCACTACATCGACGAGGACACGCCCTTCCCAAGCGACCGACAGACCCTCGACGCGCCCTACAAACTCAGCCCGGCCTACCGGGATCTGTTCGAGGACGTCCTGACCTACGCCCGTGAACAGGTTCGCGAGGGTGTCACCGGATCCCGCGGTCGCGTGCGCTGGTGGTCCGCCCTCGCGCTCCTGCGTGCGCTCGCCTCAAGCCCCCGCGCCGCAGCCGCAACGCTGCGCACCCGAGCCGCCAACGCCGACCTCACCGACATCGCCGAGGTCGACGCCCTCGGCCGTGCCGGGGTGCTCGACAACTCCGACGACGAAATGCTCGAAGGCATCGACATGACCCCCGGTGCGCTCCTGCACGACCCAGAAGCGCCAGACGGAACCGAGCAAGGAACTCTACGCCGCCGCCTTCTCACGTTCGCCCGACGCGCCCTCGAACTCGAAGGCCCCGACCAAGACCGCAAACTTGACCTGCTCACCACCCAGGTCAAGAAGCTCCTCGAAGACGGCTACACGCCGATCGTGTTCTGCCGCTTCATCGACACCGCCAACTACGTCGGGGAACACCTCACCGCAACACTGTCCGGCAAGCGTGGTGAACCCGTCACCGTCGGCACCGTCACCGGCCTCTTGCCCCCCGCCGAACGCGAGCGCCGCATCGGCGAGCTCACCGACCACGACGGACGACATGTGCTCGTCGCCACGGACTGCCTATCCGAAGGCGTCAACCTGCAAGAGGCGTTCTCCGCCGTCCTGCACTACGACCTCGCCTGGAATCCCACCCGACACGAACAACGTGAGGGAAGGGTGGACCGTTTTGGGCAGCGGCACGACATCGTGCGCGCCGTCACCCTCTACGGCGAAGACAACGGCATCGACGGCATCGTGCTGGACGTCCTCATCCGCAAACACCGTCTCATCGCCAAGGCCACGGGCGTCGCCGTGCCCATCCCCGGTGACGGCCAAGCACTCATTGAGGCTCTCGCCGAAGGCCTGCTGCTGCGCGGCCGTGACGCACAAGCGCCCACCCTCGACCTTGGACTCGACGAGCGCACCATTGCCCTCGACGCAGCCTGGCAGTCGGCCGCGGCCAAGGAGAAGACCTCCCGCACCCGCTTCGCTCAGCACGCCATAAAGCCCGAGGACGTCGTCGCCGAAGTCGAGGAGATCCGAGCCGCTCTCGGCGCCCACGCCGATCTGCAGCACTTCCTCACCAGCACGCTGCGCGCGCTGGGCTCCACCGTCACCACCATGGAGGACGGCTTCAGCGCTGTGCTCGCAACGCTGCCGCTCGGGCTGAGGCACAGCCTGCCCGTCGGCCTTCGAGACCCAGCGATGTTCCGCAGGCAACCTCCCGCTCCGCGCGGCGAGGCCGTGATCGCCCGCACCGACCCGGCCGTGCAAGCCATCGCGCGCTACGTCCTGGAGAGCGCCCTCGACGCGGCCGTCCCCACCAAGGAACGACCCGCCCGACGCGCCGGCGTGATGCGCACCGACGCCGTCACGACCCGCACCACCTTGCTGCTCGTCCGCTTCCGATTCCAGCTCGCCCTCCCCGTCGGCGACGGCACCCAGCAACGGGTCGCCGAAGACGCCCGAGTCCTCGCCTTCGAAGGCGCCCCAGGCAACGCTGTGTGGCTGCCCGACCAACAGGCCGAAGCGCTGCTCTCGGCCGGCCCCAGGGGCAACATCCCTGAGGAGGCTGCCCGCCTTGCCGCCCAGCGCGTCCTCGACGGACTCCCACAGCTCATGCCCCACCTGGAGTACGTCGCGGACGAACACGCCGACCGGCTGCTCGGCGCCCACCGAAGGGTCCGAGCCGGCGCAGGCGCCGTCCGACGCGGCCTCACCGTGACCGCCCAGCGCCCCGTCGACCTGCTCAGCATGCAGATCCTGCTCCCGACCGGAGCAGGCGGATGACCGGGTCACTCACCTCCGTCCACGTCGCCGGCGGACTGCTCCCCACCGACGTCCTGTCCGCGGCACTCGCCGGCAGCCTCGGCGGGCTCAAACCGAACGACTACCACCTGGGCGGTGAGAACCCCCGCGAAGCCTCCGCCCGGGTCTGGACACATCTGCTCGGCGTCTACCGCCGATTCCGCGACGACCTTGCCAAGCTGCCCGACAACGACCCGGCCGTCGGCGTCACCCGTGAGCGCTGGCTCACCGTGCTGCTCTCCGATCTCGGCTACGGCCGAGTGAGCGCGACCGGTCCTGGTGGGCTCACCGTCGAAGACCGGCAGTACCCCGTCAGCCATCTGTGGGGCGCCACCCCGATCCACCTGCTCGGCTGGGGCGTCCCGCTCGACAAACGCAGCCCCGGCGTGCCCGGCGCCGCCCACCGAGCCCCCCACGCCATGGTGCAGGAACTGCTCAACCGCAGCGACCAACACCTGTGGGCGCTGCTGTCCAACGGCCGGGCGTTGCGGCTATTACGTGACTCCACCACCCTCACCGGCCAGGCGTACGTCGAATTCGACCTTGAGGCGATGTTCGACGGCGAGCTGTTCGCCGAGTTCGCCATGCTCTACCTGCTCACCCACCAGTCCCGCGTCGAGGTCCCTGAGGACGGGCAGCCGTCAGACTGCTGGCTCGAGCAATGGCGCACCACCGCCGTCAGCCAAGGAGTCCGCGCCCTCAACCTGCTCCGCGACGGCGTCCAGCAGGCGCTCGAAACCCTAGGCACCGGCTTCCTGCAACACCCTGCCAACAGCCGCCTGCGCGACGACCTCGACGGCGGCGCCATCCGCGTCGAAGACCTGCACGCCAGCCTCCTGCGGACGGTCTACCGGCTGCTTTTCTGGTCCGTCGCCGAAGACCGCGACGCCCTGCACAACCGGACTGCTACTGCGGACATGCGCGAGCGCTACCGCGACCACTTCTCCTCCACCCGACTGCGCCGCCTCGCGCTTCGACGTCAGGGCAGCGCCCACCATGACCTGTGGGACGCCGTCAGCCTCGTCATGACAGCCCTCGGACGAGAAGACGGTGAACCCCGCCTCGGGCTCCCCGGCCTCGGCGGTCTGTTCAGCACCACCAGCGCCGACGTCCTAACCGGCGCCCGACTCGGCAACCAGCCACTTCTGGGCGCAGTCCGGTCGCTGTCGATAGTGCAGCCCAAGAACCAGCCGCGCCGCCTGGTCGACTTCCGCAACCTCGGAGCGGACGAGCTCGGCTCGATCTACGAGTCACTTCTCGAGCTCGTTCCCCGCCACGACCCCATCCGGCACCGGTTCAGCCTGGAGAACCTCGCAGGGAACGACCGCAAGACCTCCGGCAGCTACTACACCCCCAGCGACCTCGTCGAACTTGTCCTCGACAACGCCCTTAACCCAGTCCTCGACAACGCCGAAAAACAGCCGGACCCGGAGCAGGCCCTCCTCGCCCTCACCGTTTGCGATCCGGCAATCGGCAGCGGGCATTTCATGGTTTCCGCGGCCCGACGGATCGCCGCGCGGCTCGCGACCGTCCGTTCCGGCGAGATCGACCCCACCCCCACCGACACGCAGGACGCCATGCACGACGTCGTCGCCCGGTGCATCTACGGCGTAGACATCAACCCGATGGCCGCCGACCTCGCCAAGGTCAGCCTGTGGCTCGAAGCCATGAGCCCCGGCAGGCCGCTGTCGTTCCTGGACCACCACATCAAAGTCGGCAACTCGCTCTTGGGCACGACCCCGGCGCTGCTACACGCCGGCATCCCCGACGAGGCGTACGTCGCCCTCACCGGCGACGACAAGAAGATCGCTGCTGCTTGGAAGAACCTCAACGAGAAGCAGCGCGCCGGACAGACCTTACTGTTCGACGAAGGCGGGCTGGAACTCGGCAACGTGGAGCAGCGGAAGGCAGCCGAGGAAATCGGCGCCCGGGCAGCGGCAGCCCAGACTCTCGCCGATGTCGCGTGGGCCGCACAGCGCTACGCCCAGGAAACCAGTAGCGACCACGCGGTTCGCGGACGCCGCGTGGCCGACGCCTGGTGCGCAGCCTTCCTCGGCCCCAAGACACCGGATGCGGCGCCAATTACGCAGGCAGTGCTTGAGGAGATCGGCGCCGGAACGAACGACCTCCAAATGCTCTCCATCGTCGACCACATCGACACGCTGGCCAGCCGGCACAGGCTCTTCCACTGGCATCTCGAGTTCCCCGAGGTCTTCCGCGTTCCGGAACACGGGCCTGCCAACACCCCCACTGGCTGGACTGGCGGCTTCTCGGCAATGCTCGGCAACCCACCGTGGGAAACGCTCCAGATGAGCGAGAAGGAGTTCTTTGCTTCCCGCGATAGCACCGTCGCTGATGCCAAGACCGCGGCGTTGCGCAAGAAGCTGATCGCAGCACTTGCTGAATCCAACCCGGCGCTTTTCGCTGAGTTCAGCTTCGAGTCCCGCCGCGGAGAGGCTGAAGTCCATCTGATTCGCGCGAGCCGTCGTTTCCCCCTGTGCGCCACCGGAAAGATCAACACTTACAGTGTCTTCGCCGAGCACTTCCGGGCCGGCGTTGCCTTTGGCGGCCGAGTTGGCATCCTGACTCCGACCGGCCTTGCGACGGGGGATGCTACCTCCGCTTTCTTCTCGGACACAGTCCGTGCAGGACGCCTGGCGGCGTTCTACGACTTTGCCAATCACAAACGAAACATCTTTCCTGGTCTGAAGGGTCAATCTTGGTTCGCGCTGACTGTGTTGACGGGTGGCGAGCGCGTCACGGAGTTGCACGTCGCCTTTGACCTTTCTTGGCCCGACGAGGTTCCTGCGCGACGCTTCGTCCTTGCGCTCGATGAGATCACGCTGTTGAACCCAAACACCGGAACACTGCCCGTCTTCCGGACGAGGCGCGACGCCGATATCACCCTGGCCTGTTACCGCACTCATCCGGTGCTGCAACGCGACGAAGCTGCCGACGGGAACCTCTGGGGGCTTCAGTTCAAGCAGGGCTTGTTCAACATGGCAAGCAGCTCCGAGAACTTTGAAACCGCCGATGACCTCGATCGGCTCGGCGCGACATTTGATGGCTGGGCCTGGCGGAAGGGTGGCGCGCGCTGGTTGCCGCTGTACGAGGCGAAGATGCTCAACTTGTACCACGACAGGTTCGGGACTTATCAGGGCTATGACATCAGGGACGGGGTCGGCGTCCGCGCTATACCCACCCCGAGCGACGAGTGTCTTGACGATCCTGACTTTGAGCCGTTAGCGCGGTACTGGGTGGCAGAGCAGACGGTCGATGAGTCTGTTCCCGCTGGTTGGACGCATGACTGGTTCTTTGGATGGCGGGACATCACCAACGTCACCAACGTGCGCACATTCGTGGCGAGTCTGGTTCCAAAGGCGGCGATCGGACATGTCTTTCCGGTTGCGTTACTCCGAGATCACACACGGGTGCCGCTGTTGCAGGCGGTGTGGTCATCCATGGTCATGGACTATGTCGTGCGCCAGAAGCTCAGCGGCACCCACATGACCTATGGCGTCGTCAATCAACTGGCGTGTCCTAGCCCTGCGGCCTTCGATGAGCAGCCTTCTTGGTGCGGCACGAGTCTTGGTGCCTTCGTCCGGTTACGCGTGCTCGAGCTCTCTTACACTTCGCACCTGATCAAGCCGTATGCGGTGGACGTATTCGGAAGTGACCACGGGGCGCCGTACCGTTGGATACCCGAACGCCGCGATGAGCTGCGCGCAGAGCTCGACGGAGCGATGTTCTTCCTGTACGGGCTCGATCGGGTCGACGTTGAGCATGTCCTGGACTCGTTCTACGGAGTGCGCAAGAACGAGGAGCGCGACCTCGGCGAGTTTCGCACCAAGCGCCTCGTCCTCGCCGCCTACGACGCCATGACCACCGCAGCAGAGACCGGGGTGCCGTTCGTCAGCCCGATGGACCCGCCGCCAGGTGAGGGTCCCCGCCACGAGGAGAGGACGCCATGAGCGTCGACACCACGATGGATGCAAGCGTCACTCCCAGCCCGGTGCAAGACGCTGAGTGGACCGCCCGGTACCGCGCGCGTCTTCGCGCCGCCTTGCAGGTGCTCTCCGAGCACGAGGTGCCACTAACTGGGGAACTGCAAGAGCTCACTGCGCAACGGGTGCCACTCAACGAGTGGGACGCCTCCACCACGTCAAGCGGCGCGGTGCGTGCCTGGACGAACCTCGGCTGGAACCTGACGACCACATACGAGCACGCCGGCTGGGTGCACATCACCTCGGAGGGTGGGTACCGGCTCACGAAGGAGGGGCGGGCTGCCCTGGCCACTTACCCCGACCCGATGAAGATGTACGACGAGGGCGTGGCGGCATACCAAAGGTGGGATGCCGCTCGCAAAGAGCAGCTTGCCGACCTCACGCTCGATCCCGCCCACGAGGTGTTGCATCCTGGGTCCGAAGCAGCCCATGCGCTGCGGGCTGCAGGGCCCGTGCTGCAGGCCTGGCGGACGGGTGACTCAGCATTCCTGCCCGGCACCTCCGTCTGGAACGCCGAGACGACGATGCGGCTGGTCGACTACCTGACCACGGCTCCCCAACCCACGCCGGGGACCCTGCCGGGTCTGGACGACCAGCGCGCCCGGGTGCTCGCGGCGGAGGCCTTCGTGCTTCTGGTTGGACCGTTCAACGACATGTACGGCTCGACCAAGCGCAGCAGGGTGCGCAGCCCGCTCATGCTCGGGGAAGAGCCTCCGGGGCTGCCATGGCAGCTCTCGGCTGACCTTGAGCAAGGGTTCGTCCACGGCGGGAAGGCGCTCATTGCTGACCCCCCGTCGCTGCTGCGCTGGTTCGCAACACTCTTGCAGCACTGGTGGCAGCAGCCCGCGGAACAGCGCGCGAAGGCATGGGACGACCCCTGGCTGTTCCGGGACCTGGTCTCCGGGGTCGCCGGCGTCGACGACCGGGTGGCGTCTCTGATCTGCGTTGTGGCTCATCCGGGCTCGTTCACGACGGTGCTGCGCAGGGCGGATCGTGACCGTGTCGTGGAGACGTTCAATGGCAAGGTCCCAGCGACCACATCAGATGTCGAGCGTGACCTGAAGGCGATCACGGTCGCCCTGCAGGAAGAGCAGGGCGGAAGAGCGGTCCGGTACGACGCGGCGCCGCTCCTGCAGCAGTGGAGCCAGGACTCCGGGTCCCATGCCTGGCTGGTGCGAGGCGAGCTCGACCAGCAGAACCGTGTTCCCTCCTGGGTGACACAAGGCCGGGTGACTCTGACCGTCGGCCGGTTCACGCAACTGCCGGCCGACCTGACACAGGGTGCGCTCAGCGCCCTGGTCGACGACCGCTACGCGGATCTGCCGGTGGTCAAGCGGGAGTCCAAGCGGCGCGACGTACTCGCCTTTGTCCTCGGCATGCAGCCCGAAGACCTTGTCATCACCGTCGATGGCGGGGAGCTCCGTCTGGGCCGGCTGAAGGACGAGCCGGCGGTCCTAGAGCACATCGGTGGCCTGACGCTGCTGACCCGCCCCGTCGCCTGGGTGGCGAACCTCACTCCGGCCGTGAAGGACCTCCCGGCGACCGTGCGCCCGAGGGTGCGGTTCAAGGGTGAGGACGTCGTCGACCTCACCGACATGCTCGCCGCCCTGGAGCCACTCGAAGAGGTGGACGAGGAAATCATCATCGATGAGGATGCCAAGGACGTCACCGAAGACGGGGTAGTCCAGGTAGAGGCAGAGATCCTCGTCGTGCCGGTTCCTCCGGCTGTTCTGTCCTGCGACGAACAGAAACTTGCGGCGCAGCTGTTCCACGACGACTCCGCATGGCTGCATGAGCTGTTGATCAGCCTCAACGAGCGCAAGCAGGTGGTTTTGGAAGGTCCGCCGGGAACTGGCAAGACCTACCTGGTGCTGAAACTGCTCGAGGCCTGCGGGGTGGTCGAGAACCAGTCTGCACTCGTGCAGTTCCACCCCACCTACTCCTACGAGGACTTTGTCGAGGGCTTCAGGCCGACGGCCACCGACAGTGGATCCGGCGCGACGCTAACCGTCACACCCGGGCCCCTGAAACGCCTCGCAGACGAGGCCAGGAACGCGCCAAGCAAACCGTTCGTCCTGGTCATCGACGAAATCAACAGGGCCAACATCGCGAAAGTCTTCGGCGAGCTGTACTTCCTGCTGGAGTACCGCGACCGCGAAATCGAACTGCTCTACAGCGCCGGCGAGCGGTTCAGCCTACCGGAGAACCTGTTCATCATCGGAACGATGAACACCGCCGACCGGTCCATCGCGCTGCTGGACGCCGCGCTCCGCCGGCGCTTCGTGTTCCTGTCCATGGACACCGCCGAGCCGTCGCTGACCGGGGTGCTGAAGGCGTGGTGTGATGCCAAAGGGCAACCCGCGGGTCTGGCCCAGCTGCGGGACCGCATCAACAAGGAAATGGGCGTTCGTGGACTGGAGGCGGCGCTTGCCTTCGGGCCGTCGTACTACATGCGTGGTGGGTTGAACGAGCCCGACGCCCTCGGGCGGCTGTGGCGGCGGGAACTGCGCCCCATGCTGCTCGAGCATCACTATGGCGACCACGACAAGGTGGACGGCTGGTACCCGTTCCAGAAGTGGTGCCAGGAGTTCGACCTGATCGCTGCGCCGGGGGACGCCGGTGTCACGGACTGAGCTCTCGACTCTGAGTGAGGGGCAAAGTGTCTGGCCCGTCGCCCTGACGCAGGCTGAGGCCGCGGCGCTCAACCGGAGCAAGCTTGTGACGGCGCAGCCGGAGGGGGATGACTGGCGCGTCACCGCGGAGTACGCCGTGGGTGTCGTTCGCATCGGCGACTTCGTCGTACGCGTCACCCCCAAGGTCGGGGTCGTCAAGGTCCTGACGCTGCTGGCCCGGGCGTACGGGGTGGCGGGGTTGACGATCGACCCGAGCACAGTCGAGCTTGGGCACGACGCGGACCTGTCGGCCGTGCTGGCGGTGCTGTTCGCGCTGGAGGTTGACCGTGCGATGGCCGGCGGACCGCTGCGTGGATACCGCACCGAGGACCGGACCCTTCCCGTACTGCGTGGTCGGTTGCGCATGAGGGACCAGTACCTGCGCCGCTACGGGGTGCTGTCTCCCCTTGAGGTGACGGTCGATGAGTGGACGCTGGACACGGATGAGAACCGCCTCATCCGCGCCGCATCTCAACGACTGCTGGATCTGCCCGATGTGCCGCAGCGCGCACGAGTTGGGTTGATGCGCCTCGACCGCCTGCTGGCCGAGGCGTGGGTGCCCCCGCGAGGGGCGTCGCTCGCGGGATGGACGCCGACCCGGCTCAACGCCCGGCTCCATCGGCTGCTCCACCTCGCCGAGCTGGTCATCGCACACACCAGCGTCGAGCATGAGGCCGGCTCGAAACAGACCCACGGGTTCGTCATCAACCTGGCCTGGCTGTTTGAGAAACTCGTGGCCCAGCTGCTCGGGGAGGCCTGTCCGGGGCTGGTCACGCAAAAGACCTACCCCTTGGACAGCCTGAGCCGGTTGTCGATCCGGCCGGATCTCGTCTTCAAGGACCTCGCTGGGGGCGCGATCGCGGTTGCGGACACAAAGTACAAACTGCTGGACGACAACGGGAACGTGCCGAATGCGGACGCCTACCAGCTGGTGACCTACTGCGCGCGGCTGGGACTGTGGACGGGTCATCTCATCTACGCGGCAGGCGAGCCCCACGCGGAGCCGTTCGACATCCTCGGTACCGATGTGCGCCTCGTGATCCACCGAATCGACCTGCAGCAGGACATGACGGGCATCGAGTCCCAGGTGGCCGCACTGCTCGACAAGATCCTCCAACCGGAGCACGCCGGATTAGTCGCTAAGCCGGTCTGAGTCACGGCTCTTGGCCATCTTCGATGTCGCCACCGAGGGGCCCGGGCTGCCTTAGCGTCCTGGGCGTTTCGATTGGCGTGATCCGCCGTACCTTGACAACCTAAAGCATTTTGAGACATCGCCTCGACCCCTCACGCGGAGGATCGGGGCGGCGGTGCGACTGGGCCCGCCGTGTCTCAAAAGGATGTCTTGCCGTAATCCGTCTCGCGGGAGGGGTGTCACGTATTCGGCCGTATAGGTGACAGGGGTTCCGGATGCTCGTCGGCTACATGCGGGTGTCGAAGTCCGACGGGTCACAGACCACCGACCCACAACGAGACGCACTGCGCGAAGCCGGCGTCGACGAGGTGTGCGGCGCGCCGCGCGATCGGTGTGCGAAAGCCGTGTCCCCAGGCTGCGTCGCTTGCGAGGTCGAACGGGGGCACGCTCGACTCCTGGCTATCACACGGGATAATGGACGGAATCCCGTGTGATAGTCGCTAGAGTCTCTTCGGTGAGCAACCTTCTGCCGAACCTCGACGACCTCCTCACCGAGCTTCCCGGCGCAACCCCTGGCGTCGAGGATGCACGGGCAATCGTCGAGGCGGCCGCCGACGAGACACCTCGACCATTGACGGCCTCCGGCCCAGATGTGATCACCTTGTTGGATGGCGTGCCGCTGACCCTCGACGAGGCCGGCTACGTCGAGGCTGCCCGGGCGGAGA
>Ga0209429_10002385_pt1 | contig 11089 bp, 5 predicted proteins | sample BarGraNGADG00212_3_FD_184493 | JGI IMG/M metagenome (GOLD analysis project Ga0209429, IMG submission 184493) | Arctic peat soil microbial communities from Barrow, Alaska - Barrow Graham LP Ref core NGADG0004-212 (SPAdes) (version 2) | ecosystem: Environmental > Terrestrial > Soil > Wetlands >... | reverse complement strand
GCTCAAATAGCGTTGGTGTTAAGGTCGAAGCGATGCTTCTGATTCCGGGGTCTCCATCCCTTCCAATCATTCCAACGATACCGCTATACACATCCTGTCCTAACCCGCTAGTAATTTCTCCAACAGAATCTCCACTCATCATTCCGGCGACAATGGTTGAGATTGTATTCTCGAGCAGGGCCCCTGTGTTGAAGCCCTCAGGGATGGTGATAATTTTGTTACCAATCCTGATAGGTATCTTGTTCTGAGAAACGTAGTCCTGTAATTCTTTTCTTTCCTTCTCCCTAGCCTTGAATGCGATACCGGCGGCGATACTTGCGATAAGAATTGCGGCTGCGGAGAATCCCTCAAACTTGACACCCATATTGTCGCTAGCCATCTTCGTTCCAAGTTCCTTGATAGCCAAATCCCAAGTCATGGAAACGTCAAGAGATGCCTGAGAGAATTGCCAAGCTTTTCTTATATTGGCCGCCGTTTCTGAGCTACCATATACAGTAAAGTCTGCTGAACTGGCTATCAGTGCGTACATCTGCTCTATCTCTGACTTACCACCAGCCTGCTCGACATTAAATGCGTAGTTCCTTCCTATTGATTCAGAGACTCCGAGCACGTTGTCGTGAATGTACTGGAATAGTCTCTGCATATGAGTGAGAGCTACGGCATGGTCAATGTTCTGGAAATCATTAAAGACATTTCCCGTAAGTTCGTTTGGTGTACCCATTCCAACCAATCCAGAGGACTTTTCAGACTTCCCCATGATGAGCTTGAGGATGGTGTTCGCCATAGCGACAGGGTGAATGCCATATCTCGTTAGAACGAGGGCACCATCGCGAACAGTATTCGTCTGTGCAAATGCGGGAGTCATGAGCTTCAACTCTCTCTCTGCGGTCATCAGCTTGCTATAGATGTCAGTATTAAGGAGTCCCCATGTTGCATGGGCTCTACTGATGATGCTCGTTATTTGTCTCTTGATATGGTCGGGAGCGTCTACCCACCTGATTCCTTCGTCCAAGGCTGAGGTTGGCGCTACGAAGAAGGTTGGTGCCCCCTTGACTGCCTTCTCGCTAACATATCCCATCTCAGTAGAGAATCGCTTAACGTACTCATTGTATTCAAACCACTGATTGTACCTGTTCATGGTGTTTACGATACCGTTCAGGTACCCTGTCACCTGCTTGTGGCTTACGTTTTCAATGTTCTTTTCCTGAGTAGGTGAGGATGCGTCCATCCCGCTAGAATTAGGTTCAGCGGATGAGACATAGGCGTCAATCCAATCATCTATCATGAATCTGTCAAGATTCTTTCCAAGAGGCATCCCATTGGCGTGCATGGTGTTGACGATAGGGGCGAGGTACTTGTGCGCCTCATCCATGATACCCTTAAGCAAGGCATACTGTTCGGGGGTATAGGCTGCGAGTTCCGCTAGAGCATTCCTTTTTACTGAATCAAGCTTATCTTCCAGCTTTCCCTTACCTTGCTTTAACATGTTTACTTCTGGCATTGAATCCACGTTGACGGGATTTCCCTTTGAACCCGCATATAGGATAGAGAATTTGTTTAAGTCCTCTTCCGTGAGCCCGTTCTTCTTAAGGGTTTCTCCGAGCTCCATGAATGGGGTCAACTTAACTCCGGGAGCAAAGGATTGCTTCGCTCCATCCGGCAATGGTGCCAGTCCGTGGAGAAGGGCATACTCTGTAACTGTTGAGGAACCACGGATAACCGTTAGCAACTTATAGGTGTAACCATCAAGATAGCCCAAGTTTCTGAGAACATTGATGTCATCCTTATACAACTCTTCTGCGTGAGATAACTTATCCTGAGAGGCAAAGTTACTTATCGGCTTTGTCTTAAGAAGCGTTGGTAGAACAGCTACCTGCTCTCCTTGCTGGTTCGTAAGTACGGGATTTCCACCAGCCGTAATCGTCATTGTTGTTGGAGCTGGCCCAGTGCCGCTTTGCTGCTGTCCACCGTACTGAGTTTGATAGAAGAGGGTAGCAGAAGAGGGGGCGTTATACCCCGACTTGTCTAGCTTGGCTGCGGCTGCTGCTGCTCTTGGACTGATTGCACCATCTGTTGCAAAAGGAGTAATTTCATTAACATTTCCAGCTTCGTCTGTGATAGGTTGTTGATTAACTGCGTTCCTTTTGGCAAGGAGGTCTTGTAAGAACTTGATTTCGTCTGCATGAGCCTTTATCTCCCCATATTTAGCGAAAGAACCTTCTGCTTTTTCACCAGCTTTCTCTCTCGCATATTGCCAGATAGCTGCTTGCATTTCACGGGGAGTCATCCCCGACTTCTTAGCCACCTGAGTTGTTAGTGCTTTTGCAACAAGTCTCTGTTCATTTGTTGGGTTTTCAGCATTAAACCAGAAGCGAGCCATCCACCTATCTATTACAAGAGCACTATCATTTCCGAGAATAGCTTGGGCGAACTCTCCAACCTTTGGTAGCTCTATACCAGCGAGAATCTTTCTCATATTCTCTATATGAGCACCCATGAAGCCATCAGCTCCAGTTGGGAGTCTTCCTTCTGTAAGGATAATACCCAGTGCCTTTTCTGTCAGGGTAACGTTTGCTCCAACCTGCATACCGGCACTTGTTGCGGCAAGAATCTTTGTTACAAGGTCAACATTCTCTTCACCTAGAATGGATGCGGAGAATTCCCTGATGGAATTGTATTCCTCAAGACCCCACTGTTCATAGGGTTTAATCATCGTGGAAACGACAGAGGCCATGTTCTTTCCGTACTTTGTCTTTGCCACATTGTATGCGGTCTCTACTCTCTTTGCGAAACCAGCAACAACCTTGTCAGACATTCCGGCAATCTGTTCTTCGGTAATACCAGCCCAACGCATGATGTCGTGGGGTGCCATTTCGCTAAGAGCAGGAAGAGCCTTAAGAATATTCTTGCTCAGGAATGGTACAAGAGACTGCCACCCATTCTTTGTCTTGACCTCAATATTGGTTGCAGCAATCGGGCCTTGTTGTTCATAGTTAGGAAGAGACCACTCAACACCCTTGCCGTACTCTCCGATTTGCGGATTCTGTAACACTGAGGACTTGATGCGAATAGTATTATTGCCGGGGAAATCAATTGCATTACCAGCCGTGAAGTCACCTGTTGTCATCCCTTCCCTCTTAATTCCCTCAAGGGCGGTAGATGTGGTTTGATGGTAGAGATAAGCGGGCGCTGCGTTCCCCAATGTTGGGGCTGCTTCTAAGGTTTGTGATGTTCCGCTCATTGCCGTGTCGGGGCCGGAATAATAAGTAGGTAGACCCTGCTCGTTGAACCCCATACCTTCCGGTGAATCGTTCTTGCTATTAATGGCGGCATTGAGTAATGGGGATGAGGGTGCCTCAACTCCAAATTCTACATTATCAAATGAGAAGCCAATGGCCTTCTTCTCTCTAAGGGTAGAGATTGTTTTCCCCCCTAGCGGTGCGAAGTTAATGTCCTTGGCTGTTCCAACTATCTCGTGAGTACGTGGGTCAATGAACCACCAGTTTCCCTTACCGTCACCATAGAGAACGCTTTCCTGTCCTGCGGCTGCTGCAAACTTAAAGCCAGCCTCAACATTTGTAAAGGTAAAGCTATTCTCATGGGTCATACTTCCGTCCATTGCCTCGTATGTTCCACGGTTCGGTTTCAATCCACCAAGCAACTTTCCTAGCGCAGTAGTCTTGGCCCAATTGTTTAACTTCTCGCCAGTCCTTTCTACGGATGCAAAAACGACAGGCTGAGTCTGAAAAGCCGTTTTATAGGATTCCGCGTTCATCTTCGTAGAGTCCAGAACCCCAATCCTCTGCCCCAATTCCGCATTCACTTCGGGAGAGTTTGCGTTCTCTATCTCCACGGCAGCAGCGTCCGCACCTGCTTTCGCAAACACCACGGAACCTGTGGCCTGTTTTATGGCAGAGCCTATGTTGTTGAGGGCTCTCTTGTCCATCGTGTAGCTAACACCACCAACCATAACGCTCGTACCACTAGCCAGAATAGAACCAATGAGTCCGGCTTTAATACCCTTTCCTAGTGAAGCCCAAGCGCTTTCCTTGTTAAATACCTTAACTCCATTAAGGTAATCGCCTAAGTCCTCTCCAAGAGACTCTATTAGTTCCTGCGCTCCGTTCTCAATCATGTCCGTGCCGATAGCTCTAGCTCCACCGGCCATAGTAAGCTTGGCGTAGGCGGCGCCGAGACTTCCGGCTGCTGCCTTCAACTGTCCCGCTCTTGCCAAAATCTTAGGCATAGAGTCAAGGGCTATTTGCTTTCCAAGCGTAGTAAGGGCATCCTGTGCTTCGTCTGATACCGTTCTCGTTAGGAGACTCTTTCCTGCACCAAATGCCTTGAGCTGTATATACTCTCCGAGCCAGTTAACGACTCCGGAAAACTCAGCGGTCTGCGTTGCTCGCTTACCATCAATCCCTGCACCAATAGCCTCTGCATACTTTCCAGACAGAGACCATAGGCCAAATAGGGGAGCAACAATTGGGGCTGCGGCACCACCAGTTATAGCACTAATTCCTAAAGCGAGACCCTCTGATACTGCTCCACTTCCAATGTCCTTTGTAAAGTTTGCAACGACATCCCAACTCTTATCACCGGTAGCTACTGTTGCATAGAGTCCGGGGCTTGCGGCAATGTCAGAAGCAATGTGATTCTGAACAGATAGCATTTTGCTGTTGTTGGCTGCAACACGGGTCTTAGCTTCGGCATACATCTTAACAAGAACATCGTGGGGTTGATTCAACCAAACAACGCCCGAAACTGCGGGGTTATCAATTCCGTTAAGACGTTCCTCTATCAACTGTAGCTCCTTCTCTGCTGAATATCCAGCAAATGCAGAAGGCAGCCCTTGGGTTTCCTTAGCGCCAGTGTTAACTCCATGAACTAAGGTCAAACCTAGTGCCTTAATAATTTTCGGAGTTAGTTCGGCGGGGTCATTTTCCGTCCTTAGGACAAGCGTTGGAGTTGTTCTTGCCGCATACTTTCCCGTATCAGTTTTGTATAGCTCCGGGGTCTTGGTTACACGATAAGATGGAGCTGGCTTTGTCCTTGTATCGGCCTTAGCTAACTCTGCTTGAGATATAACACCCCTATTGATAGTTCCCCTGCCGCCACCAGCTGACGCAGGAGCGGTGCGTAGTGCTACCGGAGCAGGTTTAACGGGAGCTTTCTGCGTTGGCGCTTGAGCATAGCTAAACTTGTAGCCCAAGTTAAGTCTCTTAAATTTTGATGTGCTTGGTGAAGACAGTCCGGGCTTTACGCCCGGAGTCGTCGCCTTTTGAAATGGAGGTAGGATAAGTTTCTTAAATACCATAATGCTCCTTTACTTATTTCTAATAAACTCTGCCATCAAAGCATCGTACTCGGCCCCCATAGCCCCACCGGTCTGTCCAGAAAGACCCGGTTTGCCAGATGGTTCATCTGCTTGAGCGAGAATTTGTGAACCTATATTCGCCTCGTTTATTTGAATTCCTTGGTTTATCATTCCTTGGAGCATTGCCTTGAATGGGGGAGAGAACTTTGGATTGTTTGGACTCCAAATGTCAGATACGTTAAGAGCATTCATAGCTGAATCGTATAGCCCCTTGTTTGCGGCGATATAGGCAGCCTTTGATTGTTCTGTCCACGTATCTCCAATATTCAGAGTAACGCCGGAACCAACGATATTTGGGTCTTGAGCTATGCTTGCGTCAACTGTCGTCCCAACGGGCATATTCACAACCTTATCATAGGCCAGCTTAAAGGCAAGGGCCGCAGGGTGAGTCCAGACATTGGGAGCAGCCTTAGCCGTTCCGCCAGCGCCACCTGAACCACCTGCTCCGCCGCCTCCTGATAGTGCATAGGCTTTCGATGTTCCACTTGCTGAACCTGAGGCATTGATTCTCTGAGTCGTAGCGTTGAACCATTGCAGGTCGAGCTGCTTGTTCTGATATGCCACAAGGGCATCTGCCTTAGCCTTAGTTGCATCATACTCAGCTTGAGCTACGAGCTGGTCACTTACCTTCTGCATCTTTGCTATTTTCAAGTAAGGAAGCTGCCAATCATTGGTCGTGTTTCCGTCATTCGCCACCTTATTTATCTGAGCTTGGAAATCAATAGCATACTGATTGATTGTGTTGAGGAAATCCGTTTTCGTTTGAGCTGCGACACCGACAAGTTTAGTCTGTCTGTCAGCTGCAAGCATTCCCGACTTAAAGGTGTATAGCGGGTCACTTGGGTCTAGGTTATTGATAGCCGCCTGATAGTCGCCAGCATATTGTCCCATCGTGTTGACGAACTGTTGTTGTGCCGCAGCTGTTGCATCGTTGGACGCGGCATTAGTCTGTAGATTCTGAGTGAAGGCCGTATTTGCAGCTTCAGTTTTGTTGGCATAAGCCTGTTGAGTAGCATTGGCCGCTTCGCCTCTGAGCTGTGCTTGCTGATTAAAAGTCGTTATTTGGGCATTAGCCGCATCAAGTTTGACCTGTTCCTGTTGACTAAACTTCGCAACCGCAGCATTAGCTGCATCGGCATTCTGTTGTACCTGTTGATTAAAAGCTCTATCGCTGAGTTGTCCTTGCTGATTAAAGGCCGTAGCTTGGGCATTGGCAGCATCAAGGTTAATCTGTGCTTGCTGACTAAACTTAGTAATCGCGGCATTCATCGCGTCAGTGTTCTGTTGTGCTTGCTGATTAAATGCCTGTTCGCTAAGTTGTGTCTGCTGACTGAACTTTGTATTTGCAGCATTGGCTGCGTCAGCGTTAAGTTGTGACTGCTGACCAAAGGCCGTTGCCTGCATCTGTTGTCCTGTTGCAAATACCTGTGCAGCAACTGCATCAATAACTCCCATCTTCTGAACAGAGAGTTTAGCAACGAGAGCTGCCATTTCCTGCTTGGTCTGCTCGTCCTGAGCAACAACCTGTAGCATCTGTGCCGTGTACTGAGCGACAGCTGAGGCATTGCCCTTAAGGACTTCAATATCAATGTTTCCGGTCATAACAGCCATGTCAGAGGCTATCTTTGCATAGCGTGCCTTGCTCTGTGCTGCTGCGTGACCCTTCTCTGTGGTACTAGCTGCCTCAACCTGTCCCATTACTGAGTCAAGTACGGTTGAGAAGAATAGTCCACGGCCATTCATATCCTCTGTGGTTCTCTTGCGAGCACCGTCAAGGTTCTTGTCAAGAACATCTATGATTTCCTGATAGTCCGCAGCCTCCTGTGTATCGAGGGCAGCCTTGCTGGCCTCCACGTTGGCCTTTGCAACGACAGAAATCTGCATCAAAGCGGCCATAGAATCTTGCATCTGCTTATCGGCTATTGGTTGTAATGCCTTCCAAGTGCCACCGCTATTGATAATAGAGTTGGCTTGGGCCATTTGTGCGTCAAGTTCGTTGTTGGCTGCGCCAGTTGCGCTCTTCTGATATTCAGCAAAGGCCGCATTAGCGGCATCCATGAGGGGGCCACCTGCGGGGTTAGTGTAGGCTGGTGTCGGAATGGCGACGTCTTTATAGGCGGGGGCCGTGTAGGCAGGAGCGGTCGTGTCGGGGGCTTTATAGGCAGGCGGAGCTACGTTAATGGGCGTGTAGGCAGGTGCCGTGTAAGCGGGTGCCTCGTAGGCAGGTGCCGGGGCAATCACGGGAGTCGTGGTTGCCGCAGGAACTGATACGGGAGTGCCACCGAGGGCTGCAACAGCCGCATTAAGCGCCTCAGCAGACCATTCCCCAGTACCAACGGTGGGCGTAGGGTTTACAATGCCAGCACCCTGTGCATATGTGTTTAGAGCAGTCTTTATGGGGCTTTGAGCTGCGGCTTTTTTCGCAGCGGCAGCCATTGCCAGTAGTTCTGCTGAGGTTAAAAGTTTTACGCTCATCCTAGTTTCCCCATCCAAGTGTCCACGAAGTGTGAACGCTTATATGAACGCTTAGCTTCCCACTTTCTCTTGATGTTGAAAAAGTTAGCCAAGTGCTCTTCTATCTTGGGCTTGTTCTCGTCCTTGGACGCTGCCTTAGATATTGCATATTCAACAACACCTAGAACAAATGGTGCAGGTATCTCGCATTCAGTCGTATCATCAGTCAGTGCTAACGGTAGGCGATAACCCACAAGCTCTAGAAGCCCTGACTGCTTCGCGGTAAACTTGATATAGCCGTCCTCAATGCTGTCAACGGTTCTCTCAAGGTCTGTTCTAGGGGGAAGGTCTAGTGCTACCCAAGCCGCTCCATCATAGGTTGAGTAAACCATCGTTGATTCCACAACCCAAGCATCACCGGATACCGGAGCGACAGGGGCTATCTCTGAAATGGTTACAGTTCCCGGCACTGAGTATAGCCAGAGCTGGTCAATGAACGTCATCTGTGTTGGAGTTGCCGGAACGGGGGCACGCTTATCATCAGAAATGACGATACGCACAAGAGCCTCCATCCCACGAACCTCACACATGCTATTGATTCCGTCAGCTATATATCTATCTAGCTCCGCATCTGACCAGTAGCCTGCGGTTTCCTCGCTGATGGAATCACGAATCCTTAATCTCATTTCTGCTCTATTCATGGAGCCCTCATTAGTTGTGTCATGTTAGGCAGTCCGTTCCCAGAAATACACAACAAAGTAGGGCTGAACGACCGAAGTAGCTGCACCCGCTGCGTTAGTTCCTGCCGCCGTAAATTGGTGAACGTGAGAAGCACCCGCCGCGTTAATTCCAGCACCACTTTGAACTGCGGAATAAGTCAACGGCCCAGTTGTTTCCTGAGCAGTCTGGCCCGTAAATGATTGTGCTGAAGCCGCCACAGTCTTAGTCCCGCCTATTTCTTTTACGGCGTCAAAGTTTGCATCACCTGAATCCAACCCAACAAGGACACGCCCCGCCGCCAGTCCCGCCCATGTACCGAAACCCAAGAGGGTATTGGGGTTTGTGGCAACAACGGAAGTAAAGACGGAACCAACGGGCCACACTGCTTGTGCGGTTGCGTTGATTCCCGCAAGAAGGTCATCAAAGTTCTTATTGACCTGTGTGGCGTCGGCAGGCTGCCCGTTCACAAATGTGTAAGTTTTTACTATGTTTGCCACGTTATACCCCTCGCGCCGTAATTGGCGTCGTTATCTTCGTCTCTTCCGCAACCGCTTGAACGCGCCTCTTTTCCTGTTCATCCTGTGTTTGCAATGTAACGAGCATTCTTTGTAAAAGAGAAATAAGTTCATCCAATGGTCTTAGTTGTAGCGTCATCTGGTCAAGTTTAGCCGCAAGAGTAAGTCTCTTCTGTTGCAGGTCTGTTAATTTATCCGTTAATTCTTGTTTAGTCATTACTCCCCTTTTGTTCAGTTCCGTTCAACTAGACCGCAGCCCACGATGTGTAATAAAAGTTGAGAACATGGGTCGTGATATTGAAAATAACCATCCCCTCTATCGGGGAAACAATGGCGTCACGTTGAGCTGTCGTCATGCGTGGAGGCATGAACCCGTTAGTATTTATGAACAATCCCGATGCCGCAGCAATCGCAACCCCGTTCGTACGAACATAAGGAAGGGACTCTATTCCCTCTACTATCTGCGCTCCCCAAGCGTAAAAATATGTACCTACCTCATATTCTTGAAATGCCATCTCTAACTGATTTATGCCAGAGGGCGGACACGTGCAGGCAAGAGTATACCTTGTCCATATAGGGGTGAGAACAACGTCTAATGAGACAATATTCTGTTGAGCGAGTCCCCCATTTAGTCCACCAGAAAACCAAATTCTTGAGTGGTTTGATGTTCCTTCTTTTAACCACACAGAACCCGTGTAGGTCTGATTGGGTGTTGCGGCAATCCTAGAATTGATATTACATAAAGCATGTGTGCTGGTAATTTTTGCACCAGTTATTTCTCCGGTTGGAGAGGCGATAAAATTCTCAGTAACTGTGGCCTTTACCCAATTGTTAAATTCTCCCACCCCACCACTTGACCCAAATGCCTCACTATAGAGCCATAGATTTTGATATCGTCCAAGTGTTCCATAGGGATTCGCAATAGAATCGGTAACTTCTAGCTTCGCTCCCGGTGTCGTCGTTCCGATGCCGACGTTGCCTGCATCATCTATAATAACGGATGAGTTCTGTACCAACTTCCCCGTAGCACCATCAGCTCTGACGATGGCGTTATCGGTGAAAGACACGGGGCCGACAACCTTAGTGGTCTGGTCACCAATACCTGCAATGAGTGCGTCGAAGTTAGCATTAACCTGAGTGCCATCCACAACCCTTCCGCTTGCGAAGGTATATGGCTTTGTAATTATTCCCATTTAGCGAACCCCAAATTTCCTTTTCGGTGAATATACAATGGCGTACCCTAGCAGAGCAGCCTCGCCACTACCGTTAAATCTCAAACTAATTGTTCTCGCCACGTCACCAAGAATAGTTCTCTTGAAAACGACTATCTTTGCGGATAGGACAGTCCAGTGCCCGTGACCAGAGGTAGCCTCTGCGCCCCAAAGCATAGTTCCCCATCCCTCTCTAATCTCTAGACCAACGATATCAGGAGATATTGGATTTCCCGCTCCATAATCAAGCTCACTTGATGCGGATATGGGGCTATTCGTATTCCTTGCGTAGACAAAGAGAGTCTTATATCTCTTATCCCCCGAGGTAATCCCCTGATTGTGAACTGGGGTAGCTAGATACCAAGTCTTATAGCCCGGAGTCTCTACACTCTCTACATCAAGTTCTAGGACATTTCCGGTGGTTCCCATTCCGAGATAGAGATGGTCTCCGGCAAAGATAATATCCTGTGTCTCAAGGCCCGGTGTTCCATATTGATACTTCTCCCAAGCCGCTGTTGCAACATTGAGTGCAACAAGGGTGTGTCCAGTACAAAACCAGACGCGGCTATCAAAGTATGTGCAGCTAACAAGTGCATCCGTTGGGTCTATCAATTGCGAAACTGAATCAGAAATCTTCTTAGGTTCCGTGCTTAGGGCATAGAACCCATCATCTGAGACATAGTATACTCCGCCAGCAGCTGCAACCGCATTATCCTTTGGTGTGTTTGCTCCGTGGTAGTAATCAAATGAACTAAAGTTTGACTCTGCATATCCAGAGAAGCTAAAGATTGCACTCTCTGTGAACATGAGAA
>Ga0209429_10002384_pt1 | contig 11097 bp, 7 predicted proteins | sample BarGraNGADG00212_3_FD_184493 | JGI IMG/M metagenome (GOLD analysis project Ga0209429, IMG submission 184493) | Arctic peat soil microbial communities from Barrow, Alaska - Barrow Graham LP Ref core NGADG0004-212 (SPAdes) (version 2) | ecosystem: Environmental > Terrestrial > Soil > Wetlands >... | reverse complement strand
TCTTTCTCCCGCTTCTCTTTATTGTGGCCGGATATCTTGTATATCGCGCCAAATTCAAGATTGACAAGGAAATGTTCGACAAAATAGTCGTGGAACTAAAAGAGCGCGGCGATATACTGGATCGTGGGATTGGAGCCGAAAGTGAAAATGCTTCCGTGTTTTCTGGCAGAATAGTTCCAGGCAGTGTGCAGGCAAAACCCAACAGGCCATTTGATGATAAGAAAGACGTGAAATAATCGTGGCATACTTAATCCCTTGAAAACAAAATCGCCCCCTGCACTAATTATCCTGCAGGGGGCGGTTTTGTTGTGCAAATTGAGTCTAAGATCATCTAGCAAAACAAGGCAGACAGATCGCCGTGAGGAGGCAAAGAAAAGCAGAGGAATCTTTAGTTTTCAACATATATAATATACAACTGCCTTTAGCATATAATCTGCATATGATATGGTTGGTATAGCCCATTTTTTTAAATAATTGAATTAACTGAATTTTCTCAAAACAGGTTTTCTTTCCGGTTGAAAGAATGATAAATCGAATATGCCAGAAACCCGGCGCATGTTGCAAAAGCATCTCCCGACGTACTTTCGCCTGTATTTTCATCTACACTTTCGCAAGCGATTCCATTATCCATCTTTGCATTGAGAAGCATTTTTCTTCCAGCATCGGTTCTTCCGCATAGAAGGCCATTTGCAATACTTAAAACCCATGGGTGAGGGGCGTGGGGACAGCCAATCTCAGCAATATTGCACCCACTGAATGAATATGGATAGTCTGGCGCGCGGATGACATTGACAGTGTTCATATATATATCCGAATCAACGGTGCAAAAATCATAGAATGGCAGAAGCTGGAGGCTGCCCGGCGGTTCGTCATACACATCCCAGTTACCGGCAAGATCTGTTGACCATATAAATATTTCTTTGGCGTTGTATGTTTTAACGCAATGCTCATAAATTGCGGTTTTTACTTCATCTGCAGTTTTTTGCAGATGGACGATCCTATCCGGCTGCCAACTATCCCAATAAAGCTCGGCCAGATTGGAAAGCATACGCCACACAAGGACATTGTCATAAGTAATATAAGGATATACGCGTTCATCATCCGTCGGCTGCAGAAATGTCTCATACAAATTAATACCGGGATGTTTCTTGGTATCAAGACGCTTCAGGATATGTTCCACACCCGACTCAATATACCGGTTGTGAAGGATCTTCTTATCTCCTGATGCTTCCACATAGTTGTAAAGCGCGATTATAGGAGCGCACAACTCATCAAGTTCAAATCCCGGCTCTAAAAGAGTACCGTCAATATACCTGCTGTGAATACCTATGTTTTTGATTTGTCTGGTAAACACATACATCAGCATTTCACGTGCATACTCCGGATCTGCCATAAGAACGGAAGGAAAGCTCCAGAGCAGGCTGTCCCGGTCCCAATATGCCGCACTCACGTAATAACGGGAACTTCTTGAGGTGGCAAGAACAAGTTCCTCAGTATCAAGAGTGATTCCCGTTGCAAAAAAGAGATTGAAATACATATTGCGGTTAAGAATACGATCCAGCTCAGGATCAGATACTGTTTTTCTTCTGGCATGCAGCCAGTCACGCGTACGAATAAGTTCGCAGTCAAACGTCTGCCGCATGATTTCTTTGGCGGATGTTGCTGCACTTACTTCTTCAAAACCTATTCCCAAAAAGAAATCGAATGTATTTGTCTGATTCGGCTCAAGCAGGGTTCTTCGCGAAAAATCAAAAACAGTTGCCCCTCCGTGATCGCTTGAATAATCGAATTCCACAGCATCATCAAAAATTGGTGCAAAAGAAAATATCGTTGTTTCCCGGCGCAAATCAAATACCACACTATGATTCCAATTGCTTATATATGCGCATTGATCTGCTTTCATTTCTTTGCTCTCATTAATTTCATGAAGCGTCTTCTTCCATATTCCTTTCAATCCGATCTGAAAATGATGGATCGTGTCGGATATGTTTTGAATACTAAGTCGATATACAAAACCCCTTTCGTTTATAGGAGCGAGTATTGTTCCCTTAAAAAGCATACCCGGTGCCTCCATGGCAAATACAGGTATCCAGTCATCCAATAGAGTCCATGTGAGATTCCGGATTGGAATAATCTGGTCATCACACATTAAGTAGGGGGTAAGCAGCGGAACATGTTCATCATCCCCTCTAACCTCAATTAAACCTTTGTAACCCATGTGAAGAAAAGAAAATCCAAGGATTGCCGCATCACTTTCCCTGATGTCAGAAAGAGATATGTACTGATTTCCAGTCGGAATGAATTTTGTCTTATGTGGCATGAAAGTTCTCCTCTTCACAGAGATGGATGCACAACATACTCCAGATTTCTATTTCCGGGATCGTTATTTTTACAAAAGCCCCTCTGTCAGTTTTCTCAATTACATATGGAAGCATGCCAGGGACACCCATGTTTTCATCGGGAGAAGCCAGGAAAACAGATTCAACAGGTCTGTCGATCTGGATTTGCATTACTACATCAAACTGAGTTATGGGTGTATCTTTACCTTTATTCCAGAAGTCGTCTGCACATCCGCACAGATTTACCAGACTGATTACTTTCATACTGCGGTTTTCCCGGATTGTAAGCCAGAGTTTATCGGGCTCGCCATAGGCGCTCCATTCTTTGTTGATGCATTGATATTCCGTGTTATCCCATCCGATATGAGTCATCGAAACATCCATCAGAGTATCATCGTACAGGATGTTCAAATAACGTACGATGAAGTCATAGTAATTACGCATCCTTCTGACCTGCGTATCACAAAGGAAAGAGTGGTCTACATAATACCCCTGGGTCAGAACTCCATTCTCTTCACCCAGAAGGAGATGGTAAGCACCGTTTGACGCTATTGCAGCAGTCAGAATAAAGGCAGCATTTTCAGCTTTCTCCGGTAAATCTTTGCGGAACGGCTCCAAATACGCAGCAAGAATAATAGGCTTGGAAACGCATGCGGCAGATTTGGCATCAAGTATAATCTGTTTTATGTGCAGGTATCGTTCGTATGGTGCCCAGACCTCAATGTAGATAGCATCCTGGGGAGAATTGGCAACTGTTTTTACCGGCCAGTTACCAACATTATTGAAGATCAGTCTGGCATCAGGGCTGACATCGGAAAGCACTTTTTTCGCATCTTCAATCAGGAGCGGATACTGATTTTCCAGATAGAGAAGCTCTTCCCTGCCGCCGAATTTGGACACAGCCGTCTTTGGAAATCCATAAGTATCCATATGAATACCGTCAAATCCAACCTCTGAGACAGCGCGCTTGTACTGCTCAAGGATATGTTCGTGCCAGGGGCATTGACGACTGACATTCATAATGTAAAAGGCGTCAATAAATACAAGGGGATCACCGGCACTGGTGTACAGACCCCAATCCGGATGCTGGTCGTAGAACTGCTTTGAGGCAGCATAAACCGCACCGTACCCTATGGATTTCATGCCAAAACTTCGGCATGCAGCAATTTTATTTTTGACGGTCTTTATATCTACCTTACGTCCCATCATATCTTTATAAACTGCCGTCGGTGCAATAAAATGATCATGCCTGTATGACCAATCATAATACTGAACCATGTTAATATGGAATTTACTAAGGCTGGCGACATCCGCGCTGCTATCAGAATCACAAGTGTCAAAATCGCTCAGGAAACCATAGCGAATCGAGCGGCTGCTGTCTGAGACAACATCAAAAGCTGTAGAAAATGTCTGAACGCATTCGTTGTCCCTGAAAATCGAAATATCTGCACCGAATCCTCCGAAATCTGTATCTATCCCGGCGAAAGATATGGAAAATGTTCTTTGACCTATTTCTGCTGCAGTAAGAATTTTTTCACAAAAGAATTGCAGACGTTCTGCTTTTATCACATGCAGAACCGCTTTATACCCGGCATTTTCTTCATACCTGTATTCTTCGTTCATTTCAGCAATGATAGTTACAGGTTCGCCTGTAAGGTACTGGGCCTTATCGGGATACAGATCAATAATCACAAATTACCTCCATTATCTGATCAGCCTTTTAATGCTCCGGCTGTCAGACCTTTCATGAGCTGCTTCTGTAAGAAAAGGAAGGCAATAACGACTGGAATTACAGCGATAACGGCTGTTGCTGCCATAAGATGCCATTTTGCTCCGGCAAATTGCTGGAAAAAGACAGACATTGCCTGCGGTATATTTTGCTTTTTTCTGTCCTGCAAAAAGAAGACAGCCTGTGCATAGTTGTTCCATATACCAAAGCCGTTAAGTATAACTACGGCAGATATGCATGGTTTAAGCAGCGGAAAAGTAATCCTCCAGAATGCCGAAAACCATGAGCATCCATCAATGATGGCAGATTCCTCTATTTCCTTCGGCAGCGACCGGATAAATCCAGTGAATATAAAGGTTGCGGCAGGAAGTGCCAGAGTAGCACAAACCAATGACATACCCCACAGAGTATTAATTGCATTAATTTGACGCATCAGCGTATAAAGCGGTACTGTATTAATAATGCCCGGGATCATCATGCAGCCAAGGAAGACAGCAAACACCATCCTATTGAATCTACCGGCAAATCTCGCTATTGCATAGCCTGCCATGCCGCCGAGGGCAAGAATAATCAGCAGTGAAAATACGGTTATCACAGCCGAATTTATAATAGCCGTTCCAATTTGGGATTGGTGCCATGCCTCAATATAGTTCGGCAGGTAAAAATCCGGAACAAACATATTTCCCTGATAAAATACTCTCTGCGGTGTATTCAGCGACAATACAGTCAATATATAGAAAGGAATCAGACAGACCCCGCAAATGATCAAAACTGCGAATATTTTGAATGTTTTCAATAGTGTTCTCATTTGACAGCTCCTAATCCTTTGATTTCGTCAGGCGCATGGATGCAGTGACAGGTATAAGGATAATTACGAACAAAATCAGGGCAACAGCGGTGGAATACCCGGTCTTGCTGCCATAACACATGCGCATTATATATATGCTGAGTGTTTCCGTAGAGTATCCCGGTCCGCCTCCGGTAAGAGACATTACAATGTCAAAAACAGACAGCGAGCCAATGATATTGGTTACAATGTTAATACGGATGGATGGCATGAGCAACGGCAGTGTGACATAGCGAAAAATCTGCCAGGTTCCAGCTCCGTCAATCCTTGCCGATTCATAAAGCTCTTCTGATATCGACTGCAGGCCAGCCAGATATATGACCATAGTCATTCCGGCATATTGCCATACATTTACAATCACCAGAACCATAACTGCCGATGAATACTGACCCATCCAATTTCCCAGAAGAGACGATTTTCCAAAAAGATCCAGTGCATGGTAAAGAAATCCACGTTCCGGCTGAAGAAGAAAATACCATATGTATCCCATAATGAGCGGGCTGATGATAGCCGGCAGGTAGATAATACCCCGGGCAAATCCTTTGCCCTTGAATTCTCCATTCATGAGAAGTGCATAAATGAGTCCAATGATATTTAGAAGCGGCGCACTGAAAATCGCAAACAGGATGGTGGTCTTTATGTCACTCATCGCTCTGTCGTCTGAAAAGAAATTAATGAAATTCTGAAATCCGATGAACTTCGAAGGACTTAATCCATCCCAGTCAGTCAGGCTCATTTGCACGCCTTTAGTAAGGGGATATATAAAAAAGAGTGCAAACAAGAGAAATGCGGGAACGGCCATAAAGGTATGAAGGCCCATCTTTTTAACTTTTATCATGATTTACCCTGCCAATCTGCGGCAAATACAAGGGCATCCCGTTGGGATGCCCCCGTATCCTGCCAAAATGAGATTAAGACCCAAATCCTGCATCCCAAGCCTTTTTGTATGCTTCTGCAAAAGTTACCGCTGTATATTTTCCGGTTAAGAGATCCTGGACCAAACGTCCGGCATCATCACCGGTGAAACCTGCTGGCTTTTCATTGGTAAATCCGATATTGACAGCTGACTTCAGTGCACTGTTTACTTCTGTGACAATTGCCTCAGGTGCCCACTTTGCGTCAACATCTGTGAATCCACTTGGTGCGCCGAGTGCTTCACTGTATTTTTTCTGATTTTCTGCTGAAAACAGGTAAGTCAGGAATTCCTTGCATTCTTGTGGATTTTTTGTCTCAGCCGATATGCTGTATCCTGAATCTTCGGCACAAAGTACAACCGGTTTCGAGTCAGGCATATAAGCTGGATATGGTGCAAATCCGATTTGTGATGCCATGTCAGGGTTTGCAGCAAGAATACCGGAAAGAACCCACATACCGTTGCTGAGCATTGCCGCCTTGCCGGTAGCAAAGTCCTGAACGCAGTTATCACTTGTTGCCGTCAGTACGTCAGAATTAATAAGTCCCTTGTCTTTCAGGTCGAGAAGATTCTGGGCAAATACTGCCATGCTGCCAGTAGGCGAGCCGAAATCAAGGATGGATTGGTCGTTGCTGAGCATCGCCTTCTTGATTTCAAGCGTGCCGTACTTTTGCTTCAAATAGCCATGGGGGATGAATTCAATCAAATGGCCGAGATGCCACGCTTCGCTTCCGAAAATAAACCATGGAGTAACATCAGGCTTCTTATCTTTGATTGTCTGAAGATTGGAAACAAGCTGGTCCCAGGTTGTAGCTGTTGTCAGGCCGAGTTCATTGAAAATTGTTTTATTATAGAAGAGTCCCGCCATCGTCATGTTTGTGGCAATACGATACTGTTTACCGGAATTGATATCGGTACAATTCACTTTCATGGATGGAATCAGCCGATCCCATATTGCTGTTTCACCTGACAAATCAAGATATTTGCCCTGATCCGCATATTCCTGCTCATATGTTGTCATGATGTCCGGAACATCTCCTGATGCAAATTTAATCTTAATGACGTTGCTTGCATCTTTTTGGTATTCCTGGACTACGGTTATTCTATCCTGTGAAGCATTGAATGCATTAATGATCTCATTCATGACATCAATTGTTTCAACCTTTCCTGTGAAAAATGTTAGTGTTACTTTACCCTTTTTTTCTGTCGTTGCCGCGGATGTCCCGGATTCAGTGGTTTGGGCTGCCGAGCTATCCGACGCTTTGCTTTCCGACGCTGTGCTGACTGACGTTGAACTGCTGCATGCTGTTAGCATGCCTGCAAGAAGAACCACGCTCAATAACAATGCCATTACCCGTTTCATAAGTTATCCTCCTTCAATTGCTCAGGCTTACTTCGCCTTACGATTTCATTGTATCCCTACTTGCCGACGTTTAATATTTTCATATTTTTAGATAAATGTTCGTATTTTTTGGATTCTCTCTTATGCTAATTGCACAGACGAATCCAAGATATATAATGAATTCAGGAGGAAATCAACTTGAAGAATTATATGTATAATGCATTAACCAGCTTGAGCCTGAAAAAGAAGCTGCTCGCTTTTACCTCGATTCTTATTTTGCTTTCCGTCACGGTTGTTTCTATACTCACCTACAGCCGTTATACTAATTATTTTACTGAGCAGAGCACGCGTCAGACAGAGCAGATACTTGAACAGATTGGAATTAACCTTGACACGTATATGGATGAATTATTCAGACTAAGTGTTTCTCCTTATTATAACAATGACATAATGACTGCATTAGAAACAGATGCACAGACCGACATGGACAAATTAACAAAACGCAGAACGATAGAGAATTTTCTGGGGGGAGTAATGACGATTCCCAGAGATGACATACTTCGCGTGTACATTGTTACGGAAGATGGAGCGTATTCAAGCAACAGGACGACATATGACATTGACAGTTCAATCGACAATACAAAGTCAGAATGGTATATCCGGGCTATCGCATCGAGCGACCCCGTCTTTCTTCCCGTTCACACAGAAAAGGGATTCAGTGAAAATAATATTCAGATATTCTCGATTGTTCTTCGCTTGAGGAGTACACGCGATAATTCCAAGATTCTGGGTGTAATTAAGGTGGATGCCAATTATACCGGCATCAAGTCTATCTGTGACAAAGTACAGCTTCAGTATGGCAGTGCTCTATTTGTGACAGATACGGGGAAAAACATCGTCTATCAGAATAACATGTTGGATTCGGATATTGAAAGCGGAGTATTTTTCGATAAAGCACTGCCATCTGAAAACGGCAGTATCACGATGAAATCTGGTTCAGAAAAGTACATTGTCAGTTCACAACCGGTAACCACCACAGACTGGCAGATTGTAGAAGTAAATTCTGTTTCCGCAATGAATCAGTACTTTACATCTACAAGAAACGCTGCCTTCCTTCTGGCACTCATCTGTGCACTTCTTGCCGTATTTATTTCCATATTTTTTGTCAACAGCTTTTTACGCCCTTTATTCCAGATTGTGAACTTGATGAGGCAGGTCCAGAACGGTAATCTGAACGCCCGTTACAACGTCAAAAGCCATGATGAGATAGGGTACCTCGGCGAGTCCTTCAATCAGATGATAGGACAGATAGATAACATGATGGAACGCAATACACAGCTGGTAAAAGAAGTATACGAGGTTAAGTATCTGCAGAAAGAAGCGCAGTACAATGCACTTTGCAGCCAGATAAAGCCACATTTTCTCTACAATACACTCAATACCATAAGCCTCCTGATAAAATGCAGCGAGCCTCAGAAAGCCGTTGAGGACATTGGAAAGCTGTCCTTTCTTCTTCGTGGAATTATGAATATCGACAAAGAAATCCCCGTCTCTGCAGAACTCAAGATCGTTGATGCCTATTTGAGTCTTCAAAAAAGCAGATATGGCAAAAACCTTCAATACAAAATTGATGTGGACGATCGTTTTAAAGATTATCTCCTTCCTGCACTGACGCTGCAGCCACTTGTCGAAAATGCCGTTATACATGGCTGTGAGGCTACACGCGGGGAGTCGTTTATCAATCTCTACAGTTCAACTGATAATGAAAGTCTCTTTTTTCATGTTACGGACAACGGATACGGCATTACTTCAGACAAGCTCTGTGAGCTGCAGACAAGGCTGGCAGAGTGTCAGAAATTGGATTCTCCGGCTGAAAACACGCCTAACAGCATCGGGCTAATAAATGTAAATCGACGAATCAAGCTAAAATATGGTGAAATTTATGGAATTGAAATACAGTCGGAAATTGGCCATGGAACACATGTAACCCTTCACCTGCCAATGTTTTCTGAAGTTAGGAGTTGATCACAATGTATACGGCACTAATAGTCGATGATGAGCCGCTCATGCGGGAATTCATCACGGATAATCTTTCCCGGATTGATAGCAGATGGGCGGTAACGGGCCAGTCAGAAGACGGATTACAGGCTGCAGCGCTGATGGAGTCCCAGTCATTTGATCTGGTTATCACAGATATAAAAATGCCGGAAATGGATGGCCTTGCTTTAGCCAAACACATCCAGAAGAATTATCCATCCACCAAAGTCATTATCGTATCCGGTTTTGACGAATTTCAATATGCCCAGGAAGCGGTGCGATGCAACGTACATGACTACCTGTTGAAGCCCTTGATGGATGAAAATATAAGGGAAGCGCTGGAACGAGTTACCAAGAATATCGAGAAACAGCATGCACTCGACATGACACTGAAAACATTTAGCAGCCTGCCGGATAATTCTACTGAAGAACTGATTTCAAATTTCTTTTCTGCACTTATTGAAGATAATCATTCTGCAGTTAAGACCCTATACCCCCTAATTCACAGTATGCAGATTGATATAATTGACGGTCTTGCTACAACTCTTATATTATCCCTCGATGAATCCAGTATATTTACAAGTCGAAAATCCACGGCAGATATTCCAATATACAGGATGATTCTTCACCAAAAAGCTATTGAAATCACAAAAAGGGAGAATCTTGTTCCCATCTGTTATGACAAGAACGATAACACCGTTCTTCTAATTACCGGAGAAGATGCTGAGACGATTATCTCGAAATGCCTCCTGCTCTTTAATGAAATATGCCGTCAACTTGAAAGCACGTCTAACACCAAACTTATTTGTGCATTTGGAGAACCGGTTGAGGACATCCTTCAGCTCCACACTGCGTATATAACAGCATCAGAATCACTGAAGTTGGCATTAATCGATGTTCCCTCTCCTATACCACCGAATCGCTTTATCAGTCAGCGGCATTTCCTTCACAGCTTGAAGGAGACCGTAAAAGCGATAGATATTGATTTGACAAATAATGATTCATCCCGGCTATTCAATGATCTCGTTCACTATGTTTCACTTATACCCGGGCGCCAGGAGCTTGATAGAATTATGCGGTTCGGGCTTTATCTTGTTGATCAGCTGGCAGCTGACACGGAGGATCGGAAAGAAAAAATCGAACAGTCGCTGCTTCCAATGATCCAATTACTGATTTCAATTGAAGATGTTCCACTCGCAGGTGAGAAAAACATTGCCTTGCTCTATCAATCTGTTGTACTTGCACTCATAGAAGATACGTCGAATGCCACAGGAAATGAATATGGTGTACTGTCCGATATGGCCAGGGAATATATTTGCATGCACTACAACGAGCCAATCAGCCTTGCCCTGGTTGCAGACGTTTTAGGTGTATCCGCAAGTTATCTGTGTGATATTTTTCACAAAAACATTGGAGAAACTTACTCGAAATTTCTTACACGAATACGAATGGAGCAGGCCGCACTGCTTCTTAAAGCTAATCCGGACGAAAAAATATATACAATCTCCGAGCAAGTCGGATTCATTAGCGTCATGCATTTCAACACAGTCTTCAAGCGTCATTTCAACATGACGCCAAAAGAATTTCAGCAGAAAAGAAAAAACTGACAACAACAACAAACCGCCTATACAGGGATTATCCTGCATAGGCGGCTATATATCGCATATGTATCAATTGATCCTCAACTGAACTATCCCGGTCAAATCCATAGTATCAGGCTGCTGTCTTCTCCGCTACCGGCTTTTTGCGGCCGATGGAAAGGATCAGGTTCAGAATAATGCCGACTACAGCTGCTGTTGCAATGGCAGGAAGCTTCTGTCCGAAGAAGGGAATCATGCCATTCGGGAATACATAGCTTCCGCCGATTCCGACGACAAGGATCGCGGAAAT
>Ga0209429_10002380_pt1 | contig 11101 bp, 7 predicted proteins | sample BarGraNGADG00212_3_FD_184493 | JGI IMG/M metagenome (GOLD analysis project Ga0209429, IMG submission 184493) | Arctic peat soil microbial communities from Barrow, Alaska - Barrow Graham LP Ref core NGADG0004-212 (SPAdes) (version 2) | ecosystem: Environmental > Terrestrial > Soil > Wetlands >... | reverse complement strand
TCTTTTATTATAACACCCTTAATTTTTAAACTCCATAATTAAATATGTATTATATTATACTATTTTAAAAAATTTAAAGACAAAATCAAACGAAACGAATATTAAAGAGAAAACAAAATGAAATACAGAATTATATCATTATTGATTTGTTACTTTTGCATAGCATTATGCAGTGTGAAAGCAGCAGAAAAGACGACGGATAAGGCAATTGAAAAAGAAAGAGGACAAATATTACTTACGGCCGTAGTAAACCCAAGCGAATTACGTAAAATTGATGACCAAGTGGAGGTTTTGATTAATATTGAATTTTTCCCCTCAGAGTTTTTCCCCTCAGAATCACTTGAAAAATTCCAAAGTGTAAATATTTCTACAGTTGGTTTTGAAATGATTATAAACAAAATAGAATTAGCAGCAGCCCTAAAAAAAAAGAATAGCTACAAGATCGATATATGGTTACCTGTAAATAACTTAACAAATAAGTTAAAAGTAGAAGGTTTTAAAGATGGTAAGAAATATACTCTTGGGGGCATGTATATTTCAGATGCAGAAGTTAATAAAATTAACAAATGGGATTATTTTGCCGGTGGTGAAGTTCGTATCATTTGTTCAAGTCATAATGATATTGCATGGAAGGACAGCCCTGCAAAAACTATTGAATGGAGAGATAAAGGCGCTATAACTCCAGCATTAGAAAGAATGAAAAATAGGGACGATGTGTATTTCAATATGGAAAGTGTGCTTTATTTGTACGAATATCTTGAGCGTCAACCTCAACGGCAGGAAGAAGTATATAAGTTGTCTGCTTCCGGTCACTTAGATTGGGGAGCAACATATAATCAACCTTATGAATCACTTTTATCCGGCGAACAATTGATTCGCGAAGTATATTTAGGAGCCAAAACAGTTCGAAAAATGATCCCGGGGGTAACAGCCAGAGTGGCTTACAGTCCTGATGTTCCCGGACGATCCCTACAGATGCCTCAAATACTGGCGAAGGCAAACGTGCCTTATTTACTATTCAGTCGCTTTGAACCTAGTTTATTCAACTGGGCCAGCCCAGATGGTAGTTCTATCTTATGTTGGAGTATGGGCCAGTATGGCGATATGTATGGATTAAGCAGAATATCCCAGGGAGATGAATTTCTTAAATTTATAAATAAAAGAGCAAATGTGTGGCAGCCAATATATAAAAAACAAAATATTTCTCCTGTATATGGCGTATTATTTAGTGCAGATTATATAGGACCTTTTGATTTTGATAAACTCATTGATAGTACAAAAATGATCAGAAATAAGCTGAATAGAAACGGACTAAATGAAGATTCACCCTATTTCCTGCCGACTTTTAAATACTCTTCTTCAGAAAATTTTTTCGATAAAATTGCCCAATCTGATGCCCAACTTAAAACAATTAAAGGAGAGCGTCCAAATGTTTGGCTGTATATTCATGGACCAACACACCACAAAGCCATCGATTCGAAGAGATCTGCCGGCATATTATTACCAGCAGCAGAAGTTTTTACAACGGTAAGTTCAATACTTAAAGGCTCGTTCACGGATTACCCACAAAAGGAATTCAATGAGGCTTGGGCTGCATCAATTTATGATGATCATGGCTGGGGAGGATACAATGGACATATTACCGATGAGGTGTTTAAAGAAAAACTAGATTTTGCAAAAGAACAAGGACATAAACTACTTGATATTGCTCTTACTGAAATCACAGACAAGGTAAATACCAACGATCAAAAAGGACAAGCGATTATTCTGTACAATGCCCTTTCCTGGAAACGTACAGATCCTATTGAAGTAAAAATTAAGGCAAAGGACGATAATTTTAGCATCATCGACTATTCAGGGAAAAAAGTTGCACGCCAGATTATTGATTCAAATAAAAATGGTGAATACCTGATTTCTTTCATCGCCGAAAACATACCATCTTTCGGGTATAAAACCTATTATGTTTCGAAATCGGGGAAAGCTGAAAAAACAACAAACGCTTTAAAAGCTGACAATTCGCAATATGAAAATGAATTTTACAGTTTGAAATTTGGTAATGGTGGCTTAGATCAAATCTTTGACAAACAATTAAATCAGGAATTAATTAAAAGCTATAAATTCAAAGCAGGTGAAATTTTTACCATGCAATCGGTTGGAAATGGGGCAGGTGAGTTTGCCGATGTTCAAAAACCGGACATGGTTGGATTTGACAAAGTAAGTTTACACGGTACAGCATGGAAATTAGTTGCTAATGGTTCGGTTTACGCAAAATATGAAATAGAACAACAATTGAAAAATTGCTCGGTAAAAGAACAAATTTTAGTCTATCACAACATAAAACGAATTGATTTTAAAGTTAGTTTACTTGGTTGGGATGGAACAAAATCCAGGGAATTCAGACTTGCGTTGCCATTGAATATGAATATGAAGGATTCAAAAGTAACATATGAGGTTCCAATGGGAACAGTTACAATTGGTGAAGATGAAATAGAAGGTGCTGCGGGTGAGAGGTACACAACTGAATGCAAAAATGTACATCCTCGTGAAGTTCAGAACTTTATTTCGATAAACAACAGCAATTTTGGTGTTACTATGAGTTCAAGTGTAGCCGTGTTTGATCATATCGACCCTACCGATAATCCAGTGGATTATCCGATTATTCAGCCTCTGTTACTTGCTTCAAGACGCAGTTGCCATGGTTTAGGAAATTGGTACTTGCAGGAAGGTGACCATAATTACAGCTTCTCCATTTTCTCACACAAAGCAGGCTGGAATGAGGGATACAAACAAGCAATTCAAGCAAACAATCCTTTAATCCCAGTGTTGAGTAAATCGAAAAAAGCGGATTTGCCGGCAGAAAAGAGTTTTTTAACCGTTTCGTCAAACAACATTCTTGTCAGCACTATGAAAAAATGTGAGGATGACAATAGCGTGGTTATTCGCCTCTATGATATTGAAGGTATGGATAGCAACGTAACGTTATACCCCTTCTTTCTCATTGACGGGGGCAAGCATACCAATATTATTGAAGAAGAGGGCAAACCGATTAATACATTCGAAAAATCCCTTGAAACAAAAATTGGTCATCATGCCATTGAAACATTCAAGTTAGAAGTAAATTCATTAAAATAAAAGATGTAAATTATTAAATAGAACAATAAAATTTTAATGGAATATTCAAGGACTAAATCATACCAATTTTCTTGAAGAGGAAGCAATTTTGCTTCCTCTTCAAGAAAATCTTTGAAAATTTAAACAAATACTTCAATCAAGTTCAGAAATTCAATTCGTAAAGTTGTAACTAAAGTAAAAGTTTCTTTTTATAAGCAAATTCATAACACTTGATCCTCTTATTTGGGATTAAGATATCTTAAAATTTATTAAAATGACGCCACGAGAAAGAATATTACAAATACTTAAAGGAGAACAACCTGACCAGGTACCATGGGCTGGAGACCTAGATTATTGGGCCAATGCCCTTATTAAAATGGGGAAAAAGCCAGAAGATTTTATCCAGTCTGATGACTATATTCAATGGCATCGGGACTTGCAGATTGGCTATTATTTACAAGGTTATTTCCCCTACAAGCAAATTATTAATAATTGTGAGATCGCTGAATGGCGTGAAGGCAATAAAAAGTATAAAGAAATAAGAACAGCCATTGGTTCGGTAAGGGAGTGTTGGGAATACATTCCTACATCTTATTCAGAAGGGCCTGTTGAGCATTTTCTGAAATCGGAAGCAGATTTACCGATAATGAAATATATTTATGAAAACACCTCGTTTGAACCTGATTATGATTTTGCGATTAAACGCAAAAATCAGGTTGGCGATCAGGGGGTTGTCCTATGCTATTTGCCTAAAAGCCCGTTCATGCATTTAATGGCTCTTGAAGCAGGAGTGATGTCATTAACAATGATTGCTTTGACCGTACCCGATAAATTACAGGAACTTTTAGATGTGATGAAAAAAGCTTTTGACCAGGCTGCACAAATAGCAGTTGATAGTCCGGCTGAAGTGTTGATGATTCCTGAAAACCTCTCCTCAGAAATGGTCGGTCCTGATTTTTTTGAATTATATATGAGAGATTATCAGGAGGAATGGACTACTAAAATCAGGGAAGCCGGAAAATACTCTTTCATTCACATAGATGGTACACTTGCTGGTTTGTTGAAACAAGAAGCTTCTGTTGGCTTTAGTGTTCTTGAAGCATTAACTCCTTTTCCTGTGGGTGATGTTAAGATTGAAGACTTTGCTGGTTTCGCTGGTAACTCAAAAAGCATTCTTTGGGGTGGAATTCCTGGTGTATACTTTACTGCTCACACAAGCGATGAAGAATTTGAACGGCACGTAAAACACGTGCTGAGTGTCATGGTTAAAGAGCCTCGTTATGTTTTGGGAGTTGCAGATCAAGTTCCGCCTGACGGTTTGGAAAACAGAGTAAAACGTGTAAGCCAATTGGTAAGCGAGTTTGGGAGATATCAATAGAATACAAAAGTTTATGGGTATTCCTTTTTAAAGTATGGAGATTTAATTAATGGTGGAAATAAATCCCTTGAAATAGGCTATTCCTTTAAATTGGGGTACAGAAAAAGAAGATAGGCCTGTATCCCTGATTTTGGTAGAAAAAAACTTAACTGAGACAAACACAACAAGGGGAAGGATGAATTGTAATTTTTTTGAAGTAATAATGAGTCCAGTCTAAAGGGTTTTAAGTAAAAAAAAAGGATTAAATTCCACATTTTAACTATTAATAAATTGCATTTATAATGCATTGTTTGTCAGGCTATTATGAGTTTATCAATATTATCGCAAGTCACAGAGATTGAGCACTTTGTATTTTTCATAAGTAATATAGTTAATTGAATATCAGCGAAATAATACTTTTATCTATTACCGTAAAATGTAATAAAGAAAATCATGTTCAAAGTAAACAGGAAGGAGTTAAAACATAAAACAAAAGCATAAAGACGTCACTTTCAGGATGAAAAATACAAAGAAAGAATTACTAACCAATCATTAGTTGTTAAGTCCTCATTTACAAGAAGTAACATTACTAAGGATTCAGCGCATAATAATGAATAATTCATTTAAGTAACTTTAAAAACGGGAAAGATGAAAAACAAATTAGTGACGGGGCTTTGTGTCTTTCTAATATTTACTACTCAACAGGTAGCATTTTCGCAGACAACTGGCTTGCAAAATACTGGTCCAAGGAACAAAACAAATTCAGAGGAATTGCAACCAGTATCTATGGAAAATATTTTGCTGCTTTCAAAATCAAAGCTTGCGGGAGGAGAAATTCTTCTAATGAATTCTAGTCATCAGGACATTGCATGGATGAACTTATTGGAAAAATGTATTATTGAACGTGATACCATGTTGATAACACCTTTATTGAAACTGGAAGCGCAGAATCCTGCTTACAGATTTGATATTGAAGATGTTCTGATGTTAAAAGAGTACATCGGACGTCATCCTGAATCTAAAGCAGAGATAACCCGCTTGTTGAAAGGAGGTAACCTATCCTGCGGATCAACCTATCAGATGCCTTATGAAGAGTTATATAGCGGCGAATCGCTGGTACGGCAATTTTATCTTGGTGCACGCTGGGTAAAAGAAAACCTTGATGGCTACTTTCCTGATACATACTGGAATCCGGATGTGCCTGGCAGAACTATGCAGATGGCCCAGATAATGTCAAAATCAGGAACTAAGTACCTCCTGATGTCGCGTCACGACAAAGGCGTTTACAGATGGTATAGTCCTGATGGTTCTTTTGTTAATGCCTATTCTCCGGGCCAATATGGTAATGATATTGGATTTTTAAGAAGAAAATTTCCTGAATCATCTAATTTGTTAGCACAAAGAGCTTTGTTCTGGGAAAAAGGATATAATACGAAGACTGGTGAACAGCCAGTCATTCCTGTTCTTTCATCTAGTGATATGAGTCCTGCCAAGGATTACAGTCTTCTTATTTCTAATTGGAACAGCCTGGTTAGCTATAAAGATGAAAAGGGAGAGTTTAAAACTCTCACATTACCAAAAATCAGGTATGCTACAACACCGGATTTTATTGAGAAAATAGTTAAGTCAAGTCCGGATCAGGAAAAAATAACCGGCGAACGTCCGGCAGTATGGCTTTACATTCATGGTCCTTCCCACGAATGGGCTGTGACAGCTTCACGTGAAGGGGACATTATGATAACCAATGCAGAAAAGTTCAGTACAATTGATGCCTTGCTCCGTGGAACATTCCGGGACTATCCTGAAGAAAGGCTTAATAAAGCATGGGAAGCCAAGATCTATCCCGATCACGGATGGGGCGGAAATGGTGGTGAGTCAACAGATGCTATTTTTCTGAGCAAATTTAAAGAATCCCTTAGTGACGCAAAGTCGATCACGGAAGAAGCTTTGCAAAGTATAGCTTCAAAGATCAGGATAGATCCCCGCAAAGGAATTCCTGTTATAGTATTTAATAGTCTTTCATGGCAACGTGAAGATCCTGTATCTTTTAAGATTAGTTTTGATCCTGGAAAAGTATTCGATATTAAACTAATAGATGCAGCAGGAAAATATATTCCGGTACAACTATCAGATCTAGAGCATTATAATGATAATAGTCTGAAAAGAGTTAAAACAACATTTATTGCCAGGGAAATTCCTTCGATTGGCTATAAAACATATTATGTGGTTCCCCAGGTAACTGTTCTGACAACCAATTATGATAATCAGGATAAAATAGAAACTCCTTTTTACAGGATTGAATTAGGTAAGGGTGGCGTTAAAAGCATTTTTGATAAAGAATTGAATGTTGAGTTGCTTAATACCACAGAATTGTTGGGTGGAGATGTTTTTACAATGAAGTCGGTCGGAAACGGAGCCGGCGAATTTGCTGATATCCAGCAACCAGAACTGGAAGGATTTGATAAAGTGTCGGATCATCCTGCAGTTTGGGAAGTTGTTGAAAAGGGGCCAGTCTATACAACCTATAAATTGCGGCAACCAATACGCAATGCTATCGTTGAAACAAAACTGGTTGTTTATCATGACCTTAAGAAGATTGATTTTGAAACATCACTCTTAAACTGGGAGGGTGTTCTTTACCGTGAATACCGTTTTGCATTACCCCTTAATATGAAAAACGGACAGGTATCCTATGAGGTCCCTTTTGGAGTACTTGAGGTTGGTAAGGATGAAATCGCCGGTGCTGCAGGTGAAAGGTATCTTACCAATTGCGCTGATGTACATCCACGAGGAATAGAAAACTGGATTGGTGCCTCAAATGATAAGTTTGGTGTAACACTTAGTACAAGCACCGCTGTTGCAGATTATATAGATCCTAAAGGTCTCTCGTCGGGAGCTCTTCTTCTGCAACCAATCATGCTGGCTTCCAGAAGAAGCTGTCATGGTCTTGGTAATGAATATTTGCAGACAGGAAATCATTACTACCATTTCTCGCTGACATCGCATAAGCCGGGTTATGAAAATGGGTATAAATTCGGAAGGCAATCAAATGAAAAGTTATTGGTAGTTTTAGATCCTCAGGCTGGCAAAACTTCTCCTCTGCCTGAAGAACTCAGTTTCTTTTCGATTGATGCTCCAAATGTTTCTGTTTCGACGATCAAAAAAGCTGAAGATGATAATGACTCAGTTATCAGACTATTTGAAAGCGGTATCGGAGAAACCAAAGTCCATCTGAATTCATGGTTTAAAGTTGTCAAAGCTGAAAAAACAAATTTATTGGAATACGAAGGAAAGACAATTGAATCCAAGCCAAACACAATTCCAATGGATATGGGAAGCCATGCTATTGAAACTATTAAGCTGTTGTTAAAATGATTGAGCAAAATTCTAATATTATCAAAATCATGACAAGCAGGGAAAGAGTAATCAGGGCCATTCAGTTTCAAAAACCAGACCGTCCACCAATTTCACACGCTATTCTGCCTTCGGCACAGTATAGATATGGAGCGGAATTATCGAAGATCATAAATTCATTTCATGAGGATTTTGGCTGGCACCTGTTACCAGATTTACCACGCGAAAAATTACCACCCTTGTATAAATTAGGGAAACATAGTGATGACTGGGGAACCCTTTGGTATGTCACTGAGGAGGGCAGGTGCGGTATCCCTATTGAATATCCAATAGACCTTTCGGACTATGATCATTACAGGTGGCGGGAAGTTTTTTCTGCAGGTGTTCCAAAGTACCGGTTATATAGCGGGCATATGTCTGGCAAGAGTGACGATTATTATGCCAGGGGTGGATGGATTGTTTTCTTTGAACAGATGCAGCAATTAGTTGGCTTTGAAAATCTGCTTATTGCCCTTACACTTGAAACACCTGAGGTCTACCGCTTACGCGACGATCTTTTAAAATTTAACCTTGCCTGGCTCGATAACTGGCTTGCATCCGATTATCAGGGTATTCATTTCGCCGACGATTGGGGTAGTCAATCGAGTCTGCTGATACCTCCCGATTTGTGGCGATCATTCTTCAAACCTGTTTATAAAGAGATGTTTGCAAAAGTTAAAAGCAGAGGCCTTCATGTCTGGTACCATAGCGATGGACACATCCTTGAAATTATACCTGATTTAATTGAACTTGGAGTTGATGTACTAAATTGCCAGGCTTCAGTAATGGATATGAATGAACTGGGAAAATTCGCCGGGAAAATTGCATTCAGGACCGATATTGACCGTCAGAAAGTCTTACCTTTTGTCTCCCCGGGTGAGGTTAAAGATTATGTTTTCAGACTCTTTCATCAGCTTGGTACCCCCAACGGCGGTATTATAGCCTGTGGCGAAATAAGTGAAGATGTTCCTCTTGAAAACATTAAAGCTATGTACGAAGCATTTTCTGAATTTAAATGGTAATATATGAACATTGAAACAGGTATTCTTATCGCATTAGTAGCAGGAGCACTAAATGGCATGTTTGCATTGCCAATGAAACTGAATAAAAACTGGGCCTGGGAAAATAACTGGTTCCCTTTCAGTTTTTTGTCTTTATTGATTTTTCCACTCTTTATTGTAGTTCTCTCAATCCCGAAGCCTGTCGAACTATTAAGCTCTTTGCCAGTACATAATATTATAACAGGATTATTATTTGGTATTATTATTTATGGAGGTTCCTTACTTTTTGGTATTTCCCTTGGTTACATAGGTATAGCCTTATCATTCACTCTGTTGGTTGGGAGTATGAGCATAGTCGGAGTACTTTTACCTTTGATTATATTCAATTCCAACATTCTTTTTTCAACCGGAGGTATATTTATTCTTTCAGGAGTTTTTCTTTTTTTAATATCCTTGTTTTTTAGCTTTAAAGCAGGAATACTAAAGGAAGCTTCTCTAAAAAGTCAGAACACTGAGGACACCGGTAAAAAATCATCCATGCAAAAAGGGATGACCCTGGCTATTACAGGAGGGGTGTTGTCGGGTTTATTATCACTGGTAATGAATATGGGTTGGGCAAAAGAAATAGTAAATAAAGCTGTTCAAACAGGAAATGCCAATTTATCCTATGCCAGCAATGCAGTTCTGTTTATTATTCTGATTGGTGGTCTGATTCCAAACATAGGATATTGCATCTTCCTTCTTTATAAAAACAACAATTGGAGTTTATACAAAAAATATAATTCTATCCTTTACTGGATCGCAATTCTATCGATGGGACTGCTCTATTCAGCCAGTAATGGTCTCTGGGGAATCTCTATTTCCGAAAGTATGTTAGGTAAACTGGGACCTTCAGTAGGATGGGCCCTGTTTATCGGAATGATGGTGATTAGCTCAAATATTTCCGGAGCTCTTACCGGGGAATGGAAGTCTGCCGGCAAAAGATCCCTGAAATACTTATTTGTAAGTATCGGATTAATAATTTCCGCATTATTATTAATTGGATTCGGAAATTATACTTTGTATTAGCAGGAGAATACAGACGATAATTACCATTTATCCAGGATTATAGTTAATGAAGTTAAACATTGTTAAATAGATGGTTAAAAAAAGCATTAGGCTTAATATCAACCAGTAATTAGATTCAAGAAATTCCCTTAACCTTCAAAAATTAAATAAAATGAATGAAATATTAATTAAACTAGCCCAGTGCATTGAAGCTGGAAAAATTAACAAAACTACTCCCTATCCGCCAAATATGAAAGATCAGGATGGTGCAAATGAATTGACAAAAAAAGCACTCGAAGAAAGAATCAGTCCAGATGAAATTCTTGAAAAGGCATTGATCCCTGCAATGGCTATTGTTGGTAACAAGTTCAGCAGAAATGAGATATATGTACCTCAGATGTTAATGTCGGCAAAAGCCATGTATGAAGCTATGGTCCATCTCAAACCTTATTTTCAATCAGGTGAAACAAAAAGGAAAGGGAAATTTATTATTGGAACAGTCTCTGGTGACCTTCATGATATTGGTAAAAACCTTGTCTCCATGATGGTTGAAGGAGGTGGATGGGAAGTGATTGACCTAGGCGTGGATGTCGGAACTGAGAAATTTCTTAAAGCAATTGATGAAACACCAGGTGCCATTGTTGGTTTGTCAGCTTTACTTACTACGACAATGGAAAACATGAAAATTACTGTGGCAACTTTAAAAGAAAAACGCCCTAATTTAAAGATCCTGATCGGCGGTGCTCCTGTCACACAGGAGTTTTGTGAGAAGATAGGGGCCGATTTTTATTCACATGATCCCCAGGGGGCTGTAAATTATTTAAAAAACCTATCATCTTAGCAGCTAATCTATTGTAAATGAAAACAATACTTGCTGGAAAAACCAAAGAGGTAACAATTGATACAAGTGGTCCTGTTGTTATTATAGAAGAAAGTATTAATCCTACAAGACGAAAAAAGCTGGTATCCACATTACTGGTAGGAAATTTTGAATATGTACTCGAGTTAGCCAGGATACAGATTAATGCAATGGCTGATGTTTTGGATGTTAGTGTAGGCTTCCCTAGTGTTGATGATGTAAAACTGCTGCCTTTATGACATTATCAATACTGAACGGGCTTACCTGTCCGATTGCAAACCCTGAGAAAATTACAGCTACTGTCCGTGCCGCCGATTTAATACTGGGAAGAGA
>Ga0209429_10002378_pt1 | contig 11112 bp, 6 predicted proteins | sample BarGraNGADG00212_3_FD_184493 | JGI IMG/M metagenome (GOLD analysis project Ga0209429, IMG submission 184493) | Arctic peat soil microbial communities from Barrow, Alaska - Barrow Graham LP Ref core NGADG0004-212 (SPAdes) (version 2) | ecosystem: Environmental > Terrestrial > Soil > Wetlands >... | reverse complement strand
GCCGAACAGGTCATAGCACACCCCGGAGCCGAGCCAGGCATGTTTGTCGCGCTATCAGTCTCTGACACCGGCGTCGGTATCGAAAAGAAGAACCTCCGCCGCATCTTCGAGCCCTTCTTCACGACCAAGGACGTGGACAAGGGGACCGGTATGGGGCTGGCTATAGCGTATGGGATCGTTAAGGCCCATAAGGGGTTCATCGACGTCGAGAGTGATATTGGCAAGGGAACCACATTTACCGTGTATGTCCCGGCGACTGAGGTCATACCAGCGACTGCGCACGCTGCCGTTCTCCCACACAAGGGGCATGGGCGTATCCTGATCGTCGACGACGAAGAAGTCGTCCGCAAGCTGGCGCGTGAGATGCTGCGCCGGGCAGGATACGACGTCGTCACCGCCGTTGGTGCCACGGAGGCAGTCGCATGGTACCGCGCCCATCCCCACGAAGCCGACCTCGTTATCATCGATATGGTCATGCCCGGCAAAGATGGCCAGGAATGCTTCAAGGCCCTCAAGGCCATCGACCCCGACGTGCGCGCCATCCTGTCGACGGGCTACGGTCTGGATGGGCATGCGCAGGACACCCTCGATGCAGGCATGGTCGGCTATGTACAGAAGCCGTATCACATGCAGGACCTCGTCACTGCGGTGGCTGACGCACTGGCGGACGACCAGCCGTCCTGAGTTGCCACAGGTCTCGCCATAACGAATCTGCCCGGCCCCATCAAACACGGAGCCGGGCAGATTCATCAGTAAAAACGTCGTAGTGCCTAGCGAAAGACGATGCCCACCCGTTTGATGACGACGTTACTCACCTTCGGACGGAGTAATTTGGCTTCCACTGCCAGATACTTCGCCCGGGCAGCCTGTTCCTCTGCCATCACGGTTGCCTGCGTCTGCGCCGCCAGCACCGCCACCTGCTGTTGAAGGTCGTTCACCTTCTGCTGGAGGTCCCTGGCTTTCTCCTGTAACGTCTGGGCTGTTCCCCGCGTCCGAGCGCCCGCCGTGAAGCTGCGCTTGCGCCCCACCAGCAGACCCAGGAACGCCTCCGCCGTCTGCATGGTCGCCGTCGAGCTGCGGTTGCGTGCCTCCATCTGCGCGATGTTGAGACGCTGCTGCGCCTCGGTCAAGTCGTCCTGCAGCTTGTGCTGTTTCTCCTCCAGCTTCTCTCGTACCTTGTTGACCGCTCCGGTGATGTCGGGAGCGGACAGGACGCCGAGCCGCGCCATGAACTGGCCTTCCGTCTCGCCGTCCTGCTGAGCAACCTTGTACGGCTTGCTCGTCAGCAGCGTCAGAGGCCGGACCTTCAGGACATCTTTGAGCCGCGCCGTGAGGGTCTTCCAGGACGCCGGCTTCTGCAGATCCGCAGGAACCTCTTCGAACAATACGCCCTCCGGAACCTTGTCCAACCACGTCGTGCCCTCGGGCAGCAGCTCCGCAGTTGTCCAGTCGACGACAGGCCATTGCGAGACCGGGACGGAAAGCAGCAGATACTCCTGCACAAATGCTCCGGTCGTCTTGTCCTCGTACGCCACGTCCGCTTCACCGAACACGTATGGGTCGAGCGTGGTCCCCGCCGGGACGGGAGCAAACTGGACCGGGACGCCGTCAGGGAAGGCAGGCAGATATCGCGACGGTCCCGGCGTCGGCAGTGCCTCCTGTGTGACATGCTCGAACTCGATCTTCCGTGATGCCATCAGCTGGCGGATCTGCGCCTTGGTCAGTGGCCCGCGCAGGTAACTCATGGCGAAGCGCGACTGCATGACAATATGCCTGGCGGTATGGACGTTGTGCAACAGAAACTGGCGCGGCTTGAGACTGCCAAGAACGCCGCTGAACCACGCCCGGTCGAGCGTGCCGCCCCCTTCCTGCAGCGCTCCCTCGAGGCCACCCAGCACACGTTCGCGGTCGCCGTCCTGCTGTAGTTTGCCGATGATCCAGGTACCAGCATTGCTGAGACCCTTGTAGTCGACGTCCACGGGGTTCTGGGTCGCCAGCACCACGCCGAGCCCGAAGGCGCGCGCCTGCTTCATCAGGGTGAGCAGTGGCACCTTGGAGGGCGGATTGAACGGGTACGGCGGGAAGTACCCGAACACCTCGTCGAAGTACAGGAGGGCACGCAGAGAATCCGTCCCCTGCTGAAGACGCATCCAGGCAAGAACCTCCTGGAGCAGGAGTGTCACGAAGAACATGCGCTCCACGTCAGACAGGTGTGCAATGGCGAAGATACTGCAACGCGGCCTGCCGTCCGGTGCGTGAAGGAACCTCTCGACATCCAGAGGGGCACCGTTCAACCAGGACTGGAACGAAGGGGAAGCAATGAGGCCGTTGATGCGCATGGCAAGCTCCAGCCGTTCCCTTGGCGGAAAGAAGGTGTCCACCTCGAAGACGCCAAGCTTCTCGAACGGCGGGCTCTGCAGCTGCACGATGAGGTCCGGGAGGGTCAGGTCCATACCCTTGCCCCACGTATCGTTGATGATGGAGCTGACAAGGATGTACTCACGGCTGCGAATAGGGTCGGCGTCGATGCCCACGAGGCCAAGGAGGGCTGAGGTGACACCCTTGACCTTCTCCTGCGTCTCCTCGTCGCCGAGGCCCCCCGCGGGCCTGCGGAAGCTCTGCAGAACCGACACCGGGATGCCCGCGGTCGAACCCGGCGTGAAGATGACAAAATCGGCCTTCGCCTTCAGTTGCGCGATCCGTTCCGGCGCAATCCCTGACGAAGCCAGACCCTTCTGCCATGTCGTTGCCGTTTCGAGAGCGGCCTGCTCCACTGTCAGTTCCTTTCGCTCAGCTTCAGCTGGATCCACCCACGGTTGGAACTCCGCGGCACTCAGGCCTGGAAATGTCAGGAGGAGGTTGCCCAGATCGCCCTTGGGATCGATGGCGATGACAGGAACGCCATCCATCAGTGCTTCTTCGATGAGGTCGATGGACAGACCCGTCTTGCCGGACCCGGTCATGCCGACGATGACGCCATGCGTCGTCAGGTCCCTGCTCGGATACAGGACAGGGGCTCCAGCCTGACCTGTCGACGGGTCCACCTCGGTACCGATATAGAATGTCTTTCTGTCTTCGTCCATGGTTGCCTCCTGGTTGAGGTTCTCTCTCATGATAGGTGCCGCGCGCTGAGGTGCAACACCACCGGATCAGCCGAGCCTGAGCCCGTCGGGCACCGGACGATCTGCACAAATCAGCACCACGCCCTCGGGGGTGTAGACACCGAGGACCAGCACTTCCGACGGGAACCCCGCCACGAGACGGCTGGGAAAGTTGACGACACCCAGTACCTGCCGCCCAACAAGCTGTTCCGGCGCATAGAGCGCCGTGATCTGCGCGCTGGAATGCTTGACGCCAAGGTCGGGCCCAAAGTCGATGGTCAGCTTGTAAGCGGGCTTGCGGGCCTGAGGAAACGGCTCGCACACAATGATCGTCCCCGTCCGGATGTCGAGTTGCTCAAAGTCCTGTATCGTAGCCACGGTCGCCTCCAGTCCTTTTGGTCAATACTACGCAACCAGGCGGCCGTGGCAATGGTTACGTGGTCTGCGGTGACTCCATCGAATAACGAGTCTTCATAATAGGCGGCACGGGCTTGACATGGAACCGCTCTTCCCGAGAATGTCGGCAAGAATTACCACCACCCTTACCATCAGGAGGCCAGCATGAGTATCAGGAAGCGGTTCACGATCCTGCACAGCAACGACATGCACGGCGATTTCCTCGCAGAGATGCGCGGCGAAGAGGGCCACCTGATTGGCGGCCTGTCACTGTTGTCCGGGTACATCAACGAGGTCCGGAGCGAGGAGAAGAATGTCATTTACTGCATTGCGGGCGACATGGTGCAGGGGTCAATCATCGACGCCGAGTACAAGGGTATCAGCACGATGGAGATCATGAACTACCTGTCGCCGGACGTCGCCTCGCTGGGCAACCACGAGTTCGATTATGGGCTGCCACACCTCCTGTTCCTGGAGAAGATTGCCAACTTCCCCATCGTCAACGCCAACCTCTACATCACCCAGTACAACAAGCGCCTGTTCCAGCCGTATATAGTGAAGAACGTCGACGGCTTCGACATCCTGTTCATTGGGATCATCACGGAGAAGGTCATGGATATGCTGAAGACCGACAATATGCTGTCGTCGTTTATCACGCTGCAGGAGGCGGCCTCCGAAGTCGGAAAGATCTGCAACGCCTACAAGAATGATGATATTGACCTGACCATCCTGCTGACCCACATCGGCTTCGAGTCCGACAAGGAGCTTGCGAGCCTGCTGGATCCGGCCTGGGGTGTCGACATGATCATCGGAGGGCACAGCCACACGGTACTGGAGCAGCCCGCCATCGTCAAAAACATCCTGATCGCACAGGCCGGGGTCGGTACCGAGCAGATCGGACGATTCGACATCACCGTGGACGACGACACTAACAGCATCGTCGACTGGACCTGGAAACTGGTCCCAATCGACAACATCCACTGCCAGCCCGACGAAAAGCTCACCGCGTTCATCGACGGGTTCAAGGACATCGTCGACAAAAAGTACGGCAGCATCATTTCTAAGTTCACACGCACGCTCACGCACCCAGAGCGCACGCGCGAGACAGAATTGGGGAACCTGTTCGCCGACGCGATCCAGGAAACAACGGGTGTCGATGTCGCCTTTGTCGGCAGTGGCAGCATCCGCAAGACGGAGCTGGGGCCCATCGTTACCCTGGGCGACTACCTGGCGCTGTTCCCTTACGACGACTCCATCACCCGGTTCACGGTGACCGGCGCACAACTCAAGCATGCATTCGCCGGGTTCATGCGACCGGAGAATCGCAATGGCGAGGGCGAGTACTACCAGGTGAACAGAGGAGTGAAGGCAATCTACGACCTAGTGAAACATGAACTGGTGTCGCTGACCCTGAACGGCATCCCCGTCGACGATTCCTCGCGGTACTCCATCTGTCTGCAGGGATACCATTACAAGAACTCGACCGTCGGGTTGCAGTTGACGAACGAGGAACTGGCACAGCTCGAGCAGCCTCGCCTGCTTGCCACGTCCGGCCGGGACGTCGTCGAGGAGTACCTGCGCAACCATCAGAACGTGAGTGCCGAGGTGGAGGGCCGCCTCCAGTATCTTTAAACCAGTCTTGACCGAAGACGTGTTATGGTTAGGCTCATAGGTGGAGCGTTGACATGTGCTCCAAGGTGTACGACATCCAATTATGGAGGGAAACGTGAAGAAATTTATTTCGCTTGTCCTCGTCCTGGCAATGATTGCTGGGCTCACTGCTGGTGTATCCACTGCTACTGCTGCAACGACGACCACTCTCGTTCTGACGGTCGGCAAGGTCAATTACACGTTAAATGGGGCCACTAAGGCGGGCGATCAGGCCCCGGAGATCACAAACTCCCGCACGTTTGTACCGATCCGTCTGGTGTCGGAAGCTTTTGGCGCCGACGTCAACTATGACCCCGCCACCAAGACGGTTGCCGTCCTCCTCGGCGCAACGTCCTTTGAGTTCATCATTGGTAAGAAGTCTGTCAAGATCAACGGTGACGCAGCCCTCATGGATGCAGCTGCCTACATCTCCAAGGCAGGCCGCACGCTTATTCCGATTCGCTTTGTTTCTGAGAAGTCCGGATTGAACGTCGCCTGGAATGCAACCGCACGCACGGTCACCGTCAATTCTAAGGCTCCTGTCACGGGCACTATCAAGATTGGCCTTGTCACCGATGTCGGTGGCCGTGGCGACCAGTCATTCAACGACTCCGCCTTGCGCGGTCTCGAGATCTGGGCTGCCCAGAAGTCCTTCGTCAAGGGTGGCGGATACGCTACCATGACTGCTGCCGCGTACAAGCAGTCCCTGGCCGACAACGCCCCGGACCTCAGCAGCCGGGGTATTGCTCCGCTCCCTGGCATCACCCCCATCGTACTCGAGTCCAAGGAACAGACGGACTACGTCCCCAACCTCACCAAGCTTGCCGAGGACGAGGGCTGCAAGCTCATCATCGCTGTCGGGTTTATGCTTTCCGACGCCACCTATCAGATCGCCAAGGACCATCCGCAGACCAAGTTCATGCTGATCGATGCCCAGCCCTCCGACCCCACTACGTTTGCTCCTCTGCCCACTCTGCCCAATCTTGTATGCTTCCTGTTCAAGGAAGAGCAGTGCGGGTACCTTGTCGGCGCCATCGCCGGCATGGCAACCAAGACCAACAAGATCGGCTTCATCGGTGGTATCGCCGTTCCGGCTGTTCAGCGCTATGAAGCAGGTTTCATGGCCGGCATCAAGACCACGAACCCGACCGCCTATGGTCCTGCCGGCAAGAACGTGGCCGACGTCTATGCTGGCAGCTTCGGCGACCAGCCCCATGGCAAGCTTATTGCCCAGACGATGATCGCTCAGAAGTGCGATATTCTGTTCCACGCTGCCGGAGCCACTGGCAACGGTATGTTCGAAGCCCTCAAGGAAGCCGGCGGACCTGCCAAGGGTCTGTGGGGCATCGGTTGCGACGTGGACATGGGCAAGAACCCGAACCTGTATCCCGCGGGCACACTGACCTGCGCCATCAAGCACGTCGACTTTGCTACTTACGCCTCCGTCAAGTCCATCATCTACGGCACCTTCACTCCTGGTGTCGTCACCCTTTCTCTTCGCAATGGTGGTGTGGGCTGGGCCCAGGATAACGTTGCTAAGGTCCTGTCTGCCGCCCAGATCGCCAAGATCAATACCCTTCGTCAGAACATTATCGACGGCAAGATCACTCCTCCCGAAGACCCCAAAAAGGTCTCAGCCTGGACAGCTCCGACCGGTTACTAGCATCTGTTCCAGAACAAACCACCAACCCCCGGCTTTACGCCGGGGGTTTTGTGTCGGGACATGGGTTACGTATTTGTGCTACAATACTTATCGTTAGGCTATTCCGTTCTGAAGGAGAACAAATGAGAAGACTGCTGTCTGTTGTACTGATTCTAGCTCTTGCTACCTCTATCTTCACCGGTTGTAAGAAAGCCACGCCGGTTGCCAACGAGATCAAGATTGGTCTTGTCACCGATGTTGGTGGCCGTGGCGACCAGTCATTCAACGATTCCGCCTTGCGCGGCCTCGAGATCTGGGCTGCCAAAAAGTCCTTCGTCAAAGGCGGCGGTTACACTGACATGTCTGATGCAGACTATGCACAGTCTCTGGCTGACAACGCCCCTGACCTTACCGACAAGAACATTGCTCCGCTCCCTGGAATCACTCCCGTGGTGCTCGAGTCCAAGGAACAGACGGACTACGTCCCCAACCTCACCAAGCTTGCCGAGGACGAGGGCTGCAAGATGATCATTGCTGTTGGCTTCATGCTCGCCGACGCGACGTACCAGGTCGCCAAGGATCATCCGGACGTCAAGTTTATGCTCATCGACGCCGTTCCCTCCGACGCCACGACGTTTGCGCCTCTTCCTAACCTCCCCAACCTTGTCGACTACCTGTTTAAGGAAGAGCAGTGCGGGTATCTTGTCGGCGCCATCGCCGGCATGGCAACCAAGACCAACAAGATCGGCTTCATCGGTGGTATGCCCGTTCCGGCTGTTCAGCGCTATGAAGCAGGTTTCATGGCCGGCATCAAGACCACGAACCCGACGGCCTATGGCACTGCAGGCAAGAACGTGGCCGACGTCTACGCTGGTAGCTTCGGCGACCAGCCCGCCGGCAAGCTTATTGCCCAGACAATGATCGCTCAGAAGTGCGATATCCTGTTCCACGCTGCCGGAGCCACTGGCAACGGTATGTTCGAAGCCCTCAAGGAAGCCGGCGGACCTGACAAGGGTCTATGGGGCATCGGCTGTGATGTCGACATGGGCAAGAACCCGAACCTGTATCCCGCAGGGACGCTGACTTGTGCTATCAAGCACGTCGACTTTGCTACATGGACGGCCATCAAGTCCGTTGTTGATGACACCTTCAAGTCAGAGGTCGTCACTCTGTCGCTGACCGACGGTGGTGTGGGTTGGGCCCAGGATAACGTTGCCAAGGTCCTGTCCGCCGACCAGATCGCCAAGATCGACACCCTTCGTGCGGACATCATTGCCGGCACTATCGTTCCGCCGACCGACCCGAAGGCAGTTCCAGCCTGGACCACTCCGACTGGTTTCTAGCATCTGTTCCAGAACAAACTACCAACCCCCGGCTTTACGCCGGGGGTTTTGCATTTGCGGACGCTCCCATTTGAACGGCGAAGAGGGGATAAGCCCAGAAAAGGAGACGCCCCAGGTGGGTTAAGCCCTGATCAATAGATACAATAGAAAAGGCAAGCTTACTCGCATAAGCTTGCCTTTTTGTCATAAACGAGTTACTAACTTTACTTGATCATTGCCGTATACATAATTGTGTTGGCAACTGTAATCATTGTCATTAACAATGTGTTCAGGAAAGCTGCCAAGTAAACGTTGCCGGTTTTCTTGTACAGAACCTTTGTAAAGATTGTAGCTACCACTAAAGTGGGAATCAAGGCAAATAGCAGGATACCGTTTAAGGCCTGATTGGCAATACCACCTACACCGGTTGCAAAGAGCTTACCATATTGATAAGCCAACCAAAGGATCAAACCGCCTACATTCATAGAGAACGCTACTACATATCCCTTCCAACCATGGACATACTTATTGTTGGTATTTAGATTAACAGCGACAGCATTAACAAAATAGAAGACAAAGAAGAGCGGGGCATACTTGAGCATAGCTACTACGTGTGCCGGTTCAAAAGTCTTCACTGCCCATACCCAGAATCTAAAGTCTGTCTTAAACACCAGATCTACAAAATATAGAACTGCGTATCCTGCTACCAAAAGAACTACAGCCAGTACCAGAGCGAGAACGATATTCTTCACGGAAGCACTTAAACCATATTGTCTATTATCAAATTCCGGATTCCTGCTGCGATCAAAGTAATGCACAAAAGAAATCACGATGACTGCAAACAAACTGCACATCAGTGCCCAGAAAACAAATTGGTTAGTGGTCGGTTCATTAAAATAGGCGTTTGTGACAAAGAGTTTAGCTGATGTTGTCGTGAACACATACATAACGAGAGCCGCGACGACACTCAGCGCGGAGGCAACAATCCTCGATACTGCTTTGCCTTTATCTTTCACAAGAGTCAGTACCAGCATAATCAGACCAAGCACTATGACGACTTCAGATGCACGCTGCAGAATCAATAAGCCGTGGGCCTGCTTGTCCATTAGTGTTGGGAAGAAAAAGGCCGGGAATGCCGCACTGGAAACGATAATCAGCCAATAGACGATCTTTTGTACGGTACTCTTCGGACCGGCAACTAAAGATTCAGTCGGCTTATTCAAGCCAGCGAACATTTTTACTCTATTTATGAGAAGCGAAGCCAATAACATGAACATGAAGAAGAACCCTAGCAATGCAATAAATTCAAAACCTTCCTTCAACCACCATGTCTGAATGGTTGCGGGAATAGTTTTCATACTGGCTGTCGTGAAGCCAGCAAAAGCAATAGAGTAGAATTCAATCTGGTCTTTCGTTGCTTCCGGTGAGAAATGATCCCAAGGATGGGTTATGCTCGGTGTATAAATAACACGTTTTCCACCGTTCGCTAACGTGTAGAATTGACCCGGTTGAGGATTAGCAGGATTGCCCAGGAATGCTTGTCCTTCGGCTTGTTTGAGATAATCTTTATAAACTACTGTGCTTCCGGTTTTCTGGGCAGCCGTGTCGAAGAAGAATTCATCATAGTGGCTTGCAATGATGCCGTCGGTACGCTGACCAAAAGCAGCATTTGCCACTTCTTCCGTTACTTTCAGATACGTTGTATATGTGAAGTCTGCACCAGCCGCCAAGCTGGCGGAAATCTTGCGGATACCAGTAGTAGCAAACTGTTGTTCATCCATAACCACAGCCATCGTAGTCGAGAATCCACCCATTGAGTGTCCGCTGACCGCGATGATACCATTGCCTTTTGCATCCTTCAAAACATAGTCTTGTTTATACATATATTGCACTGCATCAAAAAGGGAAGTCGGCCAAAACGAGAAGAATACATCTGCCGGTTTCTTATCTACGGTGTTTACTGAATGCCCATGTTCATACATATCCAACGCCAATACAACATAACCGCGTTTGGAAAGTTCCACCGCCGGCGCATCCTGCATCTCTGCGGAATTTAGATAGCCGTGGGTTGTCACGATCGTCGGTCTTGGATCATCTTTACTTGCGCCTTTCGGCAAATAGAGCAGCCCTGACAGAACACCTTTATCTGTCTTGAAACTTATTCTCTGAACGTTGACAGAATAGAGCGATGTGTTTGCCATATTGGCTAGTACACTAGCCAAAAGAACAACAATCAACGAGACAATAAACAACTTCGCTGTAAGCTTTCTCATTTTGTCCCTTCCCCCTCAAGTGCGATTGTATTCAGACAGAAAGAATAGCAGCAATGTTTCTACCTGTTCACCCCGATTGGTTTTGGTTGTTTACGTTAGCACTTGTCCTGCATCATGTCAAAGTTCTTGAAAAAGGTGCTTCTACTGACCTTCTAAAGCCATTCTCCTCCCATTTGTATTCCTGATGCATCCCTGTGTCCATGTTCCCTCCGTTTTCTCATGAATTTCTGGGACCAGTTGACGTACATTTTGGATTGGTCGAGGCGCTTTCTTGACTTTCTGCTGTAATACCTTGATAGTATAGATTCATGATGCAGTTGGAAACACCCGGAGGTGAGATCATCAAACGCATAGCGGTGCTCGAGGACGATGATGACATTCGGGAGCTCATTGGCCTGTACCTCAAGAGAGACTCCATGGAGCCGGTCCTGTTCGCGTCCCCGGTCATGTTCCTTACGTGGCTCGATACCCAGAAGATTCCTCCGGACCTATTGATCCTCGACCTCATGATGCCGGAGCTTTCTGGTGCCGACGTCATCAAGGCAGTGCGCAAGCGCCCGTCGTGCGACAACATGCCCATCGTCGTCTGCAGCGCCAAGGCTGCCGAGAGCGATGTCATCCTCACACTGGGATTGGGCGCAGACACATACGTCCGCAAACCGTTCAACCCCCACGAACTCGTCGCCCAGGTGGGCGCGATGCTTCGCCGCGCGCAGGCGGGGACCACC
>Ga0209429_10002375_pt1 | contig 11148 bp, 12 predicted proteins | sample BarGraNGADG00212_3_FD_184493 | JGI IMG/M metagenome (GOLD analysis project Ga0209429, IMG submission 184493) | Arctic peat soil microbial communities from Barrow, Alaska - Barrow Graham LP Ref core NGADG0004-212 (SPAdes) (version 2) | ecosystem: Environmental > Terrestrial > Soil > Wetlands >... | reverse complement strand
CGGTAGAATGTCGTCGTAATACGGGTCGTGAAGGATTTTTTCCTCAACGATGCCGGCGGCAGGTTCGCACACTTTCCGTATGGGCGGAATCATGGGTCTGTTGCTGGTGGGTCTCCTGGGCGGCGACGGACAGTGAGCTCTTGCCGGTTCTGGCAGTAACTGGTTGGCTTCCATATCGCGCTTCGGCGGAAGAGGCACAGAACTTGGCATTTTCATCGGAGGAATTTTTGGTTTTTCCCCGGTCTGCCGTATTGGTGGTATCCAGGGTTTTTCCGAAATTGCTGCAACGACCTCAATCTGTGGCGCCACTTCCCTTTCAGTTGCACCATCCAGCTGGATTACTTCAGGAGTTTCTTCGATCTTCAACTCTGGTTCGGGATTGGTTTCCATATCCGCTTTCGTTATGAGCGGTGATCTTGCTTTGATCTTCCTGTATGTTACCGGCCTTCTGTCTGTTGCCATGGGTTTTTCTACGGGATTCCTTTGAATTGGTTTGCCGCATTTGGGGCAGAACGCGCTATCATCGTCCAACAATTTACCGCAGTACTTGCAAAATAGATTCTCTTCCATAAACGTTAGGCGCAACACATCTTACTTGCGTTGCGCCCACTCCTTCCCTTTTATATTATCGGTTCGACTTCGGTTGTTTGATCACAAGCTAAGATCATATGCTTCCACCGTCTCCTGTGCGCTTGGCTGTCCGGGATCACCCTGGTTATCGGGCACATGCCTTTCAATGGGATTGGTCATGTAGTATGAGGCGTAGTAGGCCTGTATGTGTATTCGCACCATTTCGGCCATTCGTACCATCATATTTCGTGTAACGGGAACCATAACCTTGTTCTCGCCCTGTCCCGGCTTGTACTTAGGAACGATCAGGCCTTTTTCATCAGCCATGCCAGGACCGGATTCAGCATTGAGAAGGTACGGCTTTTTGCTGCCGGGATTAATGCGGAACTGCCGGGAAATACCCATTTTGTCCGCCCTTGCCTGTTTTGTGCCGAACAGCTTATTAGCGGGCGTTCCTCCCATTGTCTCAAAGACAGCTTTAGGGAACGATGAATCCTTCGCAGCTTCTGCCAGTGAGGCAGCGGCCAATTTAGATATGGTTCCGCCTGTAATGTCACTGGCAAGCGCCAGAAACTCCGGGATATCAAGATAGATCTGAATGTTGTTGGTAAAGCGACTCTTTGCCTCGCGTGACACATCATATGTATAAAACCCCAAATGTACTTTTCCAATAGGAAATGCGTCATTCAACACTTCGACGAAACATTTGGATCCGTCAAGCCGGATGATCTGACTAGGGTTAACTATTTTTCTCGCCACTCTTTTGTCCCCCTTTATTTATACTCTTATTTTACCACACGTTTCGTGTGATTGCAAGAGTTTTATGTATATAAAACGGTTAAAGTGACTGGTACTGTTGGTTTTCAGAAAATTAACGATTTCTCAATCATCAGGGCAACCTCTTCCATTGCCATCCTGTTTAACGAGGATGACGAGACGTTTATAGCATATGCTTTCCCTTGTTCCGTTTCAAATGTATACAGGTAACTGCTGACAATTCCCTCGTTCTGGACGTACTGTTTCTCTTCAGCGCTAATGGAGTTGAGGCTTGTCTTAATCTCATATCGGTTAATGTAAGCCCCGGACCCTAATTCGACGTCAAGATAGTTCACAGTCGTGACCGCAGCCTCAATACCGTTTTCCTCAGATAGTGGATTGCGAAGATACGTTGCCGCAATGGCCTGCGGGATCTGGGACGGGGCTTTATACGACTCTGTGAAGCTGGCCGTTTGAAGAAAACACGTAACCTGCAAGAATTGAAGCGCGTCTGTTTCCGACACGTCGGGACGGAATACGATCCGCTCTGCATTTTCATCTCTTGTCCATCCGGATGGGAGGCTAAATGATACGCTATTTGCGGTGTCAGTAACCGATTGGGCTGTGCTTACGGGAAGACCGGTAATAGCTTCTGCCTGCTCGACCGTGGGTGTGACTGCATCCGAGAGCGCTTCAACTGCAGCTATTTCGTTACTTGCACCGACCACAACTAGAGCGTAGCTGTTCCCATTGAACGTAAAATACGAGGCCAATGCGTAGGGCGTGATGAGCTGGTAGTTTTTCTTTTCATACAGCTGCAGGTTAAGGGTATCTCGTGTGATCAAAAGAGAGTTTACGGATGTGGCGGGAGATGTGGCTGCGACACCCAAGTCCCAGACGATATATTCCGTGCCCTCGCTTTTGTAGGACAGCTGCGGTGATTTTTGTTTGAACATCAGCCGAATGTTGTTAACGTCCGTTGCCAGAGGATCCTGAATGCGGGAAAATATATAGAATTCCACTGTGCCTTCCGGGTTGGTAAACCGTGCATAGTCGGATGAGCCGGCAACATAGTCATACCCAGTCGGCAAGCTAAATGAAAGACCCATATTCCCCAGGCTGAATGATCCCGAGAATGTTATGTCGGCGCCGGCGGCTGTCGAGAGCTGGGGCACGGTTGTTTTTCCTTCTGTATCTATTTCTTCCAGGCCGCTGCTTGGCTTCGGGTATGTGGCCAGGGCAATGTCATCTGTTTCCGGTTCGCCAAGATCTTCTGTTGTGGTTTCTTGGGATGCAGCCAGCCCTTCGTCTTCCTTGACCGTTGACTCAGAGGCTGCCTTTACTGTTCCCGTTGCCTGCGGGATATCTCCCATTCCGGTTTTTGTTTCTGTTACCGTGTTGCAACCAGAAAGTATTACCATGGCAGTTACCATAACCAGGGCTACTATTTTACAATTCATTATTTTCTCCTCACGCGATTATTTGGTCATATTCCCCAATTTACGAGGTTTTTAGCTGTTATATCCTCAAGCGAAATGAATGGACTCTCCCAGAACCGTGCGTCCAAGGAGTCATTTCTGTTATCGCCCAAGCAAAAGTAGTGCCCTTCCGGAACAACAAACTCCGCATCCGTATAGATGGGAGTGTCCTTCAGGTAAGACTCTTCATATATTTCGCCATTCAAATAGAGTGTGCTGCCCTGAAGCGTAATGGTATCTCCTGGCAGTCCGATAATGCGCTTGACCAGGAGCTTGTTTGATTCCTTATGATCGAATACAACAATATCGCCTCTCTTTGGCTTTTCAAAGGCGTAAGCGACTCTGCAGCCAATACAAATACTTTTGGCCCGGATATCGGGATCCATAGAACCTGTTGGCACGTACATAACAAGGCAAATCACATTCATAAACCCCCATGTGACAGCACCAATCAATATTGGGAATAAAAACATATTGAATAGACGTACCCTTTTGCCCTGATTCTTCTCAGGTACGAATTCAATATCTTCAGGATTGCTATTATCTTTTTTCACTTTCTTTTTCTCCTCTCTGTTTTTATTCTACCACACAAAACAGATAAACACACGGAACGTGTTAATTACTCATTTTATTAATTCTGCATTTTTAGTACAGCGCGGTACGTGAGCGCGCTGTATGCCGAGGTGAAGTGACATTTAAGTTAGAAATGTTTCAATCTTAATTGTAAATTAACACGAAAAGCTTGAGGCAAATTCTATAAGTAGGATAATTAGAGTATTGAATATTTGACAGGTCAGATTACTATAAGTGTATGATGACAGTAAAGCAAATGACAGATTTTCTCGTAAATGTTATTATGTATATTTATAAATTGAAGTTTAGTTTATTTGGTTAATAGAAGAGGTTTTTATGAGAAGTGTCGTAACACAATATTTACACAAATTGAGTGAAAGTGACAAGATATGCTTGATGGACCAAATTGTGCATGCCAGAAATCTTTACAACAAAGCTATCTATCTCTCGCGTCAGTACTATTTTAATGAAAAAGGGTTTTTGAGATATGAGCGTTGTTACTCGATTGTTAAAAACATGGACGAGTACAAGTGGTTGAACTCTAATGTTGCACAGCAAGTTCTTAAAGAAGCCGATGGTTCTTTCCGGGCATTTTTCAATTTACTAAAGCAGGCAAAATCAGGGCGGTTCAATTACCATAGCATCATCTTACCGGGATATCTTTCTCCCAAACAGCACATCCCATTAATTTCCATCCAGGTTCGGCTTACCAAGGACAACCGGTTTATTGTGCCTCTATCGCGAAAGTACAAAAGTACGCTGCGGCCTCTGACAATAGCAATCCCGCCCATTCTCCATGATAAAAAAATAAAAAGGGCGATTATTTCGCTTAATGGAAGAACGCAGACGTTCAAAGTTGCATACGAGTACGAAGTGGATTCTTCCGAATGGACACTAAACCATCAACACGTTTTGGCTATCGATTTTGGTGTTAACAACATGGCTTCTTGCGTAACAAGCCAGGGGAAGTCTTTCATTATCGACGGACATCGTCTCAAAGCACGTAACCAATGGTTTAATGTAGAATACGAGCGTTTGGAGCAGGCTGCAAAAAGGCAGCTTGTCAGAAACGACGAAGGTGACTTTGTGCCCACACAAGTGCCTACTCCCAGAATGGCACGCCTGCTTGATAAGCGGGACAGCCAAATCCGGGATGAATTTTCGAAGGCTGCACGCTATATTATCGACTATTGTATTCAAAATGATATTGGTCGAGTTATTGTGGGAATCCCAAATGCGGTCGAACTTTTCGGTGGCAATGCCCTTTCTTTGCTTGGCTCAAACTTCCGCCCGGTCCCGTTCGGAATGTTACGGCAGAGCATTGAAAACCTTTGTGAACGCTACAACATCACATTTGTGTCCGTGGACGAAAGCTATACCTCCACCGCCAGCTTCTTCGATGGAGATGAAATACCGGGATATAACGATGACAACCCTGCTCCACATTCATTTTCAGGAGAGCATCCTATGCGGGGGCTCTACTTGACCAAGGACGGAAAACAGCTCAATGCGGATATCAATGCAGCTCTTAATATTCTGAAAAAGAGTGACGTGATTGATATCACGCCACTCCTCGAAAAAGGATTCGTCGATGTTCCCAAAAAGATTTTGTTGCCTTAATCCATGCCATTCCTCTTAGGCGTTTCTTCCGTTTCTATATAGCTGGGGACCTTTATTTTAGGTCCCCTTTTTTCTGCCTTTTCTCTCTTCTTGCTTTTCCATTTGGCAAACAAGAACAGCGCTGCCAGACAGACTCCGACGGTTGCTATAACAGGAATAAAGTACGTACGGATACCCGTTCCCGATGGCCCGCTAACCGTATTGGTGTTAACGTGTGCAAAGGTAGGTGTAAATGACTGACCTATGCCGGTTTTTCCTTCCGTATACTCGATGTCCAGCCTCAGCTGGTATTTTTCTGAGTTGGGAATCCCGGAAAGATCAATCGGTGCAACATTTGGTTCGCCGGCTTTTCCCGTTCCGCTGACCAAGTGTTTGCCCGTATCATCTTTGTTAACTACCACAAATATAGAATATGCAAACGTCATGGAGCTATCACCTTTAATCTGAAATGTCGCAGTGATTCCCCCCTCTTCGTCCGTCAGCATAGTAAAAGACTCAATATCTTTGTCGGACGGGGCTGCCGCTATTGTTGCAATTGCGGTCGTTTCGGCTTGCTCGGGAGCTATGGTTGGTTCTGTTGTTACCAGAGGCGCTCCGAATGTGCCCAAACTCACCAAGGATTGATCAACTTCTGTGCCACCTACCGGTATTGCCACGATTCCCAGCTCAAAATAGGGATCTTCATATTCGACTGCATCCACTTGGATGACAACTTCTGTACCCAGCACACCGTCGCCTTTAACAAGAACGCTATAGTCGCCAGGGGCAGAACCATACTCGTGGATCTCATAGGTGTATCCTGGATCGACCGGTGTATCGAACTCTGTATTGAACTTGATTTCAAACTTCTGGTCCGTAATCTGCACGCAGGTATAGTTTACGATTGAAAATGTACCGGGCAGTCCTGTATCTGTGGCACCCTGCTGCTGGGAGACAAGGGTAGCGTCAGTCGTTTGATCTGTGGCATAAACGCTCGATGTTCCTATTAGCTGTACTGATGCGATGGTAAAGGCTACAATGGCCGGAATTAAATATCGTCTCATCTCATTTCTCTCTCCTTACATTTATTTTTCGATGATCCGTTTTGCAGGGATCCGAATTCACGTTGCAGGATCATTTTATTTTATTTTATTTTGAATGTTACCGTAGACATTGCCGTCAACCTTGCACAATTCAAAACGACAATTTACGCTGCGCCGTGGTCTCGCGTTTCCTTCTTCTTACTCATATCTTCCGCAATGTACGCCATGACGCTTTGAAATGCGTCGCTCGGCTTCATCGTTTCTGCCAGCTCCAGAATTTCGACACCGACCATGCTTCTTTTTTTTTGCGGTAAAGGGAAGAAATCAAAGAACCCCAGGACATACTCTTTTCGCGAGTCGTTCTTCAGGATCTTCTGGGTTACCAGAGCGTCCAGGATGAACTTCTTGGCAAAAGCGATGTTGTCTGCATCCCGTCTCCAGTCCGGTTCCAGCCAACTGAACAAAAGGAACGCAGGTGACTCGATTGGCTTTAAGTTGCCCAATCGGATCTCCCAGGCGATCAAAGCCTCCGCTTCCTTTTTCATGGCATTGCCCTTCGTAGCGTGCGAACGGCAAGCATCCACATATTCGTTTAATCCCGGTAGCTGGTTATGAATGATGAACTGCTGTTTTTTAATGATTTCTTCCATTATTTACCCCGCATTTTCCGGAAGGGCTCCGTAGTTTTTGAGAATCAGTTTGATCGTTTTCGGTGTTACATTGTTTAGATCTGCCAGAATTTGTATCTGGAAGCTCTTGCACCTGCAGTTTTTGAAACTCTCGACTATCTTTGGAAGCGGCATCTCCGGCTGCTCGGGAAGGGTTTCCGCGAAAGTCTTGTCAGGGATGGAATACCGCTCAGGATGACATTTTCTATCCATCTCCAGAAACGCAGTTTGCGTGCTCATATTTTGCATGTCACCGGTTTTACGACAGAGGCTCGGCGTCATAATAGAAAACTCCTTCCCCGTTGATTGCATACATGCCAGACTCCAGATTGCTCGGAAGTGTAATGACCGCATACCCCTTGCGAGTAAGCGAATAGGGCGCCTCACCATCCACGGTTCTTACCGCATATGATTTGTAGTATCTGGTATCTGCCGTCATAGTCAGTTCGCGATAAACCGTTCCTTCGAATGTGCCTAACAAGTACTGCTTTCCGGGAGTAAGTCCCGCCAGAATGCCGTTATCGTCGATTAAGTTCAGGTCCAGTGCTTTGCTGTTGAGCTCCAGCACTGTGTAAGCCACAAGATTGTCCCTCTTATTCAGCACATCAAAAGCGCTTGTGTTTTCAATCCACACTTTACTTCCGGCAAATCCTACGCCTACCGTTTTGGCCGTGAACCCACAGCCAAGGGTGTACCCCATGTCCTTCATATTTTCAAAAGCAAAGATGTCCGGGAGCTCTTCGGATACCGACCGGTAAACAATCTCGTCGCCCTGGTTAAGAATAGGAATAAGGTACTCTTTGTCGGAATGCCAGAAGTATCGCTTATCCAGCTCATCTGTTTTGGACAAACCCTTGAACGAAAGTCCTTCAGCATAGACTGGATAGAAATTCTCGCCTTTTCTGACATAGAAGCCCTTATCCGGGAGTATACCTAACGTGTATACAGTGATTTGTTTTGCATCACCTGAGCAGCCGCTTAGGAAAAGTGAAAAGAGCAGACAAACGACCATGCTCACAGCAGCAAGCCTTTTCGTTATTCTCCCCCTGCTTTTGGCTGACGGGCTTCCTGCGCCTCTGCTGGCCGCTCCAGTGAGCGAGGACATGTAAGCGCCTATCCTTTTGACAGTCTGTATTGCAAAGGCTGTCTGCGCCACTAGGGCGCCTTTACGCATTCCGTTATTTTCCTGCATTCTTATGCTCCTTCCTTTGTATCAGTAACTTGGATGCCCTTTCCGTCGGTGTTGAATGTAATTGCTTTGTTTAGATCCGTTCTATAGATGCAGATTTCCCTAGCCAGTAACCGGTTGAGAATATCATCGCTTGGGTTATCGCCGGATGGGTCGCCTTTTACGGATATGACTGCATAGTCCGGATTGACTTCATCGATGAAATCGATACTGGTTCCCGAATCAGCGCCGTGGTTTCCAATGAGTATCACATTGGACGTTACTTCCTGTTTTGCATCGTGTAGGGCTTGTTCGAGTGGCTCGCCGGCATCACCTGTAAAGAGAAACGACACGCTTCCCGTTACCAACCGGGTAACCAGAGAATAGTTCGAGAGGTCTTTCCATTTCTGGACCGGTGAAAGCACGGTAAATGACACCCCCTGTTCGGCATCACTGTAAATGATGTCGCCTTGATTGGGGCTAAGGAGTTTAACATCATTGTCGGCAATTGCTTTTAGCAGCTCGTTGTAAGCATCTGCATCATTGATTTGGTCTGCCGGGATATTGGGTAGGTAGATTGTCTCTACCCTTCCACTCTCGACCAGTTTCTGAGCGCCTCCAAAATGTTCTTTGCTCGCAGAGGATATGATCAGATCCTTTATTGTTTTTATACCGGCTGCATCGAGATATTCGATCGTTGTTGATACCGTATCGGCAGATCCAGCATCAACCATGATAGTCACTCCGCCTGGAAGACGACAAATGGAACAATTCCCTTGGCCAACATCAAGGAAGGTAACCTCGGCAACCTTTTCACCAATCCCGTTTGTTATCGTCCCAGCCTGCGCACTTGTTTCTCCCGGCAACAGGCCCCATTCTTCACTGGTCAGGGTTTGCATGGTATTCTTCGTCGATGCTGGTTCTGCACTTGCCAAAACAGCAATCATGATGATCGTTGAAAAGATGAGAGTTCCGCCTATCAGCGCTTTTCGGGACAGCTTAGATGTGTCAAAGAGCTTTGGCTTAATATCAGTTCCCATTTGAGAGCTCCTCCTTTGTTGGAATCGTTTGGTCCATTTGAATTTTGGGTACAACAGGAAAAGCCAGCCGTAAAGACTGGCTTCCCTTGAGGTAGCAGCGTGACTATAACCGAGGCAAATTAGAGGTCGAATGGCAGTGTGGTGTCATCATCCATCGCGGGGTAAAAACCGTTATCAAGGGAAGGCACCGGCGGATTGTTTTTTGGTGCGGACTTATAGTTACTGGTCTGTGATGCCGGGGCTGTGTTATTTTCCGTCTGTGCCGGATAGTTCTGACGGGATTGTCCCTGGCCGTCGCCGCCCTTGGATTCAACAAACTCGATATCTTCGATTACGACTTCGGTGACATATACTTTTTTGCCATTGGCATCGTCATAGGTGCGTGACTGTAAACTGCCGGTGAGCCCCAGCCGCGAGCCCTTCTGGAAATATTTTCCGAGAAATTCAGCCTGCTGTCGCCATGCAACACAAGAAATGAAATCGGCTTCTTTCTCCCCCGAAGCGGTCTTGAATTTTCGATCAACGGCAACTGTAAAACTGCAGACAGCAATTTGGCTCTGTGTTGTCTTCACTTCCGGGTCTTTGACCAGTCTTCCGACGATAATTACTTTGTTCATGTTTTCTCCTTTATTTGCTTCCGTTTTTCTTGTTTTACATCATCTTCTTATAAGACTATTATATCACACGAAACGTGGTATTGCACGTTTTATTTTCAAAGCCAAACAGACAAAGCAGCTGTTTTTTGCGGCATTCCCGTCTCAGCTTTTTAATCATATTCTGTTCCTTGGGTATATTGGGGTTGAGGTTCTTCGCGAGAGCCTTCAGTTCATCCTGGGTGGAATCGTACATGAATCTTTGGTGTTTGTAAATTGCATTATCTGCATCCAGAATGCTTTTCATGCTAATGAGAATAGAGTTTAGATCCTCTTCACTGGCGTATTTGATGAAAATGTCTTTCACTGACTCAAGGGCCGTCAAAGTAAGTCCCACGCTTGTTAGTTCTTCCTCGTCATTGCTGTAAAACTCGCTTTGGATCCCCGGATGCTTTTTCAATCGCCGGATGACCAAATTGCGAATCTGGGTTTCACTTTCTTCAGCATGAATAGCCCTGCAGATACTCTGCATGGTTGCAATCCGGACCGGTTTTTTGGGTGCCGGGTTGAATCGGTTCATCAAACGTTCTTTGACGCTCTTAATAATATGATCCTCCTTCTTGCGTTTACTTCCTGCTGTATGCAGGCCTTGGCGGGTTGATCTTTTTTTATTGCAGGTCGCAGCTTTTTGTTTGCAGTCATTCCGGTGCCTTCTCCTCATTTTCATCCCGCTGTTCCATCTCCGCTTCTTGCTTAGTCCTGGTATGCGAAAAGAATTCAATCATACTTTCCACGCCCGCTTGGAATCCAGCATCCCATTCCTGATTCGACGATGCTCTTTGCTGCAGCCGTATATGTCCTGCTGCTCTTTTTACCAGTGCATAAACGGTTGGGCCTCGGTTTTTGAGAATATTGAAAGGGGCCTTTCCTTCATATTCGAAGGTCCGACGCAACTCGTAATTGGATACAATGCCTTTGGAAGAGTCTTGCTCCAGATCCTTTATGAGCTTTACGAATTTGCGATATCCACCCATATTGCGCTCGCCCATCAGTTGCTTTACAGCAACCGAGTTTTTCTTTCCATACTGGACCATTGCGCGAAACATCTCATTTATCGTAAAAGAGGTAATGAGTGTGCGCTCATCGCCAGTCTTAATATATTCTACAATTGAAAACGGACCAGATCTTGTCGTAACGACCACAAACGGTTCCCCGGTCGCTTTATCGTTTACTATTTTGTATGCATATAATTCTTGTTCGAGCCATGCAGCTAATGCTTCAGGGCATTTCTTATCTCCCATATTCACTCTCCTTTCTTTCAGAGTAGCACACACTTCGTGTGATTGTAAAGTGCATAGCAACTTATTTACCACTATTCGTGTGTTTTCAAAAATATAAGTAAAAGATCATGTACGTTATCTGGTCATGTTTAATTAATATGAAAAAACAGCCCTGCATTTGCAAGACTGTTTTGTGTGTTCCTTTATTACTTGGAGTTTAGTCTCCTGGCAAGCCTACACGCTTCCAGTGATTCTCGATCGCTGCCGAGTCAACATCGTTTGTTTCGCTCGGCGAAGGGTTCGACAAGGCCGGCTCGTCTGTCTGGCAAAGGATGTAGTCAACACTGACTTTGAAAAGATGCGCTGTCTTGATGGTAAAC
>Ga0209429_10002374_pt1 | contig 11150 bp, 9 predicted proteins | sample BarGraNGADG00212_3_FD_184493 | JGI IMG/M metagenome (GOLD analysis project Ga0209429, IMG submission 184493) | Arctic peat soil microbial communities from Barrow, Alaska - Barrow Graham LP Ref core NGADG0004-212 (SPAdes) (version 2) | ecosystem: Environmental > Terrestrial > Soil > Wetlands >... | reverse complement strand
CAGTCCGCGCCTGCGTTCAATCTCGGGTTCAAGGCCCTGGCTGACCAGATACCGACCGAGGTAGGCGTCCCTCTCGAAAACGAGCATTGGGGATCCAATGGCGACAGCCTGCAACAGACCTCCACCGGCCTTATGGCGTGGAGGAAAGCCGACAACTGGACGGCGTTTACTGATGGCTCTCGAACGTGGATCAACGGCCCGGCTGGCGTCCAAGATCGGCTCAATGAAGAGAGGTTCGATTGGGAAGCAGCGGCGCCTTCACCAGCTCCGTCCCCTTCGCTCACGCCAGTACCAACTCTGCCTTCACAAGCGAACTACTCAGAGGTATGGTTTGGTGCTGACTTCCAGGATACGGGCAACGGGTTCTCAATGGTGGGTGCGAAATCCACCTTTGCGAAAGGCGAATCAATTGCCTGGGTCTTCCGTCTGCCGCAGCGCATCGGCGTCACACATTACGATGTATTGATCGGTCGACTTGGCGAAGGCGATATGGAGTCAATTGTGACTAGGCGGTCACTTGACTGCCTCCCGGACTGGCAATGGTTCACCACAAAGGCAACCGCCGTTTGGGATCCGGGACGCTATAGGCTGACTGCGGTAATCGGTGAGAGGATAGTGGCCAGAGGGGTGTTTGAGGTTGTTGCTCCGTCGGCATCTGCTGCGCCCCCCCCTACACCTCAGCTAGCACCTACACCCGTTCAGGCTCAGGCGCAACCTCTTAGAACCGTTGCTTCGGGATTTGGCCAGGATGGTATCGCGATGAGTTTCGCCTTCGTGGTGGAAAACCCTAACCCGGGACACTTGCTTGATGGCAAGTACCAAGTCGCCGCATACGACTCCTCGGGGATAGTGCTAGACACAAATAGCGGCTACATCTACTCTGTGTTTCCTAGCCAGAAGACGGCCATATCAGCCAGCATGTATCTTCCAAGCAATACGACAGCAGCGAGGTTGGACGTTCAGGTCCAGACGACTAGCTCGACGCCCTTTACCGCTCGGCCCACCTTCTCGTTCTCGAACATCACCTACCTGCCCGACGAGTACTCCCCGAAGGTGAGTGCCATCATCGCTAATCCCTTCGACAAGGACGCGAAGAGCATCCGCGTTTCCGCTGTGGCCTACAATGCATCAGGGGTGATCGTCGGTGGCGGGTTCACATATCAGGACTTCGTACCGGCGCACGGTCAATCTGCGACCTCGTTCTCAATAGCGACGACTGCTGCACCGACAAGGACCGAACTATACGGTAGCGCATCGAGCCTCGGTGGAAAACCCTGGTAGCAGGGGAGGTTGGGCAACTGTTGAAGGGCAGCCTTTGTGGCTGCCCTTCTCTTTGCAAACATTCTGCAAACAGACTGTATGCAACTGCCTTTCCTAGAAGGTACTAGATGCCCATTCGTGCCGATATTCACGCACAGAAGACGCCTCGTTAGTACCCGCTGAACGCTTGTAGTAGAACTTCGGAACCAGGTGTCGTAGGTTCGAATCCTATCGGGCGCGCCCACAATACCACAAGATAAGGGGTCTGGAGTAACTCCAGACCCCTTATCTTGTGTCCTGTTATCAACGGCGCCGAGCCGTCCGAACTGCCTGAGGACAGCGCCTGGCGAAACGGTCCTTGAGCCTCAGGATAGGGGATTCGACCAGCTTCCATGAAGCCACTGCCACGAGATAGGTGATCACTAACTTCGCGACCAGTTGAGCTTGGGGGACCAGTCCGGGCTCGCCGGGAAAGGCGTGCCACAGCAGTTTGTCCACGGCCACGAAGACTGGAAGGTGATACATATAGAGTCCGTAGCTGATCTTGCCGATGTGTCGCAAGGGAGCCAGCCGCAGTGGGGCCGTGACGACCAGGTTGCCCGAGACCGCCACCGCGGTTACCCCGACGAATGAGAGCGCCAGCAGCGAGAGCGTGGGCAGATTCGCCGGTTGAGTTGCCCATACATCTGGGTGCCAGTAGGCCTCCAGCCCATTGGCATGGACCAGGTAAGTCAGCCAGGCACCCGCGACAACCGCAACCGACATCCCCGCTCGGGCGACCGCACGGTCCGACACGCCTAGACGTACCACCACGGCTAAACCAGCCCCCGCGGTCAGCGGCTCGAACTGGCCTGGCAGTGCCGTGTCCATCAGATCTGGGTTGTGGAAAACCACCAGCAAGAAGGCCCGTGAGGCGATACCCAGAACGAAGAGGGACGAGACGAGAATCAGTAGCTTACGGCGGCTCAGCCACAGGACGGCCAGAGGCCACAGGAGGTAGAACTGCTCCTCCACGGCCAGGGACCAGCTGTGGTTGAAGGCGATGGGGAAATCGGGCGCGAAGTTGGTGATACCGAGCAGGTAGTTCTGGGCGTACACCATGTAGTAGGGTAGGTCTCCAACCTCTTGATCCAGGATCAGCGCGACGATCGTAACGCTGAGGAGGGTCAGGTAGTAGATGGGGAAGATGCGCAGGATGCGGCGCATGTAGAAGTTGCGCAAGTAGTGAGGATCGCCCTTCGCATCCAGCAGGATTCCGGTGATGAGAAAGCCGGAGAGCACGAAGAAGAGGGTCACCCCGGCCCAGCCGAGACTGAAATCGCGGATCTGCAGGTGGAAGAGCAAGACAGCCAGAACGGCCAGGGCACGGAGGCCATCCAACTCCGGGATGTGTCCGCGAAACTTAGTTGCTGGTTCCCCCCCAGGGGAGCCTTGCCCATAAACCCCAGTTCGCCCAAAAAGCCGGCGGGTTGCCCATAAAGTCGGTGATTGTAACTTTGACGGAACCATTAATCGGATAAGGGCATAGGGAAGGTTGATTGCGGGGGTGTTCGCGCTGGCTCTGTCCGCTTGAACGTCAAGTTAACTTGTCGGATCGTGGGCATATCAATACTCTCTAGGGGATGGCCAGTCGAGGCTCGGCGGCGTCCGCAGGGCAGTTACTTGCCTTCGGGCTTGCTCGGAACGTCACGAGCCTTCAGCAGCGCCTCTGCGATCTCGCGAGAATTGATCTGATAGCTGCCGTTCTTGACGGCTGTCTTGACCCTCTCCACCAGATCTTCGCGAACGTCTGGAGCGTCCTTGATTGCCTGCTGGATTTTGGACGACAGGAGGGCATCCGAGGATACGGTAACGTGGTCTGATGGCGTCGCGCCACGGGGCTTTTTCGGTACCCCGACTCCTGTCTCACGATCGGAAGGCGCGGACTGACAGGACCTTACTATTTCGCTCCGCTTGGCGCGATCTGAAGATAATGGATCGATCGGCGTCACGCTTGCCACCTCACCTTTGGTCCGGAATACCGACTACGATCTACCCCTCTCGTGATCGATGCGCGGGACCATGGGCACCGCGCTGTGGGGTGCCGACAGTGGGATTGTAGTCCGTTTCGACTTTACCTACAACTGCCACCCCGGTCGTGAACCATGCCGACCACGGCGTCTGTCCCAGGCTCATGAGGGTGGTTAGGTCTAATTTGGGAGGAACCGTTTCCGGCGCATCAGGACGCTCTGTACAATCCCGAGGCAGGCCAGGTTGGTGATGAGGGAGCTGCCGCCGTAGCTTATGAAGGGCAGCGGAATGCCGGTTACCGGCATGAGGCGCAAATTGGCGGCAACGTTCACGGTGATGCTGAACAGCAGTGTTATCGCCACCCCCACCGCCACCAGCCTGCCAAAGCCGTCTCTGGCGCGGCCGGCCACCCTCAAGATGCGCATGAGCAGCAGGAGGAAGAGGCCGAAGAGCACCAGAGCCCCCACGAATCCCAACTCCTCGGCCAGGACTGAGAAGATGAAGTCGGAGTACTGGATGCGCAGGAAGTGGCCCTGGCTCTGGGTGCCGGCCAGGAAGCCCCGCCCGAACATGCCGCCGGACCCGATGCTGATCTGCGCCTGAATGATGTTGTATCCCTGGCCCCAGGGGTCGCTTTCCGGATGGAGGAAGATGGTGATGCGGTCCCGCATGTACTCCTGGAGCAGCGACCAGACGATCGGCACTGAGGCGAGAGCCAACACCGAGGTGAGCCCAAGGTAGATGAATCGCACGCCTGCGGCCAGCGACATCATGAACCAGATCACCAGGAAGGTTGTGGAGGTTCCCAGGTCTGGCTGGGCGTAGACCAGGGCCACGGGGGGCGCCGCCAGCAGGATGGAGCCCAGGAAGTGGCGGAAGAAGCTGATTTCTGGCTGCCGGTCGGCATAATAGCGGGCAAGAGCCAGCACCAGGGCCGGCTTTGCCAGTTCCGACGGTTGGAGGGAAAAGATCTTCAGGTCGATCCACCGCTGGGAGCCGTACTCGGCCTGGCCGTGGGATGTGAACAGCACCACACCCAGAAGAAGAATGCTGATGATGTACAGCCCGTAGGCGGAGGCGTAGAGGATTCGGTAGTCCGTGGACGCGAGCAGCACCATAAAGATCAGCCCTGCCACCACGTATGCCACCTGCTTCTGGAAGAAGGGGCTGAAGACGATGGTCTCACTGTTGGTGGATGGGAAGGTGGAGCTATACACCAGCGCGAGGCCGTAGGCCAGGATCAGCAACAGGACAAAGAGCAGGAAGAAGTCCGCGTAGCGCCACCGCTTGAGAATGGATGCAATCACCCGGAATACACCTCTACCTGGCCCCCTGCGGGGTGGGGGTGGCAACCGGACCCGGGTCGGCGTAGTTGAAGTACCTGGCGAAGATCTTCATGGCGATGGGCACGGCATCGGTGGGGCCGCCACCGCGCTGGACGAAGACCGTCACCGACACCTGCGGGTTGTCGTACGGGGCGTACGCGGTGTACCAGCCGTGGGTTGGCAGGATACCGTGGGAGTCCTTCTCTCCGGGGAACTCCGCCGTGCCGGTCTTGCCCGCAACCTTTAAGGTAGGAATGTTGAACTTCTTGACGTCGTCGTTGGTGGGGACGATCTTCATACCCGCCCTTATGAGGTTGAGGTTCTCCTCGCTGATGGGGATCTGGCGGATCTCCTCGGGATCGACATTTCTAATCGGGTTCTCCTCGGCGTCGCGGATAGATGCCACCAGCTTCGGCTTGAGCAGGTGGCCGCCGTTGGCGATGGCGTTCGTGGTGTTGGCCACCTGCAGCGGCGTGGCAAGCACAAAGCCCTGTCCGATGGACATGTTGTATGTGTCGCCCGTCAACCAGTCCTCTCCCCAGGTGTCCTTTTTCCAGGCTGCGGTTGGGACGAGCCCATCGGCCTCGCCCGGAATGTCGATGCCTGTTGGTGCGCCGTACCCAATCAGGTTGCCCCACTTCGCCAATCGCTCGTTGCCCACCCCTTTGAAGTCCTTGAATCCGCCGCCCAGAGTATAGAAGTAGACGTCGCAGGAGTTGGCCAGGCCCGTCACGAAGTCCTGCAGGCCGTGGATCCCCCAGCATGGGAGCCGCTGAGTTAGCGCCGGGTTGTACTGGTTGGGGACCAGCAGCGCCCCCTGGCAGAGTATCTGGGTCTTTGCGTTGGCGACCCCTTCCTGCAGGGCCGCCGCGGCAGTGGCCAGTTTATAGACGGATCCGGGGGCGAAGGTGCCGCTCATGGCGTAGTCGATCATCGGCTTGCGGGGATCGTTGAGCAGTTTCTGCAGATCGGCGTCTTTCACCGTGCCGGAGAAGAGGTTGTTGTCGTAGCTGGGCAGGCTGACCATGGCCAGGACCTGTCCGTTTCTGGGGTCCATGACGATGGCCGCGGCCGACTCCGACACGCCCATGCCGTCGGTGAGGATCTTCTCCACATCCTTTTGCAGGTTGACGTCGATGCTGAGGGTAAGGTTGTGCCCGGGGTCCGGACTGTCGATACGGAGGTCGTTGACAGGGCGTTCGGTGGCGTCCACCTCGTACAACTTCTTCCCTGGCGTGCCCCTGAGTTCGCGCTCGTAGGTAGATTCCAGTCCCGTTGCCCCTACCCGGTCTTCAGGGAGGTAGCCTGCCACCTTGTCGGCCTGGCGGGCAGCCAACTGCTCCTCTGTGATGGGGAGCATGTAGCCCAGGATATGGGAGAGGAGGGGGCCGTATGGGTAGAGCCGGCTGGACTCCGGCAAAACGATCACTCCGGGCAGCTTGAGGTGGCGCTCCTCCACGCGCAAGACCACATCCCGCTCCACATCGGATTTGATGGTCACCGGCGTGAAATCGTCGCCGCGGCGACGATTGACCTTGTCCGCGACCTCCGCGGGGTCCACGGCCAGCAAATTGCTCAGCTCCTGGTACACCTGGCCCGGGTTGTCCTTGGGCAACGCCGAGGGGACGATGGAGACCTGGAAGCTCGGCGTATTGGCGGCGACTATGTTGTGGTTGCGATCGTAGATGACACCCCGAGGAGCTGAGACTGGGCTGAAGCGGAACCGGTTGATGTCGGCGAGTTGCCGGAAGTTGTGACCCTCCACGATCTGCAGTCTCCAAAGTTGGGCAAGCAGTATCGTGAAAGCCACCGCCATGGCGAGTTTGAGCAGTATGAGCCGCCAGTCCGGGCCTGCCTTCTTATCGCGATCGGGATTGGCGGTGATGGCGTTCCACTTGATCGGACCTGACTCTACCATCGCATCCTTTCCTCTTCGTCGCCAGCGGCCCCGAGGCGCCGCACGATGGGGAAGACCAGGGGAGCGAGGGCGGCGTTGAAGACGGCGCCTGGGATAGTCTGCAACGCGAGGGTACTGATCCACTCCACGTTCCAGCCTATCGCCTGGAGACTCAACATAACAACACTGTGGTAGAAGACCGTTGCCAGAAAAACGGCCACCAGTGGGATCATGAAGTTGGCGCGGTAGACGTTGGCCTCACCAAGTCCCGTTGCCAGCCCGATGATGGCCATGCTGATTGTGGCGGTGCCAAAGGGGATCGCGGATAGGTTGTCTATCAGGAGCCCTCCCAGGATGCCACCCATCAGACCCTCTTCCATGCCTCTGACGACGCTGAAGGTGACTACCAGCAGCAGCACGGGGTCCGGCCTCGCGGTGAAGAGGACCAATCCACGCCCAAAGGTAGACTGGAGCACCGCCGCCACTGCCAGCGCGAGAAAGAGTATGCCAAACCTGCGAGTGTGCATATCAGTTGGCCTTCGTGTCGCTGAGCACCGCGTACAGCCTTTCCAGCTTGGTGGTATCCACCGCTGGCTCCAGGATCGCCTCCTGGAACATCTCGATATTGCGCTTCTGCACCCGCACTACCTTGCCGATGGGTAGCCCCTCCGGGAGGCTGCCGCCGATCCCCAAGGTGATCACCGTGTCTCCGGTCTGAATGAGCTCCTGCTGGAGGATGTCCTTCATGATCAGCCCACCCTCCTTCCGTCCACCCACTATGCCGCTGGCCCTCGAGTTGGGATCCTGCGTCCGGGCGGCCACGGAGCTGCTGACGTCCGTTACCAGAAGGACGAAGGCGGTGGTCGGTTCCACCCTTATGACTCTGCCGGCCAGGCCGCGCCAAGTGATGACGGCCATATCCTCGCGGATCCCGTCGGTGCTGCCCTTATCGATGATCACCGTGTCGATCAGTCCGGTGGCGTCGGTGCCCAGGATCCGCACAGGCAGCAACTGCAGGTTTGGCCTGGTGCTCTTGAATCCCAGTAGCTGGCGCAGGTCCTGGTTTTCCTGCTCCAATTCCTGCATGCGGACAATTTCGAAGTTGAGACGGTCGATCTCGTCTTTCTGCAGCTCGGTGGTCCGGCGCATGGTGCCGATGCTCTCGATGGTGTGCCAGAACTCGGCGACCCCGCCGGCCGCATTGGAGGCAAAGAAGGACAGAGGGGCCAGCGCCTGGCTGCCGGCTCCAGTTAAGCGGTCTCTGGCAGCGGGCTGGACGATGAAGAAGAGCGCGACCACCACCGCCAGGGCACTAACCCACCACGGTATCGGCTTCCGATCCAAGAAATGTACCTCTCCGCCGTCGGGTGGGCTATCGGCGTCGCGGGCCCCTGCTGTCCTGGACGTCCACCAGCACTTTCCGGAGCATGTCCAGGTCCTCCAGCACCATTCCGGTTCCGCGCACTACTGCCTGGAGAGGATCCTCAGCGATGTTGACCGGGATGCCTGTTCCCTCTCGGATCAGCTGGGATATGCCGGGTAGCAGGGCGCCGCCGCCGGCCAGAGTGATGCCTCGGGTCATCATATCGGCCACCAGTTCGGGGGGAGTCTCCTCAATGGTTTCCGTGACTGCCTCTACTATAGAGTTGACGGATCCGCCGATAGCCTCTCGGATCTCGCCGCTGGTCAGCTCCAGCTCGCCTGGAAGGCCGGTGAGCACGTCCCTGCCACGTACGATGATGCTCCGGTCGTCGGTAGTAGCGTGGGCGCTCCCGGCGGTGATCTTGATCTCCTCGGCCATCCGCTCGCCGATCAGCAGGTTGTGGCGAGCGCGCACGTAGGCCACAATGTCCTTGTCCATCTCGTCGCCCGCGATGCGGATCGATCGGATGGCTACCAGCCCCCCAAGGGAGATGACGGCCACCTCGGTGGTGCCGCCCCCGATGTCCACGATCATGCTGCCCGAGGGCTCGGTGATGGGTAGGCCCGCGCCGATGGCGGCTGCCATGGGTTCCTCGATCAACAGGGCCTCCCTGGCCCCTGCACTGCAGGTGGCATCGTGGACGGCGCGTCGTTCCACCTCTGTAACCCCACTGGGGATGCCAACCACGACCCGCGGCCTTGGGATCAGGGTGAACTCCTCGTGAACCCGGCCGATGAAGTAGTGGAGCATCTGCTCGGTGACGTCGAAGTCGGAGATGACGCCATCCTTTAGGGGTCGGATGGCGACGATGTTGGCAGGGGTGCGGCCTACCATCTGCTTGGCCGCGGCACCGATCTCCAGCACCTTCCTGGTCCTCTTGTTGATAGCGACCACAGAAGGCTCGTTGATAACAACACCTTTGCCGCGGACCATTACAAGGGTATTCGCGGTCCCAAGGTCGATCCCGATGTCTCTGGACATCAGGCCAAGGATAGCGTTGAAGGGGCTGAACACGGGTTCCTCCCAGCGTTGAGTAAAACGGGGGTATGGGGCTGACCGGGGCGCTGAGGGACAGCCGGTGCGCGACCGAATGCGCTCGCGCTGCCCCTTCAAGTTGATCAAAAGCGACGTCGGATACTATACCACGCTGTCGAGGGGTGGACAAGAAAGTTGAACTGGGGCAGACCCGCCGGTGGGGGAAGGTTTCTGGACAAAGGGGTGCCCCGAGCGACCTTTCTGTTTCCTCTCCTCAGGTTCCCTCCGTCAGCATCGGCCTTCGCTCTTGCTGTTCGTCAGTCACCCTGGATCGGATCTCCGTACGGCCCGTCCGCCGGCCTCTCAGGCCTTCGCCTTGCTGGCTCCGCCGGCCGTCCCGCATCGGAGTCCCGAACCTCGCTCCGGTACCGACGCTTCGAGTTTCCTCGCTTCGCCGATCTCCCTTGCTCCGTTCGGTGAAACTACCGGATCTCTCGGGGCATGCGAGAATATACCGCGCGCCGCGTGGGGTGTCAATTCCCAATCATAAAGTATTGGGCAGCAAACCACGCTACGCCCTGGTTAGCTATATTTTGCACGAATTGCAGGCACTTTGAAGGGGCCGAACCACCAAGAACGGCTAGGCCTTGGCCAGCGCCTGATCGAGGTCGGCGATGATATCGTCCACGTCCTCGATCCCGACGGAGAGTCGGATGAAGTCGTCGGTCACTCCGGCCTCCAGCAGCTGCTCGGGCGTCAGCTGCTGGTGGGTGGTGCTGGCGGGGTGGATCACCAGCGACTTGGCGTCGCCCACGTTGGCCAGCAGAGAGAGCAGCTCGACGCTGTTGATGAAGCGCTTGCCAGGTTCCAGGCCACCTTTGATCCCGAAGCCCATTATTCCCCCGGCCATTCCTCTGCGGAGATACTTCTGCGCTAGGGAATGATCCGCCGCGGACGTAAGACTCGAGTAGGCAACCCAGGAAACCTTGGGGTGCTCCTCCAGGAAGTGTGCCACCTTCAGTGCGTTCTCAGAGTGCCTGTCCATTCGCAGGGAGAGGGTCTCAAGCCCCTGCAGGAAGAGGAAGGAGTTGAAGGGGCTCAACGCGGGGCCCAGATCCCGCAGCAACTGGACCCGCGCCTTGACGATGTAGGCAGCCGGGCCAAAGTTGTTGGTGTATGAAACGCCGTGGTAGCTCGGGTCCGGCTCTACCAGCTCGGGGAATTTGCCATTCGTCCAGTCGAACTGGCCGGAGTCCACGATCACGCCGCCGATGGAGGTGCCGTGGCCGCCGATGTACTTGGTCGCCGAGTGGATCACGATGTCCGCCCCGAAATCGAATGGCCGGCAGATGTAGGGGGTGGCAAAGGTGTTGTCGATTATTAGGGGGAGTCCGGCGTCGTGGGCGATCTTCGCCACCGGCTCGATGTCCAGCACGTTGACCCTGGGGTTGCCGATTATCTCGGCGAACACGGCCCTCGTTCGATCGTTGATCGCTTTCTTAAAGTTCTCGGGGTTGGACGGGTCCACGAAGTGGGCCTTCACTCCGAACTTTGCGAAGGTAGTCGAGAAGAGGGTGTGGGTGCCACCATACAGCGTGCTGGCGGAGACCAGTTCGTCCCCGGAACGCAGAATGTTCATGATCGCCAGGGTTTCCGCCGCCTGACCAGAAGCCACGGCCAGAGCCCCGACGCCGCCCTCCAGCAACGCCATTCGCTTCTCGAAGACGTCCGTCGTCGGGTTCATGATTCGGGTGTAGATGTTGCCCGGCTTTTGGAGGGCAAAGAGGCTGGCCGCATGGTCCGCGTTCTCGAACACGTAGGACGTGGTCTGGTAGATCGGTACCGCCATCGACCCGGTAGTGGGGTCTGGAACCTGACCCCCGTGCAGGGCAAGAGTGTCGAAATGCCAGGACTGCTCGCTCACGCTGGTCTCCTTTCCATCCCGCTGGCTCTGGAATTGCCGGTCTTGCCCCTCGCGCCTCGCCCCGTTCTAGAGTCTCACCCCGGAGCGCGGCTGCTCGGTACGACAAGACGTCGCCAGATTGTGTATATTGTCTATCATGTTACTCTACAACAGTGGCGAGGGCAGTATATTGGCGCCGCCCCGGAATGTCAATTATAGAGGCTCAGTTGTGTCACTGCTCAGGGAAAATGTCCGGTTTAACTGCTCAGGGAAAATGTCCGCCATACTTGAGGTATGAGGACAATTACCTTGAACACGAAACAGCAACGAGGGGTTGAGATCCTGACCAGATTGGAT
>Ga0209429_10002371_pt1 | contig 11158 bp, 5 predicted proteins | sample BarGraNGADG00212_3_FD_184493 | JGI IMG/M metagenome (GOLD analysis project Ga0209429, IMG submission 184493) | Arctic peat soil microbial communities from Barrow, Alaska - Barrow Graham LP Ref core NGADG0004-212 (SPAdes) (version 2) | ecosystem: Environmental > Terrestrial > Soil > Wetlands >... | reverse complement strand
GGGATCATATAGCGAGACAGATCTTTCGACTAAAATGATAAATACAGATACGAATGAAGAGTTGGTATCTTATCAACCTGTTGTGAAGAAAAATGATGATCCATTACCAGAATCGGTAAAAAAACCGCCATTACCAAGTGAAATGAAGACAGTTGAAGAGCTTTATCTGACCGGTAGCAGGATAAATCAATTTTTTACTCCTAACCTTAATGCTATGGATTACTTTCAGGAAGCGCTAAAACGTGATCCAAATGACATTCGGACGAATACAGCGGTTGGAAATATTTTTCTTAGAAACGGCGACTATGTACAAGCCAGAAGTTATTTATCCAGAGGAATAAAAAGACTCACAAAAGACTATACCAGACCATCCACTTGTGAAGCTCTTTACTTAGAAGGATTGACTCTAAAAGCAATGGAATTATACGATGAAGCAATTGACACCCTTTATCGTGCTACATGGGATTATGCCTGGCATTCAGCAGCATATCTTGAACTGGCAAGAATTTCTACAATGAAAGGTGATATTACAAAAGCTATTGATCAGGTAAATGAATCGCTGACTACCAATGCAATTAATAACAGCGCTATTTGTTTAAAGGCATCATTATTGAGAAAATCTGGCGACTATAAAGGCGCTTTTGGTTTACTGGAAAATATCCGTAAAACAGATCCCCTTGATTTCAGAGCTGCTAATGACTGTTATCTTGTCGCAAAACAATCAGGAGATCAGCAAAGAGCCGAAAAAGAACTGATTTCTCTAAATAAGAATATGAGAGATTTTGATCAAAACTATCTTAATCTGGCAATTGGATATGTGAATGATGGTTTGCTGGCCGAAGCAGAAGATATCCTTCTCCGTTTTACAGGGGTCAATCCTGAGGTTAACTATTATCTGGGCTACTTGCAAGATAAAAAAGGCAACAAAACCGATGCTGGAAAATATTTCAAAAAAGGATCTGAACAATCTGAGGATTATTGTTTCCCATTCCACCTGGAAACGATTTATGTTCTTGATAAAGCATTAAAATATAACCCAAACGATGGGAAAGCCTATTATTATTTGGGCAACATATTATTTGATAAACAACCCAAAAAAGCTATTGAATACTGGGAAAAAGCTGTAAAATATAATCCTACTCTGGCAATTGCTTACAGGAATTTGGGGTGGGGGTATTACCACAATTCCGGTGATGGATTCAAAGCGATAGCTGCTTATGAAAAAGCAATTGGACTTAATAAAAGTGAACCGATTTATTATGAAGAATTGGATGCCTTATATGAGAAGAGTAATACACCAGTTGAAAAAAGGCTTAAACTATTTGATGGCAACAATACAGTTGTTGCAAAGCGTGATGATTCTTTTGTTCGTCAGATTACAGTACTCACACTCAGTGGAAAACCTGATAAGGCTGTTGAATATTTGACCGGAAGAAATTTCACGTATCGTGAAGGAAGTTCCAGGGGTAGGGATGTAGTTATTGATGCTTATTTGATGTTAGGAAAAAAATTCTATGCCGAAAAGAATTACCAAAAAGCGCTTGAATATTTCGAAAAAGCCCAGGTGCCGGATGTAGAAACTAACGAAAGCCGATCAGCAAATAGAAATATTCAGGTTGACTATTTTATAGGCATGGCTCAGGATGCATTGGGAAATCAGGCCAAAGCAAAAAGTTTCTATAATCTGTCTGCAAACCGTAGTTCAAGAGCAGTAAATTACCTGGACTATTATAAGGCATTGTGTAATCTGAAAATCGGAGACAAGAAAAAAGCTACCGATATATTTAATTCACTGATCTCAGCAGGAGAGCAGCGTATTAAACAGAAACCAGAAGTTGATTTTTTCTCAAAATTCGGAGAAAATGAATCTGAAAATGCAAGATTATCACAAGCCTATCTCCTTTTAGGACTAGGTCATAAAGGACTTGGGAACCTTGTCAAGGGGAAAGAGAACCTCGCGAAGTCAGTTGAACTCTCTGCAGGAAATCTGTGGGCCAAAGTTGAATTGCAAAATTTGTAAAACATAAAAATTCATTAATTATAAAAATAATAAACAATGCAAAGAAATGTATTTGTATTTCTTTACTCTTTTTTAAAGTATCCGGATTTGCAGATAAACCAATTAGTCCATTACAACTGGAAACGATTGTTCCACAAAATGTTATTGACAAGTATCTGCCAAAACTCTCGATTTATGGGAGGGTAATCAATATTGGTGAATTTATTTATCAAAATGGAATCGGTACATCTGTTCCGGGTGAAATGCCCTTGGCTAATCGACCCCCATTATTACCCTATTTTGTTTTTTATTTCCCGAAAAAACCTGAAGAGGCTGTCTCAAAAGGGCAACCTCTTCATGATTATATATCCGCTGAAAATACCTTAGTTATCTTTCGGCTGCACAAATACGACGTAATTATTGGCAAGAGTCAATGGTTTATCAATCCAATTGTTGGTGCCCAAATAAGTTAACTCACCTCCATTCATCGTATCAGTAGCAAAAATTGTGTGTGAATGTCCATTAATTATGATCTTATCTTTGGTTTTCTTGAAAGATGTCGGACTACTCACAACCGGGAAATGCTCGTTCAAATCATCATAGGCTACAATGACCCGGCTCGGTTTTCCGATCTTAAATACCACACCCTCGCCGGCAGAAGTGGTGGCATCATCATTTGCAATTTGCAAATAATCCGCCCCCTTCAAATAATCCGGTAAACCGGAAAATACCCAGTCCCTGTCTTTGTAAATCTTTAACCCATCAGCTGCTTCATGACGAATTTCAACCCCACATGGAAAGGCAACTTTAAGACCGATAATTGTTTCTCCGATAGACGATGAATCTACTCCGGGATTCTCGAACGCGTGTGGTGGTGGAGCCGGAGCAGGTGGAAGATCAGGTCCATATTTTGAAACTGTTGCAAGAATGGACAACATGAGAACTGGCATTTCTTTCATTAGCCCATCCTGAATATCAACTTGAATGGATTTAATGGTTGCGTTAGCAGATTGCAAACCTTCGCTGGAAGCTTTAATGCGAATTTCTCCAGGTATGTTCGTTGAACGGATAAACACTCTATGGATGCCATTAAGTACCGGAAGTTCAGTTTTGTTGGCATATTTCGGAACATCTTCTTCCCATATTCCACCACGCCATATGGCAGGGCCTATCACTTCATAATGTATCAGGTTTGCTGACAGTGGACAACGACGGTCTGCAGAATCAACTACTTCCATTTCAATCAATACCACATCCGACCCATCAGCACGTAATCCTATTGGGCTAGCTATAGTCTTGATACGCAACGCAAATGGTTGCCCTGCAGTTTCGTGAATCATTTCTGCAATGGCATTACCTGACGCATCATAACCTACTGCTTTAACTATCCCGGGTTGCCACGTTACATTTTCGAAAGTGAACAAGAAAAGATTGTTTCGATGACCCGGTTGTAGCTTTTGTCCATTGATAAACATATCGACCTTTTCAATCCCCGGGCTTATAAAAACATACATTGGTTTAACAGTACCGATAGGATAATTCCAATGGCCCGGCATATAAATAGATAACTTGCTATCGGTCCAAAGTTCCGGGGTATTGCTCCACATTGTTTGATTACAGCCAAAAGTATCTTTGGGTATCCTCATGGCATCCACGGGACCGCTGCGACGGAAGGGATCTACACTGCGGGTAAATGAATCACCATCGGCAAAGTAAATCTGCACTCCTCCACTACAAACTGCATCACCAGTACCGGGTCGCGCTTTATAGTATTGTTCATAAACGATGGATTGCATCAGACACATATTATCCTGATTGCGATTCCAACCACCGGCATTATCCACAAGTTTCCAATCACCTTCTTTATGATAATATGGAGCTGACCAGGAGTCCCACCACCTACGCGGAGATTCATCACGCATATATTCAGTATCTACCGAGAGCCGGTATTTTTCCTTGCGTACACCATACATCCAGGAGACCCACTCCGGACTTTCGCTTCGGCCCCCCATCGGACGCCTGTATCCACGTGGATCCCATTGGTCACGAATAATGATCATCTCTTGATTGTGTTCTTTGGTGAGCACATTGTTGGCAGCTTCCCAAAGAATGATGCTTGGGCTGTTGCGACAATAAATAATCGTGTCGCGCATTATCTCTTTTCGTAAATCCCACTCACGACCGAAAGAATCATTTTCGCGATCTGCACCTGGCATGATTTGCGGTAGACCCACACGGTCACACGAAGTCACATCCTGTGGTGAGGGCATGACATGTTCCCAGCGGACAAGCCGTGCATTGCCTTCAACCATCATTTGGTTAGAATAATCATGCAACCAGTCTGGGTAAGCATTCCCGATAGCAGGCCACTCGTTTTGACTGCGTGGTGTGTAACCATGCGTCATGAGTACACGATTGTTGATATAGAATGTAGCGCCTCTCACTTCGATCTTTCGAAAGCCGGTAACAACTTTGCGTACATCTATCACTCGCCCTTTGACAGAAAGCACTGTATAAACACCGTAAAGATAAGGATAATCAGGTTGCCAGAAGTTAAGACCCTTAACCAATTGCTTTAGTTTAAAGATATGAAGGCCGGCTGAAGGAATGGTTTCCGCTTTACAATCAATAGTGGCAATTTTATTCCCTTTGCGATCCACTAAGATTGCCTGACAATGTACTTGGCATGCTTTATCTTCTTCATTTTTAACTTCTACCTCAACGCCAATTTCTGCTGTTCGTTTCTCAGTAGAAATATTCTCAGCATAAACATACGTGCCGGTTGTCTGTAAGAATGAATACAATGGTAACGTAGCATGAACTTTCCCAACGACATGTAAAAAGACATTGCGACAGATGCCTCCATAGAGTGGATTGAAACCCGGAAAGAACCAACACATGGGTATGCCGGTTTCAAAATCCTTATCGCTGCAATCAATTTCAATATTCAAGATGTTCTCTTCCTTACCAAACTTTAAATATGGCGTGATATCAAAACCAAAAGGGGTGACTCCATTTTGATGAAGCCCAAGTAAATGATTGTTAAGTGTGAACTTACCCCGTTGACGAATGCCCTCAAACTCCAGAAAAACTTTCAGGTTTGCATAAGCTGACGGTATTTTGAAGTGCTTCCTATAAGTGTGGGGACCGAGATCCTTGAGACCCTTATTGACGCCAAAATATGCGAACTCATCATGATAGGTATGGGGTGTCGAAACAACATGCCAACTTGCATCATTGGTTGACGCTACAGGAAAACTTCCGGGAGCATATCGCCAATCAGGGTTAAAATTAAATGTAATAGAATCGCTTAGTGGTGGTTCAAAATTCCCAACAACACCATCCTGTATCAGCGTGTTAAAAGGCCCAGCCATGGTTCGGAAAGGATCTATAGCCAGTAAACCGGCAGCGAGGCCCGCCTGTTTAAGAAATTCCCTTCGCGGAAAGGGTTCAGGATGTTTAGATGCATCAGGAATTATACTCTTCTTCTTCATTTCTTGAGTATTATGTTGTTAATTGGAGTTGTCGAAATTATTTTGGTTATGCCATTCACAACAACACTAACCGATTTTTTGTCTTTGGATGTGATCCGGTAATTTGTCACCTTGCCATTCTTCCATTCAATATCCACATTGGCTCCGCCCCGTGCGCACAGACCCATGACTTTTCCATTGGGCCATACTTTTGGAAGGGCGGGTAACAATTCTATTTTACCGGTATGAGATTGCAAAAGCATCTCGCAGACACCTGAAGTATAACCGAAATTACCATCAATTTGAAAGGGTGGGTGCGCATCGAGCAAATTTGCATAAACTCCGCCTCCATCCATATAATTCATACTTGTATCACCGACAAAACGCAACAGGTTACAAATGAGCTTTTGTGCACGGTCGCCATCGTGCATTCTCGCCCATAGGTTTATTTTCCATGCTGTACTCCATCCGGTACTTACATCACCACGAGCATCCAAAGAGACTCTTGCTGCCTCAGCCAGTTCTGGAGTAGTTACCGGAGAGATCTGTCGGCCGGGATAAAGTGCAACCATGTGTGATACATGACGATGCTGGTCTTTCGGGTCATCGCGATCAACCATCCATTCCTGCAACTGTCCCCATTTTCCTATTTTGGGCCCAAGAAGTTTGTCTCGTTTTGCAGTAATGATATCTCGAAATTCACGATCAATATCAAGCACAGTTGCAGCTTCAACAGTGTTATTAAACAAATCCCAGATGAGTTGTTGGTCATGAGACACACCGTCCTCCCTGGGTCCGTGTTCAGGTGAATAACCATTCGGCGCAACGAGTGAACCATCCTGCAATGTCTTGAGTCGGTCAAGCCAAAATTCACAGACCTCTTTCATCATCGGGTAAGCCAAATTGCGTAAATATTTTTTATCGCCTGTAAAGGCGTAATGTTCCCAAATGTTTTGCATACACCATGCACTACCCGATTCAACCCATTGCCAGGTCGAACCACCAAAAATACCGTTCTCTCCATGCATGGTCCATCCACGCGTGTTGAAGGCTACCTTAGTTTCAGCCTTACGTATTTCACGAATTGAATTCAGCCATGCAGAATAAGGTTCGAAGCATTCTGCCAGGTTAGCGACGTCCGCCGGCCAATAATTCATCTGTACGTTGATATCGGTATGGTAATCAGAACGCCAGGGCGGTTGTATATTATCGTTCCACTTGCCTTGTAAATTTGCCGGCAAGCCCCCTGATCTCGAAGAGGCAATCAACAAATACCGGCCATACTGAAACAGTAATGCCTCCAGGCCCGGATCCGATGTGTGTGTCCGGTTCATTTCGGCCAGCCGTTTATCAGTTGGTAGCGCTTGGGACGGACTAGCGCCAAGATCAAGCGTTACTCGACCATACAGAGCCTGATAGTCACGCAAATGGTCGGCAAGCAATTTCTTATATGGGGTATGGGTTGCAGCATCAAGCCTATTGGTGATCGCCTGGTGGGGTAGTTTCCCTTTCCAACCCTGTTTGCTATCCTGAACAAAATCAGTACCAGCATCCAATAGGAACGTCACGCTGTTCGTGTTCTTGAAAATAATTTTATCTCCGGCTACCTCTAAAGTTCCGCCATCATTATGCACCCGTACCTGTGCTTCATAATTCAAGGCTTGTGTATAGTTTTTATCCCCTTGAAACAAATAACCCGCAAGCGATCCTGATGACATAATTCGATTGCCATTGATGCTGATTAGACCTTTGTGCTTATCGGTCAACATCACTGTGCCATTAAGTGCTCCGGGTTTGTCTACTGTAAATCGAAAAACCATTACTCCGGCCGGGAAACTGGCAAAAGCTTCACGTCTGTATTTCAAACCATTACTTACATAAGAGACTGAATGGACTGCACGGGTGAGGTCAATTTCGCGTTTATAATCCGTTATTGCCCCATGTTTTAACTCGATAAAAACATCCCCAAACGCTTGATAAGCGCCGGTGGTTGTTTCATCTCCAATCCAAAGACTTTCTTCATTGAACTGGATGCGTTCTTTAGGAGCTCCTCCAAACAACATTGCTCCCAGACGCCCATTCCCAATGGGTAATGCTTCTTTTTCCCAATTTGTGGCTGGCTTGTTGTACCACAGTTTTGTCTCATTGGCTGTAGCATTCAAACTCACAACCAGCAGCAATCCGTAAATAAGTTTCATCATGTGTTATTACTTATAGTATAATAAAAAACTCTGTTTAAGTATCAGTTCAACAATAATTTTGATATGCTTCATTTTCGACATCACTGTTAAGTGAACATTCTTGATAAGTTTTAATTTATTTAATTTGGTAAAGCCGGTGGTTCTGTTCGGAATGGAGATGCCGGAAGTCCTGCCTTGTTGTAAAGATTACAACCATCAGGATATGTAGCCCAGGCATAACGCACAGCTTTGGGATTCGGAACTTCTGGTGAAGAAACCACTACACTGTTGCCTTCAATCGCTCCATCTGCAGGAAAATATTTTCCATCAGCCCCGGCTATCTCAAACCACTTTAGTTTTTCCTTAGGTGTTTCCTGAACAACATCTTTGTCGTTCATTTTACCCACCATGAGTGCTGATCCATTTGTATCGAACCGAACCCGAATTGCTCCATCCTCTAATGTGAGTGACTTATAGCGTGGTGATTGATAGACAATGTTTTGCTCTCCGTAAACCGTAGCTCTCGCCCACAGCGTCAGACGATTACCTACATCCCGTTTATTTGGAGTATGAATCTGTAAAGCGCCAAGATCAATAGTAACCGCCAATCCAACATTGACAACTTCTGAGGCGACATCTGCCTGCGCCTTACGAACAACAGCAACATTTGATTCGCCCGGAAGTGAAGGCTTTCCATAACTTGTGAGTTGAACTATTCCAAAAGGAAGATCCTTGATTTGAAAACGTTCTCGCCAGTCGGTAATGAGGGTCTTTAGTAGCGCATGATAATCAGTCGCAGATTTACCTGCATTTGACTCCCCCTGAAACCATAGAATACCCCGAATTGTCATGGGAGTCAACGGAGCAATCATTCCGTTGTACAGCGCAGCAGGACCATTACGATGTACCTTGTTTGTGGCTTGTGCATAGGAAGTTAAACTACGGAGAGCCTCCAACCTGATCCAGGCTTCAATAGGAGAACCGCCGACACTACTGGTGACCAAACCCACAGGAACATTTAGTTTTTCCTGAAGCCTGACTGCAAAATAATAGGATACTGCACTGATATATGGAGCGGTTTCAGAGGTACAGACTTGCCAACCTGTTCCAAGGTTGGGAGTTAGTCCCTGAGCATTCTTTGGAAGTGTGATATGATCCGGAAGAACCCCTTTACAATCATTCTGTGGCAGAGCCTGTGCGGTCTTCTCTACATTAAATACACGGATGGCGGGATGATCTGTCCTGGCTGATTCCTCCTTCCAGAATTTATCCCCGTACCAACCATTGTTTCCAGCAGGATAATCGGGGCCCAGCATAATCGTCATGTTCGACTGGCCACTAGTTAACCATAACTCCCCAATCAGGATATCCTTTATTTGAACCATGTTTTCATTGGGCACGATGAAAGTAATCTCTTCACGTTGTAAACCTTGATCCAGAGGTCGGGCTTTAGGTGTCCTGACTTTGACGCTCCATTCTCCATGGGCATCTGCAACTGTTTGCAACTTCACCCCCCAGGAGGTTTCTATAATCACCTTCTCTCCTTCATAGGCCCATCCCCATAAAGAAACATCGGCCTGTTGCTGTAATATCATATGATCACCCAATACGCTTGGCAACCTGACATCGGCATAGGTAGAAACAGCATTAAAAATGATAATCAGAATTGCGGCAATTTTTATATTCATATGCGTAGTTGTTATACGGTTACAATATCATTTATCAACGATGTTAAAATCATTACCCTTGTAACTGAAGATATAAAGATACGGATTCTGTATTATTCTTCAACAGAATCAGATTAATTTGTCGTATTCCTAATATTTCAATCTATGCAATCTAACACATTAATCAGTTGCATCCACAACCACATCTACAGTCTTCTTCCATTATCTTTTCTGCATAAACAATAATGCTTATAATTCGCATACAACTTGTTATTTCCGGCAACTATGATCAAATTCCTGTTTGTTACTCCTCCCGTACCACATACCATGATTTTGACAATAGTGATTATAACCCGATAGTTTTATTGATTCAATCTGAATGTATTTTATAATTAACCTGCATTAATGATTAACAGTAATTTTATTGCAAGTCACTTAATTTTAACGTTTTCATTTTTCTTGTTAGTAAATGAATGATAGTCCAAGCAGTCAAATAGGTACAGCCACAAATTGTGAAAATCAAATTATAACCACCATTTAAATTTCCGACTGCTTTGAAGCTATCCAGTAAGGTCCCAACCAGCATTGGAAAAAGAATTCCCCCAACTGCTCCAGCCATTCCCCCAATCCCTACAACCGAGCTAACTGCTTCGGTTGGGAACATATCAGATGCCAGCGTAAAAACATTGGTTGCCCAAGCCTGGTGTACTGCTACAGCAAGACTGATAATCCCAACAGCCATCCATGCTGTTGTAGTATATTGGGCCAGAATAATTGACAATTCTAAAATAGCGAATATAAAAAGTACAGTCTTTCGGGCCTTCATGATTGGCCAGCCTCTTTTAATCAACAATGAAGAAAGGTAACCGCCACCTATGCTGCCAATAGTGGTAGCAGCATAAATAATCATTAATTCCAGGCTGGGTTTCTTAAGATCCAGTTTGTAGGTGGTGGAGAAGTATGAAGGTAACCAAAACAGGAAAAACCAAAAGATGGGATCGATAAGACCTTTCCCGGTGATAAAAGCCCATGTCTGGCGAAAAGTAAACAGTTTATACCATTTGATAGCGTTTTTACCCTTCTCATTCTTTTCTTCTCTGTCCTGACCACTGATGATGAAGTTATACTCTTCTTTCGACAATCGTTTTTGCCTGTTGGGGAGATCATATAGAATCAGCCAGAATATCAGCCAGATAAAACCCAACCCTCCTGTTATCCAAAATACCTCATGCCAGCCGTAACTGCTAAGAATCCAGGGAACAATCAGTAAAGCAACAACAACGCCCACACTTGTACCAGAATTGAAAATGCCTGTTGCCAGCGCTCTTTCTCTTTTAGGAAACCATTCAGAAACAGTTTTCATTGCGGCTGGGAAATTACCTGCTTCACCCAGTCCTAAACCAATTCTGGCAAGGCTAAAGCCAAAAGCGCTTCTGGCCAGAGCATGAAACATTCCGGCAACGCTCCACATGATAATTATAAACGTATAGCCTAATCTGGATCCTATTTTGTCTATAAACCTTCCGATAATCAAGAGGCCTATTGCATATGCGGCAGTAAAAGCCATGACAATATGGGCAAAATCGGTTTCAGTCCAATTAAATTCTTTCTCAAGAATCGGTTTCAACAGTCCTATTACTTGGCGATCAAGATAGTTAATAGTGGTAGCAAAAAACAATAAAGCTACAATGACCCATCGGTAATTTTTAGTACACGAAATTGTCATGGGGTTAAAATTATAATCCTTCGTTAATAACTCAATATGTTATATTTAATTTAGAATAGTGATGATTGAATAGTTGTATTATGCCTAACATCATTAGGATTAATAAAAATAAT
>Ga0209429_10002368_pt1 | contig 11159 bp, 11 predicted proteins | sample BarGraNGADG00212_3_FD_184493 | JGI IMG/M metagenome (GOLD analysis project Ga0209429, IMG submission 184493) | Arctic peat soil microbial communities from Barrow, Alaska - Barrow Graham LP Ref core NGADG0004-212 (SPAdes) (version 2) | ecosystem: Environmental > Terrestrial > Soil > Wetlands >... | reverse complement strand
AGACCACGATTCCAGGGAGTTGGTGAGAGAAGCCTGCGGCAGGAAGAGCATCGGCCCAGTAGGCGTCGAGGGACTCGATTACGGGAAGCACGCGGCAGTCGGCGTACTTTTCGGCTGCGGCGGCGGTGACGCACCTGGTGTTGAATTCCTGCTGGGCAGTGTCGTCCTGGACGGAGCCGGCCCCGCCCTGACCTGACGCGCCCGAGTCCAGGTTGAGCGCGGAGGGGTCGAACCCGAGGACCAGAGCGAGGATCACGATGATGAGTCCGCCGATGCCCCCGCCGATTGCCATCCCACCCTTGGTGCCGCCCGGACCCCTGCGCTGGATGCGGTTCGGGTCGAGCCTCGTTCCTTCATTGAAACTCATGTCGCCTCCTTGGAGTTCAACCTAGTCGGTTCGGGCGGGCGCCGCGAGGCTCACGCGCCTTCCCTTCGGCGCGTCCGACAAAGCCTCATCCCCGATGCCGCGCGCGTGCAAAGCCGCACCAAGATCGAGGGCAAATCCAACGGTTCGGGTCGCGGTAGGGATCATGAGCGCTGTCATGTTGCGTCGGATCCCGCGCGCCCTGGCGGCGTCTCTCGATTCGCGCATGATTCTCGAAATCTCCGGGATGGTGCGAAGCATGATGGCGAACATGAGGCCGGGAATGGTGGGAGGCACGATGCGCCGAAACGGGCGTGCGACGCGCGTCGCGAAGTCGAGCATCTCGTTCATCGACGTCGAACCAGTGACGGCGAGCGAGAGGGCAAAGAGCCCGACAAGGTCGGCTGCGATGTCGATGCCTGCAGCCATATAGCCCCGATACACCTGGTAAGACGCGGTCGTGGCGGCAACGAAGAGGATGAATCCGAGGCCCTTGAGCGTCGGCTTTGGCGCGGGGAGAATGCTGACGAGCAGCAACAGGGCTGCCGCACACAGGCCGAGCGCGGTCACCGGATCCGTGATGATCATCGTCACGACGGCCCACGCAAACAACGTGAGGACTTTGGACCAAGCGGGCAGGCGGTGGAGGGGCGAGGCGCCCGCCCTGTAGGACCCGAGTGCCGGGTTCACGAGTTCGGCTCCATGGTCTTGCGGAACATCAGGTCGCGATAGTGGGCGACCGCATCGGAGGGGCTTCCGTCGAAGACGACCGCACCCTCGTCGATCACGAGGGTGCGTTGCGCCTTCGTGGCCGCCTCTAGGTCGTGGGTGACCTCGATGAGTTGGATAGGGAGGGCATGCAACAGTGCGCCAACGTGTGCCTTCCAACGCAAGTCCAGAAGCGTGGTCGGCTCGTCGGCGACGACCACCATGGGCGTGGCGGTGAGCACGCCCGCGAGAGCGAGGAGTTGCCTCTGTCCACCGGAGAGGGCGTTGACGGACACGTCACCCTTGTCGCCGAGGCCGATGTCTTCGAGCGCCGCCAATGCGGTCTTGACGCGTTCGCTCTTGGACCGGATGATTCGCCGGAGCGACAACATGACGTCCTCGAGCGCGGTCGGCATGATCAGTTGCGCAGAGGGATCCGTGAAGAGGAAGCCCACCTTGCGCCTCACGAGGGCGCCGTGCTTGCGGGTATCGAGGCCGTCGACATGCACCGATCCGGACACCGGAAGCGCCAGACCGTTGATGAGACGCGCGAGCGTGGACTTGCCTGAGCCGTTCGCGCCGATGATGGTGATGCGTTGTTCATTGAGAGTGAGTGTCGTCGGATGAAGAATGGGAATGCCCGTATCGGGCGCGACGACGGCCGCTTCCTTGAACTCGATCATGGGGTCCAGGCTAGGCGCTATGCGCCCGAATTCCCGCCATAGCTCGCGATCGTGGCCATGAGAGGCGACGAGTCCGCAGTTGCGGAGGCGGAACGCACCGAGCCGAGGAGTTGTGGGTAGGCACGATGGACGGCCGCCGCGGCAGTGCCCGCAACGAAGACCTTGATGATGTCGCCAGCGAGGAAAGGTGAGGCGAAGACCACGGTGGCCGCGAGTGAGGTGTGGAGACGCAGCGAGAAGAAGCCCCAACCGACGAGGTTGAGCACCACGAGCGAGCCCACTGCGCAGGCGCCAATGATTCCGGTCGTCGTGAGTTGTCCGCGGAGGCGCATCCGGCGCACCAGCCAGCCGGTGGCGAAGGCAGCCAGCACGAATCCGCCGAGGAATCCTGCGGTGGGGCCCGCCCAGGCCGAGAAGCCTCCGACGCGGCCGGCAAAGATGGGCGCCCCCGCGGTGCCGACCACGAGGTAGAGGGCGGCGGAGGCGGCTCCTCGCCATGGACCGAGGGCGGCGCCCGCGAGCAGGACGGCGAGGGTCTGGAGCGTGATCGGCACGCCGGACACGAGCTCTGCACCCGGCCACAGCGTCGATGCGGCGATCAAACCGGCAAAGACCGCAACGAGCGCAATATTGGTGGTGGATAGGGCATGACGACTGGACATGGGGACTCCCTGGGATAATGGCTTGGCGGCTACCATACTCGACCCGCCCTTCCGCCCCCTCTCTCGTAAGGATTCATTGTGATTGTCGCCCAGCAGGTCGAGATGCGAATCGGCGCTCGCGTGCTGCTCCACCCCGCCACCTTCACCATCGGCAAGGGTGACCGCGTGGGCCTTGTCGGGCGTAACGGTGCTGGTAAAACCACCCTCACCAAGATTCTTGCGGGTGAGGGCCTCGCGTCCCATGGGTCCGTGACCCACAAGGGCACCGTCGGTTACCTCCCTCAAGATCCGCGCACGGGCGACCTCGAACAACGGGCGCTCGATCGCATCCTGGCCGCGAGGGACCTCGAGGACATCATCGCGAAATTGCGTGATGCCGAGAACGGCATGGCCAGCGGGGACCCGAAGGTCGCACAGAGGGCGATGGACCGCTATCCGAAGGTCGAGGAGCGGTTCCGTGCTGCGGGCGGCTATGCGGCCGAGTCGGAGGCCGCGCGAATTGCCGCCAACCTTGGCCTCGACGAGCGCGTCCTCGGCCAACCGATTGGGACGCTCTCGGGTGGTCAGCGTCGTCGCGTCGAGCTCGCCCGCATCCTCTTTTCCGATGCCGAGACGCTCCTGCTCGACGAGCCGACGAACCACCTCGACGCCGACTCGATCGTGTGGCTACGAAACTTCCTCTCGAACTACCCCGGCGGCCTCATCGTGATCTCTCACGACGTGGAGCTCGTGCGCCAGGTCGTCACTAAGGTCTTTCACCTCGATGCCAACAGGGGCGAACTCGACCAGTACGCGATGGGCTGGGACTTGTACCTCAAGCAGCGGGAGGACGATGAGAAGCGCAGGCACCGCGAGCGCGACAACGCCGAGAAGAAGGCGTCCGCCCTCATGGAGCAGGCCAACAAGATGCGCGCCAAGGCGACGAAGGCCGTGGCCGCTCAGAACATGGCCAAGCGCGCCGAGCGGTTGCTCGCGGGCACCGAGGCCCAGCGCGTACAGGACAAGGTCGCCGCGTTGCGCTTCCCATCGCCCGCGCCTTGCGGAAAGACTCCATTGCGCGCGGCGGGCCTGTCGAAGAACTACGGCTCGCTCGAGGTGTTCACCGATGTTGATCTGGCGATCGACAAGGGGTCACGCGTGGTCGTCCTTGGGCTCAACGGTGCCGGAAAGACCACGCTGCTGAAGATCCTGTCCGGGGTCGAAAACCCAGACACGGGCGAGGTCTTGCCCGGTCACGGACTCAAGCTGGGCTACTACGCGCAGGAACACGACACGTTGGACCTCGAGCAGACGGTCCTGGAGAACATGCGACACGCCGCGCCCGACCTCAACGACTCTCAAGTGCGAGGCGTCCTTGGCTCATTCCTGTTCCAAGGCGACGACGTGGAGAAGCCCGCGCGGGTGCTCTCGGGAGGAGAAAAGACGCGCCTTGCATTGGCGACCCTCGTGGTGAGCCAGGCAAACGTCCTCCTTCTCGACGAGCCGACGAACAACCTCGACCCTGCGAGCCGAAGGGAGATACTGGGCGCCCTGCAGACGTATGAGGGCGCCGTGGTGCTCGTGACGCACGACGAGGGTGCCGTGGAGGCGCTCAGGCCAGATCGGGTCTTGTTGCTGCCAGACGCCATCGAGGACCTGTGGAACCCCACATACGGCGATCTTGTGTCGATGGCCTGACGTAGCGGGCCTGACGTAGCGGGCCTGGCGTCGCGAGCCTGACGTCGCTGGCGGGAACTGGGGGACGCAGGACGGCGCTAGAGCGCGTCCTCGATCTCTTCGTCGCTTGGGCCGGCACGCTTCGCCGGGACGCGGCGAGGCTCGCTCGCCACGGGTTCCTTGGGCTCGCCTTGTTCGGACTCAGCCCCACCGCGGAGGCGTTCCTTTTCGAGGCGCGCGTCGCGGACAGTGAGCCACACGCCGATGGGGGCGGCTGCCACGAGCAAGAGCCACCATTGCATCGCGTAGCTCAAGTGAGGGCCCAAGGACAGGTCAGGAAGCGGCACAGGCGATGTGCCACTCAGGCAGCCGCTGGCGCCGCACGCGGAGTCGACCATGAGGTATGCGCCGAAGACCTTGCCGTCGATGCTCCCCATTTGCGTGGGGTTGATCCGGGTGCCCGGCTTGCCGTTGTCCGGCTCGAGGGCGCGGACGGTCCCGGTCACGGTGACCACCCCGGAGGGGATGCGTGGCGCCGCTGGCTGGTCGCGGGGCGTCCATCCGAGGTTCAGCAGTACCGTCTGGCCGCTGGGGGACGTGTGAATCCACGCGAGGTACTGAATCGACGCGTTGGTATCGATCGTGCGGCCGCGCAACTGGACCAGGTCCGTCGGCGCGATCACTCCCGTGAAGGTCACCTTGCGCCACTCGGCAGTCCCAGGACCCACGTCGTCGGTGGTCATGATCGACTCAAGGGGAACCGTCGGCAAATCCGCCGCCCGCTGCTGGGCGTGAAGAGCGTGCGACTTGGTTTCGTAGCGGCCCCATTGCCACTTTCCGGCCACCAAACCGAGCGCCATGCACGCGAGAACGATCACCACGGTCAGCGCGATGCGCCGTGGTGAGTACGCGGCGAGGCGCACCGTTGAGCGCGTCTCGCGGTCCGGATTGGCGGTCACACTCCCGATGGTACGGGCGCCGTGCGGCACTCCGTGCGCGACGCATCCGCTAGTTTGGGCGCATGAGTCGACACGTGGTGGTGACAGGAGCAAACCGCGGCATAGGCCGCGCCATTGCCGAGGCGTTTGTCGCGAACGGTGACACGGTCTCGACGATCTATCGCGGGGGAGACCTTCCCAAGGGCGTGACCGGCGCAATAGCGGACGTGACGGACACCGTTGCCGTCAATGCGGCCTTCGACGAACTCGAGGCGGCACACGGCCGCGTCCGCGTACTCGTGGCAAACGCGGGCATCACGCGCGATGGATTGCTCCTGCGCATGTCCGACGACGACTTCGAGGCCGTCATCGACGTCAATCTCACCGGCACGTTCCGCACGGTCCGCCGCGCCGTGAACTCGATGATCCGCGAGAAGTATGGCCGCATCGTGCTGATCGGCTCGGTGGTGGGCCTCATGGGCAACCCCGGTCAGGTCAACTACTCGTCGTCCAAGGCGGCGCTTGTCGGCATGGCCAGGTCGATCACTCGCGAGGTGGGGTCCCGCGGGATCACCGCCAACGTCATCGCGCCCGGCTTCATCACGACCGACATGACGGCCGAGCTTGCCGATGACGTCGTCAAGCAATACGAGGCCACCATCCCTGCTAGGCGCTTCGGCGCGGCAACCGAAGTTGCCGCAGTTGCGGTCTTTTTGGCGTCGGATGCGGCAGGCTATGTCTCCGGTGCTGTGTTGCCGGTCGACGGCGGCCTGGGCATGGGCCACTGAGTTCCGTCACGGGTAGTTTGACCGCGTAGTCTTTCGCACGGAGGAATCATGGGCATTCTTGAAGGCAAGAACATTCTGGTCACCGGGGTACTTACCGAGGGCTCGATCGCGTTTGACGTGGCGCGCTTGTGCCAGGAGCAGGGCGCCACCGTCGTCCTTACTGGCGTGGGCCGCACTCTGAAGGTCACCGAGGCGATGGGGCGCAGGCTTCCCGTGGAGGCGCAAGCCGTTGAGTTGGACGTGACCAACCCCGAGCAGCTCGCGACCCTCGCCGATGCGGTGCGCGAGCACGTGCCTCACCTCGACGGCGTGGTCCACTCAATCGGCTACGCGCCCGGCTCGGTTCTTGGCGGCAACTTCATGACGGCCCAGTGGGACGACGTTGCGGTCGCGATGCACATCTCGGCGTACTCGCTGAAGGCCCTGGCGGACGCGACGGTACCTCTCATGTCCAACGGGGGATCGATCGTCGGCCTCACGTTCGACGGCCGCTTCGCGTGGCCCGTCTACGACTGGATGGGCGTCGCGAAGTCCGCGTTTGAGGCCGTCAGCCGCTACCTCGCGCGCGACCTCGGCCCCCTCGGCATCCGCTGCAACCTCGTCTCAGCTGGTCCGCTCAAGACGACGGCCGCCTTGCACATCCCTGGCTTCGACCAGATGGAGGGCAAGTGGGACGGTCGCGCGCCTCTCGGCTGGGACTCGAGCGACACGGTTCCCGCGGCCAAGGCCGTCACGGCGCTGCTGAGCGACTGGTTCCCCGCCACCACCGGCGAGATGCTCCATGTCGACGGCGGCGTGCACGCCATGGGGCAATAGTGCCTCTGCTCGTGCTGGTGCGCCACGCGAAGGCGGAGGCGCCGCACGCCGGGCTCAACGATCATGCACGTGCCTTGACTCTCGAGGGTCGGGAGGCGTCGGTGCGGCTGGCCGAGCGGCTCGTGGAGGCGGGCATCGTGCCTGACCTCGCCTTGGTGTCGTCGTCCAACCGCACGGTGCAGACGTTCAAACGCATGGCGACCGTCTTGGGCGACACTCCGGTGCGCGTCGAGGATGACCTGTACGAGTCCGCAGGGGAGCGTTACATGAGCGTGCTCACGCGCGCTGGCGACGCGAACGTCGTGATGGTCGTCGGCCACGAGCCCACGACTTCCCACGTTGCCGCGTGGCTCGCGGGGCCTGGTTCCCTCAAGCGTCCCCTCCAGAGGGTTGCGCTTGGGATGACGACGTCTGGCGCCGCGATCCTCGAGTTCGACGGGACGTGGGCGGGGCTCGACCACCGTGGGGCACGGCTCGTCGACGTCGTCGACGGCAAGCCCGCCTAGCGTCCGATGTCCGAGTCGCCCTCCGATCGGGCGGAGTTGCGCGAACGCCTGTGGTCGGCGTTGCTGGCCATGCAGCGTCTCGCGTGGGAGCAGGGAGTCGCTTCGCAAGCGGCGCTCGACCAAGGCCGCGTTGACCTGGCATGCGCGATCGCGCGCGATGCGATCGCCCACCAAGACTCCGAAGGGCGCCTTGGCGCCACTGGCGACTCGGGACTCGTCAACGGCGGCGCTCTCGGCGAGGCCGTGGCTCTCCTTGCGAAAGGCGGCGACGACCAGGCGGCAGCGGCCCTCGATCGGCAACGATGGTGGTTCCTGCGGTGGTCTCCTCGCGACGACGAGGGCGTCGTGTGGCACCTTCCGGCCTCGCAAGAGGTGTGGGTCGATTCGATCTACATGGTGGTCCCGCTTCTCACCCTCACGGGAGACGTCGCGCCCGCAGACATGCAGTATCGGATGCACCGCGAGCACTTGTGGGACGAGCCGACGGGCTTGTACAGGCACCGGGTCAACACCGTCACCGGGGAGCGGGTGCGCGGCGCGTTGTGGGCGTCGGGCAACGGGTGGGCCGCCGCGGGAATCGCTCGGGCGCTGCGCGTCGGCGGACAACGCGTGCCTAGCGAGATGCGCGGTCGCTGGCAGGCCCAGACGCGCGAGCTTCTCGACGCCGTGATGCGTTGGGAAACCGCAGACGGCCGCTTCCACAACGTGCTCGACGATGCCGCCACTTTCACGGACGGCACCGCGGGGCTCATGTTCGCGTACGCGGCGCTCACGGGAGTTGCCGATGGCTGGCTTCCTGTCACGTACCGCGAGGCCGCGCGCCGCTGGATGGGCGCCGCGCTGGCCCGTGTGGACGAGTGGGGAGTAGTGCAAGGCGTGACGGGGGCTCCGCACTTTGACAGCGAGGGGGCATCGGCCGAGGCTCAGGCCTTCGCTCTGTTGGCGCTTGCGGCCGACGCCGTCAACTAGTCGCCCCGAACGTCGCCTATGAAGTCGAACGCGCCGTGATCAACGGCCAGGCGGCATCGAGCCGCGGCCCTTCAATCGCGATATCTGCTTGGTCCCTCACCACGGGCTTGGCCGAAAACGCGACCGAGAGTCCGGCGACGTCCATCATGCCGAGATCGTTTGCGCCGTCGCCGATCGCGACGGTGTCCTCGATTGCCACGCCCGCCGCCCGCGCGAACGCCAAGAGCGCGACCGCCTTGGCATTGCGGTCAATCACGGGCCCCGTCGTGCGTCCCGTCAGCACTCCATCCACTACCTCAAGCCGATTTGCCACGAAATGTGTCACATTCACGCGTGAAGCGATGGTCGAGACGACCTCTTCGAATCCGCCGGAGACAAGCCCGACCGTCCAGCCCGCCTCTTGGGCCGTCGCCACGAGCTCGGCGGCGCCTGGAGTGAGCGCGACCTCTGCCGCGATGTCGGCAAAGACGGTGAAAGGCAGACCCTTGAGAGTCGCGACGCGCTTCTTCAGAGACTCTGCAAAGTCAAGTTCGCCACGCATCGCCCGATCGGTGATGGCGGCAACCTCAACGAGCGAACCCGCCCTCGCGGCAAGTAACTCGATGACCTCTTGCTGAATGAGGGTCGAATCGACGTCGAGGACGAGGAGACGACCGCGCTTCATCCAGCGATCACGGTGCCCTTGGCGACGACGGTGAGTCCCGATTCGGTCACCGTGTAACCGCGCGCGATGTCCGCCTCACGGTCGATGCCCACCCGCGCGTTCTCCGCGACCACCACGTTCTTGTCGAGGATGGCGCGGTGCACCTGAGCATGCCGCCCCACGATGACATCGTCGAGAAGGATCGAGTCCGACACGGTGGACCACGAGTGAAGTCGCACACCAGGGGAGAGGATCGAGCCGGTTACGGTGGCACCTGAGACGATCACGCCCGGCGAGACCACCGAGTCGGCGGCGTGGCCGACGCGGCCCTCCTCCGAGTGGATGAACTTGGCGGGAGGTTGCGTGATGAGGCCCTGGTGGAGCGGCCACTTGTCGTTGTAGACATTGAAGATGGGCAGCACGGCAATGAGGTCCATGTGCGCGTCGTAGTACGAGTCGATCGTTCCCACGTCGCGCCAGTAATCGCGGTCGCGATCGGTCGAGCCTGGAACGTCGTTGTACACAAAGTCATACAGGCCGCATGTGCCCTTGTTCACGAAATACGGGACGATGTCGCCGCCCATGTCGTGCTTCGAGTCGTCGTTGTCCGCGTCGGCAACGAGCGCCTCGAGCAGGGCGTCGACGTTTGCAACGTAGTTACCCATCGACGCGAGGATCTCGCCTGGGCTATCGGGCAAGCCGTCGGGGTTGGTCGGCTTTTCGAGGAACGCCCGCACGCGACTCGGGTCAGCTGGGTCCACATCAACGACGCCGAACTCGCCCGCCAGTTCGATCGGCTGCCGAATCCCCGCGACGGTGAAGTCGGCGCCCGAGGCAATGTGCGCGTCCACCATTTGCGAAAAGTCCATGCGGTACACGTGATCGGCGCCAACGATGACGATGATGTCCGGCTTCTCGTCCTCGATGATGTTGACGCACTGGTAGATCGCGTCGGCGCTGCCCAGGTACCAGTGCTTGCCGCGGCGCTGTTGCGCGGGTACCGGTGCCACGTAGTTGCCAAGCAGCGGCGACATGCGCCATGTGCGTGCGATGTGCCTGTCGAGCGAGTGCGACTTGTATTGCGTCAGCACCACGATCTGCAGATACTGCGAGTTCACTAGATTCGATAAGGCAAAGTCAACGAGGCGAAACGTGCCGCCAAACGGCACGGACGGCTTGGCGCGGGCGGCGGTCAGGGGCATGAGCCGCTTGCCCTCACCTCCCGCGAGGACTATGGCTAATACCTTCGGCGCTGACATGGCACCAGCATAGGCGGCAACGTCGCCGCGCGGGAGGGGCCACGCCACGCCCAAAGCGATTACGGTGGGGGTATGCGCGTCGACATACTCACCCGTGAATACCCGCCCCACGTCTACGGAGGCGCAGGCGTCCACGTCAGCGAACTTGCCCGAGTATTGCGCGAGCGCGTCGACGTGCGTGTGCGCTGTTTTGACGGCCCCCGTGACGAGGAGGGCGTCACCGGTTACGCGGCGCTGGGAGGAGGGGTCGGCGATGCCTCGCTCGACGTTCTCGCCCATAACCTCCCCATGGCGAAGGACTGCGAGGGTGCCGACCTGGTCCACTCGCACACGTGGTACGCGAACATGGCGGGGCACTTAGCCAAGACGCTGCACGGGATGCCGCACGTCCTGAGCGCCCACTCGCTCGAGCCCCTGCGGCCGTGGAAGGCCGAACAGCTCGGCGGCGGCTATCGCGTGTCCAGTTGGATCGAGAAGACCGCCTACGAGGCGGCCGACGGCATCATCGCGGTGAGCGCGGGGATGCGTGCGGACGTGCTGCGCTGCTACCCCGATGTCGACCCCGCCAAGGTCCGCGTGGTTCACAACGGCATCGACGTCGATGCATGGGCGGCGCCCAGGACCGACGAGGAGCGCGAGGCGGCCGCCGCCACCGTCGCGAGGCACGGAATCGATCCCACCCGCCCCGCGATCGTGTTTGTTGGCCGTATCACCAGGCAGAAGGGATTGCCGTACCTGTTGCGGGCGGTCGAGCGGCTGCCCAAGGACGTCCAGGTCGTTCTGTGCGCTGGAGCGCCGGACACCAAGGAGATTGCCGTTGAGGTCTCGTCGGCCGTGGCAAAGCTTCAAGAGACCCGCGACGGGATCACGTGGATCGAACAGATGCTGCCAAGGCCCGAACTGGTGGCCGTGCTCGACGCGTGCACCGCGTTCGTGTGCCCGTCAATCTATGAGCCCCTGGGGATCGTCAACCTTGAGGCGATGGCGGTGGGCCTTCCCGTCGTCGGCACGGCAACAGGCGGAATTCCAGAGGTGATTGTCGACGGCGTCACGGGCGCGTTGGTGCCGATCGACCAGGCGACCGACGGGACCGGCACGCCTACCGATCCCGACACGTATGTGGCCGACCTTGCGGCCGCGATGACGGCGATGGTGTCCGATGCCGAC
>Ga0209429_10002362_pt1 | contig 11165 bp, 9 predicted proteins | sample BarGraNGADG00212_3_FD_184493 | JGI IMG/M metagenome (GOLD analysis project Ga0209429, IMG submission 184493) | Arctic peat soil microbial communities from Barrow, Alaska - Barrow Graham LP Ref core NGADG0004-212 (SPAdes) (version 2) | ecosystem: Environmental > Terrestrial > Soil > Wetlands >... | reverse complement strand
TCCAGAGTTATTCAACCCTGAGACCCTGAAACAAATTACCACTAGATAAGCTAATATGAAAAAACATCTTCCAAAACTGATTCTGGTTCTCCTCACTGCCGGTCTCGTTTCCTGTGTAACCAACAAAAAACTAACCTACCTGCAATATTCAGGAACGCCCCCAGACACCATTGCTGCAGTTACCCCGTCAAATTATAAAGTACTGCCTTTCGATAATCTTTTCATAAGGGTTGTTACACCCGATCCGAAGTGGTCGGAGATGTTTAATACCTTACCCACAACGACTTACAGCGTCAGCGTTACAGAGCAGAGCGCCGACCTTATAAGCTATCCTGTCGATGGTTCAGGTGCAATATTGTTACCATACGCCGGGAAAATTGTTGTGGCAGGGAAGACACTTTCTGTCATAACAACTGAATTAGAAACTGCATTAAAAGGTTATATTGCTGATGCTGCCGTTACGGTTAAGATGATAAACAACTATGTAAGCCTTTTGGGAGAGGTAACGAGACCCGGCAGATACCCGATCTATAAAGACCGTCTGAACATATTCCAGGCACTTGCGATGGGAGGAGACCTCAGCGAGTACAGCAACAGGCAGAAGGTGCAGGTCATACGCCAGACACAGGGAGGAAATACTATAAAGGAGTTCTCGCTTACAGACAGGTCAATCATGTCATCGGAATTCTTTTATGTAATGCCTAACGATGTTATTTATGCCATGCCGATGAAAGGCAAGTTCTTCCAGATGAATGCATTTCCGTACTCGGTCATTCTCAGTACTATTACGACGTTTATCCTGCTGAAGAATGTGCTAAAATAATTCAAAAGCGCTCTACGCTCAACCATCCTTCGCTAAAGCTTCGGCTGGCAAAGCGCTCTACACTCACCGCTCTACGCTCACCGCTCACCGCTCTACGCTCTACGCTCAATCTCATACCCCCATTTATTAATATTCACATCAACCCCATAACCTATGCCAACACAAAACCCAACCCCCGATACCGACCAGCCCCAGCAGGACGTTGTTGACCTCAGAAAACTCTTCTTTAAGCTGCTCTCTTACTGGCATCTCTTTGCAGTGGCTCTCTTTGCGGCCTTGATATGTGCATGGTTTTATAATAGTTACACCCTGATCAAATACCGTGTAACTTCCACCCTGCTTATTGAGGAAAACAAGAAACCCGGTGCAATCGGTACCGACCAGCTGCTCCAGGGCTTTGGCTTGCAGCCAGGTATGCAGAACCTCGATAACCAGATACAGATCCTTTCATCATGGTCACTGATCGGCAAGACAATCGACTCCCTGCCATTTAAGTTTGAATACTATACACGTGGACGAATAAATAAAGGATCGCTTTATCCGAAACATCCTGTAACAGTTATAGAGACTACTCCCAATACACTGCCTTCAGAAGTTGAGTTCGAGATGAAGTACCTGGGAGATAATAAATTCAAACTTGATGCAGAATCCGATAATGGACCATTTGAACTACACAAAGAGGCTTCATTCGGTGAGAGGATAGTAGTGAAGGAAGGAAGCTTCCGTATAGAGTGCGATAGTATAAACTGGTTTTCAGGTAACAGTGGGATCAAACTCTATATTATACTTCACAGCCGTCTGAACCTGCAGGAGAACTATAAGAAACGGCTGAAAGTGGAACCGGCAACAAAAGAAGCCACAATTGTAAAGCTGACCCTCGAAGGGAACAGTAAAAATATGGATATGGACTTCCTGAACAAGCTGGCTGAAGTTTTTCTTAATTACAACCTCGATAAAAAGAATAAGGAGGCAAACAGGACCATTGAGTTTATTGATAAACAACTGGTAGGTATCTCTGATTCCCTTGCTATAACCGAAGAGAACCTTCAGCGGTTCAGATCAAAGAATATGGTGATGAATCTCTCCGCACAGGGACAGGTTATAATTGACCAGGCAATGAAGCTCGAAAACGAAAAGGCCCGGCTGGTAATAGAGGCAAATTATTACAACTACCTTGCAGAGTATCTTTCAAAAGATAATATAGGTGAAGTACCGATTGCGCCGGCTACCATGGGGATAACTGATGCGGGTCTTACTAAGCTTGTAATGGATCTTACGGAAATCCAGGGACAATATTACAGCAAGAGTATTGGAGATAAGAATCCCATGCAGGGGCAGCTGGCACAACGGCTTAAAAACACCAAAGATGCCCTGAAAGAGACACTTAACGGAGTAAAGCGCTCCAATGAAATGGCAATGAACGAGAACACGGAACAGATCCGTACCGTAAATTCAAAGGCAGCAGCGCTACCTGTTACAGAAAGGGAACTGCTGGGCATTGAAAGGCAATTTAAGCTGAATGATGTACTTTACACATTTCTTCTTGAAAAGAAATCGGAAGCACAGATCCAGAAAGCATCAAACACGCCTGATAACGAGGTTATTGACCCCGCCAGGCCCGACAGGAATCCTGTTTCCCCTAAAACCCAATTAAGTTACTTAATTGCACTTCTGGCAGGATTTGGACTTCCGTTTTTATGGATTATGCTTGCCGACTTCATTAATTACAAGGTGAGAGACGAAGAAGATATTTTAAAGATAACCGACATGCCCATTGCGGGATATGTACCTCACAGCCGGCTCAACTCAACCACTGTTTTATTCGAAGAGCCGCATTCGCATGTTGCCGAGGCTTTCCGGTCGCTCAGATCGAGGATGCAGTTTTTCACAAAAGATAAAAAATCGCCAGTTATTCTGATAACCTCCTCTATGCCGGCAGAGGGAAAGACCTTTACTGCAATAAACCTGGCATCGGCTTACAGCCTGATGGGTAAGAAGACAGTTCTAGTAGGATTTGACCTCCGCAAACCCAAGATATATACCGACTTCGGTATCACCAACGATAAGGGAGTCTCAACCTGGCTCATTGGCAGAGATAACCTGGATGATGTTATAAAATCGACAAATCATGATAATCTGAGTGTTATACCGGCCGGCCCTGTTCCTCCAAACCCATCCGAGCTTACCTCGTCGGCAAAAACTGATGAGCTCTTTAATCTGCTGAAGAAGAGATTCGATTACATAATAATAGACTCACCACCCATAGGTTCTATCTCTGACACCTTTCACCTTGCCATACTGGCCGACACCTGTCTTTTAATAGTACGGCAGAACAAAACATTAAAATACCTGCTCGAAGGAACAATAAAAGATATGCAGATCAGCGATATAAAAAGCGTCAGCCTGGTAATCAACGACCTCGGCTCCGAAGGAAAAGGATATGGTTACGGGGTAAAATATGGTTACGGCTACGGTTATGGCTATGGTTACGGCTATGGTAGCGTTTACGGTAAGGGGAAGAAGGGATGAGGCGTGAGGCGTGAGCGTAGAGCGTAAATCCCCGCGAGCGCATTGGCTTCGCCGAGCTTGCAAGCTCGGTTCTCCGTTGCTTGCTGCGGAGTCAGCGAGCATTAAGAAATTACCTTAGGGGATCGAAGATTAGCTGCGCTGAACTCCACTTCGTTCCGGTTCTTCGTAGCTTGCTGCGAAGAGCTTCAATCACTGGAATTTTGAATTTTGAAAAATGATATTCAGAAGTATTTTAATTAACTTTGAACCCGGTAAATAAATCCATTATGGCACATTATATTTTTGAGGGAAAATATCAAAATAAGTCATCAATTGTTAAAGTTAAACTTCTGTTATTTCATTTTGAGGATGAAAATAAGGTTCACTTCATTTATTCCCCTCATTTGGATTTAACCGGATACTCCAATAATTTTGAAGAAGCAAGAAAATCTTTTGAAATAGTTTTTGAAGACTTTATTGATTACACGCTTAAAAAGAAAACATTGGGTAAGGTTTTAACCGGTTTAGGTTGGGAATTGAAAGGGTTAGCTCAAAGACCAAAAAAAATCATAGCGCCAAGTATTACATCAGTAATTAAAGACAATAAATATGTATCTGAGATATTTGACAAATATCCTGTCAATACTTACCACCAGGAAGTAGGGTTACCTGCTTTCATCTAAAATAAAGTTGGAATGTCAACAAGGAAATTGTCAAACATTCCTGTAAAAGAGTTTCGCAAATTTCTCGAAAGCCAGGGACTAAACATTATAAAGGACGCCAGAGGCAGAGGAGGTCATGAGAAATGGTCAAAATCCGGTATGGAAAGGCCAATCACTCTACAAACTCATATTGATCCGGTTCCGGAATTTATTGTGAAGCAGGTACTGCGCCATTTAAAAATGGATAAAAAAACTTTCTTCGAAGCATTCAAATAGCCATGCTCTATGCTTAAACGCTCAAGGCAACAGGCTCCAGGCGTCAGGTGACTAACCGATTACTGATCACCGCTTACCGATTACCTCTCATATCTCACATCTCAACGCTTCTTCACACTTTTGTCTTTTTCCTTTTTCCTTTTGTCTTTGCATTAAACGCTCTACGCTTAACTCCGACGCCCCACAATCAACAATAAACGATAACTGATCAGCCTACAAATAAAGCGAATGCCCAATTCAGAAAGCAATAGAAGAATAGTCAGAAACACAGTCATGCTGTATTTCCGTATGTTCATTACAATGGGAGTATCGTTATATACTTCCCGTATTGTATTGAATACTTTGGGTGTTGTGGATTTTGGTATTTATAATGTTGTGGGAGGTGTGGTAGTGCTATTTTCTTTTCTGAACACTGCGATGTCGAGTGCGACCCAACGTTTCTTAAATTTTGAATTAGGAAGAGGGAATATTGATGAAGTGAAGCGGGTGTTTAGTATTAGTATGACAGCTCATATTAGCATAGCTTTTCTTGTTATTATTTTAGGAGAAACGATAGGACTTTGGTTCCTTAATACGCAATTGAACATACCAGAGCAGCGAATGAATGCAACCAATTGGGTTTATCAATTTACAATACTGGCATTTTGTTTTCAGATTATCCGGATACCTTATAATGCAAGCATTATCGCTTATGAAAAAATGTCTTTTTATGCGTATATCAGTATTGCAGAAGTGGTATTGAAACTTCTAGTTGTATTTCTACTACTCTACTTTGGTTGGGATAAACTGATATTATATGCTATATTGACTACCGGTGTAATTATAATAATGCTAATATTCTATAAGCTATATTGTAATAAAGTTTTTACTACTTGCAGATATAACTATTTTTGGGATACTTCGCTGTACAAGAAGTTAATGAGTTTTTCGGGTTGGAGTTTATTTGGAGGTATAGCTAATGTGGGAGCTCAACAAGGCTTGAATATCTTGCTGAATATTTTTTTGGGAGTTACGATAAATGCTGCCATGGGTATTGCTAACCAGGTAAGCAGTGCCGTGTATAGCTTTGTTTCAAACTTTCAAACTGCGTTCAGTCCTCAAATTGTGAAGTCTTATGCTTCGAATGATCGAACATATTTTATGAGTTTGATATTTCAATCTTCAAAGTTTTCATACTATCTTTTGTTGATTTTGTCGCTACCGGTATTGATAAGTACAGATTTTATTCTTGAAGTATGGTTATATAATGTCCCTGAATATGCAGCTTCTTTTTGTAGATTAATTATCATATTTTTGCTTATTGATGCAATATCTGCTCCTTTATGGACGTCTGTTCAGGCAACGGGGATAATAAGGAATTATCAAATATTAATGGGTACTTTGATTTTATTGAATTTACCGTTGGCATATCTTTCTCTTAAGTTAGGTTTTCCACCAGAAAGTGTGTTATTTGTCCGGGTAATGATAAACCTCTTAACTCTTTTTGCAAGGATATTATATCTAAGACCTCTAATAGGTTTACCTGCAAGACGATATATTCGTGAGGTCATTTTAACAGTGTCATTAGTAACCTTAATGGCATTGCCTTTGCCCTTGATTGTAAATCAATATTTTTCTAATTGGAGAGGATTTATTGTTACCACCATAACGGCTCTGTTATCTACAGGATTATGCATTTATTTCGTTGGATTAAAGAAAAATGAGAGAGCTTTTTTAAGTAATTTGTTTCTGAATAAGATATGGCAATGGAATCAATAAATATTTCTCAAATAAAAGATTACTAATCCTCGAGGTATGTTCATAATCACTGAGCATCATTTCAAGTGATTGTATTATAAATAACGTATTTCGGAAGTCTCGGAACTGAAATAGAAATGGCTATTTTTATGTGAACAAATACTTCAATCGATATCTAAATTGATTTGGCTTGTAGAAAAAGTAAAAAAATCCTGAACCAAATCTTTTGATATTATACTGAATGTCTTAGCAAATTTTAAAACTATTTAAACCTACAGTTCATTTGAGCAGCAATGTATTTAATTGAACATTAACAAACTTACAAAATGTTCCAAATAAAATTTAAACAGCTAAAAAGTGGAAAATGGAGTTCTGGTATTTAATAGCTACAATAATCTCTATAATTTAGGTGACTATATTCAGAGTCTTGCTATCCTTCAATTTATTGAGGGAGATGTAAAATTTATAAATAGAGAAAGATTAGATGAATATATAGGAGATCCCATAAAGTTATCCATGAATAGCTGGTTCCTGCATGAACCTGTGCATTGGCCACCCAGTAATCACATTGAGCCATTGTTTATTTCTTTTCATTTGAATTCTGATGCTTATGAAGTACTTGACGATGCGGCCTCAATTGATTATTTTAAAAAGTATCAAGCCATTGGATGCAGAGATATAACCACAAGGAACCTACTTCTTGAAAAGGGAGTCAATGCATATTTCTCAGGCTGCCTGACGTTAACACTTGGAGAAAAATACAAGAGCAAAGAGAAAACAGATAATATTTACTTTGTTGACCCATATTTCCAAATTAATAGGGATGTTTTTTCAATTGCAAAGTACATATTCATGATAGTTACAAATTATAGAAAAATACGAAAAATATGTAAATTAATGTTTAATATTTTATCTATTAAATCAATAGTTAAAACCGCATCATTTTATAAATACTATGTAAAAATATTTGATTCAGAGGTACTTGAAACCGCAATTTATTTGAACCATCTCGCTTATGACTTTAATATCACTTGTGAAATCGATAAATTTAATTTGGCAATAAATTTGCTCTCAAAATACTCAACTGCAAAATTTGTAGTGACATCCAGGCTTCATTGTGCATTACCATGCGTTGGTTTTGAAACGCCTGTTTTATACATTGAGAATATAAACCAGGAATTATCAAGCTACTGCAGGTTAGATGGATTGCGAGAATTGTTACATGTTATTAAGTACGACAATGGCAAGATGGAATTGCCATTTTATAACTTGGGGATACAAAAAATCACTTTAAATACTATATTTAATAATAAGCAGGATTATTTAGTCTTAAAAGAGAAATTGATCCTCAAATGCAGAAACTTTTTTAAATCATAGTTCTATCATAATATGAGAATTCGTTGGATCTCAAACACTATTTTCCCCGCCAACACCCGTAAATTGTGGTTGGATGTGTGGAATGGTTATGCAAATAGCACCAGCACAAGTTAACCATTTTGCTGTCTTTGCAATTTATAACGGGTTGGAGCTTAAAAATCTTTTAAATTGATGGAGTCACCACATTGGGTTGAAGAATTTGAAGTGAAATTAAAGCTTCTATTATTTGATTAAAACATAAGCAACTGGAGGTTTCTAGAAAGAATTAGATATATTGAAAAACATGAAAATACTTTGGTTTACAAATACTCCCTGCGGGGCAGCAGAAAAACTAATTCCTGACCTTCTTGGTGGTGGGTGGCTCAAATCTCAACTCTCATATCTCATATCTCACATCTCTACGCTTTTGCCTACGCTCAACGCTCTATCAGGCTCTGTTCCAGTCAAATTAATTAATTACTGTGCTTAAACGCGTAAGAACATATCTTAACTCCGGACACGAAAGATCTATCGTTGCGAAGAAGAATATTTTGGCAATGGTTTTAATAAAGGGCTTAAATATTCTTATAAGCCTCTTACTCGTTCCATTAACAATACACTACGTAAATACCGCTACCTACGGAATTTGGCTTACATTGAGTTCAATTGTAGCATGGATAAGTTTCTTTGACATTGGTTTAAATAATGGGTTAAGGAATAGATTTGCTGAAGCTAAGGCAAATAATGATATACCACTTGCACAGAGGCTTGTAAGTACAACCTATGCTATTTTAGTTTTAATATTTATCCCTTTATTAATTATATTCTTAATTGCGAATCAGTGGATAAATTGGGGAAGGATATTGAATGCACCAATAGAAATGCAACCTCAGCTTCCGATGATAGCATCAATTGTGGTGGGTTACTTCTGTATAAAGTTTATTCTTTCAACAATAAATATTATTCTAATTGCAGATCAAAATCCAGCTGGAGCTGCGGCCAGGGGACTTGTTGAGCAGATTGTAACACTTTTAATAATATTCATATTAACCAAGTTCACGCATGGATCCTTAATAAATCTTACTCTTGCTCTATGTATTTCCCCATTGTTGATTGTGCTTTATTTTAATTTTGCACTTTTTAATAAGAAATACTCTGAATTTAAACCAACTCTTTCGCTTGTTGATTTCAGATTATCAAAAGATCTGTTTGGTCTGGGTTTTAAGTTCTTCATTATCCAGATTGCTGCGATAGTTCAATTTCAGACAGCCAATTATATTATAATTCAGAATTTCGGTGCTGAACAAGTTACGAATTATAATATTGCCTACAAATATTTCGGAATACTCATTATGTCAATGGGCATTATTACTGCACCGCTATGGTCATCCGTAACAGACGCATATACCAGAAAGGATTATGACTGGGTTCTTATAATAAGTAAAAAGTATCTCAAGGCAGGATTTTTACTTGCTTTAGTTGGTATATTTATGTTAATCGGTTCAGATAAGATTTACAACCTATGGATCGGCAAAGGTGAAATTCAAATATCTTTTTCTCTTTCATTTTGGATGTTCCTATATGCGATTGTAAACATATTTGGCAGCATTTATGTAGGAATCTTGAATGGGATTGGTGCCTTAAAAATTCAATTTACTGCTTCACTTTTCTCACCAATATTATTTATTATGTTAGTAGTTGTATTAATCAGAGGATTAAATTGGGGTATCTCATCTGTGGTGATAGCTGCTGTTTTAGCAAATTTTAATGCTTTTATATTGGCTCCTATGCAGTTCTATAAAATCTTTAAGCAGCAAAAACAAAAAATATGGATTGCATGAACCTTTATTTAAAGAAAGCATATCCGTTTGACCCGAGTGATTTTGTACATTTTCGCAAGCGCATCGGCGAGGAGGGGATGAAGAAGATCTTTAAACAGAGTATAGAATTATTTGATACGGACTTTATCCGCAAAGAAGTAAAAGAGGTAAGGGTAGATACAACAGTTCAGGAGAAGAACATCACCTTCCCAACGGATCGGAAGTTTACGGAGAAAGTGATAGAACATTGTAAGAGGATTGCAAAGAAAGAAGATATAAAGCTAAAGCGGACCTATACATTTGAGATCCGGAAGCTAAAGCAACAGCTTCGGTTTGCAAGGAAACCGAAGAACATGAAGAAACACATCAAGGCCCAGAAAAAGCTTCACAGGATCGCATTCAAAATCTATCAGGATCTGGTTAACCAACTTAACCCGATACCGAAGTCATACATGGAAGAATTTGATGTTTTATACAGAGTACTGACACAGCAGAGAGACGACAAGAATAAGGTTTACAGCATACATGAGCCAGAGGTACTTTGTATATCAAAAGGTAAAGAGCATAAGCAGTATGAGTTTGGTAACAAGAGTTCATTTGCATATACCAGGGGATCCGGGATTATTGTTGGAGCCATGGCAATTGATGGAAATGCATATGATGGGCATACGTTAGAATCGCAACTGGAACAGGTAAAAGAACTTACAGGAGGCAAAATCAAGAAAGCGATCGTTGACAAGGGTTACAAAGTCAAAGGAGGAATACCAGGTGTGGATATAGTAATGCCGAAAAACCTAAAGGGAGAAAGTTACTATTTGAAAAAGAAACGAGAAGAGCGATGCCGGTCAAGAGCTGGAATAGAGGGACTTATATCACACCTGAAATACGATCACAGGATGATAAGAAATTACCTCAGTGGCACTGCAGGAGACAAGATCAACACATTATTGGCTGCCACAGCATACAATATGAGGAAGTGGATGAGATTAAAGAAGGAAGAAATACTCAACTTAATTTTGCGCTGGATTTACCAAGCACTTATTTTGGGTCCGGTAAATTTCCAACGCTGACTCATGAATGGAAAACACGTATTAATAAGGATCAACTAATTAAGTAAGTAATACGTAATTTTTATGAACACAAATGACAACTTCATCATGAGTAAATTCGAAGGTCAATGGGAAATTGATAATCTCGAAAAGGAAATAGCCAATAGTCCTGATTATGATATATTTCCTTTTTTTCAAAAATACCTTTCAAAAAACAAAAAAATACTTGAATCAGGATGTGGGATGGGAAGATGGGTGTTTTATTACAATAGATTGGGTTATGATATAACTGGACTTGATTGGAGTCAAAAGACTATTGATATGATTGCATTATATGATAAAAATATTAAAGTTGTTCAAGGTGATGCAAGAAATACATATTTTAAGGATGATGAATTCGATATAATTCTTTCTTTAGGCACAGTTGAACATTCAATTGAAGGTCCACAAAAAGCTCTAAATGATGCGTTTAGGATATTAAATAAAAATGGCATTATCATTATAACAGTCCCAATATTTAATAATAGTCGAAAAATTAAATATTTTTTTACGGACTACCTTATGAAAGTTAAAGCACTTTATAGAGGGAAATATCATGAAATAAAAACATTCGAAGAGAATAATATTAAAGACCTTTATATGAATATCAATTTTGAAAATAATAAGTATAATTTCTTTGAATATCGTTTCCCTATTAAAATATTTAAGTCCTATATAGAATCTGCTGGTTTCCAAATTCTGGAGATTTATCCTGCTTTTCATGAAGATGGCATTTATCAATACTTTGGCAGTATAGTTGGTAAATGGAATTTTAATTTAGGTATATATGAAAAAAACATTTTAGGAAGAATATTATATAAATTATTTCCAAAGAAATTTCCTCATATGATTTGCTGTGTGGCCAAAAAAGTTTAATTAATTTGGGAAAATTATT
>Ga0209429_10002359_pt1 | contig 11184 bp, 3 predicted proteins | sample BarGraNGADG00212_3_FD_184493 | JGI IMG/M metagenome (GOLD analysis project Ga0209429, IMG submission 184493) | Arctic peat soil microbial communities from Barrow, Alaska - Barrow Graham LP Ref core NGADG0004-212 (SPAdes) (version 2) | ecosystem: Environmental > Terrestrial > Soil > Wetlands >... | reverse complement strand
AGGTTGTTTATTCCTTAACTGATCAGCCCATGATCTCAGTGTCTCAGCATTCTTAGATTTAAATGGAAGAAGCTCATCAGCTTTTACAATACCTTGAGTACCAAATGCAGCAGCAACTTTTTCTTTCTTTCCATTAATAGTCTCCCAACCTGTGATACCATCATAGCCTTTCTTTTCAAGATCAGCTATTTTTACATCATTTAATTTCCGGACATTACCTACCTCAATTGGATTCTTGAAGTTGAGATATCTTCTCTCAGTGTTTGAACCAAATGATTTAGCCATATCAGGATTCTCAGCAAAAAATGTAAGTCTTCCAGATCTACTGTTAGCCTGACTACCTGTTGAAGTTTTATTACCTACTTTTGAAAACCGGTTAAATACTTTATCTGTCCCATGCCAGTATACCTGAAGATTACCCTCAGCATCTCTCATCTTAGATCCTCTCATCACAATAGAAAGCCTTTCCGGGGGAACAGTTCTCTCAAGCAAATTCTGTTGCTCTAAAGTAACCTGAGTATCTGCAGCAGCTTTACCAGCAGCCTCTGACTCAGCGGCTTTCATCTTCTCATATATTTGATCCTGAGTAAGCCCCTCGTTTTTTCCTTTACGATAAGCTATTCCGGAAGCTTTATCCATTTTCTTATAAGCACCTACCTGTTGTTCAAGCCACACTGCATCTTTCTCACTACCAGCTTTACGTAATTCTGTAGCATGATCCAACATTCCTTTATATTTATCTGGAGTAATTACCTTATTACCAAACCCAAACATAAAATTAGAAAGTGCTGTACCTATAAGTTCTTTCTTATCTCCAAACTTTTCTGAAAGTATATCATTAAAATCCTTATAAGAAAACATCGATTCAACTACAGACTCAGTAACTCTGGCACCATACATAGAAGAAGTTATAATAGCCGGTTTAACCATAAACTGAAGTAAAGCATTAGCTATAGGATTCTTTAAAGATAGACTTGGTAAAGCTTTTCCAGCCAATACAAAACCAGACCCGGTTCCGGGAGCAAATCCTACACCAGCTAATTTAAGCTCCTCTACAGCCATCTCAGCCATAGTAGCACCAACTTTAGCAATATCTCCACCAGCTTTCCATCCCACAATTAGTTTTTCCAAACCACTTGCTACCTTTAATGCATTTGTAGCCCCACCAACAGCCCCAAGTAATGGAAGCATTCCCATCATTTGAGAACCACCCTCATTTGCATATTCTCCTATAGTCCTATCAAAAGTCTTCTGTGTTTCTGGAGAAATATCTAAACCCTTTGAATTCATTATAGATTGAGCTGCATCCAGCATATCCCTTTCTGTGGGACCAAGTTGATCCTGCAGAGCAGAGGTAGTAGCCTTACCTAAAAGCCCTACCGAAGCGTTCTTTATTGTAGACTGAAGAGAGTATTTAAAATCTTTCTTTATATTAGCTGGCGAACTATTTGCAAGATATAATTTTGAAAGGGCTCCAAGTTTAGCTGTAGCATCCCTTCTCTGATCCACAATCTGCTTCATACCCTTAGGCATAACATTCACACTACCACCAAAGCTTGTTGGACCTGCATTAGCTTTTATCTGATCCTGAAGCCAAGGATCTACATCCGAGTTATAGAGCTCATCAAGAGCCCGGACAAATTTATACTGCTCAAAATAAGCATCCTTTAATTCCTTAGAATTATCTTTGAGCTTTGAGAACCCAGTCATATAATTATCAAAGATATTCATATACTGCTTCTGCTCTGGGGTAGCCTTAGCCACATCGATTACATCACCATTCTCATCTGTGTATGTTTTCCCTAAAGCACTAAGCTGAAGATATAAATCTTTAATCTTCCCAGCATCATATCCGTCTTCTGTGGTTTTATCTTTCTCAGCTTTAATCTGCTGATTAATAGTAGCCATCTTCCTGTCAGTCTCATTGAGAAACTTATTGGAGTAATCATAAGCATCCTTAGTTAGCTGTTCCCCTATCTCATCATGAACATCCCCGGCAATCTTTACACTTTGATCCTTAGCCTCATATTGCCTCTGAAACCAATCCTCCCCCATCTTTATAGGAACCGTCTTTTTTATCTCAGCTTCAGCTTCGGCAGCTATATCATCAGATCCCATAATGCCTATAGGCTTTGATTTCAATACACCATCTTTATCCCTGTATATATCATTACCTAAAGCTCTTTCTGCTTCTACTGTTTTATAAAAGGTGTCATGTTTATCTGATTTTAATACTCTTCCACCAAGCCCTATAGAATAAAAATGATAATTAGGATCTTCTTTAATATAGTTATTTATACTAGACTTTAAATCACCTGATGCTTTTTCTGCCTCATAAAAACCCCTATAATCATAAGTAGCAATATCTGGCTCCCCCGCCATCCATTGTTGGTATTTAATCTCCTCCTCTGGAGAAAGTTGTGTTTTTTTAAACTCTCCGGGAGTTAATTGTAATTGTGATACCTCTTTTACCCTCTTACGAAACTTATCCGGGTCCATGGTAAGAGCACCAATAGGATTATGGTTAACCATATCCATACCAATATTGACCGCGGAATTTACCTGATTAGTCCTGTGCTCTTTTAAAGCCTCTATAGCCATCGTAGGATCTAATCCTTTATCAAGATAAGGCTGAAGTAACAACTGAGCTTTACTCGACTGAGGGGCTACTCTAGTATTATCAACGGGTTGAACTGGATTAGGTTCCTTACTTTTAAAAAGAGTCTTCCAATCCTGTGGACCATCCATTACAGCGGATACTTCCGGAACATTAAATGCTTCTTTCCAATCAGCCATTACTTCGCGTTTTCATGTATGAATTTACCACTAAGGATTTTACCGCCCCAGTTATAATATATATTTGCATCATTCTTAAAGAAAGATAAGTCAGCATCATCTGGAGGTATTACTACTTTTGAACCCTCTCGGGTTGCATTACCCATAGGATCATAATTCCTTCTACCACCATTTGGATATGTGACAGACTCGAGTTTCTTGTGGGCATACTGGATAGCGTCAGTAGTGCCTATGCTAGATTCAACCTGACCCTTCATAGTCTCAAATGGGGTAAGAACAGTAGTCTCCCCAACAAGTTTAACTATGTTGCCTGCATCATCTGTAGCCTCTACCGGGACAACCTGCATAGAAGTTTTACCTTCCCCAAGATTATATGTACCTGTTACCTGACCTTTACTGATTAAAGCTTTCTCGCCGCTAGGTGTATAAGGCTCAGTACCCTGAAAGTTTACCTTACCCTCAATGTATCTACCCTTCATTACTGGCATACCCTCATCCCCTAAGTCATACTCAGCTGTAGGAATCATATTATATGAAGCTGGAAGAGTAACTCTTTTAATGCTCCCATTGCCATCTCTTACATATACCTGCATCCCGGCTACTGTGGGAACTGGCTTATTCTTATCCATCGGATAGTTAATAGCATTGGTTCCAACATTGCCTATCAAAGCAGATGGTCTGTTACCAAACTGGATAGCCCCCTGATCATCTACCTTAACCCCGGACTTACGAAGTTCTTGATCACGATCCAAGTTAGCTTTCTTAATAAGCTGAAGTTCTTTCTCTACACCATATTTCACACGGTTCTTAACCTCCTGTGAAAAGAGATCTAACTGAGCCTGATCTTTACCAATCCATGGATTAGCCTTTACTGTAGCATTAATTATATTCTGAGCTTGATCCTTATCACCAGTGATTCTAGTTTTAACCCAAGCCTCCTGCTCATCTGTAGACATATTGACATCAGGATGTTGGGCAAAGAACTGATTTACATCTTCCTTTACACCCTGAGTAGAAGCTTCGGCTAGTTTAAATACACTCTGCTTACTAGCGAACTCTTCTGCATTGCGTCCGAGCTGATCAATGGAAAGCTTCTCAAGCTGGTCGTGTGAATGAATGAACTTATTAATAGATGCAACCTGATTTTCGGATACATAATACTTATCGGGTTCCTCGGCGTGACTAAGAGTACTAACAGCATCTTTGTATACATTATTGTAGATATTAGCGTACTGGTCAAATCCTTCCAGAGTCCTCTGATAATTCTTGTCTCCCTGTAAAGCTACATAAGCCTGCATGTAATTACCACCCAGCTTATTAGCGTACCCGTCAAGCATCTTATCCGTAACCTGCTGAATCTTCCCGGCAAACTCTGGCTGAGCCCATGGGTTATCTAACTTAGATCTTAATTTGGAGAGAGGCTTATCTAAATAGGTTTTAAAGTTCTTATAGTATTCTGATTCAGCCTCATAAGCACTACGCTTATACTCATCCATCATCCCAAAAGGAATCAAATTACTGGCAGCAAATAGTGGCTGGCTGCCAATTATACTACCACTTACCTGACCCTGCTGGATACTTCCAGCTTCCCCGGGCATATACTGATCATTGGATAAAGGTTTAGGCGCAGCCTTCATAGCTAATGCCTGAAGATTCTCCAGATACTGCATCTGAGCCTGACCCATAGATTCCCCAGAACCTATATTATAATTACTACCGGATGCGTCATTTACTACGCTTGGATTATCTTGTCCCATAATTAACTATTTAAAGGATCATAACTAAGGGCAGAACCAATCCCACCACCTGTAGGCATCATACCAGAACCAGCAAATAAGCCCTTAAACCCATTCATTACTGAAGGGTCCATAAGCTTCATCATCCCGGCATTTGCGTTTGCATTGAAGTCCTGCATACCTTTAGTAGATGTAGCCATACCCTGTTGAGCTTTGAGTAAATCTACCTGTATCTTTCTCTTAGACATCTGATCGATGAGATCCTGAGTCATCTGGGTATATCCCATGCCTCTGGTTCCTATAGTGCCTAAGGCTTTATTTACCGAGGTATCTGTACCTTTGCCTACCTGATCCATCATCATCAAAGCTAAAGCCGGATTAGTCTGCGCCATTTCTGCAGCAACTGACATACCACCGGCCTCTGATTTTCCTATCATATCTCTGGCAACCTGAAAGTCTGTGGTAAATCCAGACTCAACAGCTTTCTTCTCTCTATAGAGTTGATCTTTGAAAGCTGTCTGCATAGGATCTACATTAGGGATAGCCATAAGCTGAGCTGTAGCATCTCGCATAGCCCCGGACTTCTGAGCACCTGAGAAGGCCCCAATAGCCCCACCTACTAAAGCCCCTACTGCTGTACCAACTCCGGGGGCAATAGCTGTGCCCATACTAGCTCCGGTACCTACTCCCCCTAACATTCCCTGTAACAATTCATTTGCCATGATTATATTTATTTAATGGGGTACTCACGAGTTGTAACCCGGATATACCTTGATAGTTTAAGATTTACTTTAAAAAATAACCTCTTATGAGGAGGGATTAGTTGTCCGGTAAGGTTACTTCTAAGCTCCCTACCTTTAATCAATCGTAGTGTTCCTATGTTTGGAAGAATCACATCATTACCCGCTCTGATTTGCTTTACATACAGATCCATAAATATATCGTAGATAAACGATGCTTGTGCCTGAGGAATATCTGCCAACTTTGATAGCTGTTTTACCATCGGGACTTTTGTAAATACTTTACTTGCTTTTTTCATTTATTTTTAATTTATATAAGCAAATATAACACATATTACATTAGTATTCTTTAATTTCCGGAAATTATTTTATATCCTATTTTTGTGAGCTTAAGGTTATATAAAACTGATGTATCCGGAAAACTTACTTTAACAAATAATGTCTTTCCAATCATCACTTTATCCCCTACGGTAGACCTTGGAATACCTTGAAGATAATATAATCCCGGCTCATACTCCTGTAGTTTAGTTCCCAAAACGGTAACCGGATCAGTAAACAACTTATCTGTAGCAAACTGAATACTATACGGAGCACTAGAAGAGCTGATAAACATATCTTTAAATTCTACCGCGCGGCCCAACTCAGGTGTCACTGAGAATACTACATATGGTACATCCCCTATAGCTGTATACCTAACTGAAGATTTATGAGACATACTCAGCCCAAACTGGGTAGCAGTATTAAGTGCATGAACTAACGTGTTTTTCTCAGTAGTTCCCTCAAGATACTCAGCATTAAATGATTTATCAAATACTAAATATTTAACCGATCCATCCCAGTTGTTCTGATCAAAGTTAAATGTATAGGTATTACTCCCGATAGTGATCCATAATCGGTTCTCAGCCCTATCTATTACACTGTATAATTTAGTAGAAAAGTCTGCTGTCAGGTCTATAGACTCAAGAGCGGTCATAAGAATCTGGCGCATATTATCCGCAATCTGAACGAAATTGTTGTTTGTAAGCATCACTATGTCATCCTGAGAAGGGAATACGAGAATGCTCGCAACAATATTATTCGGAAGTTTAACAGAACCTTCAGACTTACCTCTCCAGAATTCTCCCGGGCATCCTATGGAATCACTCAGCCATACCTCTCCTTTAATTAATCCCGCTTCCTGAGATAGGATAGTCAAGTTATTTCCCTCAGCTGTAGATATCATCTGCTTATCTACCAATAGCATTCCTGCTCCGCGATCTGTGATCACATATAAATTGCTGCCACGCTCTGAGAACTGATCATAGAGAATAGATATCTGAGAAGCCTTATCATTCTTAAGGTCGTATACGTTAGTTGGAACAAACACTTTATTTGATTCAAATCCCGGAACCCTTTGAGTGGACCAATGTAATCTCTTCATTAATGAAAGAAACTCATTAACCCCTGACTGAGGCTCAGCATATGCCTTAAGTGGAAGACTTTTCTCGTAGTCATAGTTAACACTAGATGGCGTAGATAATCCACCATACTTCCAGTTTAAATACTCATTTGGATAATCATCATTATACTGAGGATATATCTTCATCCGAGTAAAATACTCATCAATAGTTTCTGTTTCTAGTTTATCTGTATGCTCTGTTGGCCGCATTGCATATAACTTATTCGGAAAAAAATTCTTATATGCCATTGGAAGATTAACTGTAGATTCACAGGTAAAATTAACCAACCACTGTCTGATCCTTCCTACAGTATGAGTTCCCTGATCTTCCCATATATCAACATGTGTACTTGCAAGTTCCGGATCTTTAGCTTGATGATAGCTTGTTTTAAATGTAAAATCATAATGAGGCATTGGAGCATGTAAAATAAACTGCTCACTAAGAGCTTCCAAAGTATCTATAGCAAAAAATGAAGCATCTGCTACATATGTATCCCCTAAAAATACATTTATTGGAGAATTGCTATTATACTTTACAACAACTTTAGTCCCTAAAGCGGGAACAACTGGGGCCAAAGATGTAGGAAGAACCTTATCAAATGTAATTATATTATCTGAAGTCAGGGTATAAATACCGTAGCACTCCAACCCGTTAGTTGGGGTAAACTTACCTGTAGCCTCTAGAGTTGTAAGATATGCGGCCACACTTGCTATGTTATTTGAGTCCAGCCACGGATTACCGTCTACATAAATATATCGATAAGTAATAGCTGTTTCCCCAAGCCCATAAACATCTTCTCGTCTTTCCTCTACTAAAGGAAAGGTCTGGGTAGCCTGTCCTACGGATAATCCCAAGATACTCTCAAGCCTGATACTATGACCTATATCGTTGTAAGAATTTATATTATTGTTCGAAACCTGCTTATTCTGAATGATGTTTATAATATACCACGGCTCATGAAAAGCTTTAGACTGAGCTGTACTACAAGCCTCATTCTTGACATCAGCTGAATAATAGATATTAGTAGCTAGGGTTAAATCCAAATATGGTACTCTGTATTTAGCATGTGCAGCATCCTGAGCGGAGGATAAATCAAAGGTAAGGCTGGCATCAATCCCAGCACCCTGATCAGTATTTCGCCATTTACCGAAAGATATGTAATCAGCCCTACCTATAGACTGATCATGATCCGGTGGAAACATTGTCTTAGCATGATCCTCTGCTCCACATATTGGCATAGATACAAAATCCTGAACCAGTGCATTTCCCCCAACATACATATAAGAAGAATAAAAATCACTAAAGAACCCGCAAGGAGCCACAAGCTGAATCTGATAATTACCGGGATTATTTTTAATGTCTTCATAAACTCCTCCTTTATTTCCTATTACTGAATCTAGTTCTGGAGAATAGAACCACAGCTTATCTAGTGCTTTTGATAATGATGGATTAGTGGCTCCATCGGCCTTTTCTATTAAAGAATACATTCCTATACCCTGACATACTACCCTGCCCGCAGCTGGGGTTCGAACTACACTGAAAGACTTTACTGAAGCAGGAAGTTTAGTTACATCAATCCCACCTATCCTTAATCCTACTGTGGATATATAACTCCCATACTGACCTACATTATCTGAATGACCCTCTACAGTATCCATGATGTTCATCTGAAGAATATCATCATAGGTATTATTGTTTGGTGTATTACCTCTTCCTGTTGGGGTTATTGGGGAATAAGGTTTAGGTGCATCTGCATCATCAGGATCTCCAACACTAACAATATTAAGTTCTTTGTTGTTATCTTGTTTACTTAACCTACGAGCTGCAACTGGATCATAGACATAAGCCACATCATCAGCATTCCAGCTATCTACTGTAGCTTCCTCTATCTTACCTGTTGAAGCAACTAGCTCACCACCCCCGGATGCATTAGCTCTGGTTGAAATAGGGGGGGTGCCTGCTAAATTACTGGTAGAATGTACTATTGCAGTTGTTCCAATAAATGGTACACCTAAATTAATTAGTTTAGTAAAAAAGATATCTGCTCCCGAAGATGTAACCCCCACAGATGGAAGATAATCAGCGGCATAATCTATCACAAACTGACTAGCTGCACCTGTCGGAGAAGTTGTATAAGCAACCCCTCTAAATATAGCATTACAATTAATAATCACATTACCTGAAGATCCTGTAACAGTTACCTTATCAATCTGAGCAACACCATATACACCCAAAATAGTGGTATAAATACTATCTACTAAGCTGCCAGTTGCAGTTGTAGTAATAGAAGTCCCACTTGCGGGACCTGTAAATATGATTGTTCCCGAGGTGGTAAAACTTATTGTAACCCCAACAGCTGCATAATCTAAATAAAAATTATCATAAAAATTATGTGCCGTAATCTCAGGACTTATATTAAAAGTAACAGATCTGGTTACTCCCTGACAAGTAATATTAGCTACTCCGGATAATCCCAATAAGGTAACTATATCAACCTGAGCTACAGCAGGAGTTGCTGTCTGGGTAACAACAGCGATTCCAGTTAGGTTATGAGCAGCATTTACTATAGTTGTGGCCGGAGGGGCATATGGTTTAGCACTTAAGTACTCAAAAGTAAGATCTGCACCACTATTAGTAACCGAAACTCCAATAGCTGCATAGACCGAAGCATAATCATTGTAGAACTTAGTTGCTGTATCTGTTGGTGAATTTACAAAAGTAATACCGCGTATCATAGCATTGCAACTAACCCAAGCATTTCCTATTGTTCCGGATAAAGTTATTGTATCAATTTGAGCAACCCCGGGAGCAGGGGCCCTAAAAGTAGATAAAGTATCTAACAGTGTTCCGGAAGTAGTTGTAGTAATAGCTGTCCCATCTATCGGGCCTGTAAATACAATACCGCCATCCCCACTAGATACAAACTGAAACGTAACCCCAACAGCTGCAAATGGTGCTATATATAAGGGATCAGCAACCAAACCCTGTAAAACAGTTACTAAATCTCCTCCAGTGCAGTTTACTGTCATATGCACACCCTGACAAACAATTTCCTCATACCCCGACACATCATGTAAAATAACCATATCTATCTGTCGGGTAGCCGGAACATTAGGCTGCGTAGGATCTATAGTTCCAGTTAAGTCACTTATAGTGTGCGTAGCAATACTTGTTAATCCTGTAAAACTACCGGTAAAAACAATAGTATTTGCATGTAGCATATCTATAGATGCTACAACTGGTAAATAATCAGTTGAATAGTTTGATATAAATGTTGAAATAGTATTATACCAAGTACGATCCCATAACATTGTTCTGGTTATACCATTACAAGTTATATCGGCTGCCCCTATAGTACTAATAAGAGGACTGAATGTAATAGTATCTATCCTTTGTCTAACTAATACCGGATATACAGAAGTAACCACAGGGGTTGCTGCTAAAACAAGTGAACCAAAAGCAGTGGTAATAATTGGACTACCATCAGCTGGGCCTGTGAGTTGTACACCTATTCCCCCGGGATACATTCCTAGCATAGTGACACCTACTGCAGCATAAGCATTTATATTATTTATATCAGTAACAAAAGCTATGATAGCCTCCACAACATCTCCAGTGGATGTAATTACTCTGGTAACTCCCTGACAAGTAATAGTAGCATATCCGGAACCTGTTGTTAACATAACCTGATCCACCTGACGTACAGGAACTACATTAGCCTGAGTGGTAATAACAGATCCAGTCAGGTCCCCATCAGCCTGAGTAGTAATACTTGTAGCCCCCGTAAAATCTACTCCAGCCTCTGTAGAGGTAAATATTATATTACCTAAATAAGATGTAACAATTACACCACCACCTATATAATCTGCAGCATGATTTAATACAAAAAGTGCTGCTGTTTGTGTTAACGTGTTATGAAATACTACTGTTTCTGTTACCCCATCACAAAGAATATTGGCAGATCCTATAGACCCAGAAAGTACAATAGTATCTACTCTCTTTACCCCAGCAGGAATCTTATCCCTACGATTTGGAAACTGGAAATTTGTAAAGTCATCCTTTGGCTCCTGCATCTTAAGTGGGACAGCGAATAAAGTATTCTCCTGCTCATCCTTAAGCTTAACAGCAAACCCATACTTCTCCCCAAGCCTGAGTGATTTATTATAAACCTGATTATAAATACTTGAAAATCCTCCTGCTTCCTTTCCTGTCTCAAGTAACTTAACTATTGGAAAAGCAATCCTATTTACATTTTCCTCAGTAATGAATATAGCTTTATCTTCAATAAGCTTTGACTCGTACGTGATCCCCCCAAGTATAATTCTCCTGTCATAGAATCTTGCTGTACGCGCCGTCTTAATAGTACTATAAGTTTGACTAACAGAATCATCAAGTATAGCCCAATCTTTACTGTCAGAATCCACAAAATCCACGATAGTGTACGGGTCATTTTTTATATCAATTAGAGATCCA
>Ga0209429_10002358_pt1 | contig 11185 bp, 5 predicted proteins | sample BarGraNGADG00212_3_FD_184493 | JGI IMG/M metagenome (GOLD analysis project Ga0209429, IMG submission 184493) | Arctic peat soil microbial communities from Barrow, Alaska - Barrow Graham LP Ref core NGADG0004-212 (SPAdes) (version 2) | ecosystem: Environmental > Terrestrial > Soil > Wetlands >... | reverse complement strand
GGGTATAAAAAAGGAGAAAAAAGCTCTGGGATATGCCGTACAGGATATCAAGAGTGACGAACTTCTAAAAAACAAAAGTTCAAACGTAATTAACTCATTGAGCGGTAAAATCGCCGGAGTCAGCATTACCCAAAGTGACGGTTCCGCAGGTGCAGGATCACAAATTATTATCCGTGGTGGTACCTCTCTGGAAAGAGATAACCAACCTCTGTTTGTTGTAGATGGTATCATCTACGATAACTCTACACCTATAGGAGGTAACAGTGGTTTTGACGGTGCTCAAAGAGTGTCGACTACTTTCAGTAACCGTGTAATGGATATTAACCCTGAGGATGTAGAGAATATGTCTGTTCTAAAAGGTCCTGCCGCTACGGCTCTTTACGGTTCTCGAGCTGCTGCCGGTGTTGTTATAATTACCACTAAAAAAGGTAAAGAGGGTGCTGTTCAGGTAAACTTTAGCACCAAATACGCTACAAGTTGGGTAAATAGATTTCCTGAACAACAAAGTACTTATAAAAGGGGTTACTATAACTCTGCCGGAGTTTTCAGTGATTATACAACTCAATCCTGGGGTGATAAATTTGCTTCAGGCGATAAAATGTATAATAACATAGAAGACTTCTTCGAAAACAGTACTATACTGGATAACAGCATTGGTGTTTCCGGCGGTACTAAAAACGGAAGTTTCTACTTGTCTGCCTCTCGTTTTGACCAGACCGGGATTGTTCCTGCTACAGGATTTGACAAAACAACTTTCCGTTTTAACGGTGATCAAAAATATGGAAAACTTACTGTTGGTGCTAATGTGGCTTATTCTACTGCAAATACAGACAAAACCTTAACAAGCGCCGGTCTGTGGGATGCAGGTGGAAATGGTGCGATGACCGCGGTTTATGGTTGGGCTCGCAATGAAGATATGAAACACTACCTTAATGATGACGGTACAAAATATCGTATGTTCGAAGGATTACAGAATTTGTCTGGCGATGTGGAAAATCCATACTGGATTGTAAACAAAAATAAACTTACAGATAAAACCAATCGTCTTACAGGCGCTGTAAATGCCAGCTTTAAGGTTGCCGAATGGTTTGATATCAGCTACAGACTTGGTTTGGATACTTATACCAAATATGACTATACTCTAATAGCCCCCGGCGGAGCAGTATTAGAGACATTCCAAAAAGGCAGATTATCTGAGAGTGATATGAATTACGAATACTTATCTTCTAACCTTATGTTAAACTTCAAAAAAACTTTTGGAGATTGGGGTTTCAACCTATTGGTAGGTCAATCGATAGAAGATACTAAGGGCTCAAACCAAAGAAGGACAGGTTACAACTTTATTACACAGGGTGTTTATAGCTTTGAAAATATTGCTAGCTCAAGCAAATTTCTGCAATCGCTTCATAGTCAAAGACGATTGATGGGTGTTTATGGAGAGTTCCGCGCATCTTATAAGAATTATGCATACCTTACAGTAACAGGTCGTAACGACTGGACATCTACTTTGCCTATAGCTAACAGATCATACTTCTATCCATCTGTAAGTGGTAGTTTTGTATTCTCTGAGTTGATTCCAAAAAACGATATTCTTTCATTTGCAAAAATCCGTGCTTCATGGGCAAGGGTAGGTAAGGATACTGACCCATATGTAACCTCTACAACTTTGTGGGCTCCAATAACATTCCTCGCAGGAATCGGCGTAGGTAACAGTTGGCAACGGGGTAATCCATATCTTGTTCCTGAGATTACAGAATCAGTTGAAGCTGGTTTGGAAATGCGTTTTCTGAATGGCCGTGTTGGATTTGACTTCACCTACTACTCTAACAACAGTATGGACCAGATTGTGACTCCTCGTTTGAGTCAGACTACAGGTTATATATTGTTATCCACTAATGTAGGTAATGTTCTTAACAAGGGTATGGAGTTGTCTGTTAATGCTATTCCTTTTCAAACAAAGGACTTTAAATGGGATTTGACATTGAACCTTTCTGGTAACAGGGGTCGTGTAGAACATTTGCTTACCGGACAAGACGTAATGTATGTGACAGATGTTCAGGTTGGTAGTGTTAAAGCTGCCTCTTTCAATAATGGCAACTTTATGGCAATATCCGGTACAAAATGGACAAGAGACGCCAATGGTAAAGTTGTTCTTGACTGGACAACAGGTATGCCTACAAGTAACGGCCTGGCTACAAACCTTGTTGGTAACAGAGAACCTACTTTTGCCGGTGGTTTGAACAACAGTTTGCAGTACAAAAACTTTAACTTATCATTCTTGCTCGACATCAGAGTAGGGGGAGACATATACAATGGTACCGACTATTATATGACAGCTGCCGGTATGAGCCAGAAATCTTTGGATCGTACTTCAATTACAACCACCGGAGTTGCTAAAAATCCGGCAACCGGTTTGTTTGAAGATAAAACATACACTATTACAGATAAGTATAAGATTCAACAATACTGGCAATCAAAGTACACTCTCGAATCTGCGAACTATATGACTAACACAAACTGGTTACGCTTGCGTTCGCTCTCTTTGTCGTATAATCTTCCTGAGAGTATTATTAAGAAGCAAAACATTATCAAGGGTCTCTCTGTAACATTGGCAGGTACAAACCTTTGGTTATGGACTAATTACAAAGGAATGGATCCGGAAACAAGTACTGCAGGATCTGGTGTTACAGGATCAGGTTCTTCCAGTATAGACTACTGCAATGTTCCTTCAACAGCAGGTTTTTCCCTTGGACTTAATTTGACATTCTAATGGCCAAATTGTATTCAATTAAAATGAATTTTATTATGAAAAAAATATTACACTTAGGTTTAATTTTAATTTTGGCATTAAGCTTAAACTCTTGCCAGAAATGGCTTGATATTAATGTCAATCCCGATTCTCCTACCAATACAGTGGCCACAGTTTCTTCCAGGCTTCCGTGGATTCAACACAATTACACTTATGGTTTCGCTGCTGCCAGTATACGTGCTGCAGAAATTACCGGTGCTGTTACGTCAACAGGATTTACCGGTACTAACGGTATACTTCCTGCCTGGAACCCAACTAATGCAGCATCAACTACTCCTTACCAAATGTGGTTTGTAGGTGCTGCCTGTAATCTTGGAGATTTAATGACAAAAGCAGAAGCAGAGCAAGCCTGGCACTATATGGGTGCAGCACTAACTCTCAGAGCAATGGGATTTATGATGATGTTGGACTGGTATGGAGAGATGCCATACGAAGAAGCATTGTCAAGTATCATGACTCCAAAATATGCAGATGGCAAAACGATCTTTGAAGGTTGTATTGCAGACTTGGATCTGGCTTTGACATACTTCCAGAAAACTCAGCCGGCTACTGCTACCGCACTTTCCAAAGGTGATAATTGGAACGGAGGTGATGTCCAAAAATGGATTAAGATGATTTATGGTCTTAAAGCCAGATGGTTAAATAACCTCTCTAAAAAAGCAATTTATAACCCAACTGCAATTTTGGCTGCTATTGCTCTTGCACCCCAAACCAATGCAGATGGGGCTGTTATTCAGCATGTTAACGACCCACTGGATATGACAGGTGATGTCCTTATCGGTGACCCTTTGAAAACTGCTCTTATTTTCAATAGCGCAGCATGGAGCGACTGGGCTCGTTTTACCAAATGGTACGTAGATCTTTTGGAAAACACTTATACAGGTGGTAGCGGAGTCGTAGACCCAAGGGCAGACAAAATGCTTCCTTCTGCTCAACACTGGATTGGCGGACAATCCGTGATGATCAGAACAAAAGGTGTCGATGCAATAACAAGTGACATCAGATTGAAAAAGGGACCGGTTTTGAGTACTTACACTGTAACAACAAAGAAATGGGGTAACACTTCAACAGACGCTGCCAGAAAGGGTGACACTGTATATGTAGGTATTAAAGCTTTGTGTGGAATGACAGGTGCAACTACCAGTGAAAGTACTCTTTTAGCAACAGATGGAACCATTCTGACTACCGGTACTTTCTATACCAGACCAGAATCTCCGACTGATGTTTTGACATACCACGAGATGTGCTTTATTAAAGCAGAGGTTTTATTAAGAACTGGTGACAAAGCGGGTGCCCTTATTGCTTACAAAGCAGGTATCAGAGCTCATATGGAGCTTATGAACACCAAACTGGCTCAATACGGAAACTCGATTAACCCTTGTAAAAAACCAATGACTACTGCTGCTATTGATGCGTTTCTGGCCAGTGCTGCTGTTGCACAGACAACAACAGACCTTACAATGGCTAAAATCATGCAGCAAAAATACATCGCAATGTCTTGGCATCAGCAAAACTGGAACGACATGAGAAGATTTAACTACTCAGCCGGTAATATCGGGAGCTTTGGCGTTGTTTACCCTGGCTTCGACAGACCAATGGAATTCAACACAGATGGTGCAACCAAGATACCCGGAACAAGCAAGACTGCTGACAACTATTGGTTCCGTCGTATAGGACAGTGCTCACACGAGATAAATTATAACTCTGTTCAAATGAAATTATCAAATCCAAAAGCTTTTGATCTGGATATTTGGTCAGTTCCTGTATGGTGGGATACAGCAGAATAAATTTAGTTACTGATAATTTGAGAGGGCATCCGGTTTTGGGTGCCCTCTTTTATTCTCCAACGGAGTTTTTTGCAAGTGCTTATCTTGCAGAATCATACAAAGAAATTTCCAAAATAATTTTTGGAAATATTTTTATAAGTAGCAGATAGGTAGTTGTTTGCAAAAAACTCCGTTGGAGTTTTAGGTGCTTCGGCCTACGAAGTCTCTTTTTTTATATCTTTGTTCTCTAAGTATATAATAATTTTTTGTAAGTATATAATAACTCAGTAAAAAAATAAAATTATGTTTGAAAAAGAGGTATACATAAAACGCAGACGAAATCTGCAGTCAAGCGTAAAATCGGGAATACTGCTGTTCCTTGGAAACTCAGAGGTTGGGTTCAACTATTTCTCAAACACATACAGATTTAGGCAAGACTCGTCTTTCCTTTACTTTTTCGGTTTGGATGAGCCCGATCTGGCAGCCGTTATTGATGTAGAAAGCGGGGAGGAGATTATCTTCGGGAATGATGTGAGTCTGGATGATATTATCTGGATGGGACCTCAGCCTGCCATGAAAGACAAGGCAGAAAAGGCTGGCGTCACTAAGGTTTTACCTTTTTCCGATCTTGAGAAGTATGTTAAAAAGGCAGCAAAATCCGGTAGAACAGTTCACTATCTGCCTCCATATAGAGATTCAAACAAGATATTGCTAAATAGATTGTTAGGGGTTGATTTTTGCGAACTTGGGGAGAGAGCATCTGTAGACTTCATAAAGGGAGTAGTTGCTTTGAGAGAGATAAAGGAGTGGTGTGAGATTGAGGAGATGGACAATGCTGCAAATATCGGCTACACTATGCACTATACCGCCATGAAGATGGCAAGAGCAGGGATGGTGGAGCAAGAGCTTGTGGGTATTATGGAGGGAATCTCCATTTCAAATGGAACAATGCCGTCTTTCCCAATAATTCTTTCACAAAACGGGGAGACACTGCATAATCACACACATCATCAGATACTTACAGGTGGAAGGTTATTGGTGATAGATGCAGGAGCAGAGAATAACGCCCATTATGCATCTGACTTCACTCGCACACTACCGTCCGGAGGTAAATTTACAGACAGACAAAAGGATATTTACACAATTGTGGCAACAGCAAACAATCTTGCAGCAGGCATGATTAAACCCGGAATATCTTATGCTACGGTACATCTTGCAGCAGTACGTGTTTTGGCACAAGGGCTTAAGAACATCGGCCTAATGAAGGGCGATATAGATGAAGCTGTGGCTGCAGGAGCACCTGCTCTCTTTATGCCACACGGTCTGGGTCATCAACTGGGGTTGGATGTGCACGATATGGAGGACTTAGGTGAAATCTATGTGGGATACGATAATGAGTACAAAAGATCGTCACAATTCGGACTAAAATCACTTAGAATGGGGAAACTTCTTAAACCAGGTCATGTGATTACAGTAGAACCAGGCTGTTACTTTATTCCGGCTCTCATAGAAAAATGGAAAAGCGAGGGAGTTAACAAGGATTTCATCAACTACGAAAAGCTTAAAGATTATTACAGTTTTGGAGGTATCAGGTTGGAAGATGATGTTTTGGTAACAGAAAAATCATGCAGACTTCTAGGTTCTCAAAGACTGCCGATAACAGTCGAGGATGTAGAAAAAGAGATGGAATCGTAATGGGTATAAAAAATCTTAGTCTGGATAGGTATTTCTATCGCTTTTTATCCATTGTGACCATTGTTGCAATGATGGTTGTCTCCTGTTCCAAAGAGACAATAATACAGCCCCCGGCGTCTAAGTCGGACTTGAATGAGCTTATAAGTTTTAACTTCTTAAAAAGTAACAACCCCTTATTAATTCAGGATTGTTACCCGGTTAAATCTGGGAATATTTTCTATATTACTGTCTCAAAGGGGGCAAATATCACCTCTCTTAAAGCGCAGTTCTCCTCATCTCCAAAGGCTACCGTTAAAATCGGAGGAACTCTCCAGGAGAGCGGTGTAAGCCTTATAGATTACACCAATACGATGGACGTTGTAGTTACCTCAGAATCCGGGAAATCAAACACATATAAGCTGTTGGTTCAAGAGGGCAACATAAATCTGGACAGGTTGATTTACACCTTTATGAGTAGGTACTCCATTCCGGGAATCTCTTATGCAATCTCGAAAAACGAGAAGATTGTTTACTCTTCGGGGACAGGCTTTGCAATAAAAGAGACAAGCGAAAGAGTTAGACCAGACCACCTTTTTAGGTTGGCAAGCATTTCTAAACAATTTACCACTCTGTGTATTCTTAAACTTATGGAAGCGGGTAAGTTAAATCTAGACCAAACAGTATTCGGAAGCGGTGGAATATTGGAAAGTGAGTTTTCAAATATTTCGCAGAACGCAGCAAAAGTTACTATCAGGCATCTTTTAAGTCATATTAGCGGATGGGTAAGTAATCCCGATCCGATGTTTACAGATAGTTTTAATGGACAAACATTGGATCAGTTGATAAACTATGTGTTGCAGTCTCCTCAATCTGCTCCCGGCACAGTATACTCATATTATAACATGGGTTTTGGTATTTTGGGAAAGGTTATAGAGAAGGTGTCGGGGAAAAAGTACGAGGTTTATTTGAAAGAGGTTTTAGCCCAAGCTGGTATTACAGATATTCATATTGGAGGAGATAAGTCTCAAAGAAGGTCTAATGAGGTAGTTTACTACTCTCAAGACGGAACTAACGGTTATGCCAACGAGATGCCGGTTATTGCTGCGGCCGGAGGTGTAATTGCCTCAACACAAGATATGTTAAAGTTGTTGAGCCAAATGGATGGTTACACAACTGTGCCGGATATAATATCTGCTCAGACAAGAAACATAATGCTTACACCTTCAAGTATAAATAATAGATATGCATTAGGTTGGATGGTGAATCACTCATACTTCCCCGGAAGCTGCTACCATACGGGCAACCTGGCAGGAACCGCAGTAATGTGGGTTATGGGTAACGGATTGAACGCTGTTGTTCTTTGTAATTCCAGATCTTACATAACCGACTTTGACGATGAGCTCTACGGGTTGCTGAGAGATATTCTCAACTTATCATGAACCAGATTGTCGTTGGTCTTACCATTTCATCAGGTTATTTCATTTGGGAGTCCGGGCAGGATTCCTTTATTTATAAAAATAGGACGTATGTATTTCCGCAATGATTTGCGGTTTAATTGAAACCATATACCGGAAAACACGGTGAGGGTTCCACCAATCAATAATGTATGGGGAATACCAATTCCACTAGCGACAGTTCCTGCCAGCAGGTTGCCAATAGGTTGGGTTCCCATAAGTGACATGGCATAAAAACTCATTACCCGGCCGCGCTTGTCTTCGTCTGCAATGGTCTGCAACAGAGTGTTAATAGCAGCAAGAGAAAGGATCATGGAAAGGCCACCGAAAAAAAGCACGATCAATGAAAAATAAGTTTTTTCCGAAAACGATGTAATTACAATAGCCAAGCCCAGCAAACACGTATTTACAGATATTATTTTGTTCAGTCCAATGGCAGATCTGCGTGCAGCCATATAAATTGCCCCAACTAAAGCTCCGCCTCCCAACGCAGACATCAGGAACCCTAGCGTACCTGAGCCGCCCTGCAAAACTTCTTTTGCGTAAGCTGGTAGCAGAACCATAAACGGATATCCGAACAGGCTCAGAATTGCCAACAACATAATTAAGGTTCTTATGGGAACCGACTGAAAGGTATAATGAAGACCTTCCGCGAGACTCTTTTTAAAGTTAGTTAGATGAATTGTTACCTGTTTAGCCGGAATTTTTATCCGTAGCAGGGCAACAATAACGGCAACAAAACTTAGAGTATTCAACAGAAAACAGACACCCTCACCAACTGCCGCAATGGTAATCCCTGCTATTGCAGGTCCAACCAAACGGGCACCGTTAAAAATGGCAGAATTCAGAGCAATGGCATTGCCCAGGTCCTCCGGGTTGTCAATGAGGTCAATAACCAATGATTGACGAGCGGGTGCATCGAAAGCACTGATTATGCCAAATACTAAACTTAATGCTATGATATGCCATACCTCAATCTGATTAAACAATACCAAAAGCGCCACGACCAATGCCTGCAACATAAAAAACACTTGGGCCAATATCATTATTTTTTGCCGGTTATATCTGTCGGTTAGCACCCCGGCGAAAGGAGCAAGAACAAAGGTCGGGATCTGGCTGGTAAATCCGATCAATCCTAACAGAAATACAGATCCGGTTAGTCTGTAAACCAACCAGCTCATCGCAATATTCTGCATCCAGGTACCAATCAGCGAGATACCCTGACCTGTGAAATAAAGTCGGTAGTTTCTCGAACGGAGTGAAGAAAATATGTTCTGGAGAGCTTTAAAATCTTTTGGAATAATACTATTAAGCGTCATGTTTAATCTGGGTAATAAAAACGATTGCAACAATTATTCTAAATTGCTTCCTGTTTTTGGAATTATCCCGTTGGATAAAGTTATAAACTTTGCTCCATTTATTAAATAAATAATAGGATAAAGTTTAAAAAAATCATAACTTTATACGGAGCAATAGAATCAAACGCAATAAAATCAATTGTTTAGATAACCTCCAAATATGAATGAGCAGGATAAAACCAAAGAAGAACTCATAAAAGAGCTACACGAATTACAGCAAGCGAGCATTTTCTTAAAGAACTCCCTGTCTTTATTGGATACAATATTCGAATCCATTCATAACGGTATTCTTGTGGTAAGTCACCAGGGAACTATAATCAAAACCAACACTAAATTCGCTGAGATGTGGCATATACCAAGTGATATCCTCATTTCTGCAGACTCCAAAATACTACTGGACTATGTACGTGAACAGCTGATTGATCCTAATGGGTTTATCGCTAGGGTCTCGGAATTGTATGAAAAGCCAGAAGCCGAAAGCCTAGATGAGATCCCCTTGAAGGATGGCCGTGTTTTCAAACGCATTTTGAAGCCTATGTACCTTGTAGGTAAACCTATAGGAAAAGTCTGGTCTTTCCTAGACATAACCGAGCGCAAGCGGGACGAAGCGGCTTTGCAGGAAAGCGAGGCACTTTACCGCAATTTGGTGGTAAGATTGCCCGATGGGGTGTATAAAAGCACTCACGATGGAAAATTTCTCGAGGTCAACCCTGCTATGGTCAAGATGCTGGGTTATGCGAGTAAAGAGGAACTGATAGCCATCGACATAAAGACACAGTTATATTTTAAGCCAGCCGACCGCGAAAGCGTAATATTACAGGAAAAACTGGAAGAAATGGGGGTTTTCCGCCTGAAAAAAAAGGACGGTTCCGAGATTTGGGTAGAAGATCATGGATGGTATATTATGGATGAAAACGGGAACATCCTTTTTCATGAAGGGATCATGCGGGATATTACTGAGCGGAAAAAGGCAGAGGACACTTTAGTTGAGAGCGAAGAGCGGTACCGCATCTTCATCAACTCCACAAAAGACATGGTGTTTTTGAAAGATGATAAGCTAAATTATTTATTGGTCAATGAGGCCATGGCAACATTTTTTGGTACTGAAGAGAGGAAAATCATCGGAAAATCCGATTTTGATCTGATGCCGGAGAAAACAGCACAAAAATGTCTTATATCCGATGAACAAGCACTTAATTCTGTTTCGGTAGTGGTTGGAGATGAGCAGGTGGGGGATAAAATTTTCAACACACAAAAGTTCAAGGTTCCATTCAGCAATGGAAGGTATGGCATTGGAGGCTATATCCGCGATGTCACGGAACGAAGAGAGGCTGAACGAAAGCTTATTAATCAGGCGGAAGAGATGAAGGAGTTAAACGCCACCAAGGATAAATTTTTCTCAATTATATCCCACGACCTGCGTAGCCCGTTCCAAATATTCCTTGGTTTTACCCGAATGATGGCAGAGGAATTGCCAACTTTAACGTTGGACGAGATTCAAAAGATTGCCGTGAGCATGAGAAGCTCAGCAAACAACCTCTTCAACTTGCTGGAAAACCTGCTGCAGTGGTCGCAGATGCAGCGTGGCTTAAGTAGTTTTAAACCTGAACCATTCATATTGTCGAATGGGATTGTAGCTATTATTGAATTGGTTCGCGAGGCAGCCGACAAGAAGAAGATCGCGCTCAACTATGATGTTCCGGAAGGTTTAACAGTACTGGCCGATGCACAAATGTTCGAAAGCCTGATGCATAATTTAATTTTCAATGCTGTAAAGTTTACTCCCAAAGGTGGAAAAATCTCCATTGTGGCAAAGCCAATGCCCGATAATTCAGTTGAAATATCAATTAAGGACACAGGTATAGGAATGAATAAGAATATGGTCGAGAATCTTTTCCGCCTTGATATGCAGACAAATCGCAAAGGCACCGAAGGCGAACCCAGCACCGGGTTGGGGTTAATCATCTGCAAAGATTTCGTCGAAAAACACGGTGGAAAAATTTGGGTGGAGAGCGAAGAGGGGAAAGGAACCACGTTTTATTTCACCCTTTAATCATCTTCGTCTTTCCTGTCTTTCTTTGGAATTGTCATTTGTTTTGGATATGGTGCGTTTCCCTTAGCAGC
>Ga0209429_10002356_pt1 | contig 11189 bp, 9 predicted proteins | sample BarGraNGADG00212_3_FD_184493 | JGI IMG/M metagenome (GOLD analysis project Ga0209429, IMG submission 184493) | Arctic peat soil microbial communities from Barrow, Alaska - Barrow Graham LP Ref core NGADG0004-212 (SPAdes) (version 2) | ecosystem: Environmental > Terrestrial > Soil > Wetlands >... | reverse complement strand
AGACCCAGAACCGCACCGGCCTGGCCATCCGCAACGTCGTGCGCCAACTACGACCCCTGCGCTCAGCGACCATCGAGATCAACGGCGCGACCCAGACCTTCCCACCCGCCATCCCGACCGAGCAGCAAGCCCTACTCGACGCAATCGTCAGACACTAAGCGAATGAGCCAACTCAGGAGCTGAGTCGGCCCGCGTTGCGGCATGTGAGTGCGTTGCTCATGGCCCGAGTCTTCTTCGGGAGACGCCATCGTTCGGCATGGCTAGACGGTCGGCTCGATCGTCCCGCCGCTGACGGCGGTGGTGGTGGTAGGGCTGGCCGCTGACACCGAGGGCGGACGTGCCGTCGGCCTGAACCCTTTGACCAGCAACCAGACTGCGAAGACCATCTCCTGGACGCCGATCGGCAATGCGAGGAGCACATACCCCGTCACCGGGCTGTCGTTGAACAGCGCCAGCAGGCAGGCGATCATCATCAGCGGCATGGCAGCGATGCCCCAGCCGGACAGCCATCGGGGGATGAGCCGTGACCGGTAGAACACGAGGTAGTACATGAAGGCCCCGATGCTGAAGGCGAACACGGCAGCGACGGCGGCGTGTTCGCGTGCGGCCACCAGGGAGTCGCCGATCGCCTCATACGCGGCGCGATCGGTGGCTGATGCTGTTGCGGACTTCTGGCCGATGCTCAGGATGGACAGCAGGCTCACGACCCCAGCCGTGTAGAAGACCGCTTCGACCGTCCTGAAGACGACCGATCCCAGTGCCAGGGCAGCGTGGAGCTGCTTCAGTCCTGAACGAGCGACTCGCTCACGTCTGCCAGGCGGGCGGGCGGATCGATCAGCCGGCGGCCGGCGGGGGAGCGGTGCTCGCGCGGATGATGAGCTCGACCGGCACCACTGTGTGGGAATCCGTGAGATCGGCGCCATCGCGCAGCTGCTCCATGAGTCGCTGAACGAGTGCGCGCCCGATGCTCGGGAAGTCCTGCGCGATGGTCGTGAGCGGTGGCCAGATGAACTCTGCGAGCGGGATGCCGTCGAAGCCCACGACCGATACGTCGTTCGGTACCCTCAATCCGCGTTCATGGAGGGCTAGGCACAGCCCGGCGGCCATCTCGTCGTTCGCGCAGAAGACCGCGGTGATCGAGCGGTCTAGGGCGATGCGCTGCCCCTGGGCGTAACCGGACGCGGCGGACCAGTCACCCTGGTAGAGCTCTGGGATCTTGCGGCCCGCGTCCTTGAGCGTCTTGCACCATGCCGTTCTGCGAAGCTGTGCCGGACCGGAGTTTGCGGGGCCTGCGAGGAGATGCACCGTCGCGTGGCCGAGCCCGAGCAGGTGTTCGACCGCTCGCCGCGTGCCGCCGGTCTGGTCGGCGCCGACGGCCGGGTGGTGGCCGATGAGGCGCGAGTCGGAGATCACAACAGGCAGGTGCGGAGGCAGGGCCAAGGTGATCGGGGTCGCCGTTTCTGCCCGGACGATGACCAGGCCGTCGATGGCTTGGTGCGAGAGTCGACCGGCGGCGGCGGTGATGTCGAGGGAGGAGGGGCTGATGACGTCGATGAGGGTGACCGTGTAACCCTGATCGCGGGCGGCTTCGACCACCGCCTCGAACGTGCGCGCCTCGCCCGTGCGGGAGAGTTGGTGCGCAATCACGCCGAGCGTGCCGAAGCTGCCGTACTTCAGGGCCCGCGCGGCGATGTTGGGGGAGTAGCCGAGCTCCTGCATCGCTGCCAGCACGCGGCTCTTGGTCTTCGGTCGGACGTTTTCGGCTCCAGTGGAGACTCGCGAGACCGTCTGCGACGACACTCCGGCCAGAGCGGCGACGTCGCCGATCGACGGCCCGAGGCGCTGTCGGGCCGAAGGAGTCCGCTGGCCGGGCATCGTGGCGGACTCTTCTTTGGCCATGGCCGAATCATAGGTCCCTAGTTGTTGTGGTTCATGAGGTTGGTGACGCGGGGGCGGTGAGACGAGGACGGGCCTCCATCGGCAGGATGTGAAGTGCGAACAGCACATCCGAGCCAAGGAGACCCGTCGTGTCCCACGCTAATGCGCCGTTGACCCCTGCCGGCAGGCTTCGTCTGGTGCGCCGGTGCGAGCACCGCACGATCGCGCATGTCGCCGCGGAGGCCGGGATCTCGCGTCAGTGCCTGTCGAAATGGAAGGCCCGGTTCGACGAGTTCGGCGAGGTCGGCCTGGCAGACCGGGCCAGCGTCCCGCAGCGATCCCCGACCCAGCTCGACCCGGACCTGGTGGCTCAGATCGAGGCCTGGCGACGCAAGGACAAGTGGACCGCCCGACAGATCGCCCTCGAGCTGCGCGGCCGCGGGCACGTCGTGTCGGTCGCGACCGTCGGGCGCTGGCTGGTCCGGTTGGGCATCAACCGGCGCCGAGACATCGACCCCGACGGCGCGTCCAACCGCACCCCGGGGCGGATCACGGCCCGCTACCCCGGCCACATGGTCCACCTGGATGTGAAGAAGGTCGGGCGCATCCCCGACGGCGGTGGGTGGCGCGCCCACGGGCGCGGCTCCGCGGCGGACAAGGCCGCTCAGCGGGCCAAGGCCAAGGGCGCCAAAGCGGGCTACGTCTACCTGCACTCCGCGGTCGACGGGTACTCCCGCCTGGGATACACCGAGCACCTGGATGACGAGAAGGCGTCCACGACTATCGGGTTCTTCCACCGGGCCCGGGCGTTCTTCGCCGCCCATGGCATCAACAGACTGGTCCGAGTCATCACCGACAACGGACCTAACTACACCGCCGCAGCGTTCCACCGCACCGTCTCCGCCGTGGCCCGCCACCAGCGCATCTGGGCCTACACACCCCGGCACAACGGCAAGGTCGAGCGATACAACCGGACCCTCGCCGAAGAACTCCTCTACGCCCGCGCCTGGACCTGCGAAGCCGAACGAGCGGCCGCGATCAAGGTCTGGAACATCCACTACAACTACCATCGAGCACACACTGCCGTCGGCGACCGACCCCCAGCCTCACGCCTCCACACAAGCGTCACCAACGTCATGAGCCAGAACAGGCGCCCAAGCGCGGGACCACCTTGGCGCGGGCACAACGGTGGTCGTTCAATCAGCGCCCTGCTCTTAGCCGCAGCGATCCGCTCCGGACCGATGTCGTGCAGCACGAACGCCACGTACGCGAGCTCCGAGAGCCCAAGGGCGTCCGGGGCAACCTCGCCGGATATTTGCGTAACCAGCGGATCCTTGTTAACGTAAACGTGGCAGATCGCGAGGCGCCAACTTGGCGGCTCGCGTGGGGCTGGCGAGGGTACTGAGGCACTCGCTTCACGACGGAGCAAGGACGCACCATGACGAGACCGTTCACCTCGCTCATCGACGGTCCGCAGGCCGCTCGAGGCAAAGGCGACGTTTCGATCATGTTCGGCCGGTCCCAATTCGATCTTCTTGCATGGTGACGTAAACAGCCTACTGTTTGCCCTGCTTCTGTTGACGTGACGATCTTCAACTCGAACTGGAACGCAAATATGACAACGACGTCCCTATCTCGGGAAACGCTAATGAACGCCCGCCCCCGGCGCGACTGGCGCGGATGGGCTTTTGTGGCTCCGTTCATGCTCGTCTTCCTGGCGATGATCATCGCTCCGGTTGCCTATGCCCTCTACCTGAGCTTCTTCCGTGAGCAGCTTATCGGTGGCAACATGTTTGCCGGCCTCAGCAACTACGGCAACGTCTTCCAGGATGCGAAATTCTGGGAGTCCTTCGGCCGAGTCACCCTCTTCTTGGCCGTCCAGGTGCCGATCATGCTCGTGCTCGCGATGATCGCCGCGCTCGCTCTGGACAGCGCTCGGCTTCACGGCGCGCGTTTCTTCCGGATCACGATCTTCTTGCCCTACGCCGTGCCAGGTGTCGTCGCGGCGCTGATCTGGGGATTCATCTACGGCGACCAGTTCGGTCTGACCGCGAGCGTCAACAATCTTCTGGGCGCGAACCTCAGGCCATTCGGTGCGTCGTGGGTACTGGCGTCGATTGGCAACATCGTGACGTGGGAGTTCGTGGGCTATAACATGCTCATTTTCTACTCCGCCTTGAAGGTCGTCCCCGGCGAGCTCTACGAGGCCGCCGAGATCGATGGCGCCGGGCAGCTTCGAACGGTCTTCAGCATCAAGATTCCGGCGCTGCGCGGTGCGATCGTCATCGCGACAGTCTTCTCGATCATCGGCAGCCTCCAGCTCTTCAACGAGCCCAACCTGCTGAAGCCGATGGCACCGAACGTGATCTCCAGCTACTTCACCCCGAATATGTACGCCTACAACCTCTCGTTCGCCGGGCAGCAGTTCAACTACGCCGCAACCGTCGCGATCGTCATGGGCGTCATAACGGCCGTGATCGCCTACGTCGTGCAGGCCCGCGGTTCACGACAGGAGGACTTCTGATGACGACGATCGAGCGCGCCGCAGACCAGGGGGTTGCGCCCGCTTCTCGCGCCAAGGCTCATCGCGGCGGCAGGAGGCAACGCAAGTCCGTTGTGCTGACTCTCGTGATGGTGGTCTTCACGATCTACTCGGTGGTGCCGCTGGCATGGTTGATCATCAATGCTACGAAAGACCAGGCGAGCCTGTTCTCGTCGTTCGGTCTCTGGTTCGGCAACGGATTTAACCTGTTCGACAACATCGCCCAGACCTTCACTTACAACAATGGCATCTTCCTGCACTGGTTCGCGAACACGCTGTTGTACGTGGTCGTTGGCGCAGGCGGCGCGACGGTTCTTGCGACGTTCGCGGGATACGGGCTCGCGAAGTACCGATTCCCCGGTCGCCGTGGCGTCTTTGCGGTTGTGCTCGGCGCGATCGCGATCCCGGGGACCGCCCTGGCGGTCCCCACATTTCTTCTGTTCAGCCAGATCGGCCTCACGAACACGCCGTGGGCGGTCATCCTGCCCTCGCTCATTAGCCCGTTCGGGCTCTATCTGGTCTGGATCTTTGCGACAGACGCGGTTCCGACGGAACTCTTGGAGGCCGCGAGGCTGGATGGCGCCGGTGAGATACGCACTTTCTTCACCATCTCGCTCCGGCTGCTGGCACCCGGCATCGTCACCGTGCTCCTCTTCGCGATCGTCGCCACCTGGAACAACTACTTCCTCCCTCTCATCATGCTCAGCGAGCCGACCTGGTACCCGCTCACGGTCGGGTTGAGCCAGTGGAGCGCCCAAGCCGCCGGAGTAGGCGCCCAGCCCATCTTCAACCTGGTGATCACGGGATCTCTCATGACCATCGTGCCGATCGTGATCGCTTTCCTCTTCCTGCAGCGCTATTGGCAGTCGGGCCTCGCTACCGGAGGCGTAAAGCAGTAACCCGCATCCCCCTGCACCACCAATCCCAGTGAAGTGAGAGGAAACACAATGAAGCGCATCACACGCTCCAGCGCGGCTCGCCGCGTCGCCATGGCGATGGCCGCGGGCGCGCTCGTCGCCGCGTCTCTGGTCGGATGCTCGAGCGGTGGAGGCACCACCGCCGGGTCGAGCACCGGCGCCGCAGCCGTCGACGCTGCCCTCAAGACGGGCGGAACCATCACCTACTGGACCTGGACCCCCGCGGCCAAGGCGCAGGTGGCTGCCTTCGAGAAGGCCTACCCGAAGGTGACGGTCAAGCTCGTCAACGCCGGAACGAACATCACCGAGTACACCAAGCTGCAAAACACCATCAAGGCAGGCTCCGGAGCGCCCGACGTCGCTCAAATCGAGTATGGCGTCCTCCCGCAGTTCGCTCTAAGCAAGTCGCTCGTCGATCTCAACACGTTCGGATTCGACTCGCTCAAGGCCGACTACGCCACCGGACCTTGGGGCGACGTGAACATCGCCAACGGACTCTGGGGCCTGCCGCAGGACTCCGGTCCCATGGCGTTGTTCTACAACAAGAAGGTCTTCGACACCTACGGCATCGCCGTGCCGACCACCTGGGACGAGTACGTGGCTGCCGCTAAAAAGTTGCACGCCGCCAACCCGAACTCCTACATCACCAGCGACACCGGCGACCCCGGACTGACGATGAGCATGATCTGGCAGGCCGGCGGCCAGCCTTTCAAGGTGGATGGCGACAACATCACCATCAACCTTCAGGACGAGGGCACGCTGAAGTACACCGCCGAATGGAACAAGCTCGTCGAGGGCAAGTTGTTGTGGAACATTCCGGGTTGGAGCGACGACTGGTATAAGGCACTCGGTAACGGTTCTATCGCCACGCTCCTCACTGGTGCGTGGATGCCGGGAGTTCTCGAGTCGTCCGTCAAGGGCGCCTCCGGTGACTGGCGCGTCGCTCCCATGCCGACGTACGACGGAACCCCCGCCAACGCCGAGAACGGCGGAAGCTCGCAAGCCGTGATCAAGCAGAGCAAGAACCAGGCCCTCGCAGCGGGATTCGTGCGTTGGCTCAACCACGACGAGACGAGTGTCTCGATCTTCACCAAGGCCGGCGGCGGCTTCCCGTCGACCACGGCCGATCTGACCTCCACGAAGTTCCTGGAATCGGCGCCGGAGTACTTCGGCGGTCAGAAGATCAACGAGGTGCTGGCCGACGGTGCCAAGAACGTCGTGAGCGGCTTCAGCCTGCTGCCGTACCAGGTCTACGCGAACAGCATCTTCGCCGACACCGTAGGCAAGTCATACGTGTCGAACAGCGATCTGAACCCCGGCCTGGTGGCCTGGCAGAAGGAGCTGGTCGACTACGGCAACCAGCAGGGGTTCAAGGTCACCAGCAAGTGACGCGAACCTCCAGTGAGGTCGACACCGACCTCACCACACGCGGCACCTACGAGTAGTACCGCACGGTGTGGCCAGCCGTCCATTCGGCTGGCCACACCCATGCAGACCTCACGCGTCGCTCAGGAGAATTCGCTGTGACCACCTTCGGTATCGTGCACGACGACTTCGTCTTGGATGGCCACCCATACCGCATCCTGTCTGGGGCGATCCACTACTTCCGGGTGCATCCAGACCAGTGGGCCGACCGTATCCACAAAGCCAAGCTGATGGGCCTGAACACGATCGATACCTACGTGCCGTGGAACCTCCACGAACCGAGGCCTGGCCACTGGGTCAGCGGCGGCCAGGTCGATCTCGGACGGTTTCTCGACGCGGTCGCAGACGAGGGGATGCATGCGATCGTCCGACCCGGCCCCTACATCTGCGCGGAATGGACCAACGGCGGCCTGCCGGCTTGGCTGTTCAAGAACCCCGCTGTCGGCATCAGGCGCAACGAGCCGCACTTCATGGCCGCCGTGGAGGACTATCTCAACCGAGTTCTGGCGATCGTGAAACCCCGCCAGGTCACCGAGAGTGGCTCGGTCATCTTGGTCCAGATCGAGAACGAGTACGGGGCATACGGCTACGACAAGACCTACCTCCATCGCCTCGTCGACATCACCAGGGCCGCTGGCATCAGTGTCCCGCTCACAACGGTCGATCAGCCCCATGCCGACATGCTCGAGAACGGATCCCTTCCCAGCCTGCTGAAGACCGCGTCGTTCGGATCGCGATCCGTCGAACGCCTTGCCACCCTCCGAAGCCACCAAGCCACGGGCCCACTGATGTGCTCCGAGTTCTGGGACGGCTGGTTCGACAGCTGGGGCGGCCATCATCAAATCACCGACGTGGGACAGTCGGCGGCCGACCTGGACGCACTGCTCGCCGCCGGCGCCTCGGTCAACCTCTACATGTTCCACGGCGGCACGAACTTCGGTTTCACGAATGGAGCCAACGACAAAGGCATCTACGAACCCATTGTCACCAGTTACGACTACGACGCCCCTCTCGACGAAGCAGGCAATCCGACCGCCAAGTACTGGGCGTTCCGCGCCGTGCTCGGAAAGTACACCGCGATCCCGGAAGAGAAACCGGCTGAGGCGCGACCCGCGCCCGAAATCACCGCGCAACTGACAGCGGCCGTCGCCCTGAACGAGGTGGAAGAGAAGTTGGGCTCGTGGAGCTGGTCGGACGACCTACCGACGCTTGACGAGCTCGACCACGACGGAGCGCTAGCCGTCTACGCGGCCGAGATCGATACTCTTGCCCCCGCCGTGCTCGAATTCGCGGAAGTCCGCGATCGCGCCCAGGTGTTCCTCAACGGTTCGAAGATCGGGGTGCTCTCGCGCGACAACCACGACAAGGCGATCACCCTCCCGCCCGGACGCGGGACAGTCAGCCTTCTCGTCGAGGACCTCGGTCGGGTCGACTACGGCCCTCGGATCGGCGAAGCGAAGGGACTGATGGGACCTGCCCGGCTCGACGGTCGCGAGGTGAACCGCTGGCGAGTCCTCCCTCTCGACCTCTCTCGTTTCGACGTCATCGCGGCCGCCCTCGACTCAGCAGCCGCGCGCCCGAGAACCTTTCCCGGTCCGATGTTCGTCCGGGGTGAATTCCACTTGGCCGAGCCGGCCGACCTCTTCCTGGACACGTCCAGCTGGGGCAAAGGCGTCGCGTGGATCAACGGTTTCAACCTCGGCCGCTACTGGTCTCGTGGGCCACAAGGCACGATGTACGTGCCTCGAACGGTCGTCCACCCTGGCGTCAACGTCGTCACCATTCTCGAGCTCGAAGCCGCCCGTCCAACCGTGATGTCGTTCGTCGCGACTCCATTCCTTGGGCACCGCGAAGAGTAGAGCCCGCCGGCGAGCGCCTACGCCCTGCGTCGCCTGTGTCCTGTCCGACTTCATTCGGGTTCCATCAAAATCCAGAGAAGAGCAAGATGCACGCCTCCGTCGCCCTCGATCGCGCTGCCGTGATCGCCCCGGTCAATCGTCGCCTGTTCGGCTCGTTCGTCGAACATCTCGGCCGGTGCGTCTACGACGGGATCTACGAGCCCAGTCACCCGACCGCCGATGAGGACGGCTTCCGTCGGGATGTCGTCGAACTGGTGCGCGAACTCGGGTCGAGCAGCATTCGGTATCCGGGCGGCAACTTCGTATCCGGCTACAAATGGGAGGACGGGATCGGCCCTCGTGCGAACCGGCCGGTGCGCCGCGATCTAGCGTGGCACGCTCTGGAATCGAATCAGGTCGGCATCGACGAGTTCGCGCGCTGGTGCAAGCTCACCGGCTCCGAGCTGATGATGGCCGTGAACCTGGGAACGCGGGGCATCGCCGAGGCGCTGGACCTGCTGGAGTACACGAACCATCCCTCCGGCACGGCGCTCAGCGATCTGCGAATCGCGAATGGCGCGCCCGAACCGTATGACATCCGGATGTGGTGTCTCGGCAACGAGATGGACGGACCGTGGCAGCTCGGCCACATGAGTGCGGAGGACTACGGCAAGCTGGCGTCGCGAACCGCTGCCGCAATGAAAATGGTGGACGAGACCCTCGAGCTCGTCGTCTGCGGGTCGTCGGGCTCAGGTATGCCGACATTCGGCGAGTGGGAGCGGGTGGTTCTGGAACACAGCTACGAGCACGTCGACTTCGTGAGCTGCCACGCCTACTACCAGGAGCGCAACGGTGACTTGGGCTCGTACTTGGCTTCCTCGCTCGACATGCAGTACTTCATCGAAACCGTCGTGGCGACGGCCGACCACGTCAAGCACAAGCTCCGCAGCAAGAAGACGATCAACCTCTCCTTCGATGAGTGGAACATCTGGTACCTCGACGAGCACCGCAACTCTGACGAGGTCAACGACGAATGGCGGTTCGCGCCACGCCAACTCGAAGACGTCTATTCAGTGGCGGATGCGGTCGTGCTCGGCAATCTACTCATCACGCTCCTGAAGAACAGCGACCGCGTGACCTCGGCGAGCCTCGCCCAGCTGGTGAACGTCATCGCACCGATCATGACCGAACCCGGGGGCGAGGCATGGCGTCAGACCACGTTCTTCCCGTTCTCCGTGACCAGCCGACTGGCGCAAGGCGCAGTGGTCCGCCCCGTGATCACGTGCGGGAACTACGAGACCAAGGTGCACGGAACGGCCGATCTGATCGACTCGGTCGCCACGTTCGACGAGGAGTCGGGGCGCAGCGCAGTGTTTCTCGTGAATCGCAGCCAGTCCGAAGCGTTCACCGTGATGGTGGATGCGCGCGGCTTCGGAGCGGCCCGGCTGACGGAAGCTGTGTCGCTGCACGACGACGACGTCTACGCCAAGAACACGCTGCAGCGTCCGGACCGGGTGGCGTTGAAGCGCACCGAGTCCGTCATCCTCGAGGAGGGCATCCTCACGGTGACACTGCCGCCCGTCTCGTGGACGGCGCTCGCGCTCAGCGGGCGAAGCTGACTTGAGACCGTCGTCATTCCGTCGCAACAGACAGTGCTCTGCCCCACGCGGCAAGAAGGCCGGCAGCTCGGTCGTTCAGCATCACGTTGGCAGGTCCCCAGCCGTAGTCGATCGCGGCGGGGCGCACGCCGGAGGCCCAGCTTCGACCTGAGAACCTGCCGTCGGCGCGCCTCATCGACTGCAGCTCATTGAGTGCATCAGTTGCGCGATCCTCACCTAGGAGACCGAGCAACTCGAGCAGCCGGAGGCCCTGCAGGATGTCGTAGCGCCAGTAGGGCGGATAGCGGAGCACCGTCCATGACGGATGGATGGCCGGCCCGTGGCCGCCCACGCGAAACAGGCGGTGCTCGAGCAGAAGTTCAGCGGCTCGAACTGCGGCATCGAGTGCGTCGTTGCGATGGCAAGCTCTGGCGAAGGCGGCGAGACCGATCGCCGCGGTCACGGTCTCGTGAAACGATGAGTCGCCGCCCGGGCACCCGCTCTGATCGCACATGTAACGCCGGCGCCACGCGCACCCCTCACTGCGAAGGTAGGAGGGAGCTTCCACTCCTCGATGGGCCCGTTGACGCCGTCAACAGAACCTGCCCACAGGTTCATCTGACGCCGCAATGATCTCGACGTTTCCGCAGGTCAGCGCGCTGACCCAACCGGTCCACCCTCCTCCAGACAGGTTCGATTCCCGCCGCCTCCACTTATCCTGACTCTGCGTTCGCGCAGGTCAGGCTGACATCAAGGCCGTCATCCGCTCGCCACGGGTGGCGGCCTTCGTGTGTCTGGCCCTTGTCCGGCAGAGGCCTCCGAACCGACCGATCTGCAACCTGGGCGATTCTGCGAGGATTCCTAGGAGGGAGATGTGACTGGGACTCCGTTGGATTGGGCCGCCTCTGCGAATCGCTCGTCGTAGGTGACGATCCCGTCGAGATCGTCACCGAGGCTGAGGGCCGCTGCGAGGTGGACGGCGTCGAGGCTA
>Ga0209429_10002355_pt1 | contig 11199 bp, 9 predicted proteins | sample BarGraNGADG00212_3_FD_184493 | JGI IMG/M metagenome (GOLD analysis project Ga0209429, IMG submission 184493) | Arctic peat soil microbial communities from Barrow, Alaska - Barrow Graham LP Ref core NGADG0004-212 (SPAdes) (version 2) | ecosystem: Environmental > Terrestrial > Soil > Wetlands >... | reverse complement strand
CGTTGAATTCCGTGCTGAAGAAATACTGAAAGTGCTTCAGGGAAAAGTTGCGGCGGGGGACTGGGTATTGCTGCCGCGCGCGGACATTGCCAGAAAACTACTGCCTGAAGCGCTGGCGGGATTAGGTGCCCTGGTGGATGAGGTTATAACCTACCGCACTATATTGGGCGAAGGTAACAGCGGCCGGATCGTAGAAATGTTAAAAAATGACGAGATACATGTGATAACCTTCACCAGTTCTTCTACCGTGCGTAATTTTATCCATATGCTTGGCGTTACTGACATCAATGATCTGCTTGAGGGTGTGACATTGGCGTGCATCGGACCTGTTACGGCGGATACGGCCAGGGAAATGGGCATCAGGGTGGACCTTGTAGCGGAAGAATATACAATCGAAGGCCTGGTCAGTGCAATATTAAAATATTTTCACAAATAAACAAATAAATTATTCATACAGAGGTGTGGAAAACAATGATCAGTGTAACCAAACTGTTATGTGATACCGAATATTTTGGTGATTCGCTTCGTTACAGCCCTGGCTCAATGGGGCAGGTTAACGGGGCGACACAGGGCCAGGGGCCGGTTGTCGTCTGGAACACCACCCGCACCTGCAACCTCAAATGCATCCATTGTTATTCAAGTTCGGAGTCAAAAAAATACGAAGGCGAGCTTGACACCGGGGAAGCGCTGCGTTTCATTGACCACCTGGCAGAATTCAAGGTGCCGGTAATCCTTTTTTCCGGCGGCGAACCGCTGTTAAGGGAAGATTTAATAGAACTGGTGACCTACGCGAAAAGCAAGGGCATCAGGGCGACCATTTCCACGAACGGTACCTTGTTGAGCCGCGAAAGGACAGCTATATTAAAGAACCTGGGGGTTGGTTATATAGGTGTCAGCCTGGACGGTATCGGTGAAAACAATGACCGTTTCCGCGGCCGCGAGGGAGCTTTTGCGGCTTCCCTTACTGGGATCAGGAACTGCATAGAAATCGGGCAGAGGACCGGACTGCGCTTTACTATAAACAAACATAATTACAGCGAATTAAACGACATCTTTGACCTGATCGAGGCAGAGAATATTCCCAGGGTATGTTTTTATCACCTGGTCTATGCCGGCAGGGGCAGTAAGATGGTGGAAGAGGATATTACCAGGCAGGAAGCCCGCCTGGCTATGGATCTGATCATGGCACGCACCCTGGATTTCCACAGACGCGGCCTGCAAAAAGAAATATTGACAGTTGATAACCATGCCGACGGCGTTTATCTTTATATGAAGCTGAAAGAAAAGGATCCGGCAAGGGCGCAGATAGTTTTGGACCTACTGCGGCTGAACGGCGGCAACCGGACTGGAATAGCCATCGGCGCGGTCGACTGGTATGGCAATGTACACCCTGACCAGTTCACCCAGAACCATACCTTCGGCAATGTCAGGGAAGGGAAATTCGGCGATATCTGGACAGATATATCACAGCCGGTGCTGGCAGGTTTGAAAAACAGGAAACCTCTGCTGAAAGGCCGCTGTGCCGCGTGCCAGTGGTTGGATATCTGCAACGGTAATTTCAGGGCCAGGGCTGAGGCGGTCACAGGTGATTTCTGGGAGTCAGACCCGGCCTGCTACCTGACTGATGAGGAGATTGGAATATAAATTCTATCGGAAAACAGGCTAAGCGATGTCATCCTGAGCGTTAGCGAAGGATCTTACACCAGGATTCTTCACTATCGTTCAGAATGACGTTATTAAAAATGGCTTTTCATACTCTAATAGCGCCATGTAGCGGCATGGATGCCTATTTAATAAAAACGATCAATTATGGATATATTTTTGGAGGTGTGGAGTATGCCATTTCCGGAACAGAGGCCGAGGCGGCTCAGGGTAAACGAAAATATCCGCCGCATGGTGCGGGAGAACAGCCTAGCTGTAAACAACCTTGTGTATCCTGTTTTTGTCACCCACGGCAGCGGTTCAGCTATGCCCATAGATTCTATGCCAGGCACATACCGCTATTCCATAGACAGGCTTCTCAAGGAACTTGAAGAGATAGTAAAATTAAAAATACCCGCTATCCTTCCTTTTGGTGTGCCGGCTAAAAAGGATGAGGCTGGTTCAGAAGCTTATGCCGAAGACGGCATTATTCAGCAAACTTTGAGGGTGGTAAAAAGAGAATACCCGGAGCTGACGGTAATCACAGACCTCTGCCTCTGCGAGTATACCAGCCATGGACACTGCGGTATTATGCAAGATGATTACGTTGTGAATGATTCCACCCTTGAACTGCTGGCAAGGACAGCGGTTTCACAAGCGGCGGCCGGTGCGGATATAATCGCTCCTTCTGACATGATGGACGGCAGGGTGGGCGCCATAAGAGCGGCCCTTGATAAAAACGGTTATGTCAATATCCCCATCATGGCCTATTCTGCAAAATACTGCTCGGCATTTTACGGTCCGTTCCGGGACGCTGCGGATTCCGCGCCCAAATCCGGAGATCGGAAAGCATACCAGATGGATCCGGCCAATTCAGACGAGGCGCTGCGCGAAGTCTGGCTTGATATAGAAGAGGGGGCTGATATAGTTATGGTTAAGCCTGCCCTCGCCTACATGGATATCATCAGACGGGTCAAAGATGAATTTGCCTTCCCCGTCGCAGCCTATAATGTCAGCGGTGAGTACAGCATGGTGAAGGCTGCTGCGCAGAAAGGCTGGGTGGATGAAAGACGTATCGTGATGGAGATCTTGACCGGTATCAAGCGCGCCGGTGCCGATATTGTGATTACCTACCACGCCAAGGATGCAGCCAAGTGGCTGCAGGATGAGAAGTGAGGCGTGAGACGTGGGATGTGAGACGTGAGAATTGAGACGTGAGACATGTGGGAACAGCAGGTGCGGATTTATCCAGGCGACATTTTCGGCGTACTGTAGGTGCGACTTTAGTCGGTTAGCGGAACGGGGACACATTCGAATTCAGTGGAACGGGGACACATCCGAATTCAGGATATGTCCCCATATGTCCCCAATGATTTGGTCGGATAAATCCGACCCTACAACAGTAGATGACTGACGACCGAAAAGATATGACGGATTTACCGACGTCCGACTTCTGACGACCGACGACTGAATAACCCGGGGGGATTAAATTGATCATTTCCTGGAACACAACCAACGACTGCAACATGTACTGCAAACACTGTTACCGCGATGCGGGTACAAAAGCAGCGGAGGAATTGAACACTGATGAAGGTTTGACGCTGATCGACCAGATTGCCGAAGCCGGTTTTAAGATAATGATCTTCAGCGGCGGCGAACCGCTGATGCGTGAAGATATTTTTACACTGGTAAAGCACGCCAGGGAAAGAGGCCTGCGGCCGGTATTCGGGACAAACGGCACCCTGATTACACCTGAAGTGGCAATGAAACTAAAGGATTCCGGAGCAATGGCTATGGGCATAAGCCTGGATAGCGTTGATCCGGACAAGCACGATCAATTCCGGGCAACGCCCGGCGCCTGGCAGGGAGCGCTAAAAGGCATGAGAGCGTGCCGCGAGGCTGGACTGCCTTTTCAGATCCACACGACTGTCATGGACTGGAACATGGATGAAGTTGAGAATTTGACTGACCTGGCTGAGGAAATTGGCGCAGCCGGACATCATATATTTTTTCTTGTGCCTACGGGACGCGCAGTGGACATAGAGGAAGAGTCATTGAGAGCCGGGCAGTACGAGGAACTGCTCCACCGCATTATGAAAAAACAGGGTGAAACTAAAATAGAACTCAAGCCCACCTGCGCGCCGCAATTTATGCGGATCGCTTCACAAATGGGAATCAAGACCCGATTCAGCAAGGGGTGCCTGGCAGGTATATCTTACTGCATCATCAGCCCCGTGGGAAATGTCCAGCCCTGCGCATATTTGAATATTCCCGCAGGAAATGTACGCGAAAAACCTTTTGGGGATATATGGCGGGATGCTGAAATATTTAAAAATCTCCGGGCGGAGGAATATAAAGGCGGGTGCGGTACCTGCGAGTATAAAAAGATATGCGGCGGCTGCCGTGCCAGAGCATATTATTACTCTAATGATTACATGGCCGAAGAACCCTGGTGCCTTTACCAGGGGCGAAAGGGTTACCAGAATAATGAAGACGGATCAAATTGACAGGAAAATTCTTAACCTGATCCAGGCCGGCTTCCCTATTTCACCGGAACCATACCGGGAAATTGGGGATGCACTCGGTATATCTGAGGAAAATGCGTTAGCACGGATCGGGAACATGGTTGACAGCGGGTTAATACGCCGTCTCGGCGCTATATTTGATTCAAAGAAACTGGGCTGCCACAGCACACTTTGCGCCATGCAAGTTGAGGAAAGCAGGATTGATGAGGTAGCAGCCGTTGTAAACTCGTATCCCGGTGTTACCCATAACTATTTAAGAGAGCATCAGTTAAATATGTGGTTTACAGCCACAGCCCAATCGATAGAAGACCTGGAGCAGATGTTAAATCAAATAAAAACAGAAACAGGCATTAACGACATCCTGTCATTGCCGGCAGAAAAAATATTTAAAATCAGAGTAAATTTTGCCCTTGATTGAGGTGGCATTATGCTGTCAGAACAGGACAGGCAGATTATCATAGAACTGCAAAAAGGGCTGCCACTGGCAAGCCGTCCCTTCAGGCTGATGGGCGAAAGATTGCATTTGTCCGAAGAGACAATAATAAAGCGCATCGCTTTTTTAAAGGGAAGCGGCCTGATCAGGCGCTTCGGCGCCGCTGTGCGCCATCGCGACCTTGGAATTAAGGCCAATGCCATGGTTGTCTGGGACGTCCCCGGGTATAAAACAGATGAGGCTGGCGGTATCATGGCCGGGTTCAAGGAGGTCAGTCACTGCTACCAGCGCCCGCGGTACCAAGGTTGGCCATACAACCTTTTTACCATGGTGCATGGGCGAACAAGAGACGAGTGCATAAGGACCGCTGAGCAGATTTCAATAGCCACTGGAATAAAAAAATACGAGCTGCTTTTTAGTACAGCAGAGTTAAAAAAAACCAGCATGCGTTATTTTGAATAAAATCAAAAACGAAGAAGCAGAAAGGTGGATTTAACCCGTATGCACAGAGGTTTTGCCAGGTCAATATCTTTATACAACGAAGCGTTGAAATATATTCCAGGCGGTGTAAACAGTCCTGTCCGTGCTTTTAAATCAGTAGGGATGAATCCCGTTTTTATAAAAAAAGGCGAGGGATCGAAAGTTTATGATGAGGATGGCAATGAATATATCGACTACGTAGGCTCCTGGGGTCCTCTGATTCTCGGTCACCGGCATCCGCTCGTTATGGAGGCGCTTGAATGGTGCTTGAAATATATAGGAACAAGTTTTGGCGCACCCACGGAACTGGAAACCATCCTGGCGTCGATGGTTATTGAAGCTTTGCCGTCAGTAGAAATGCTGAGGCTGGTTAACTCCGGCACAGAGGCCACTATGAGTGCGCTGAGGCTGGCCCGCGGTTATACAGGAAGGAAGAAAATTGTCAAGTTTGAAGGCTGTTATCATGGGCACGCTGACTTTTTATTGATCAAAGCGGGATCTGGCGCGCTTACCCTGGGAGTGCCCACCAGCCCGGGAGTACCGGAAGAAACTGCATCAAACACGATAGTAGCCGACTTCAACAACACCGAAAAGCTGAAAGAGATTTTTAATAATATAGGGGAAGATATCGCGGCGGTTATTGTTGAACCAGTGGCGGGCAACATGGGGGTTGTACCTCCGGCACCCGGTTTCCTGGAAGGATTGCGAAGTATCACAAGCCGTTATGGCAGCCTGTTGATCTTTGATGAGGTTATGACAGGCTTTCGGGTCGCCTACGGCGGGGCGCAGAAGCTATATGGAGTAGTGCCTGACCTTACCTGCCTGGGCAAGGTGATAGGCGGCGGCCTGCCTGTAGGCGCATATGGCGGCAAAAGGGAAATAATGGAGTTCATTGCTCCGGCCGGGCCGGTTTACCAGGCGGGTACACTGTCAGGAAATCCTCTGGCGGTTACTGCTGGCATAGCCACATTGAAAATATTAAAACAACCGGGCGTTTACGATGAACTGGATAAGAAGTCGGCATCACTGGCTGATGGGCTGCAGGAATCAGCATCCAGGGCGGGTGTCGAAATAAGCGTAAACCGGGTAGGCTCTATGCTCAGCGCTTTTTTTACAGGTACAAAGGTAACGGATTACGCCACAGCATGCTCATCAAACACAGGGCATTTTAGCCATTATTTTAAATCGATGCTTGAAAACGGCATCTATATAGCCCCTTCCCAGTTTGAAGCGGCCTTTGTTTCAACCGCCCACAGTGAAAATGATATTAAGCAAACTATAGAGTCCGCCGGAAATGCATTTAAAGCTTTAAATGTTGCATAAACATCAGTACAATATATTAAACTTATTAAATTCAGTACGAAATATTAATATATTTACCTAAAAGACTGCATTTGTTCCTAGATGCTGTCTTTTTATTTAATACCAGGTAATAATCGGGGTAATTATCGCAATATTTAAACTAATTCCTAAAAATATTTATTTTTACTTTTAATATTTCGCAGAAGGATATTGATGTATTACACCGAAATCTTTGAGTTAATCTTAATCAGGTCTATCGTGATTTCGTGAGTAAACTCTTTTGCGTGGGAGGTGAGATTGCAGCTCATATAATACTTTCTGTAGTCCATAGATCATTGTTTGCAGGATTTTGATCCGGGTAAGATTTTAAGGTAAAAGCAAGGGAGGTACAGACTTGTGGTAGCATGTGCGAGCAATATTGGAAACGATGAATTAATCAAACAACTAGATAAGATCATTGATCCGTATAGAGGTAATCCCGGCGGACTGATCCAGGTGTTGACAAAGGCCCAGGGCCTTGTCGGATACCTGCCCAAGTGGGTCCAGGTGCAGATAGCGGAAGGGTTGGGGGTATCACTCCAGGAGGTTTTCGGGGTTATTACTTTCTACGCCTTCTTCTCCCTGATTCCCAGGGGCAGGCATAAAATTGCAGTGTGCGCTGGTACAGCCTGCTACGTAAAGGGCTCCAAGATGGTTTTAAAAACAATCAGAGAGCTTTTGAATATAAAACCAGGCCAGACTACCCCCGATAGCCGTTACACTCTTGAACAGGTGCGCTGCATCGGAGCATGCGGCCTGGCACCCGCTATGATTATAGATGGCATAGATGTTCACGGCCGTCTGGAGCCGGAACTTATCCCCGCGGTGCTGGAGCAGTACGCGTAGTAACAACTGAAATCCTACTTCATATCCCATTGTTTAATAGGGGATATCTTCAGAAATGGCTGGAGGATTTAAACGGAGGTGTAATTAAGTGAAGTCTTTGGACGAACTGGCAAAGATTAAAGAAAACAGACGGGCGGCTCTTAAAATTCGCGAGGGTGTTCCGTCAGCAACTGAAAAAGCTCACATTATGATGTGCGGCGGCGCAGGGTGCATATCTTCCAAGTGCCTTGACGTAGTAGATGCCATGAAGGAAGCTTTGAACAAAAACGGGATCGCGGACAAGGTCCAGATTATTCTTACCGGATGTATGGGCCCCTGCGATATGGGTCCGGTCGCCATCGTGTACCCTGACGCAACCTTTTACCGCAGGTTAAAGCCGAAGGATGCCGAGGCCATTGTTGAGGATCACATCATGAAAGGGAACCTGGTACAGCGTTTAATGTACAGGTCGCCTGGAGCGAAAGAACCCACTCCCAGTGTCAATGATATCGACCTGTTTGCAAAACAGAAAAAAATCGTTCTCCGCAACAACTTCTATATTGATCCGACATCCATTGAGGACTACATTGCCAGCGGCGGGTATGCTGCGCTGGGCAAGGCACTAACCAAAATGCAGCCTGCGGAAATTATTGAAGAGGTTAAAAAGTCAGGCCTGCGCGGGCGCGGCGGTGCTGGTTTCTCCACCGGTATGAAATGGGGATATACCGCAGCGGCCAGCGGGACCCCAAAGTATGTTGTCTGTAATGGTGACGAGGGCGACCCGGGTGCTTTCATGGACAGGTCAGTTCTGGAAGGAGACCCACACAGCATCATCGAGGGCATGGCCATCTGCGGCCGTGCTATTGGCGCCGAGCAGGGTTATGTATATGTCAGGGCGGAATACCCGCTGGCAATTGAAAGACTGGAGATTGCCATAAAGAAAGCCCGTGAAAACGGCTTGCTGGGCAAGGATATTTTAGGCTCAGGCTTCAATTTCGACATGGAAATCCGCATTGGCGCCGGCGCCTTTGTGTGCGGCGAGGAAACAGCTCTGCTGACTTCCATTGAAGGCAAGCGCGGCGAGCCGAGACCGAGGCCTCCCTTCCCGGCCAACTCCGGCGTCTGGGGCAAGCCGACCGTCCTTAACAACGTTGAAACTTGGGCAAATATATCCGAGATCATTCTCAAGGGCTCTGCCGCTTATGCCGCCACTGGCACTGAAAAGAGCAAGGGCACCAAGGTATTTGCCCTGGCCGGACGGATTAACAATACCGGTATCATTGAAGTGCCGATGGGCACCACTTTAAGGGAAATAATCTTTGAAATCGGCGGTGGCATACCCAGGAATAAAGCTTTCAAGGCTGTTCAAATCGGCGGCCCGTCCGGTGGCTGCATTCCAGCTGAAGACCTGGATACACCGGTTGACTATGAGTCACTGACAGAGCTGGGCGCGATGATGGGTTCCGGCGGGATGATTGTCCTGGACGAGACTACCTGCATGGTTGATATCGCCAAATTTTTCCTCGATTTCACTGTGGATGAGTCCTGCGGTAAGTGTTCTCCCTGCCGTATCGGCACCAAGCGGATGTACGAAATTATTGACAACATCAGCAACGGTAAAGGTAAAGAAGGAGATATTGAACTTCTGATCGAACTGTCCAACGCGATTAAAGATACTGCGCTGTGCGGCCTCGGCCAGACTGCTCCCAATCCCGTTCTCAGCACCATCAAGTACTTCCGGAACGAGTACGAAGAGCACATCAGGGATAAGAAGTGCGCCTGCAACGTTTGTGATTTTAAGGAATAAAAGCCGCTCCCGCAGCTTTTTGTATAAGGTATGTAGAAAAATACGGGAGTTTGGAGGGAAAAAATGAAAATGATAAATTTGACAATTGATAATCAGAAAGTAGCGGTTGAACCAGGGACTTCAATCCTTGAAGCCGCAACAAAAGTGGGAGCCAGGATCCCGACACTTTGTTATTACAAAGACTTAAATATTATCGGGGCCTGCCGCATCTGCATGGTTGAAGTGCAGGGAGCAAAAACATATATTCCGGCCTGTGTTGCACCGGTGGCCGAAGGCATGGTTGTCAATACTGCCACACCGGCGTTGATTAAAGCCCGTAAGCTGGTCCTTGAGTTAATCCTTTCGGATCACCCGCAGGAGTGCCTCACCTGTGCCCGCAACCAAAACTGCGAACTGCAGAAGTTGGCTGAAGAATTCGGCATCAGCGAAGTGCGGTTTGATGGTGCGAAGACGGAATACCCGATTGATGATTCCAGCCCTTCAATTATTAGAGATCCGCGCAAGTGCGTCCTCTGCCGCCGCTGTATGTCTGTTTGTACTAACGTGCAGACGGTGCAGGCGCTCTGTGCAGAAAACAGGGGCTTTGATACCCTGATAGCGCCGGCCTTCAACGAGAAGCTGGCCGACATGGAGTGCGTCGCTTGCGGACAGTGCTCCCTGGTCTGCCCGACCGGAGCCATTGTTGAAAGAGACGACACCGCTAAAGTGTGGGCGGCACTGGCTGACCCCAAGAAGCACGTTGTTGTCCAGACTGCACCTGCTACCAGGGTCCAGCTTGGTGAAGCTCTTGGCGCCGAGCCTGGTGACATTTTTACCGGCCAGATGGTTTCCGGCCTGCGACGTCTGGGATTTGACAAAGTATTTGACACTGATTTCACCGCCGACCTGACCATCCTGGAAGAAGGCAACGAACTGCTTCAGCGTGTTACTACAGGCGGCACCCTGCCGATGATCACCTCCTGCAGCCCGGGTTGGATCAAGTTCTGTGAACACTTCTACCCGGACTTGCTGGCTCACCTGTCCACCTGCAAGTCGCCGCAGCAGATGTTCGGCGCCCTGGCCAAGACCTATTATGCCAAGAAAGCGGGCATTGACCCGGCAGATATTTACTCTGTATCGATCATGCCCTGCACGGCCAAGAAGTACGAGTGCACGCGGCCTGAGATGTTCAGCAGCGGCTACCAGGATGTTGACGTTGTTCTCAGTACACGAGAGCTAGGACGCATGTTCAAGCAGGCCGGCTTAGACGCCGCCAACCTGCCTGAAGAAGATTATGACGAGCCGCTCGGGATTTCCACCGGGGCCGCCGCAATCTTTGGCGCTTCCGGCGGTGTTATGGAAGCCGCTGTGCGGACCGTATACGAAGTTGTTACCGGAAAAACTCTCGAAAACATTAATTTCGAAATTTGCCGCGGTCTTACAGGCGTGAAGGAAGCTACCGTTCAGGTCGGCGATCTGCCGGTCAAAGTGGCCATCACCAACGGGCTGGGCAACGCCCGCAAGGTGCTGGACAAGATCCGTGCCGGCGAAGCCGACTATCACTTCATTGAAGTAATGTGCTGCCCTGGCGGCTGCATCGGCGGCGGCGGCTCACCGATCCCGACCAACACCGAAATCCGCCAGAAGAGGATCGACGCCATCTATACTGAGGATGAGCGCATGGTGCTGCGCAAATCTCACGAGAACCCGGCTGTCACAAAACTATACGAGGAATTCCTTGAGAAGCCTCTGGGCCACAAGTCCCACGAGCTGCTGCATACCAAATATACTCCAAGAGGAGTCAACAAATAATACAGCATTAGAAAGAAAGTCCCTTTCCTCAGCGTGGGAAGGGACTTTCTTTTATTCAATAATATTACTGCCAGAGCAATATTATTTTAAATACCCTTAGCATGATCATATTTATAAGATTGACTTGAACCGATGCGGGTGATATAAAAGTATTGACTTATATTATAAATAGATTAAAATATCAGCCTGGTGTGAGGTGCAGTCATGGCTTCGAAAATATATAACCTTACGGTGCAGACGCTTAGAAGAGAACAGTTTTTAAACATCACCGATGGGATAGAGAGCATTGTATCGCAAAGCGGAGTTAAGGAAGGCACGGTGCGGATCTTTACCCTACATACAACCGCGGGTTTGAC
>Ga0209429_10002354_pt1 | contig 11201 bp, 27 predicted proteins | sample BarGraNGADG00212_3_FD_184493 | JGI IMG/M metagenome (GOLD analysis project Ga0209429, IMG submission 184493) | Arctic peat soil microbial communities from Barrow, Alaska - Barrow Graham LP Ref core NGADG0004-212 (SPAdes) (version 2) | ecosystem: Environmental > Terrestrial > Soil > Wetlands >... | reverse complement strand
GGGGGGGGTGATAAATGAAGATTAAAAAGATAATCATAGAGGCAACCTGCATGTCATGTGTGCATTCTAAATCACTTGGACGTGAGGGGAGTTTGTGTAAACACGCAGGCTCTGTTGACATGGATTCGGAAATATGTAAGTACTGGAATACTGGCAGACAATCTATGCAGATAAAAATAGACAGAGAGAAAGCAAAGGGGTGTGAGGTGAAGTGCATAAGATGTGGAGCAGACCAAGGGAATAAAATATGCCAAGTTTGCATGCGTAGATTCTGCGACAGGAGGGCGCATATAATGAACATAGTCGAAAATGAAATAGGCAAACTATGCCTTGATAATCACGCCGAATATATCAAGCGAGTAAAGGCGTATGAAAAGAAATTCAAAAAGGAAATCAAGGAAAGCGAGGGGGAGAATGACAAGTAATCAATTTGAACGGCTGAAAATAGCGGGTTATCCGGTTGACATCACAGAAACCAAGGTTGCGGATAATATCACGCATACGCATATCGGTTATCCATCCGAAAAAGAGATGATGGAATTCATCCTTTCAAAAGATTATCAAGTAACGTTGAGAAAAGATGTATTGGCTTTTTGGGAATATAAAAACGATAATGCCGAACCGCTTTTAATTAACTATTCAAAAACAATAGACCTGACCGAGTGCCTGGTGCTGGCGGTCATAGCGGTGATGAAGGCGGAGAAATGAAAACACCTAACTCTATATTCGTATCAAAAAAAGAAATGTCGGCAAGTGATTCATTTGTGGTTGCAAGCAATTATAAAAGACCCAACACGCTGGAGTTTACTTTAACTAAATTGGCCGACAGAGGAGGCGCATACTCTATATTGCTATCGCTGGCAAATAGGGAATTGACTATAACTGAGGCTTTGGAAGAACTCGGATATAAAGGAGCAAAATGATTACTAAAAAACAGGTGCTGGATTGGTATTGCAAACATCAAAAAGCACTAGACCAGTGCGGTAATTGTTTCAGTGGAGTTTGTACGGAAAGACAAGAATTATCCATCCTCATTGACGGGCTGATTGATGGTGCGCCGGAAACTCATAAAATAGTAGGAGCCCTCGGAATTGCGGAATGGAAGGAAAGCGTAAAGGGGGTGGCATAATATGGAAACTAAATATCTGGATTTATTTTATTTGGAGCTTTCGCAATTCACAAGCGCAACAACTAAAAAAGAAATAGATTTAGCGAAAGACCTTGATACTTGGAAAACAAAGGCGGAGGGGTTGATGGGATTATTTGAAAGTATGAATTGCGATTGGAATAAACCTTGTATGTGTTTTGTATGTCAGATGAAACAAAAAGCAAAAGAAATCCTGGAGGTTAAATAATGGATCTTCTTTTCTGGGGGTTTATTACTGTGATTATCGGCGGGATCGTGATAGTTGTCGGCGTTATAAGGTATAACAGGGAGGAGGGGGAATAATCACTTCCCGAATATCGCAAGTAATAAATCATGCCGTTGGTTTATCAGGCAGATAACGCCGATTGCTATGAAGCTGAATAACCCTATGCAGTAGCACAGCAACAGGGTTGATTGCTCGTTGGCATACTTCAGTTGTTCCTCTTCCAAATCCCTGTAGATTGTTGGTTGTATGCGTTGCATGGGGATGCCTGTACCATCACACAGATCGCACTTGGCGACTGGCAGGTTTAAACTCAAGTCTGGATACAGGTAACCTTTTCCGTTGCATTTTGCGCATTTTTTTCTCATAAATAATCATTCCTTTTACTTGCATTGTTTATTTTCTGCTGTAATATATCATTGTTTAAGTTTAAAGTTTTGTTTCATTTCCGCCCCCATGAACGCTCACGGTTTACCTTTCCCCGTGGGCGTTCTCCTTTTAGGGGTGTACTGTTAGATTTTTATTCCCTTAGCCCACAGTATAATCCGTACTGCTATCCCAAGTACCATAATGGCTAGCACAAGCCAAAGCAGGGTTTGCGATACTTCGTTCATTATGCCGTTAATCCTCTGCAAACGTTGTTTTTCTGCGTTATTCATGGCAACTCCACCATATTGCTCAAGGTGTAAACGTCAATCCAGTGTTTATGGCATCCGCACCGTATTTCCTGACGCATCTCCTTTGCGACCTTGGTTGTTTTTCCGATTTCAAAGTTTCCTTCCGTCCCACAATACGGGCAGGCGTTAGGATTGTCGAGATACTCAAGTTTTTGTTTCTGTGTCAGTTCCATTTCCGCAATCTCCTTTTTTGGTTTTTGATGTCTGTTTGCTAAAATTCTTGCTGTGCGTTTCGCCAATTCATCTGGGGTGTACTTTTTACTTTTACCCGTCCACCTTTTTGACAGGATGGTTCCCATGTCAACGGTATGACCGCAATGTTGGCAGATTATAGGCATAGGGCGAACTCCATTTGTTCGGGTGAAGCTGGTTTCATATCATAACAGGGTACTCCTGTACGTTCCTTTTCAAATATACCTGCTTCCCGTTGCTCCTTCATGGTATGCCAGCCGGGGCAACGTCCAGATTCACCGCATATAATGCAATTCCTTGCATGGTCGAATCGGGCAGGGTAAACTGCTACACCTAATCGCAACATGGTTTTTTTGACATAGCGGTAATAATCCCTACAATCTGAAAACGGTTTTTCTGGCGGGTAATTAACCATGATTTCAGCGACACTCAAGTTCTCGTAATTGACACGGGCTGAAACCGCCGACTGGAAACTGCTTGAAAATTTCATTGTATTACTCCTTCGTTATCAATTTGCAATTTTTTTTACAGTAATTCAATGCCTGTGCCGGTGAATAGCTATTCCGCCGGATAATCCTGTCAAGTACATCATACGAGCTAGTGGAATACTCATACACAGCATCCAAAATCTTAAACTGTGCTGTGTATCCGGCTATAGAGTCGCCGCCATACCAAAAGAGAGAAATTTGAGGGGTTTTAGACATAACTTAAGTCTCCTTTCTGTTTAAGTTTTTCAATAACATGATTCCCATTGCGATTATCCACATTGTAAATCCTGCGACAATCCAGCCGCCGCCGATGCAGGACATGAGCAAGCCGGATATGATAAGGACGGTTAAAAGCGGGTAGATAAACATGTTAGCAATCTCCAAAATGTCGGACAAAAACCTCTTCGGCTGTTGCTCCACCATGCCAACCTATGTCCGGTTGCTGATGCCACCCGATGCCGTCCGTTACCACTCGGACATCAGATAACAGGTGATTGCATCCGAGATCGTCCGTGTATGCTGATACTTTGCCGTCATCCGTTGAGATTCTCCGTGCGTTTAATGTGCCATTTTTAACCATTTCCGTTTTCATTCTTCGTCCTCTTGTTATTGTTTATAGCGGCTTTCCTGCCGTTTAGCCTGATAACCCGCACTCATGCACGGATTAACAGGGAAAGAGCAGGGAATTGTTAATCTCTGATTAAATCCTTACAATCTTCAATAAGTTCGTTATTCAGTGCATCAAGTTCTGACGTGGTAAACGTATTGACAATAGTTTTTTGGATTGTCGAACGTGAAAGTTCGGCGTTTTCAGTTTCAAGGAAATCGAGCAGGGCGTTAATGGCAAACGCCTTCATCTTTCGCTCGTTGTCTTTATTTTCCTTAATATATTTACAGTTTGCCTTGTAGTGTTCCTCCCCTTTGTAACTTCCGTCAATCCAACACCTGAAAAACCGCCTGATCCAGTGATTTGTAAAATCGTTGTTTTCTTTCACTGCTTTTTTGTAGTCCTGTAAAGTTTCTACGAGTTCGATTGTTGCTTTTTTCATTTTCGTATCCCTTTTCTGTTTTGTTTTATTTCTGTAACTCAAAACCATCAAACCAAATCCCTGCCCGTTTAGTGTCGGGACGGTTGCACCATATTTGAGCATCCGCCAGAGTTAGACCGCGTCTTATTATTTTCCTACGCTGTGAAACTCTGAAAAACCGCACTATCTTATATGTCTTATTCATTTTTCCACCTCCCAAGTTCCAACGCTGTTGCCGTTTACATCCATTATTTTTCCACTGTCAACCTTGCCAACATCTACCGCATTGCTAATCCGCTGGAGTTTTCGTCCGATTGCAGCTATTACATCCGTTCCGTTCTGCATTGCTTGGTTTCCTGTTTCGATTGTAATTGTGATTTTCATTTCTCCGCCCATCCTTTTTTGTTTGTTATACTTCGCTTATCATTGGTCTATGTAGCTCAATCTCCGGGATAGCATCCAAGACCGTTAAAAACAGCCCTGAAAGCCAGTCTTCAAACCTTTCTTCAAGTTCCGTCAATTTCGTTTTCATCTTCTGCCCCTTTCTGTTATCGTTTAAACCTCTTTACTGTATCCCTTATATAATGCGCTTGGATCGTATGCTATAGCCTTTAAACTTCTTACATGGTAGCAAACTATTTTTTCCATTCCACTATACATCTTGCAAGGTTTGTCCAATATAACCGGGATATGTGTTGCGGGATGGCATTCGTTCCCCTTGCGTGTCAAGTCTCCAACTGTTCCGGCTCCATCCTCTGTCATAACTCGCATACTCTTTTTAATCTCACTTGCTTTCATCGTCTCGCCCTCCTATATACTATTACTATTTTTCTCTGCCTGCATATAAGTATATCCCATATATATTATATGTCAATACTAAATATCAATAATATATTTACTTTCCATTGTAACTACCTCACTATAAGATAAATATATATGTAACGTGATTACAATTATCAGGGGGCACGGGGGAAATGTAAGACATTGTAACACATTTTCATGTTTTACTACTATTACTATCGTTTTACTAGTGATTAATTACATTTTTAATTTTTCCTGTCAAGTCTATTACATTTTTGTAACTATTACATTTTTGTATCCTTTTGGTAAATGTTACGTTTTTGCAAGATTATGTTGGATGCTGTTGCTTTTCATCGTGTCTTGTTAAATTTTTAACATGACAGCCGGAACGTGTTAGTTTTAATGTATATTGCCGGTTTTATTGTTTACTAATACTATCGGAATAGGGGGACTTCAATGAATACTTATTATGCGACGTCAGGTTTACTTGATTACCAATGGTTTATGACTTATTTTCCTTGTTTTTTGTAAGTCACTACGTTATACAACAGATTATATCCTGTTAAATATTTAACATAACTCGCTATCTGGCTGTGCCTTCTGGATAGTTGCAAGTTTTTGACTGTATCGCATTACATGATGACATTGACTAGTATGTATATTGATATGACAATGGATAGGCCTGTAATTTTTCTAATGATTAAAAGGATGCTTAGGGGGTGGTGGGTGTACAGTATGCCCCCTTTTTCAGATGAGGGTGGGAGGGTAAGAGATACGGGTAGCCTTATACATACACTCTTCCATGTTTACGCCTTATTCCATACTCGCTTGCATAGTGTGTCATGGTGTGCTATGTTATGCGCCCATAAGGAAAAAGGACAAACAACTAATCCCAAAGAGGATACGAGGTATGACGATATGAGCATGAAGGAACCTACTACCAGCCGCAAGCGGGGCAGACCCGGCGGAAAAAAGAAAGTTATTGACGTTGCACCTGCCGAAATGGAATCTGCCGAAATTATTCCCGAACTGCATGATGAATTCTCTCCTATAGACATTGAGGATGATGTCAAAATTGTAATACAGGAAAGGGATGAGGTGATTGAGAAGGTGTTGGCAGGGTTGGATACTAGGCTGGTGGAGGGTGGCATGGGTATGCCGTTAGGGGAATTAAGGGCGTTGAAAAAACAGATTGATGAAAAATCCGCAGAAAAAAAATCGGATGATATTACTGCCGAACCAACTGCACAAATCATTCCAGAAAAAAAAGAAATCGCAGAAGGATGGGTTAAAGTAGGCGACAAGGGCAACGGCAAAGTAGTGGTTAGTTCCGTTCCCACTTTGGAAAACGTACCTGTCAGCGTAATAGGTGCTAGGGCTATGAAAGAGATGGTGATGGATGGGGTGGGAGTGGAACTGGCGGGATGCAGAGCGTTACCGGATAAGTTGCATGAACGGTTTGCAAACGAGTTTGTTCTAAACGGGCAGGATTGCGAAAAGGCGGTGGCGAAGGTATGGGGTGCGCAGGTTAAGCAGAAAAAGAGACAGGGGTACGGGCAGGATTTGCTGAAACGGTATGACGTGGGAAGCAGGATACGGTATATCAGGGATGAGAAAATGGCGCAGGAGAGTGGATACGGGATGGTGGCGACTAAGGGGATAATGCTGAAGGAACTTGCCGAAATGATAAAGGGGGATCAGTTAAAGGCGGCGGATAAGCTGAAGGCAATTGAGATGATTGCGAGGTATGTCGGGCATGATAAGCCGAAAGGTGCAGGTGGTACAGGGGGAGGCGGTCAGGTTATCAAGGTGGTTACTGGTGTCAGGGGCGATCCTGATACCGGAGCGGTGGTAGGCGATGGGGAAAAGGAGGACTTACTTGCACCGGATGAGGATGACGATTTTGACGATGATGATAAGGAATAAATATTACTGTATGGGAGATATTGCAAATCAGTAATAAAATAATTTGTACGAATAAAACAAAAGTAAAATAAGGCGTTGGCTATGGCTCGTAATATCGAAGTTGTTGGAAAAGTAACTCTTGAGTATCTGGCGAAATATCCCGATATGGCTTCACGTACATTGGCTAGGATGCTAAGGGAGGAACAGCCAAAAGTATTTTGCAGTATAGAGTATGCCAGAGAGAGGATACGGTATTACAGAGGTACAAAAGGAATAAGGGATAGACAGGCTGTTGCCACTAGGGATTTTATTGGTACTACTCCGAAAGCGATAAATAACCCTTTTGATTTGCCGTTATCACAGGAAAGGGAGTTTTTACCATACATTATAGGCAGTTTGTATAAACGTATTCTAATTCTGCCGGACATACATTGCCCGTATCACAATATGGTTTCGCTTACCCTTGCATTGGAAGTGGGTAAGTCTGAAAAGGTTGACTGCATAGTATTAAACGGGGATACTATTGACTGCTATGCACTTAGCCACTACGAAAAAGACCCAAGGGAGCGCAGTTTTAAAGATGAACTTGACGACTGCAAGAAGATGTTTAAGGTACTGCGGAAACACTTTCCGTCTGCACGGATAATAATGAAGGAAGGCAACCACGAGAATCGGTTTGAACGGTTGCTGATGAATAAGGCTCCTGAATTTCTAGGGGTTGAGGAGTTCCAGTTGAAAGTGCTATTGGACTGCCATAATTTCGGAATTGATTATATCTGCGACAAGCGCAGTATCAAGGTCGGGCATCTGAATATCCTGCATGGTGACGAATATAAAGGGTTTGGCACAGTCAATCCGGCTAGGAGCATGTTCCTTAAAGCGAAGGCTTGTACGCTTTCAAGCCATAATCATCGTTCAAGTAAGAATACAGTGCGCACTATCAATGGTGATGTGATAGCAAACTGGTCAACGGGCTGTCTTTGCGAGTTAAGTCCGAAATATATGCCGTACAACGACTGGAACCATGGCTTTGCAATAGTAAATAGAGATGGCGATTCGTTTGAAGTCAGGAATAAATCAGTAATCGGAGGTAAGGTTTATGAAAGCTAGTGAAAATATAATGAATCGCGACAATAATCGTATGCATGATTCAGGGAAACGTCAGCAATTTGCAAGTGGAACTGTCAGGGATACGGCAGATGACAAGCCTCGCCCCGACCTTATCAGCCCTTACGCAAATGAACGTGAAGGGGCATGGTTGGGCATTGGTGCAAAAAAGTACGCCGAGCGGAATTGGGAGGCCGGAATGCCTATCAGCCGTTGCATAGCATCGTTGGAACGGCATGTGATTGCCTATAAAAAAGGCAAGACCGACGAAGACCACATGGCGGCGATTCGGACAAATGCGGGTTTCATCCTGCATTATGAGGAAATGATTAAACTTGGAGTGTTGCCGAAAGAACTTGACGACATGCCGAAATACGAGGGGGAGAAATGAGTTATAAAGATAAAATATTACATCATGTTTGTTATACATGGTGCAACCTTTGCGAAAAGAATAAAGGCGGTAATAAGTGTCCTGATTTTAAAGAGTTGGAAAATTTATTAAATAAATACAGAGATAGTATTATTAAGGATGCTTTTATAATTAACAAAGCTGTCGAAAAATCAAAATGTGCAAGATGTAAAAGCAAGGTGCAGAAATGAAAGCCATCTACATAGCCGGAGCGATAAGTAACCCGAATACGATACAGGTGTTCACTAACCTACGTATAGGCATCAAGTGGACACATCTGCTGATGCACGAAGGCTACGCAGTCTTTCCCGTGTTCTGCGACTTCGTGCTGTCCTTGCAGGGAAAGATTGAATTAGAGCAGTATTATGAGTGTTCTAAGGCATGGCTTGCGAAAGCTGATGCGGTGTTTGTGATACCGGACAGTATTGACGAATACGGCAAAGTGGTAAGCAAAGGCGTAAAGGCTGAAATGGATTTGGCGGTTAAGTTGAAGATTCCGATATTTGTCACCATAAAAAGCATGAATGAGCATTTTTTGACATAAATTATGATACTTTTTTATGTCTCAAAAAATAGGGTATATTTTGGGACAAAATGTAAATCGGTGATTTACATGAGCTAATATAATTAAACCCGTATTTCTTAAACAAGAAAATAAGGTGAAATATGAACAGGCTTTGGAATGAAATTAAGTATTGGTACAGGTGGATTTGCCGTGAAGTTGTAGCAGTATGCCCTAAGTGTTGGACGGGCATGAATTATACGGATAACGGGCATGCGATATGCCCTAGATGTGGACGGTAAAACCATGTATACAAAACATTATGAAGTGAGGATACAGTGCAAGACCAAACGGCTTGCAAAGAAAGTTATGGAGGCATTGCTTTTCAGTGGATATAATGTTTACCTTGGCTATGACTCGTATCATAGGGAAACAAAAACATGGGATGTATGCTACGAAGCGCAACCTGACGAAGTGACTGCGGTGGAGGATAAATGAAAGCAATTTTAACATTCGACTTTGATAAAAATCCCGATGATAAGCAGGATCACGCTAGGATGCTGAAAGCGGATTCCCTTTGCGCTGCAATCTCTGATTACAAGGAATATCTACGTGGACGGCTGAAATATAATGAGAAATTTGAAAGCGGTGAAAAGGAATTGGAAACAGCACGGGAGAAACTGTTTGAGATTTTAAATGAAAACGGGATTAATCTGGACGATATTTATTCATAACATGGAGTTGTCGTATTTGTCAACTGAAAGTATTTATGATTGTCAACGTAAAAAGCTATACACTTATGAACAAGTGATGAGGTTACAATGCAATTCTGTAGCAGATGCCAGAAGCAGGTTGAGCCTTTTGTAGAGGTTCAAGACATAGGCATATTTGTGATAACGGGCTTCAAGTGCCCTGACTGTAAAAATATGCTTAGTTCACTTATGGATTGGGGTAAGGATATAAAGAAAATGAAAGTAAAATTACCGAAAATAAGATAATATGAAACGAGGCAGACCGAAAAAAGAATATAACGACAGCGAAATCGGGCAGGAAGCCGAAATAGAGGTGATTATACCCTACGACCCACGTCCGTTTCAGGATGAGATACACCGGAATCTAAAACGGTATAACGTTATTGTCGCACACAGGCGGTTCGGTAAGAGCCGGATGTGTATAAACCAGTTGATTTATTCCGCATTGAAAAGCGCAAGACTGAACCCGCGTTACGCTTATATTGCACCTACCTACAAGATTGCCAAGAATATCGTATGGGATATGTTGAAATACCATACAAGGGATATTCCCGGCATTGTTAAAAATGAAAACGGGCTTTCTATAGACTTCCCCAACGGTGCGAGGATAACCCTGTACGGGTCGGATAACGTTGATGCCCTCCGTGGAATCTATCTAGACGGCTGTATCATTGATGAAGTGGCGCAATGTCCGAAAAACCTGTATCCTGAAGTGATACGCCCTACATTAGTTGATAGAAAAGGTTGGATAATCTTCATTGGAACGCCGAAAGGAAAAGGGTACTTCTACAAGCTATTTCAGAAAGCACAGATAAAAGAAAATTGGTATGCAGGCTTCTTTCCGTTGTCAAAAACCGGAATCATTGATGCAAAAGAATTAGCCGAAATGAAAGAGGACATGACCCCTTCGCAGATTGCGCAGGAGCTTGAGTGTTCGTTCGATACCACGGGAAATGACAGCCTGATACCGCTTGAGTGGATATTGGCGTGTCAGAAGAAGAAGTTCACCGATGCGCCTGAAGGGTTGAGGGTTGCCGGATTGGACGTTGCCCGTTTCGGAAAGGATAAGTGTTCCGTCGTCATACGGCAGGGGTGGAAAATACTGTACCATGACTCATGGCATGTAGAGGACACCACATACACTTCACAACGTGTGCTTTCGCTATGGAAAAACAATTTATTTGATATATTAAATGTAGACGGTATAGGAATTGGCGGAGGTGTGGTTGACCAACTTCGCCATGCACAAGTACCTCTTTTTGAGGTAAACGTAGCCCTTGCGAGTAAAAGCGATAAGATGAAAGCACTCCGTGATGAGTTATGGTGGAAAGTTAGAACTGTTTTTGAGAACAGGGAATTACAGATACCATGCGATGCTTATGGCGAGGAACTTACCATACAACTTTCTACTCCAACATTTGACCACGTTGGTTCAAAAGTTAAAGTAGAAAGCAAGAAATCCATACGGGATAGGAGTGGCGATTCCCCTGATGATGCTGATGCGCTGTGCCTGACGTATTCAGATTACAATGTGTTTAGCAGTAGTCGCATTAACTCGGCTGCCCTGTGATTATATTTACCTTACCATCAACTACTTGCAACCATAATCTAATATTCTCATTGACTTTGTATGTCTAATAGCGTATAATTTAATTACTGACAAAAAACTATTTAAAATAGAAAGGGTAACAAATGAAAATTTACATTGCAATTTGGCGAGATAGGCATAGTGATGTTGGGGTATATCCCTTTAGTCAAAAAATATCTGCTATAAAATGGGCTAAAGATAAAGTTAAAGAAATGGATAGATTTGGAGATTTAAACGAAACTTTAACTGTTCCCATGAAAACATGTGGATGGCTTTATTATGGATGTTATTCTTGTGAAGGTGATTGCATTATAGTAGTTGAAAAACAAATTGATTCGGAGATTAAATAGAATGAAATTCAACCCCTTAGACGAAAAACATC
>Ga0209429_10002352_pt1 | contig 11203 bp, 5 predicted proteins | sample BarGraNGADG00212_3_FD_184493 | JGI IMG/M metagenome (GOLD analysis project Ga0209429, IMG submission 184493) | Arctic peat soil microbial communities from Barrow, Alaska - Barrow Graham LP Ref core NGADG0004-212 (SPAdes) (version 2) | ecosystem: Environmental > Terrestrial > Soil > Wetlands >... | reverse complement strand
ATGTTCCTTATGGTGATCATGTTCATGCAAATGGCGCTGCCCGCCAAAATGAAAATGAGAATGGGTATGTTTTTTATTCCGTATAAGATTCCTTACACTTATGATCATGTAAACCAATCCAAATGCGATAAACAGCCATGCGGCAATATTTCCCCGGAACGATTCAACAGCAACAAGTTTCTTTACCTCTATTCCGATAAAAATTCCTATCAGTCCAAGAACCACAGAGCTTAGAACATGACCGATACCGCAAAGGAATGTAATAGACATCGTTTTTTTCAATGACCATTTCTTTGCCTGGCTGAGAACAATAAATGGGAGATAATGATCCGGGCCAAGAATTGTATGGATAAAGCCAATAGAGATTGCAGTAACTGAAAGAAGCGTTATTGAATCGGCCATGTTCCTTATATTGATATTATGATTCTGATATTTTCTTCTGCAATTATATTTATAAAATTTGGAATAATTGTCAGATAATTATAATTCTTTAATTCATTTATTGTTTTATCAATTTAAAAGCCATTCATTGCCTGAATAGATATTCTCATTTATATTAACGTTCTGTTTATAAAGCAATGCTCTGGAATCCCTTATGAATTTTTTCATCTTATCATAAGCATCCGGAGTGTCGAAAAATTCAGGGCGATTCTCATATCTTGAACAAGGGAGAATAAAAAACTTTTTTCTGTATGACTCAATAGGTGTATAGACCCATGTAAGGTAGTAGCCAGCATTTTTAATCTGAATGTTTCCGTTGTCATCCCTGGTAAGTTCAACACGTACCATCGATCCGCCATCGGTCTTTGGTTTTCGCTGGTTTGATACGAAATTGCCAAGTGAATATATTGTCAGGGCATCTTTATTGCTGTCAGTTTTTTTTATCCAAACCATCTTCTGCAGAACGTGAGGATGAGATCCAATTATAAGATCTACACCTTTTGAAAAAAAGTATCCGGCAAGATCTTCCTGACTTTTTGAAGGAACAGTATCATATTCAGTCCCCCAGTGAAGGAAGAGAATAATAAAATCAGGATTTTTACTTTTTGCTTTTTCAATATCCGTTGTTACCTGGTTTTTATCAATAAGGTTGACAATAACAGGTTCGGGTACCTTTATCCCGTTGGTGCCATAGGTATAATTAAGAAGTGCAATGGATATATCATTTTTATTTATAATTAAAGGATTAAGTGTGTCCTTGTTGTATGAATTCAAAAAGGTGCCTGTATGCGGTATTCCAATGCTATCGAGTCGGTTTATTGTACTTTCAATTCCCTTCTTGCCGCCGTCGGCAGAATGATTATTTGCAGTAACCAGATAATCGATCCCTGAATTTTGGCATGCAACAGCCAATTCCGGCGGAGAACTGAACTGGGGATATCCTTTATATGGCGGGCCAGCCAGAGTGACTTCAAAGTTGGCTATAGAAATGTCGGCTTCCAGTATTTCGGGACTGATATAACTGAATATCTCATCATAATTATAAGTATGTGTTTCCCTGTTCTCTGCTGACCATATTTGTTCATCATGACCCATAATGTCACCTATGAACAAAATTGTCAGCCTGCCGGCTTTTAACTGATATGACTGCCCTGATACCGCAGATGATATACAAATAAGAAAAAAAATAAAAGATATCTTCCTGGACATTATAATGAAGGTTACTTAAATCTAATCTGAATTATCGAAGTTATTTATAAGAATTTCTATTGCTGGCAAAGATAAAGATAATGATATTCAATAAGCCCAAAGTGAAAACATCCTGGATATCTATTTATTCTCCGTTTTGTTTTGAGGAATATTCCTTTTTAACTTATCTCTAAATTATTAACTTTGCGCGCTTTGATTTTCAGAAGCCAGTTTAATGTTCCGTGAAGATTAATGAAAGAGACCGAACATCATATTGATATTAAAAAGCTCTCTTTTGCCGGTGTGATTGTGACCCTGGGGATAGCTTTCGGTGATCTTGGCACCAGTCCTCTTTATACAATGAGGGCAATTTTAGCCGGAGGAACCCACAATATTAACGAATTGTTGATCTATGGTTCTCTATCGTGCGTTTTCTGGACACTAACCCTTTCTACCACAATTAAGTACGTTTTTATAACCCTCAGGGCTGATAATAACGGTGAAGGAGGTATTTTTGCCCTCTTTGCATTGATTAAGAAAAAATCTTCATGGGCAGCTGTTCTGACTATGATAGGAGGTGCAGCTTTATTGGCCGACGGAGTTATAACACCATCAATTACGGTCACGTCAGCAATTGAAGGATTAAGACTTTTCAATCCTCAGATACCTGTAGTGCCTATTGTTCTGATAATAATAGCTGCTCTTTTCTTTATCCAGCAATTCGGTACCAATTTTGTCGGCAGTTCATTCGGGCCCATAATGGTTGTTTGGTTTCTGATGCTGGGAATTCTTGGATTATCACAGTTGGTATTATACCCCGATATTTTGCGCGCAATTAATCCGGTATTTGCTTACCAGTTCTTAAGTGAGTACCCCGGAGGTTTTTTTTTACTGGGTGCTATCTTCCTTTGTACGACCGGCGCTGAGACACTCTATGCTGACCTTGGACATTGCGGCAGAGCAAACATAAGAGTCTCATGGGCATTTGTCAAAATAGCTCTTCTGGTAAATTACTTTGGGCAAGGCGCCTGGTTAATGCTCCATGGCGTTGCGAATACTTATGTCAATCCCTTTTTTGAAATAATGCCAAGATGGTTATTATTGCCTGGGGTGATTGTTGCAACAGCAGCTGCAATTATTGCAAGCCAGGCAATTATCAGCGGTTCATTTACCCTTATCAGTGAAGCCGTATCTCTTAACTTCTGGCCAAAAATAAGAATATTATATCCTACACTTAACAAAGGACAGGTCTATCTTCCGTTTGTAAACTGGTTTCTGTGGATAGCCTGCAGCCTTGTGGTGTTCTTCTTCCAGGAATCAAGTAATATGAATGCCGCCTATGGCCTTGCTATAACTATCACAGAAATAATGACAACATTATTGTTATCATATTTTCTGTATCAGAAAGGTTTGAATCACAGGCTGGTTGTGCTATTGTTAATGGTCTATCTTACAATAGAAGGCAGCTTCCTGATTGCAAATCTTAACAAATTTAATTCCGGCGGTTGGTTTACCCTGTTACTTGCAATAATTTATTTTTCAGTGATGGTCGGATGGTATTTCGGAAGAAAAATAAAGAACAGGTATATATCATTCGCAAATCTTAATAAATATGCAAATCTGTTTAAAGATCTCTCAAAAGATGAGTCAGTTCCTAAGATTGCGACTAATCTTGTTTATATAATTCGTGCCAACAGATTCGATCAGGTTGAGTCGAAAGTCATCTATTCAATATTTCAGAAACAACCTAAACGCGCTGACACATATTGGTTCCTGCATGTTGACAGGGTGAATGAGCCAAATAAATTTGAATATCATGTCACCCAGATTATTCCGGGTATTCTGATAAGGGTTGATTTCCTTATAGGGTTTAAAGTTGTTCCCAAGATAAATCTTTTTTTCAGGGAAGTTCTTGAAGATTTGGTAGAATCGGGGGAGATAAAGCTTGAAAGCAGTTTTGCCTCCCTGAGAAAGCATGATATTCCGGGAGATTTCAGGTTTATTCTCATTGACCGGATTATGTCGCGTGATTTAAAGCTCACAAATTGGGAGAATTTCATTCTTACACTTAACAGTCTTGCCCGAAAGTTGAGTATAACTGATTTAAGAGCATTGCAGCTTGATACCACAAATACGGTTATAGAAAAGGTCCCGATATCAATTGATCAACCGGTTGCTGTCAGAATTAAACGAATGAAATAGCCAGTTATGGGTAATCATGACATTAAGAAACTCTCTTTTGCCGGTCTTTTAGTAACCCTGGGAATAGTATTTGGTGATCTCGGAACAAGTCCGCTATATACCATGAAAGCCATCATTCTGGGCGGAAGAAGCAATTTCAACGAGCTTTTAATTTATGGATCCTTATCATGTATATTCTGGACGCTTACGCTGCAGACTACTATTAAATATGTTATTATAACTTTAAGGGCCGATAACAATGGGGAGGGTGGCATTTTTGCCCTTTTTGCATTGATGAAAAAAAAATCATCATGGGCAGCAATCCTGACAATGATCGGAGGAGCAGCCCTGCTTGCTGACGGAGTCATAACCCCGTCTATTACAGTAACCTCTTCTGTTGAAGGCTTAAGGCTCTTCAATCCAAATATTCCGGTGGTTCCAATTGTTCTGATAATTTTTGCTGTGCTTTTCTTTATCCAGCAATTCGGGACAAATTTTGTTGGTGTCTCTTTTGGTCCAATGATGGTTGTCTGGTTTATGATGCTTGGGATCCTTGGGTTTTCGCAACTGATTCAACACCCTGGTGTACTCGGGGCTATAAATCCGGTTTATGCAATAAGGTTTCTGACACAATACCCGGGCGGATTCATTCTACTTGGTGCCGTCTTCCTTTGTACCACCGGAGCTGAGGCTCTTTACTCTGACCTCGGTCACTGCGGCAGAGCAAATATCCGTGTTTCATGGATATTTGTAAAGATTACTTTACTTCTGAATTACTTCGGACAGGGAGCATGGCTGATCATTCATGGCGAACCAGTTTCCGGAGTCAATCCTTTCTTTTCAATAATGCCTGAATGGTTTCTTTTAATCGGAATAATAATCTCTACTGCTGCAGCCATTATAGCAAGTCAGGCGTTAATCAGCGGATCATTCACCCTTCTGAGTGAGGCAGTCTCTTTAAACTTCTGGCCAAAGCTCAGGATACTTCATCCGACTTTTATAAAGGGTCAGGTTTATCTTCCTTTTGTAAACTGGTTCCTGTGGATCATGTGCAGTTTGGTGGTGATCTCATTTAAAGAATCAGCCAATATGGAGGCTGCGTATGGACTTGCAATCACTATTACAATGATAATGACGACTTTACTGTTATCGTATTATCTTTATCAGAACGGGCTTAATCAACTATTTGCCATCATTATGGCGGTTATTTTTCTTACTATTGAAGGAAGTTTTCTGATTGCAAATCTTCACAAATTCCGATATGGAGGATGGTTTACCCTATTACTGGCTTCATTTTATTTCCTTATAATGTTAGGCTGGTATTTTGGAAGGAAGATTAAAAACCGTTATATAACTTTTGCCAACATTGCAGATTATATTGATTTATTTAAGGATTTGAAAGAGGATAAGAGTGTTCCAAAAACTGCAACCAACCTCGTATATATAATAAAAGCAAACAATTTCGATCAGGTGGAGGCGAAAGTCATGTATTCAATATTTCAGAAACAGCCTAAAAGAGCCGAAACATATTGGTTGCTACATGTTAACAGGGTGAATGAACCTAACAGGTTTGAATATGAGGTTCATCATTTAATTCCTGGCATTTTGATCAGAGTTGATTTTCATATCGGATTTAAAGTTGAACCAAAAATATATCTATATTTTAATGAGGTTCTTGAAGATCTTGTTAAAGAGGGAGAGATAAACCTGATCAGCAGTTATGATTCTTTAAAAAGATATGATTTTAGCGGAGATTTCAAATATATTCTTATCGACAGGATCATGCTCCGGGATTATAAGCTTACTAAATGGGAAAACTTTATTCTGTTACTTAACGGCCTTTCCCGCCGTTTAAGTATTACTGATATCAGGGCTCTTCAGCTCGATTCAACTAATACTGTTTTAGAACAGGTTCCGATAATTATTGCCCAGGCTGTTGATATGAGGATAATAAGGAAATGATAAATGAAAAATTTAAAACCACTCAGGATAAAGATGTTATAAAAATTAAATGTACTGGTTTCATGCTCTATTTTTTATTAATTTTCTGTTCCAGCATTTTCATATAATAACCGCCTACAACAGATCGTGCCCTGAATCCGACTGATTTTCCATCAGTGGTTTCATGCCAGTCTGATAATGGCATCCTGGTAGTGGTTTCATTGGCGTATTTCCAAACCGGGTCAGTAAGTTTTTGAAATGTACTAATATCATTGGCCAGTACTGCAGTCCAGAGAATCCAGTCAGATTTTGTGTAGGTTTTACGGCTGTCGAGAGGGAGACCATAAGTCAGCTGTTTGGTCAGATAATAAGCAATTTCTTTCTGAGCCACTTCCTTTGAAAATATTTCGAGCTTAAGAGCCTTATCCCAGGAAAGATTATATTTCTGGCTCCATGTGCCGGGCTGATCAAAGGTCAACTTGAAATGGTCACCTTCCTGATCCATTTTTATCCACTCATTTGCCATTTCACGGGCTTTGGCAATATATTTTGCAGCAATATCATTTTTCCCAAGCATCCCTGCCATCTTACCGTAACCGGCAATACCCATTATAGCTTTAATTGAAAGGTTTGCATTATGAGCAAGATGTCCTGCAAAATCATCAGTACATAGCTGGTTGGCTGGATCAAGTCCGTTCTCAATAAGGTAATTAGCCCAGGTTGAAAGTGTAGCCCAATGCTTTTCAGCATATCCAGCATTGCCTTCAATTATCGAAATTGCAGTAGTGAGAATCACCATATTACCAGCTTCTTCAATTGGCATATCTGTACCATATACATTGCCGGCTGCAATAGGATAAGTTCCTATGTCGTGCGCTGCATATGGTTTGGTCCACTTTCCGCTTTCACTCAAATAAAATATGCCATTGAGCATCCCTTTAAGCAGATCGGGGTTATAAAGAAGGTACAAAGGGGCCGAGGGATAAGTGACATCAACAGTCGCCATACACCCGTTGCTAAAATTCTCTTTTGAGAGGAAGAGAATCTCACCGTCTTTGTTCTTCACCAGCTTATGGGCTGCAATTGACTGACGGTAGGTGAGAGCGCACATTTCTGCATATTTTTTGCCACCTGCTGCCTCAGCATCTGTCATTACCTGCTTGTCAAAAGCAGAGCACTGTCCCATAACAGAAAGATATTCCTGCTCAGCAAGAGCGAATGCTTGCTTTATATTGACAGTTCCTCCTTTTGTCCAGTAGGCAGGCAGGTTATCACCGAAATACCGGATCGAAAAAATATCATCATATCCGATAAGCAAATGGCCGCTCATAATTTTGCTGCCAACTTTTCCATATTGTTTTGAATAGGAGAGAGCGGTCATTTTCTGAAACATCTTTTCAGGAAGCGTCTTATCAATTTTGTTGGAAAGTTTACCGGTTGATACAAATTCATTTTTTAAACCGGGAGCCTCACCAACAGACATTGTTACAGATTTATCTGTTTTTGCAGTCAGATAAAAATAACCCCAGTCAATACGGAGGTCATCTCCCTTTTTTGCCAGAACAGGCTGCTCAACGGTACCTGTTTTCAGATATGTAAGACCGTTCTCAGTGAACATATCGCTTATAACCGACTGGTTTATTTTATTAACCGCAAATTCAGGAGAAGCTTCAAAATAGATCTGAACATCATGTTTTTTCCCATCCAGCGATCTTCCCTGCCAGGTAATGTAATTGACCGGTCTGGAGAAAAGATCCAGATTATTCATCAGGAGCGGGCTGGTGAATATAAGATCAAGCTGAACAGGTCCGCATTCGAACTTGTAAAAAGTCTGTGTTGGCATAACATTAACCGATTTCTGGACAGCAGTGGTTTCAAAGCTTTTTTTAACTCCCGGGTTTTTAAAGATCCCAAAGTCCATTAATGAGCCTCCGTTTTCGTTATTACAATGAGCAGCAATAATATTTTTGCCATTAACTAGCGCTTTTTTAACCTCTTCCGATAAAGGAAGAATGACATTTGTTTTAGGAGAATTTTCTGTTTTAACTACCAGAATACCATTTATATACAGTTCAAGAAGATCATCATGTGAGAATTTGAGAATAAGGTCAGATTTTGAAAAGTCCTCATTCAGGGTAAATTCCCTGCGAACCCAGATATCCTTCGATCTCCAGCGTGTCGATACGGAAGCACCACGTGAACCGAATGCTCCTTTCCCCTCTTTCCATGCTGAATCATTAAAGGAAGATTTTTCCCACCCTTCAGCAGGTTTCTCCTCTGTGAACCGGGCATTCCAGAATTCCAGATCACCAGTAAATAATATTGGATAAAGAATTGACTCTTCCGTACCCAAGAAGCGGTAAGGTTTACCATCAACCCTTAAGACACCGATAAGTGTCCGGCTTGTTCCTGTCCAGTGTCTTACATTCTCCTCATAAAGCTTGTCGGTAAACGACCAGATGCTGGTATAAGGATCTATCGTAATCAGAGGGTAGGCAGGAGCCCGGAGATTATTGACTCCGGAAGGAGTAAATTCTTTTGCGGTCTGGCAAAAAAGCGCCGAGTTAATGATCAGCATTGAGAACAATCCGGTTAATATTATTTTCATTATGGCTGTATATTTAGTTTGTATTATTCAATTTTTAGAAATAATGTGTCAAAATATTCTTCTAAATGTATTTTGTTTATTTCAGAATAGCAAGAGCCTTTACTGATCTGATATTCGATATTTATACTTATGGGTTGTGCAGAGATGTAAACAAACATTTATTCGATATCTGAAAAAATTTATTAATTTTAATTAACCATTTTTAAAACAGTATCGTACAGATGAATGCTATGCCATTTGTAATCGGGGCTATTGCTCTCTTTGCCATTGCTTACCGGCTATATTTCAGTTTTATTGCTGCAAAGGTTGCTGTTAAAAATGACCTGAATCAGACTCCAGCTTACAGATTATATGATGGTCAGAACTATTACCCAATGAATAGATGGGTTTTATTTGGTCATCATTTTGCTGCAATTGCGGGAGCCGGTCCGCTTGTTGGACCGGTGCTGGCTGCTCAGTTCGGTTTCATGCCAGGATTTTTGTGGATGCTGATCGGTGCTGTCGTAGCAGGAGCAGTTCACGATTTTGTAATCCTTACTGCTTCGGTTCAGAATGACGGGAAATCTCTTGCTGAAATAGCTAAAAGAGAGATCAGCAGACTGAGCGGAGCAACAACATCATTCGCTATAATTTTAATCATAATTGTTGCACTTGCCGGTTTAGGGCTCGTCGTAGTGAATGCTCTTGCCGAAAGTCCCTGGGGGACATTTACAATAGCTTCAACAATTCCTATAGCTCTAATAATGGGTTTTTGGATGTTTAAACTGCGAAAAGGAAAGACAGTTGAAGCCACGGTTTTCGGTGTGGCGATGTTGATACTTGCAGTAATACTGGGCCGTAATGTGGCTGATTCTCAGTTTTCATCATGGTTTACATTTGATCATAAAACGCTTACCATTCTTATAGCGATTTATGGATTCCTTGCGTCGGTTCTGCCTGTCTGGCTTCTGCTGTCTCCCAGGGATTATCTGAGTTCAATCATGAAGATTTCTGTAATCGGATTACTGGCTATTGGTGTTGTAATTGTAGCTCCTGATATTAAGATGCCTTTATTTACAGAGTTTGGAAAGGGAGGAGGACCAATCATACCCGGGAGGCTGTTCCCTTACCTTTTTATTACTATTGCCTGTGGAGCAATTTCAGGATTTCACTCTCTGGTAAGCTCGGGAACAACCCCGAAGATGATAATGAAAGAGTCAGATATAAAGATTATTGCAGTAGGTTCAATGCTTACAGAGGGTGCTGTTAGCATACTTGCACTTATCGCTGCATGCAGCCTGCTTCCTCTCGATTATTTCCAGATAAATGTACCTGCTGAAAAGCTGCAGGCTATACTTCCTAAGCTCCATGCAATGGGTTTTACCGAAACAAATCTTGACCAGCTTTCAGCCAGTGTGGGCGAAAAAATTGCAGGGCGTACCGGTGGAGCAGTATCTCTTGGGGTCGGGATGGCTTATATATTTTCTTCAATACCCGGGATGAAGCATCTCATGTCGTACTGGTACCACTTTGCAATAATGTTTGAGGCATTGTTTATACTGACAACTATTGATGCAGGAACAAGGATTGGCCGGTTTGTGCTACAGGAAACTTTCGGAAAAGTTTACAAGCCATTTCAGAAAGCCAATTGGCTGCCGGGTAATCTTATAACAAGCGGACTTATTGTATTTGCCTGGACTTACTTTATTTATACAGGCACTGTCGCCACTATATGGCCTATGTTCGGAACAGCCAATCAGCTTTTAGCTACAATTGCACTGGTGATCAGCACATCTTTTATCATAAACAGGGGCAAAGCAAAATATGCCTGGGTCACAATTATACCCCTGACGTTTGTCGGAGTAACCACTCTCACAGCTGCTTATTTGAATATCAGGAATATTTATCTGCCTCAACTCGCCGATTCAGCAACTAAGATTCCCGGAATAATTAATCTTATCCTTACTATATCTATAGTGATTTGTGTTTTCATTATCCTGGCCAATGCCATTCCAAAATGGTTAAAAAAGTCACCTCATAATGAAAATCATAAATAATGAATCTGAACTTTTTTACTGAATTTAGAATTATATTTTGCCTTTTGATCAGGTTAACCATTAAGATCAATATCTTTAAGATTATTAATCAAAATATTGAATACCTATAGTATAAAACCTTAAACATTTAGTTGTTATGAAACGTATGATGTTGATTATCACTATGTTTGCTGCTAATCTTTATAGTTATGGCCAATCTTCAGTGGCATTGACAGTTGATGCTGCCGCATCTGAATATACCATCAGCCGGCATATTTATGGTCATTTCTCTGAACATCTTGGAAGGTGTATATATGATGGTTACTGGGTAAGCGAAAACATGCCTGTTCCAAAACAGGATCGTATCCGTCTGGATGTTGTTGAGGCTTTAAAGAAGATTAAAATCCCGAATTTAAGGTGGCCGGGAGGTTGTTTTGCCGATGAGTACCATTGGCGTGATGGAATAGGTCCGAGAAACATACGCCCAACCATGGTCAACACTAACTGGGGTGGGGTAACTGAAGACAATAGTTTCGGAACTCACGAGTTTCTTCTGCTTTGTGAACTACTTAAGACAGAACCTGTTATTATAGGAAATGTTGGCAGCGGAACAGTAGAAGAAATGTCAAAATGGATTGAGTATCTGAATTTTGACGGAGTGAGTCCAATGACAAATCTTCGAAAACAGAATGGCCGGGAAAAACCATGGAAAGTAACTTACTGGGGTATAGGTAACGAGAATTGGGGTTGCGGTGGAAGCATGACTCCAGAGTACTATTCAACACAATTCAGGCAGTACTCTCAGTTTGCCAAGAGCTATCCGGGAGCT
>Ga0209429_10002350_pt1 | contig 11209 bp, 8 predicted proteins | sample BarGraNGADG00212_3_FD_184493 | JGI IMG/M metagenome (GOLD analysis project Ga0209429, IMG submission 184493) | Arctic peat soil microbial communities from Barrow, Alaska - Barrow Graham LP Ref core NGADG0004-212 (SPAdes) (version 2) | ecosystem: Environmental > Terrestrial > Soil > Wetlands >... | reverse complement strand
AACAATTTTAGCTGGCGAGGGGAGGCTAATCCAGATAAGGAAGCAAACCAAAAAACCAAGCAATGGAATGATTGCATCAGACAGGACACTTCGTTTTTCTCCGGGAGGACGAAGGAAAAAGAATTGCCGCAGTGCTGCAATATTAACCCCCATAAATGCCAGGAAGGCTCCAAAATTCAATAATTCTGCAGCGCCCTGATAACTAATAATCAATGATATGATAATAGTCAAAACAGCAATAAAAATGATATTAAAATCAGGAGCAGAAGATTTAGTTCCAAGGTGTGAGAAAAACTTTTTCGGAAGAACACCATCTCTTCCCATAGCAAAAAGTAACCGGGCTGCTCCTACCTGACCGGCTAAACCGCTGCCTAAACAAGCTACAAATAAAATTATTGCAATAGCATTAAATAACAGACTCCCTCCAACCCTGGCTGAGACATCAAAAAAGGCAGTCTCCGGATTTGTAAATGAGTTATAATCCGGCCAGACCTGTTGAGCCAGATATATCTGGAGACCACTGAAAAGCCCTGTGAACAAGCAGACTAATACGGGTGCCAGCAACATGTTTCGCTTTGGATTCTTAACCTCTTCAGCCAGTGTAGTCACTCCGTCAAATCCAATATAAGTAAGGGCAGCAAAAGAAGTGGCAGTCATAATGGCTGAAAAATTGAATGTCTCAGGGTTATAAAATGGTTTATATGAAAGCAGTCCGCTCCAACCCTGTGCATGAAAAATATATCGGATTGCGAGAACAATAAAAATACCGATTACCACACACATGATAGCAAGTAATAGTTCATTGGAACGGGCTGTTGTGCGGATTCCCCGCAGATTCAGGATTGTTATAATAATAATGAATAATACCACCCAAACAAAGAATGGAACAGATGGCATTAAACGGTTCAAAGTCAGTGCTCCGTACACTGTGTTGATCACTGGTATTATCAGATAATCAAGGAACATTACCCATCCGGCCAGGAATCCCAGGTGGATATTTAATCCTTGTCCGACATAGGTATAAGCTGAACCAGCTGATGGAAATAAAGATGCCATCCGTCCATAGCTTATTGCGGTCAACATCATCCCGAACATAGCAATCAGTAAGGTAGTGACCATATGGCCCCGTGATTCCTGGGAGGCTATGCCAAACAAACCGATTGCTGCAATCGGCTGTATAAGTACAATTCCATAAAAGATCAAATCCCACAGGCCAAGTACACGTTTAAGCTTATGTGCCCCCTGAACGTTATTCTCCTTGTTGATTTTAGGGACTGTATCCATATAACTACCTGACTTTCTATTTATTCAAATTTAAGTTTCCCAAAAAACTGAGGCTTATGAAAGTCGGGTTTCGGATTATCTATAAAAGACCATGTGATATAATGTGGATTGGAGTTATTCTCTGCGATCTTGTAGAAATTAGCTCTCCACTCAACTCCTTTTTTCGGATGTGTTACCCCGCCGTATTTCTCCAGCATGGCAACAGGTATCCTGTATTCCAGTGTCCATGTAACCGGATTACTCATTTCCGGATCAATAATCTGGGGCAGAGTATGAGCAATCTCTATCTTTTTAATATCTTCAGGATCAAGCTGCCTGGATTCTTTTCTGGGAACCATATTATAATGCATCAATGGTGTTCCTCCGCAATTCATTTCAAGGTTGAAATAGTGGTCGGAAAACCCTGAATCGGGTGAAAAAAAGAATTCGCAAGCTGAATCCTCCCAAACAGGACCGTTGTATTCTTTAGTCAGGCATCGTACAAATTGATCCTGAACATGAAAAATAACATAAATATTCCCGTCATCGTACATCATTTTTGCTTTCACGTCAGGATGGAATTTGGGAATCGTTCCCATATAATTAATTATATCAATAACCGGAATATTTTTCCATTGCGGCTTGTCCCACTTACCATCTATCTTCATAGGCTGCTTAAGCCTGGTAACTTTGTATGCTGATTCTTTTTTCATCTGCGTTTCTGTTGAAAATGAATAAATAGCTATGAAAAGTACTATGAAACTGATTGTTGTCACTAAAGTTTTCATCTGTAAACAATTTTAGAATTCAATTTTTCTGAAAGGATTTCAACGTCTATTTTGAGTAGGCCAGAATAACTTTTCTCAAAGCATCACCAATCTGTTCGCAATTTTCAACTGTATATGTCGGGTATGCGAAACAGGTAAATGTATGTTCTTCATGCCACCTGGCATTAGGTACATCAATTTTTGTGTAATCCGCACTTGAAGGAGTGGTATATTCTTTTGACTTAAATGGAAATCCGCTTTTACCGAATGAATTGTGTTTCTGGAAAGCCTGTTCGACATGACATTGAGGCCAGAACACTTTCCAGACCACAGCACCTTCTTCAACTGCAGCATCAACAAATTGTTTTATGCTGCAATTCATTTTGTCAATATCCAGAGAAAAAGCTAGGACAAACCAGCCGTTACGTCTTTCAGCAGTGTCGATTGGCATATTAAGGACCTGAGGAAGATCCTTGATCTTATCCATTATAATATGCGCATTCCTCTGCCTGGCAGGCATATTCCAGTTATCCATCCGTTCAAGTTCCATCAGGCCAATTACAGATTGCATCTCGGTCATTCGGTAATTCCAACCTACCATATTATGAATATATGGAAGTTTTTGTTCCAGTTCCAGTAAACTGAGACGCTGCTTAACATCATACCCGTGATCTCTGAAACTTCTGGCGGTCCATGCATATTCTTCGTTATCCGTTGTTACCATTCCTCCTTCTCCGCCCGTGGTAAAAGTCTTATTCTGACAAAAACTGCAACCTGCGATATCACCCAAAGTGCCTGTTTTCTTTCCCATATAAGAACCACCAAAAGCTTCTGCATTATCTTCAATAACAAGCAATTTATGCTTCCTGGCAAACGCTTTTATCTTTGACATATCGCAAACATTGCCATACAAATGAACTGGCATTATGGCCCTGGTTCTCCCGTTAACTAATTTCTCCGCAGATTCTACACTGATACAATGATCGTCGAGGTTTACATCGGCAAAACGCGGAATTGCTCCGGCCTGAATTATTGAGAAACTTGATGCAATGAAAGTATAACTTGGTACAATAACCTCATCACCTGGTCCTATGCCCATTGCAGTCAACCCTACATGCAGGGCAGCTGTTCCGGTAGCAACAGAGATTGCATATTTGCTACCCTGCCATTCGGCAAATTTTTTCTCAAATTCCATTCCTTTGGGGCCGGTCCAGTAATTCACTTTACCTGATCTTAAAACATTTTCAACGGCTTTAATAGTTTTCTCATCGAAATTTGGCCAACCTATTTTCTGACTTGTTACAGCTTTAGGGCCACCCTGAATTGCAAGTTTTTCTGACATATCCTACTTATGATTTGATTATTAATTGCTTTGCCTCAGAAAAAGTTTAAAATATCTTTTTCAATTGGGCTATAGCTGAAAGGGCAAGTTTTTCGCCGGAACCTATTTCGTACAAGGTTGTACCAGGAGTTGTTTCATAACCCGTAATAGAGGGTTTAAAACCTTTAGGCCCCTGTGTAAATGATACAGCTGTGGGGAAATAAGATCTTTCATCATTTGTCAAGCCGGTAACGATTGTGTTTTTACATGGTGATTTTGCTTTGATATCAATCCCAAATTCATTGAACATTTCCCCGGGTAATCCGACAAATGCAACATCACCAATACGAACAACCATCACTTCAACGCTGTCTGTAACATCCTGATTTTTACGCATCTCTATCCAGCTTTTTGCATAATATGCATCCGGCATTCCATCTGCCTGAATTGGGGGCATCCCCTCTTTTTCAACTTTCTTCATTACTGTTTTAGCCCATTCCAGTTGTTCATCTGTGATGTCTATCCTGCTTAGAGGAACCATCTCTTTTGACACAGCAATTTTATCACTTGATACAATTACCTCATTTCGCATTGCTTCGAGAGCAGATACGCCAAGTATATAACCTATCCGCTGGCATTCCTGGAAAGTGTCAGGAAAACCTATCCTGTAATCAACCTGAGTTACATTTCCACAGCATCCGTTGCAAAACAGGGACATAAAATCTTTCCCCTTCACTCTTTTTATTGATTCGGCAAGGTATCCTGGATAGTCTGCAGTATAAAGCCAGTTATTTCCAGTTAATGTAGTGGCATGGCAGCCAAAATTCACAAGAACACCTGTTTGCCTGCCTTCCTGTTCAAAAGAGAGGGTAATAACCTCAGGATCAATTGAGCCCCAGGACTCAATAACGAAACCAGGTTCAAATTTCTCCCAGCACATATGAGTAGTTCCGTCTTTACATTTCAACCTTCGGTTATGCGATATTCTGCTCTCCTGGCTTCGCCCTACAGAAAGTACCGTAGGCTTCAACCGCTCGTTTGCAAGAATTACAGCGTCTGCTGCCTTTGCGAGAAATTTTTTCGTGTCCGGGTCAGATAGGTCTGAGGGTGGACCACTGTGAGTATGTGTAGCCATAATCATAACATTTTCCGCCAGAATATCTGTCTTCGATGCAATATAGGAACGCATAAATTCAACAGGTTCTTTAGGAAGCAAACAGATATCAATTGTCAGCACTGCTACCTTCCTGCCTTTTTCGTCAGATGCAACCAGGGCTTTGGCATAAAGAGAATCATGCACCCCACGTGATGCATAATCATCCCCACGGTAATTACCAACGAGGGCAAGACCAACTCTGGGAGTGTAATTAACTTCTGCTATACAATTTTAAGTGTCGACCTGGCTCCTGTTTTGTGCCCGCCATTACATGATGAAAACATTAATAATGCAATAAGAATGACGGCTGAACATTCTGAAAAAATCCAAAGCCGGGTTGTCGATCTAAGAAAATTCTTTTCCATTGTCTTGGTTATTTTAGGATATTAAAAAGTATCATTGTTAAATCTCAAAGTTTTTTGATATAAGATATGACCTGACGGAATCATCCATCGATGTTTTTATCCTCGATTCCAGGTCATAAATCTACATAAACTTTCGCCAGTTAAATAATACGAATATATGTATTTATGATATCATTCTGCAAAATAACCGCTTTAAATCACTCCCTGATTTCATGTGAAATTATGGAATGCTGAAATGACTTGTAGCACAAATAACTTCCGGTAACTGAGAGCATCGCAGCAATCCAGAATAAGAAGCTGATGTCAATATGGAATTTGATACGAATTATCAGAATCGATAAAAGCGGAATAAAAAATGAAATCGATATTACAAAGTACCGGTTACCATTCTTCATGGCAAGATACCAGAATAAATAGCCCAGGGATGTCGGGCCGATTATCAGATAAAGAAGATCAGTATTATGGACAATAGCAGACAAATGAACGTTTGCTAGCTGGCCTTTCATCCCTAGTATTATGAGAAATATCAATCCGCTTATAAGAAAGATGATTGGAATCCCGGCAATGTCGTCTTCTGATTTGTATTTTGTTATCAGGTTCGAATAGACAGCCCATGAAACTGAAGTCATAAAAGCCAGTAGATATGCAAGAAGATTGTCATCACTGGCACGGATGATCCGGCCAACGATCTCGTAATTATAATCCTGTAAAAGAGCCAGCGATATTCCCAGGAAAGAAAGGATGATTCCAGGTAATAAAATTTTTATCGGGATCTTTAGTTTAAGGAGTGGTATGCCCAGTATATAAATCATAATTGGCCATGTGTAGTTTAACAGGGTAACTATGACCAATTCTTCATTCTTATGTGCCATTCCAACAGCCAGAAACAGCAAAACATTATTCAGGACAAAAAAAATTCCGGTTTTCAGATAATAGGAAATCGGAAGACTTTTAAGTTTTTTGAAAAAATTTACTTTTTTTTGAAAAGCAATCAGAAAAACAAAAATGGTAATTCCGCTGTAGAAATAGATGTAAAAGGCTGCAAGGAAGTTTCCTTCCTTTTCCATAGAACTTTTTGAAAACGCAATGTTACTGGCCCATAGAATAATCGAAAGTATTCCAGCCAGTGTGGCAATATAATAATTGGCGTTCTTTTTATTTGTCACTTAGTTTTTATCTGACAGAATCCATAAACACTGACCATATGTCGCCTTCAGGGAAATGAGCAATAATCGAAACCGGCTCTTTTTTAACAGGATGAATAAAATCGAGACGGCGCGCAAGAAGACTTATACTGCCATCTTCGTTCGACCTGGGAAACCCATATTTCAGATCTCCTTTTATAGGGCATCCTATTTTTGCCAGTTGTGCCCGTATCTGGTGGTGCCTGCCGGAATGCAGTTCAACTTCAAGAAGGTAATACTTATCAGATCTTCCTTTCAATCTATAAGTTAAACTTGCTTCTTTTGATCCTTTTACCTCACTATCAAAGACATAGCTTTTGTTTTGTATCTCATTCTTCTTAAGGAAATGGGTAATTGTAGCTTCATCGTCAGGAGGCCTTTCTTTTATGATTGCCAGGTAGGTCTTTTTAACCTGCTTTGTTCTGAACATTTCATTGAGCCTTTCAAGAGCTTTGGAGGTACGGGCATATAGAATTACTCCGCTAACCGGACGATCCAGCCTGTGAATTACACCCAGAAAAACTTCACCAGGCTTTTTGTACTTTTCTCCAAGGTATTTTTTTACTTCAGTATCAAGGGAGATATCTCCTGTTTTGTCACCCTGGGCCAGGTCAGAAGATCTTTTATAAACCGCAATAATATGATTGTCTTCGTAAAGTATCTCAGCCATTTCAGATTAAATTAGTACTGCTCTTTTTCGTTCGGGAAGTCCCGTGATCTTACATCAGCAATATAGGCCTGCACAGCACCTTTAATCTCAGCATGAAGATTATGATATCTGCGTAGAAAACGCGGAGAAAACTCCTGAGTGATACCAAGCATATCATGAAGAACCAACACCTGGCCATCGGTTTTTCCTCCGGCACCAATTCCTATTAATGGAATTTTCAGACTATTCGTGACCTCTTCAGCCAGCTTAGCCGGTATCTTTTCAAGAACTATGGCAAAGCAACCGGTCTGTTCAAGCAACCTGGCATCCTCCATCAATCTTCGGGCTTCCTCTTCTTCTTTTGCTCTTACAACATATGTTCCGAACTTATGAATTGCCTGTGGTGTCAGTCCAAGATGTCCCATTACTGGAATTCCTGCTGATAATATTCTTTCAATAGATTCAACTACCTGGAGTCCTCCTTCAAGTTTTACAGCATGAGCCCCTGTCTCTTTCATTATCCTTATCGAGGATACCAAAGCTTCTTTTGAATTACCCTGGTAAGTACCAAAAGGAAGATCTACAACCACGAGGGCTCTTTTAACACCTCGTACAACCGATGCAGCATGATAAATCATATTATCGAGAGTAATCGGCAATGTAGTGTCAAAGCCGGCCATCACGTTTGATGCGGAGTCGCCTACCAGTATGACATCAATTTCTGCTTCATCAAGAATCTTTGCAATTGAATAGTCGTATGCAGTCAGCATGGCAATTTTCTCACCTTTGAGTTTCATCTCATTTAATACATGAGTTGTAACTCTTTTAACAGATTTATGTATAGACATAAGTATAAATGTGTTAATTACAGCCAGCAAAGTTACGGATTTGAATCAGATGATACCTATTTCTATGTTACATCTTTTCAAATTGTCAGCCTTTATCACGTTCTCTGTCGTTTTGTCATAAAAACCGGAAATAATTCTAATGGCATAATCATTGCAGATCCTAAATAAGCAAATGAAATTTTTAAAATTATTGTAAAATGGGAAAAATAATTGGTATCGATCTGGGAACAACAAATTCATGCGTAGCTGTAATGGAAGGCAATGAGCCTGTTGTAATCCCTAACAGTGAGGGTAAAAGAACCACCCCTTCCATAGTTGCTTTTGTTGAGAATGGCGAACGAAAAGTAGGTGACCCCGCCAAAAGACAGGCTATTACAAACTCGAAGAAGACTGTTTTTTCGATTAAAAGGTTTATGGGAGAGACATATGATAAGGTTACTAAAGAGATAAAAAGAGTATCCTACACAGTTGTTAAAGGTGATAATAATACACCAAGGGTGAAAATTGATAACCGGATGTACTCTCCACAGGAGATCTCTGCGATGATACTTCAGAAGATGAAGAAGACTGCAGAAGATTATCTTGGACAAGAAGTTACAGATGCTGTGATAACAGTTCCGGCATATTTCAGCGATTCTCAGCGTCAGGCTACAAAGGAAGCTGGAGAGATAGCAGGATTAAACGTAAAAAGGATAATCAATGAACCTACTGCTGCTGCCTTAGCTTATGGCCTTGACAAAAAGTCAAAGGACCTGAAAATAGCTGTATTTGACCTTGGCGGAGGAACATTCGATATTTCAATCCTTGAACTGGGCGATGGCGTTTTTGAAGTTAAATCCACAAACGGTGATACCCATCTTGGAGGTGACGACTTTGATCATCTGATTATTGACTGGATGGCTGAAGAGTTCCTTAAAGAAGAAGGTATTGACCTCAGAAAAGATCCGATGGCATTACAGCGTCTGAAAGAAGCTGCTGAAAAGGCTAAGATTGAACTCTCAAGTGCAACGACCACAGAGATCAATCTCCCTTATATTATGCCTGTAGATGGAATTCCAAAACATCTTGTAAAAACGCTTACACGTGCCAACTTAGAGAAAATTTGTGATAAACTGATTCAGTCTTGCATTGAACCTTGCAAGCTCGCTCTCAAAGATTCCGGCCTATCAGTATCTGACATAGACGAAGTACTGCTTGTCGGTGGTTCTACCCGTATTCCTGCAATACAACAGCTTGTTGAAAAATTCTTCGGGCGTGTTCCTTCAAAAGGAGTTAACCCCGACGAAGTTGTAGCAGTCGGAGCCGCAATACAGGGAGGTGTACTTACAGGAGAGGTTAAAGATGTTCTGCTTCTTGATGTAACACCATTATCACTTGGTATCGAAACAATGGGCGGTGTTATGACCAAACTGATTGAATCAAATACCACTATCCCAACCAAGAAAACAGAAGTGTTTACTACAGCTGCTGACAGCCAGCCTTCTGTTGAGATACATGTTCTTCAGGGTGAACGCCCAATGGCAGCAGGCAATAAAACCATCGGACGATTCCATCTCGATGGTCTTCCTCCTGCCCCAAGAGGTGTTCCTCAGATTGAAGTAAGTTTTGACATCGATGCAAACGGTATCTTACATGCGTCTGCTAAAGACAGAGGTACTGGTAAAGAACAGAGAATCAGAATTGAAGCATCCTCTGGATTAAGCGATGATGAGATCAGGAGAATGAGAGAAGAGGCTAAAGCAAATGCTGAAGCTGATAGTAAGGCTAAAAATAGAGTTGAGAAGATTAATACTGCTGACAGTATGATCTTTACTACCGAAAAACAGCTTAAGGAATTTGGCGACAAACTGCCTGCTGATAAGAAGCCTGCTATTGAAGAGGCCCTTGCAAAGCTTAAGGAAGCACATAAATCGCAAGACATTGATGCAATCGACAAAGCTCTTGCTGAATTGAATTCAGTATGGCAGGTTGCTTCAGAAGAGATGTACAAAACTGCACAGAACACCGGTCAGCCTACTTCACAGCCAGGTGCTGAGCAACCCGGTGCTGACAACACCAAATCAGGTAGTGACGAGGTAACAGATGTTGACTTTGAAGAGGTAAAATAATAAAACTCTTAACTTATATATAAAAGAGGCCGATAATTAATCGACCTCTTTTTTTTGTACTTTTATATCAAATTTCGCGTTTCAATATTATGAATCTGAAAATATTTGCAATCGCTTCTTTATTAGCCATTTCTGTTATGGCTACATGTCAGACTGACACCGACATTAATAAAACTGATCAGCTGGGAAAGAAACAGGGACATTGGATAAAAAAATATCCCAATGAAAGTATTATGTATGATGGATTTTTTAAGGATAATCATCCTGTTGGCGAGTTTAAAAGATATTTTGATGACCAGACTCTAAAGTCATTGCTGATTTTTTCAGAAGATGGGAAAGAGGTGATTGCAATAGTTTATCATCCTAATGGTTTTATCTCCTCAAAAGGGAAATATGTCAGCCAGAGGAAAGAGGGGAAATGGCAATTCTTTTCGCCATCCATTAACGGCTATCTTATTTGTGAAGAACTCTACTCCGGGAATCTGAAAAACGGCCTTTCTCTTAAATTTTATCCCGACAGTACAATTGCAGAAAGACTCAATTATATAAATGATATACGGCATGGTGAATATATTCAGTATTATCCCGATGGAGCCGTTTGCCTGAAATCAAATTATCTGAACGGCAAAATTAATGGAAAGTTTGAAGTCTGGTTTGAAAACGGAAAGATTGAATTTTCAGGACAATATAAAAATGATGGCCGGGACGGACTCTGGCATATTTATAATAATGACGGAGCCCTTAAATACAAAGTAGAATATCTGGAAGGAGTTCCAAAGGACCACCAGATGGATATTGATGAGTCTGACTATTTAGATTCCCTGGAGAAAAGCAAAGGAAAAATCCCCGACCCGGAAAAAACCGGTGTTATATGGTAAAAAAGGCTTCCGATCATTCAACAAACAAGAGAGTGAAAATTGCAATGACCCTGTTTCTTTTATGCATAGCTAATTTGTTGCATGGGCAAGGTACAGTATTTTCCTATTTTTACAGGGTGTATTTCAGAGATAAAGGGGATATTACAACAGAAAATTATACGCCCGGCGATCTTCTTTCTGCCAGAGCTATAAACCGAAGACAAAAATCCGGAATTCAGGTACCCGCCTTCAGGGATATCCCGGTTTATTCCGGCTACCTGAATCAAATATCATCGTCAGGACTTAAACTTCATTGTACTTCAAAATGGATGAATACTGCCCTGTTCAAGAGTCAGTCACCCGTTGATATCAGCAAACTTCTAGATTTACCATTTGTATCTGATGTCAAAATCGTAAAAACCCCCGGTAAAAAGAATATATATAATGACAAACTTGACTTTCAGATAGTACAGACTGATTTCCCTCCTTTTGACAGGCCGGTAACAATGGTCAACGGGAATCCTCTTCATAATACGGGCTATGATGGAAAAGGAATTCTGATTGCCGTTCTTGACGGAGGATTCATAAATGCTGATCAGATCTCCTCTTTAAACGCTCTTCGGATGAACGATAGAATAAAGGCGACTTACGATTTTGTAGCAAATAATAAATTTGTATATAGTTTTAGCAC
>Ga0209429_10002349_pt1 | contig 11209 bp, 6 predicted proteins | sample BarGraNGADG00212_3_FD_184493 | JGI IMG/M metagenome (GOLD analysis project Ga0209429, IMG submission 184493) | Arctic peat soil microbial communities from Barrow, Alaska - Barrow Graham LP Ref core NGADG0004-212 (SPAdes) (version 2) | ecosystem: Environmental > Terrestrial > Soil > Wetlands >... | reverse complement strand
GCTTAAAACACTGCTCCAATAGGCGTTATGCATTTTATTTTCATCTCTGGTTTTCAAGATGTTACTGACCGTTTTATCAAGATTCTGCTGGCTTGGTCCGTTTTTCACAAGGTTATCCAGTTCACGGTAAATAATTGTTTTCATGTCGTTGGCACGTGCAGGATCGCAATCGAAGGTAATGACACCCTCTCCTAACTCAATAGGTCTTTTTTGTTCTGACAGCGATACGCTTACACCATAAGTACCCCCTTCATCTTCCCTTACTTTTTCTGTATAAACAAGATCGAGAACACCTTTAATAACTTCAAGGCCAAGGTAATTATAAGGAGTATATTTCATAGACTCTGCAAACGAAAGGAATACAGTAGCTTTTGGAATTGTTAATGGCATACTTATTTCGCGGGTTATTTTGCCTTTTGGCTGTTCTACTTTTCTGTCGATCCAGGTTTCCTTTCTTCCCTGCGATGGCAGAGAACCGATATACTTTTCAACCATTGGAATTACTGTATCCTGGCTGATGTTACCTACAATAAAGAATGTAAATTCATCGGCACTGTTGAAACGGTCTGCATATATTTTCTGAATATCTTCAAGTGTAATCTTGCCAATTGACTCTTTTGTCAGAATTGGTGTTCTCGGATTATAACCTGTGGTTATTAAGGAGATGCTATCGTTTTTTATCTTATTTGGATCCTTTTCCATGTTTCCAATATATGCTGTATATCTGCCTATGATGGCATCGTGAGCTACTTTATCGAATCGTGGATGAGCAATCAGAAGATAAAGGAGCTGCATCATTGTCTCAAAATCTTTTGGAGTTGAGGAACCGCTTATAGATTCTGTTGTTTCACTTAAGGCAACTGATACACTTGCTTTTTTGCCAGCCAGCATTTTTTGTAAAGTTATATTGTCATATTGACCCGCACCGTACATTGGGACAACTGCCGGGAGCATATTCGCTGATAAAACCAGGGTATTATCCAGTTTAGAGACTCCTCCGAAGCTAAAGGCAGTGAGAAGAACATTATCTTTTTCGTATCCGGCTTTCCGGTAAATAACTTTTGTGTTATTTCCAAGGGTCCATTCCACAGCATCAAACTTCGGCAGAGAAAGTGTTTTGATTATTTTGGAACCTTTTAATTCTTCATTTACAAGCGATTCTCCCAGTGCTTTGTCTTCGTATGGAGTAAGTTGGGCGTTTTTCACTTTGGTTATAATGTCGAGGGCCTCTTGTTCTGTAAGATGCTTTATATCAGCCCCCTCAAGTCCCTGGACTACAATTGTTCTGTTCTCCTCTATCATAACCTCTTTGAATCTTGCCGAAATCTCCTCAGGTGTTATACCATCAATTACCTGTTTAAGGAATTCGAAATCGAAATCAATTGTAGTAAGCGGTTCTCCGGTAAGGAAATAATTCTGGATACCTTCAACATAATTATCGTTATCAATTTTATCTTTTTGTTTGAAATTATTTTCATACGATGCAAGCATGGAAGCTTTTGCACGACTAAGTTCCCCTGAAGTAAAACCAAACCGACGGGCTCTTTCCGCTTCAGTATAAACTGCTTCGAGTGCCTTTCCTTCCTCATTTTTCCTTACAGTGGCACTTATTGAAAACGCGTCGTACTCTCTGGCATAGTAACCGCCGAATGATACCGAACCACTGACAAATGGAGGATTTTCTTTCTGTAAGAGTTCCCCGATTCTGGTATTTATCATGGAATTCATGAGAGAGATAACATGATTGTCGCGTATATATTTTAGATTTTTATTTTCAGCAGGAACGGCCTTCTGCAGCACCACTACAGAAACAGATGTTTGAGGAGCTTCTTTATCCTGAGCCAGAACGAAGTTTGTTTCTTTGTGATAAGGGACTTCCACAGGGTTTCGGGGAGATGGATTTTCCACTACCGGAATATTTGAGAGGAGAGACTTTATTTTTCCTTCCACTTCATCAACGTTAATATCGCCAACAATGGCAATTGCCTGGAGATCTGTCCGGTACCATTGGTGATAATAATTTCTTAAAGTATTATAAGTGAAGTTTTTAATAATATCAATATTTCCGATAATGTCCCTTTCAGCATATTTTGAGCCTTTTAAGACTACGGGTATTACTTCAAAGATCATTCGTCTGCTTGCATTTTTGCTGGTACGCCATTCCTCACCAATAACACCCCGTTCCAGATCTATCTCTTTATCGGACAGAGTAATATAATGCGACCAGTCATTTAATATCAGAATACAGGTGTCTACAAGTCCCGGAGCATCGACAGGTACATTGCTCAGGTTATAGACAGTCTCATCAAAGCCTGTATACGCGTTAATATTACTTCCGAAACCCACTCCATGTTTTTCGAGTCCGCTTATAATTCCTTTTTCAGGAAAATGTGTTGTTCCGTTAAACGCCATATGCTCAAGGAAATGTGCAAGTCCGTTCTGGTTATCGTTTTCAAGTATTGCACCAACATTCTGAATTATATAAAAGCTGGCTCTTTTCTCTGGTTCCTTGTTTTTCCTTATAAAATAGGTTAACCCGTTTTGCAGTTTTCCGATTCTTATATCAGGATCTAATGGAGCTGATTTTGTAAGATCAGTCTGGGCAAAAATGCTGACAGAAATGAATAATGAAATTACAAGGATTCCTAAATACTTAAATGTTTTCATTTGGTTCGTGAGTTGATGATTTATAGTTAAGATATCAAATAGTAAGACTGCTCAATTTCATTATTTAAAAAGACCGTGAAGCTCAGCGTTAATTTTATCAATTACTTCGCTCAGATGGTCATTATTATTCGGGAAATTGTAATGATCGGCCTCAATTATCAGGACTTTTCCCAGGTTATATGACTCCATCCAGGCCTCATACCGTTCGTTAAGTCTTTTAAGATAATCAATACGGATTGAGCTTTCATATTCACGGCCTCTTTTCTGAATCTGGTTAACGAGTGTAGGAACGGAGGCTCTAAGGTAAAGGAGAAGATCTGGTGGCTGAACCAGAGAGCTCATCATCTTAAATAGTCTGGAATAATTATCAAAGTCGCGGGTTGACATCAGCCCCATAGAATGCAGATTGGGCGCGAAGATATAAGCATCTTCATATATGGTTCTGTCCTGGATAATGGTTTTATCCGATTTTCTTATTTCAAGAATCTGACTGAAACGTGAGTTAAGGAAATATATCTGCAGGTTAAAAGACCAACGTTGCATATCTTCATAGAAATCGTTCAGATAAGGGTTGTCGTCAACATCTTCGTAATGAGCCTGCCAATTAAATTGTTTCGCCAGCAGACCTGCGAGCGTGGTTTTACCCGATCCGATATTTCCGGCAATAGCTATATGCATAGTTTTGAAGATTAAAATTACAGGTTATAAAATTAGTAATAATTGATTCAGGTTTGACAAAAAAAGTGCCTAAAGTACTTAGAGTTATATTATAAGTGTAACTTTTCATTTTTTCAACTTTAGGCACTCCAAACTTTAGGCACTCTAGGCACTTATTATGCCAGCTATCAGATATAGATCTTCGATATACTCCCGTGTATTTGATAGTCGGGGGACTTTGTTTTGTCCGCCCAATTTATTTTTGATCTTGAGCCATTTATTAAATGTTCCCCGGGGAACCGTCCTGATAACGGGTTTTACTAGGTTCAGATCTTTGTATCGTTTTGCTTCGTAATCAGAATTAACCGATTTAAGGGCTTCATCGAGGCTTTCAATGAACTGATTAATATCTGAAGGTTCCGTTTCGAATTCAATTATCCATTCATGAGATCCTTTTGATGATGTGCTCATGAATACAGGACCGGCAGTATAATCTGTAATCACGGAACATGTTGTCTGGCAAGCCGATTCCAGTGCTTTATCGGCATTATCCATAATAACCTCTTCGCCAAAAACATTTATGAATTGTTTTGTCCGGCCCGAAATAGTGAACCGGTAGGGATTGAGACAACTAAAGATAATTGTATCTCCCATCATATATCTCCAAAGGCCGCCATTAGTAGAAATGATGATTGCATAGCTGATATCTTTTTCAACTTCGCCGAGTGTATAAGCAGTTGGTGAGTCAGTATTGATTTTGTCAGCAGGAATGAATTCATAGAAAATTCCATAGTCAAGCATCAGCAGCATATCACTTTGCGTCGGGTCATCCTGTATCCCAAAGAAACCTTCGGAAGCGTTATATGTCTCCATATAATTCATCTGACTTCCTGCAATCAGTTTTTTATATTGTTCACGATAAGGAGTAAAACTTATTCCTCCATGGAAAAAAACCTCCAGATTTGGCCAGATATCCAGCAGATTTGATTTTCCTGTATAAGCCAGAATTTGTTTTATTAAGACCAGGTACCAGGAAGGAACACCTGAAATATTAGTAACATTTTCGTTTACAGCTGATTTAGTAATCATCTCAAGCTTCATCTCGAAATCTTCAAGAAGTGCGATCTTTTGTTTAGGGGTTCTTATAATTTCGACCCAAAAAGGCGCATTTTCGATAAGTATTGCAGACAGGTCGCCATATAACGAATCATTACTGAACTGATTTATTTTATGACTTCCTCCCAGGGTAAGGCATTTACCTGAGAATATGCCGGTGTTTGGTCTGTTCAGGGTGTAGATGGCCAGTATATCTTTGGCTGCCCTGTAATGACAATCTTCAAGAGATTCGCGACTCATTGGAATGAATTTACTTTTTGTTGAAGTAGTTCCTGATGATTTTGCAAACCATTTAATTTCCCCCGGCCATAAAAGATTGGTTTCTCCTTTTCGAAGTCTGTCAACATAAGGAACAATTTCTTCATAGGTCTGTACCGGTACCCTCAATTGATACTCCCTTACTGAAGTGATTGATGAGTAGCTGTATTTATTCCCCCATTCGGTTGATGAAGCTTTTGCAATAAGCTGGAATAAGCTTTCCTGCTGAGTTTCAATAGGATATTTTTTAAATAGCTCTATCTGACTTATACGCTTTACATTCAACCAGTTAATTATTGAAGGAATAATAGCCATTTTGTAATCAGTTAGACGACTAAGATAGATAAAAATCTTCAGGGATATGATTTAAAGCTTAGCTAAAAACATCCTTCAGCACTTCTAGCGATTTAATTTTTTTTAGTCCCGGAAGATGAAGTGAGTAGTATCTGACGAGAGTATCAAGTACCTCATTCCGAAGAGCTCCGGTAAGAGAAATATTACTGATACTATCATACGAAATTATGAAAAATTCTGCGAGAAGACTTGAAATTTCTGCATTTGCGTAGTTCCCATGAACAGGGGGAAGAGCAACAAATATACCATTAGTCATATCAAAATATGAATCGCTGCTATTCATTCTGATCCCAGGTTCAAACCCGAGATAACTGCTAAGACCTGCCAGAAATGCTATATGGAAATTAGCGAAACCTTCCTTGCAGCCATCGAAATAGATTATTGATTCCTCTATAAAATCGAACATCTCTTCATGCGGACTCTCTTCTTTAAGTACTGAAGTCAAAACCTCCCCCAGGAAAATTGCCACACTACTTTTTTTGATATTCGAATGAATGTCATAAGGTGAGAATGATACAGAAAATTCTTTAAGAATCTGCATCTCACGGTTCGACTTATAATTCATCTCAAGGTCGAGAATAAACATAGGCTGAAACTGAATATTATGCTTTCCCGCTTTTTTATTTCTCATCCCTTTTATCAGGAAAGATTGTCTCCCAAATTTCCTGGTATACAAACGGGCAACAATACCTGAGTCGGTATATTTTATCTGATTAAGAACTATTGCCCTGGTTTTCTCAAGCATAACTTATGATGATTTATTCAAAGATAAAATTATTATATTTACTGATCAATCTACTTTAATATGGCAGCATCAAATAAAGAAGAGTTTGTAAAAAGGATTGCCCGGCTTGTCAAACAGAACCAGGATATTGAGGAGCAGTTAAAAAAACTTGAGAAGCTAAATGAAAAGCTGACAAGGGAAAATGAAAAGATTAAGGCTCAATACGAAAAACTCTCGCCGGAAAGCCTCAAGGAAGCAAGTGACGGAGAAAAGAAAGAGAGTTCGCTCAAATTTAATATGGCTACTGTTCTGTTTGCAGATATTCATGGCTTTTCAAAACTTGTTGAAGGAATGGATTCCTCAACAGTGATGGATGAGCTGGATGAGATCCTCTTTGAGTTTGATGCTATAGTAACCAGGTATAAAATTGAAAAGATTAAAACCATTGGCGATACATTTATGTGTGCCGGGGGGATCCCTGTTAAAAATATAACCAACCCTGTCGAAGTAGTTATGGCCGCTATGGAGATGAGGAATTTCCTCGAGAAGTATGAAATGAGCCAAAAAGGAAGGAATAACCATATCTGGGATTTGAAAATTGGTATTCATACAGGTCCGGTTACTGCAACCATTTCGGGAAAGAAGAAAGTTAATTATGATATCAAGGGCGATACAGTCAATACAGCAAGCCGTGTTGAGGCTGTTTCTGATAACGCATCAATCCTTATCTCAGTGATGACTTACGAATTGGTGAAAGAGTTTTTCGAATGCGAGTATTTTGGCAAATTACCAGTGAAATATAAAGGCGATCTGCAGATGTACAAAGTGAAAGGGTTAAAGGCTGAATTCTCTGTTAACGGTGTGGGAATATTTCCAAATGAAGCCTTCAGAATAAAGTTCGGGCTTATACAGTTTACTGACATGCAGGAGATTATTCTTGATAAGCTTGAAAGGGAGCTGCCTGATTATTTATTTTATCATAATGTAAAACATACAGTTGATGTGGTTACCGAGGTAGAACTTATCGGCTGGGGCGAAGGATGTACCGATGAAGAGATCCTGCTTTTAAAAACAGCAGGATTGTTTCACGATGCAGGCCATACAATCGCATATGATAATCATGAGTTTTATGGTACCGGACTCGCAAAAGAGATCCTCCCGAAATATAATTATTCTGCTGACCAGATTGATAGAATTTGTTCAATAATAATGTCAACTAAATTGCCACCCAGACCTACCAATCTCCTGGAAAATATAATTTGTGATTCTGATCTCGATTATCTGGGGAGAAGCGATTTCATCCCTGTTTCCAACACTCTTTATGAAGAGCTTAAAGCCCAGAACAAAATGGGTTCACTTAATGACTGGAATAAGATCCAGGTTAAATTCATATCCGGTCATCAGTATTTTACACAGACAGCCAGGAGTCTGAGGGAAGTAAATAAACAACTTCAGATAGAACGGATTCAGAGTTTGATAACGGAGTAGTATCTACCTTATCACCAGCATTTTAGTTACAGTTGACTCCGTGCCGTCATTACTGGCACAGAATACAAGATATACCCCCGTAGATACCCTTTTGCCATTGTAAGTTTTCAGATCCCAGGTTGCAAGTCCGCCATTGGATACTGTTTCATACACAAGGTTGCCACTTATATCGGTAATCCGGATCTGCGAATCGCGCATCAGACCTGTAATGGTAACGTTACCAGTAAAATCTTCGCGGACCGGATTTGGAAATGTATAAACATTTATAAATTTCTCGCCGCCAACTGTAGCATCAGTTCTTACAGATTGAATTCCTTTTGAAGTCCCGAACCAAACGTCACCTGTTTTATTATCAACCGAAAGGGTTACAATAGAATTGGAAAGGATAGGACTGTTTTGTTCATTATAATTTAGAAGGCGTTTTGTACCGTCGGGCGAGAGAAGATATGCTCCGGAGCTGTTAGTGCCGAGCCATTTTCTATTTGCGCCGTCAACAGCTATGGTTGTTATCATCTCAGTTCCCAGCATAAAATCAGCTAAGTCGGTTCCATCGTTGCGGGGAATTTTTATACGGAATGCTTTCAGATCTTCATTAAACACCCTTTCCGGATTGTAATAGATCAGAGGACCCTGATCGGTACCAACCCAGATATTCCCGTCAAGATCTTCAGCTATCGAATAAACCATCGAAAAAACCTTGTTCTCACTATCTTTCACGAGCATCTTTTTATACCTGTCGTCAGTGAAGACATCCGGAGTATTATTATCGTCAAGAATAAAGAGTCCGTATCCACGAGGTAGAACAATCCACTTATACCCGTTTTTTGCAATTATAATATCTCCGATGATCGGGGCATCTATTGTTACAGGATTAACAATCCAGTTACCATCGGGCTTAAGTACTTTAATTGGTTGCGCGACTCCTGTTTGAGTGATCCAAAGGTTTTTAGATTTGTCCATTGCCAGACCGCATATTCTTACGTAGGGTTGTCCGGCAATAATTGTCTGCAATGGTGAAGGGGGTCCTGCAAATTGTATTGGTGGATTGTTGTCTTTATACTCAAGCAAACCCCAACCCCATGTTGAAACGAAAAAATGATTTGGGTTATCAGGATCAATAAGAGCTCTCATAGGGTCTTTAATTGTGTCTGATACTATAGTTGTCCAGTTGTTATTTTCATGTATCGATATCTGCAACGGTCTTCCCTGATTATTCCATGAGACATCACCTCCACCTCCGCCGATTATTGTTTTCCCATTATACGATGTGATACTATAAGCATTATTTGAAGCCGGACCCGGAAGAGTTAACGCTGTAAAAAAGGACATGTTTTCACCTTTTATCAGGCCAGAATTATTATCTGCAATCCATATATCACCATTATCGACTATTGCCTGTGAGATTTTTGGTATTCCTGACAAGTTTGAATATGATGAGATGGTTTTATTTGTCGAACCATCACTGTTATAGTATTTAACCAGTGAAGGGGAAGAAATAGTAAATCCGGTCGAAACCTGATCGAATGATGTGTTATAAACACCGGCCTGATATGAAAAAAGCGTGGCCACTCCGTCAATTGAATATACGGAGTCGCCACCTGAATAAGGAGCTGACAGGTTTACATATAGCTTCCCTCCCGAAAAAATAATTGATGTATATTTCCCTGTCGGGTTGGGCAGATTTGGGATAAGGTTCCAATTTCCGAAATAAGCTAATCCCGGATTCGTGATGTCTGCAGAAAAAACACCGTTACTTGTGGCTGTATAGATTTTCCCGTTTCCAAAAGCAACATCCCACACATCGGAAGTTGCAGAACCGTCACTCGGTTTCCAGGTATCAAAAATCTCCCTTTTATTTATATCCATGACAACTATTCCGAAACTGCTCATCAGGTAAGCAAATTTCCCATTTGTTCTGATCCTGTATATTTCTTTATTTCCGGGTATATATTTTCTATTTATATCCGGGATATTGTAAATTATACTGTTTTTAACCAGGTCTACATTTGTGCCAAAGTAGGCAATAATAAGAGTTTTATACTCTTCGGACCAGGCAATCGTGCTTATTCCGCTCTCTGTAAGTCCGTTAATACGAGACATCTTCCTTAATTCAGCATATCCTTTATTATAAACAATTATTGAAGATCCGGTAGACGAATAAACTTCAGTTGATCCAACCGCAATAGATTTGGATGTATTATATATAAGATGGTCTGACCACGATCCGACAGGAGTTTGGGCGTTGGAATGCCCGATCAATGTAGATATTACTGCTATGGATAGAACTCTTCTCATTAAACCCTTAAATCATTTCTTTATTGCTTAATATTTCGTACTGATTCAGAAACTCTCTTAATTTTTCAAATGCTCTTGCCCGGTGTGAAATAGTGTTCTTTTCAGCGAGGTCCATCTCAGCGAAAGTCCGGATTTTTCCTTCGGGTATAAAAACCGGGTCATAACCAAACCCCCCGGCACCTCTTTTGTCGTTGATTATAGTGCCTTCAACAGTACCCTGAAAAAGATACTCTTTCTTTTCAAAGATAAGTGCAATTACAGTTCTGAATCTTGCCTTGCGGTTTTCAGTTTGCCCGAGCATAGACAAAACTTTTTCGATATTTGCCGATGAGTCTTTATTCTCTCCGGCAAATCTGGCGGAGTGAACCCCGGGTAAACCATTGAGTGCATCTACTTCAAGGCCGGTATCGTCGGCAAAGACATTCATTCCGGTGAGGTTATAGATATACCTTGCTTTTGAAAGAGCATTTCCTTCCAGAAGAGGTTCATTCTCAGGAATATCTTCTATAAGGTTTAAATCTCTTAAACTCAGTAGAGTAAAAGTGTTACCAAGAATACTTTTTATCTCTTTAATTTTATTTTCGTTATTGGAAGCGAAGGTTATTATCATAAATTTATGTTCTTTTGGTTGTCAAAAATACTCAAAATTGAGCTTTCCTTTTGACCGGACTATATTAAGTGGTACTTTTGGATTAATAAAAAGCAAGATAATCGTTTATGTTGTATACCGGAAGGTTTATTTTACTCTGTTTGGCCGGTTTCTTTTTGGTCATTTCTGAAGCACCGGCATCTCAAATCAGCTATGTCTCAGAAGAGATTTTGTTACCGGTAAACAAAATTTCAAATGTTGATTCTGTTATAATAATTGCAGCAGGTACAACCGTGAAGAACAAGTCATTAAAACAAAATTTTATATTTAACTACAGTAATAATAACATAACATTTGAAGTAACGCCATCCGACTCTTTTGAGTATCAATATATTCTCAGAGATTTTGACAGTGGATGGACCTCCTGGAAAGAAACAAGTTATAAAGAATATACAAATCTTCCGGCAGGGAGATACACTTTTCATGCGAGGTACAGAGGCATTGATAAAGAGGTTCATGAGATTTCTCCGGTTACACTTAAAGTACTTCCGATGTGGTATTTCTCGAGCCTTGCGATAATCCTCTATGTTATTTTGTTTTTTCTGATAATATGGGCTCTGTACAGGCAACTCGATTTGAGGTTTGCAAGAACCCAGTATATGCTTGAGATGATAATCAATAAGAGAACAGAAGATTTGATTCTGGAAAAAGAGAGAACTGAGACATTACTCGCAAATGTTCTTCCCAAAAACACTGCCGAGGAGATAATGGCAAAAGGGAAAGCATCTAAGATTAAATATAATTTTGTTACTGTTCTTTTCTCTGATATTCAGGGTTTCACAAAGATTGCAGAAGAGATGAATCCCGAAGTGTTAATTGATGAGCTTGACAAGTTCTTTTTCCATTTTGATTCTGTTGTTGAGAAGTTTGGTATTGAAAAGATAAAGACTATCGGAGACGCTTATATGTGTGCCGGTGGTATACCTGAGAAGAACAGGACAAATCCGGTAGAAGTCATCCTGGCGGCTCTTGAGATGAGAGCCTATATGACAAAACTGAAG
>Ga0209429_10002348_pt1 | contig 11213 bp, 17 predicted proteins | sample BarGraNGADG00212_3_FD_184493 | JGI IMG/M metagenome (GOLD analysis project Ga0209429, IMG submission 184493) | Arctic peat soil microbial communities from Barrow, Alaska - Barrow Graham LP Ref core NGADG0004-212 (SPAdes) (version 2) | ecosystem: Environmental > Terrestrial > Soil > Wetlands >... | reverse complement strand
GCAGGGGCAACCCCCGGAAGTGCCGGCCCCGAACCGAGCGGCCCGCCGCAGCAAGAGTACCAAGGCTACGGCGAAGTCGACCCGGCGTCGGGGCTCTACCGGTGGTACGACTTCAGCGAAGACGAAGACCCCGGACCCGGCGCCACCTGGCCCGACATCCTCGAGCACTGGGACCTGATAGAGGCCGACATGCACGAACGCTACCACGTAGACCTCAGTGAGCCCGGCCTGCTCGAGCGGCGCTCCAGCCGCTGGCTGCGGGTGCGCATCCTCGGCCTGCTTTTCGTCGAGTCGCGGCTACTCGATGCGCTGACAAAGCCGCAGGAGGTGAGTAAGCCATGATGACCGTCGGCGAGCTGGTTGCCTACCTCAGGCTCGACGACGGCCAGTTCAACCGTGGCCTCGACCAGGCTCACTCCAGAATCGGCCGGGTCGGCGGCGCGATAGGTACAGCGGTCAAGCGCGGGGCGGTCGTCGCCGGGGCAGCCATCACGGGCCTCATCGGTACGACCCTCGTCAAGGGCTTCCAGCGTCTCAGTTCGATTGAGAACGCCACGGCGAAGCTCAGAGGGCTGGGGCATAGCGCCGCCGAGGTCCAGCTCATCATGGACAACGCGCTGGCGTCGGTGAAGGGCACGGCGTTCGGCCTCGACGAAGCCGCGACCATCGCAGCGACCACCGTCGCGGCCGGGGTCAAGCCGGGGCAGGACCTGGAGAAGACCCTGCGGCTGGTCGCCGACGCCGCGACCATCGGCGGCGGGTCGCTCGCCGAGATGGGCGCGATCTTCAACAAGGTCGCCGCCTCGAACAAGATCCAGGGCGACGTGATCGCCCAGCTCAACGATGCCGGCATCCCCATTGTGCAACTTCTCGGCAAGACGTTGGGCAAGACATCGGCGGAAGTTGTGGCCCTGGCGTCTGCGGGGAAGATTCACTTCCCGGAGTTCCAGAAGGCGATGGAGAAGGGCCTCGGCGGCGCGGCGCTGGCCTCTGGCGGCACCACCCTCGGCTCGTGGAAGAACATGATGGCCGCGCTGTCCCGCCTCGGCGCCAGCGCCCTCTCGGGCATCTTCCCTAGCTTCAAGGTCGCCTTCGCCAAGGTGACCGCCTATCTCGATCAGGTTGCGGCAAAGTACGGGGATAAGTTCAAGGCGTGGGGCGAGAAGGTGTCCGCCGCCTTCAAGACGGGCGGCTTCACGGGCATGTTCAAAGCCATGCTGCCCGCCGGCGTGGGCGACACCCTTATCACCACGTTCAACGTCATCAAGGATACCACGGTCGCCATCGTCAAGGTCATCGGCACCATCGCTGGCGTGTTCAGCAAGTTGCCCGGCGCGCTGCAGAAGTTCGCCATCGCGGCGGGTGTGCTGGCTCTGGCGCTGGGCAAGTTCGGCCTTCTCGGCAGCGCCAAGGGCCTCTTCGGTGGGCTCCTCGGCAAGGTCGGCGGCGGCGCGGCCACAGAGGTGCCACTCACGACCGCTGTCGGGCTCAACACGGCGGCCACTGAGGCGAACACGCTGGCGCTGATGGGCAAGGGCGGGCTGCCGGGTGGGGGCAAGACACCGCTGCCGCTGGGCGCTCCTGGCGGGACAAAGCCCGGTGGTGGCGGCTGGAGCAGTCTTCTGGGGGGGATCGGGAAGGTGCTGGGCGCCGGCGCTATCGCGTCTGCAGCCGGCGACCTGTTGAAAGGGACCGACGCCGATTACAAGGTCGCCATGGACAAGATGGCGGCGGCAGCGGGCAAGGGGAAGCAGATCGGCGCTAGCCTCGCGACATCCCTGCGCGCCTCCGGCGACAAGGCCGGGGCTGGGCTCGCGGCAGGACTCGCGCGAGGCGTAGGCCCGGCGCTGCAGTCCATCCAGAAGGTGCGCAACAGCGCCGGCCGGAACATCCACATGGGCCACCTCGACGCGACGCAGATGCTCAACGAGATCGCCAGAGTGAGTAGGGCGCTCGGTGGCATAAGTGGCGCTGCCCGGACGGCCAGCAACGCCGTGGCAAACGCGCTGGCCGCGAAGAGCGGGGTTGGCCCCTCTTCTTATCGCGGTCACTTCATGGCGGCCGGCGGCGACTTCATGGTGAACCGTCCCACGGTGTTCGTCGCTGGCGAGGCCGGACCAGAGCGCGCCACCTTCACGCCGAAGGGCAAGGAGCCTCCGGGCACATCTGGCGGCACCGTCATCAACCTCGCCGTCAACGTCGCCAACGTCCACGGCACCGACCGCGCCGCCGCTACGAAGCTGGCGAACATGGCCGGCGAGATATTCATGCAGCAAGTGAGGTTCGCATGAGCGCCTTCCTCACCCTCGGCGCCTTCCCCTTCCGCGCCCGCGCCGTCACGATAGGTGCCCTGCCGCGCACCATCACCGTGTCCTGCAACGCGCTATCCGCCGAGCCCGTGCAGACGGTCAGCTACGTGAGCGGCTACATGCCGATCGGTATCGACGGCTGGCTGCAGGGCCTTGACACGGTGAGCGAGACGGCAGCGGAGCACCTCGTGCGCCTACGCGCGAACCTCAAGACGGAGGTTGGCAAGGATCACAACACGCTCCTGCTCAACTGGACGGACCTGCTCGGCGACCTCGAGACCTACCGCGTGTTCAAGAACGAAGACTACGCGCTCTCGTTCAAGCCGCACGCCCCCGCGACGCACCGCGTCGACTTCACCCTCACTCTCAACTGCCTGCCCTAAGGAGACGCCATGCCCGTAACCGAATACCGCGCCAATCAGATCGCCGTCGCGGAGAAGGGCGGCACGCCGTTCCAGGGGCCGGCCACCATCTACCTGGCGCTCTGCAGCGACACGCCGACCAAGGCTGTCGCCGGGACGCCCGTCGTGTACACCGGATACACCCGCATGCCCTGGACGGCGGCGAACTGGGCCAGCGACGGCATCGGCAACCTCGTGAACCCCGTCGTCGTCGTCACATTCCCCCAGCCCACCGGCGGCGACGACTGGGCCTGGTACTTCGAGGCATGGAGCGCCGCCGTCGGCGGCAACCGCTTCTGGTTCGAGGAGCTGGCCGAGCCGATCCACCTGACCGCAGACCTGCCGGCCGTGCAGTTCCCGGTGGGGACGCTGCACTTCGGGGTGGTCTGACGTGGCGAGTCCGCTCACCATCCAGCCGGACGCGGCGGCGGGCAAGGACGCCCACATCAGCTCCAGCGCACCGACCACAAACTACGGGACGGCGACAGGCTTCTGGGTGGGGGACACCGATGCTGCGGCAAGTAATGCCACGCGCTCCCTCCTCGCATTCGACCTGTCCGGGATACCCCCGGGGGCAACCATCACGTCGGCAACGTTGTCCTTGTGGGAGTACAGCGCGCAAAGCAACGGACCCGCATCATGGGCCGCAGAGCTGCGCCGCGTCCTCAGGAACTGGGTCGAGGCCGAGGCGACGTGGAACAACTACTCCACCGCCGGGGGCGCTTGGGCCACGGCAGGCTGTTCCAACGCCACCGACCGCGTAGCCGCAGCCTCCGCTTCTCTGACGCTGGACGCCACTGCTGCCGGGGCCTTCGTGAGTTGGTCCGGCGCGGGCCTAGTCGCTGATGTACAGGCGTGGGTGGACGGGACCGCTAGTAACTACGGCTGGCTACTCTCCGCACCGACTGCGGAACTGCTCGGGGCCGCGCAGGTAACACGCAACAGCTTCTACTCGTCCGACTGGACCACGGACGCGGCCCAACGGCCCAAGCTCGTCATCGAGTACACCGGGGGCGGCACCGTCCCTGTCAACCTGCTCAGAACTCACATACTCGCCCAAGGGGTGGTTTGACATGGCCGACCAGTCGAGAGTGCTCAAAAACGTCGCATTCAACCTCTACTTCCACGTGTTCAAGTCAGACGGTACGGTCATCGCGAACCCCGGCGGATTGGCCGGGCGCATCGTCTGCGCAGCGCACACCGCGGGCGCGGCCACAGACGCGGCCCCGTCCTGCGTCGACACCACTGGCGGGGCCTGCCTCGTCGTGCTATCGCAGGCTGAGATGAATAGCGATTACGTCGAAGTGAAGGCAACGAGCACCGACACCGGGGCCGTGCCCTTCACCTGCACGCTGTACCCGACGCCAGTGGGCATGACCGGCGACGCCTACGCGGCGCTGGCGCTGGCCCTGAAGATCCTGCGCAACCGCGTTGACACAAACCCCATAACCGGCGTGAAGACCGTCTACGACGATGACTCGACGACGCCGCTGTTCACCGCAAGTATCTTTGAAGACGTGGCCGGAACGATGCCCTTTGACGGCAGCGGGGCCAACAGGGTTAACAGGCTCGCCTAGTGAGCACGCTGGTACTCAGAGGTCTCGGCGATACCAGCGACCTGCTCGTACTTGGCGGGCTGGGCGAAGGCGAAGATGCCGTCGTCGTTTCGGCCGCCCTGCTTGAAGTTCACGTCACGGTCAGCGTCGCCGACCCCTACCCGCTGCCGCGCCTCTCCTACGTCGTCCCGGCGGCTGCACTCGAAGCGCACGTCACGGTGCGCGTCGCCACGCAGAAGTCGCGCCTGAGCTACGTCGGCGCGCCCGCACTGCCCGCCACCGACGACCTCGGCTGGACGGCCCCCGACGTTACTGCCCCGGCGCTGCAGGGGCTCACGGTGACGCTCGGCGGCCACAACGTGAATCGTGCCCTCATCGAAGACCTCACCATCGAGCTAGACGACTGCGGCGGGCCGAAGAGTGCGGTCATGGTCCTGGCGCGGGACGTGCGCCTGCCCGCGCAGACGATGCTGTCGAAGTTCGTGGTCACGTACAAGGGCCAGTCCCTATTCACGAATGGCCGCCTCGAAGCGCGCGGCCTCGACCTCGGTAGCGACATGGCGAACACGCTCACCTTCACCGGGCCGATCAAGCAGCTTGGCGACCACAAGGCTTTCCGCCGCGTCTACGTCGACTCCGACCTCGACAACTGGCGCAGCGACCAAGGCCCGAACACGCAAGCGAACGTCTTCGAGGTGACGGCCAGTGAGTAGGGAAATCCGCATCGGTGCGACTGAGCCTGCGCCAGATTCTCCCGCCTTCGCCGTCTCCCGCGACAGCGCGGGCATCCTCCTCGCCGTGCGCGACAAGGCCGCGCCGCAGTTCGCGGTGAGCAGGGATGCGGGGGGGATACTGCTGAGCGTCTTGCCGTCCGCCCAGGCTCCTTATGAGTACACGATTCCCGTCATTTATTTCGGATACGGCGAGGGTCACGTGCGGGCGTGGAACCCCGACACACCACGCACCCAGGCGAGATATGAAGCGGCGCGGGCCGGGACTGTAGGTACGCAAGTTCTGGGCAACTTCAAGGTCGGTCAGAACGGAGCAACCTACTACGAGTTGTTCCAGGCATACCTGCGCTTCGACACGAGCGTCATCCCTGTGGGGGAGACTGTAGTCGGGGCGACGCTGACCCTGTACGGCATAGATGACTTCAGCGACACGGACTTCATCATCGAGGCTCGCGTCTATGACTGCGGCGACCGCATCGAGGCCAGCGACTACGTTGCCGGGAACGACCTTGCCGCTAAGACGCTCTTTGCTACGCGAGATACGGCGCTCGGCGGGCTGACACCCTATGGAACGCCAGTCCTCTTTACCGAGGCAGCCGGAGCCGCAACGGCAATAAATACCTCTGGAGTCACGGGACTTCTGCTCTGCAGCGACCAGACTAGACTGGACATAGCTCCGACGACTACGGACCACGTTGTGTTTGCAGACTCTCCCCCGCTTGCATATCTGACGATCACAACCAACGGCCCAGCATGACCGCGCCGACGAACGCCCCCAAGGCCAGCGCCCGCGTCTACTACCCGCTGTTCGACGGCATCGACCCCGAGGGGCAGGACCAGCGCATCCGGGCGCTCGACATGGCGCTAGAAATCGGCGGCGAGAAGGCCGACCTCGCGACGAACTACCAAGTTTCCATTTACGGCCGCCGGGTCGTCGACGAACCGAACCTCATCACCATCTTTCGCAAGGTCGTGGAGCGCGCGGCGGGGCAGCCGTGGGTGCCCGTTCCCGTGAGCCGCCAGATCACTCACCCGAATGTCCACTGCATCGTCCTCAAGCTGGAGGCCATGGAGACGGACTTCACGCCGCCGGCCGACCCGACAGCGACCCACACCTATGACGACCAGGCGTCCACAGCCGATCCGCCGCCGTGGGGCGTGCGCATCAAGGAGGGTGGCAGTGCCGTCTACGCCTCCGACCTCGTGCGCGACGTGACTGTGCGTCACGTTATCGAGGACATCGTGTCGCCGTACTTCACGGTGACCGGCGCGAACTCGACATTGCAGCTCGACCAGCTCGCTTTCAGCGACATCCCGAAGAGCCGCGCCGAGGCACTCGACGACGTGAACGCGATGATGGGCTACTGCTACTCGTGCTGGGAAGACGGCGAGCTTCACCTGCAGGCCCCGGACACCGGCACGCGGCGCGTCGCCGACGTGACCGACCCGTGCATCAGCTTCTCGCCGATCACTGAGAACATCGACGACACGTTCAACGCGGTGCGCGTGCTGTACAAGAACAAGTACGGCCGCGCCCGCGATGTCATCGAGCACCGCGACTCCAGGGCGATCACTGCCGTCGACCCGGACCTCGTCAAAGCCGACACCATCGACGCGCCCGACTCAGTGCAGAGCGAGAAGGCTGCGCGCAAGGTCGGCCAGCGATACCTGCGCGACCACAACCCCGCGTCCGTCTCGGGCAGCCTGCACGTCGAGGGCGAATCGGAGTCGTTCGGCGATGCCCTGCTCGTGCGGCCCGGCGACCGCGTGACCATCGCCGGGGCCGGGGACGTGCGCCATGACCTGCCGGTGACGGCCGTCACGCTGCATCCGCTCACGTGGGAGGCCGACGTGCAGTTCGACGTGGCGCCGGCGAAGTTCGCACGCTGGCTGAAGAAACTGGAAGCCGGCGCCCACGCGAGGAAACGATGAGAGGCAAACGATGAGCGAAGAAGTGACGATGGACCGGCGCAACGGCGACATCAGACCCGTGCCTGATCCGACTGCGCTCACCAATGTGGCGTTGGCGCGTGAGATCGGGCATCTCGGGGAGCTGGTGGATGAGAAGTTCAGTGCCGTAGAGCGGGAGATGAAACTCGTCGAGAACGTGCGAGTCGAGCAGAAGAAGGATTCGCTGGACAGCCTAGCGGCGGCTCTCGCTGCAGCCAAAGAGGCCGTCGGAGCGAACACGCTGTCCTTCGAGAAGAGGATCGACAAGTCGGAGAACGCCACGAACGACCAACTGCGGCAGTTGGGAGAAAAGTTCGAGACGGCTATCCAGGGCCTGTTGAGGTCTCTCTCTGACCTCAAAGAGCGTGAGACTGCGACAGAGCAGAGTTTGGCTACGCACACGGCGGCGGGGTCGGAGAAAGAGAAGGCCACCGACAAGATTCAGCCGTGGGTCTTCGGAATCATCATGGCCCTCGTCGCCGTCACCTCAGTCATCATCCAGTTGAGCAGCTGACATGCCCGCCGCCCTCGTCAATGTGCTCGCCGCAGCCGCCGAGTCCTGCTCCGAGCTCGCGGCCTGGCGCAGCTGCGGAAGCGGTGGCAAGGAGCACTGCGAGGCGTGCGCGCTGGGCGGCCCGGACCGCTGCGACGCGACTGTCATCAAGGCACTGGCCCGGCGACTGGCCGAGGCCACCGCGAAGAAGCTCTGAGGAGGCACCCCATGGCATTGAAGCTCTACATCTCGCAGGCAAATCAGGCCCACAACGCCGGCCCCGACGGCTACACCGAGCGGGCCGGGATGGACGCCATCTCGAAGAAGCTCGGGGAGGTCTTCGCCAAGGACAACCGCTTCACCGTGAAGCGCAACTCGGCGGCCGGTGTTGACACAGCGGTCGCGAACTGCGCCGAGGCGAACGCCTGGGGCGCAGACCGCTATCTCGCCCTGCACAGCAACGCCGGCCAGAAGGGCACAGTCGCCTTCTACCACTCGGCGTCCTCGCGGGGGAAGCGCCTGGCCGAGGCCATCTACGCCGCGGTCGCGGGGCTCTCGCCGGGCCCGGAGGCGGGCCACCAGGTGAAGACGATGGACGGCTTCATTGAAATCCACACGCCCCACGCCCCTGCCGTGCTCGTCGAGCTGGAGGCGCACGATTGGCGGACCGGGGTCGAGTGGCTGACCGGCGAGCGCGACGAGATCGCCCGCGCGCTGTACGCCGGCGTCTGCCGGGGCGTCGGCCTCGACCCGATCGCGGTCAAACCGAAGCGCATCGCGCTCACCGACCAGGACATCAACGCGCCCCGGCAACACCGACCGCACCGCGCCGGCTGGTGGAACCTCGGCCTCATGCCCTACATCGACCAGGTGCGCGAGCAGGGCGACGACAAGCGCGTGAGGACCGGGAACCCCGACTACCTCATCATCCCTGTCCCGGAGACGCGACCGGCATGGTGGGCCGACCTCATGCGTTGGAAGAAGGCGTGCCGATGACCTTCGCCACCCTGACCCCGTAGGGCGCGGACCGCACGCCCCCGCGTCCGCCTCCTCCAACAACCCACCTCGCTAGTGTGGCAGGCATGGCAGTTCACCCCTGCTAAGCCGCGGCCGGCCTTCCTAGGCATGGCCGGCCGCGGCGCTTCTGCAAACGAGGGAAGGCGATGGTTTGCGACATGCGACTCTCAAGATCACCCTGGCCGTTCTACTTCTTGGGGCTGTGCTCGCTGCCGGCCCTGCTGCTGCTGGTGCGAGCAGCGGTGCGTGCTCGGTGCACCAGGCACGAGACAGCCTACGCGCTGCCCACCACGCCCATCTCAGGGCTGAGGCTCGCGAGAGCGAAGCGCGCCGCGTCCTCAGTGCGACTCGCGCGACCACATCCACTTTCGGAAGTTCTGTGGGACGCTGGGTTCGACTTGCACGCCGGGTCGGCTGGCCGTGGAGCCAGATGCCGACCCTCATGCTCGTCGTCCATCGGGAATCCGGTGGCGATCCTGCGGCGGAGAACCCCACAAGTACCGCCTCTGGACTCTTACAATTCCTCGCTGACTGGTGGGCCGGTCGGTGGAACCCATTCGACGCGGCCGTGAACCTCGCCCACGGATTCCGGGCGTGGCTCGAGGTCGGCTGGGCGCCGTGGGCGTTGACGGCGCCTTGACTCCCATTTGCCACGTCGAATCACCCCCGCGCGTCCCCGGCTGCGAGCCACGCGGCAAGCGTCCCCACGACTACGGTCCCGGCCGCATCTGCGCGATTCCTGACTACGGCACGACCCTCAGACGCACGCACAAGGGGTCGGTCTGCGACCCCTGCATCTATGACGCAAAGGCCCGCGTAAGGGCCACTGCACGCGCGGCGCCGGCGCTGGCTACGACAGCGGCGCCGGCGATCCGCGCAACGAAGGAGGAGAAGGTGAGAAGTCAAACAGAAAGCCTGCGCGAGGACGTGCTCCTGGTGTTCGCGCGCGACCCGTCGCGGTGTTTCAACGCCGGCGACGTGGTGGGGTATTCGGGTGTCAGCCCGAGCTGCGTCTACAAGAATCTGAAGGCCCTGGCCGCCAGTGGCGAGATCATCAAGGACGGACCCGGCGTCTACCGCTGGCCGAAGACCGAAGACGCGAAGACGGCGCCGGCCATCCCCCCGGCGCCCGCTCCCTCAACCTCCGGAGAGCAACCCGCAGACGTGGCGCCGGCGCCGAGGTTCCTGCCCCCACAGGTGGCGCCGGCGCCCTTTGCGGGGATCGATCGCGAGCTCATCGTCATCGGTGAGGTCGTCAGGCGCATCGAGTCCCTGACTGGCCACGAGATGCGCGTCCGCGTCGCCGCGTATGTGGCCTCGAGGTTCCTGTGATGGGGCTCCTGCGTGGCCGCCGTTGGATCACCGTGCGCGAGTACGCCAAGGCGACCGGGAAGAGCACGTGGACCGTGCACGGGCAGTTGCGCACTGGGGAGCTCCGGGGCCGCGATCTCAACGTCGGGACTGGGAAACGTCCGCGCTGGCAAGTTGCGGCCAGCGAACTGCGGAAACAGGGGAGGTGAAAAGTGAACACGACCAAGCTGATTGCAGCGCTCATCCGCGCCTTCTGGACGGTGGTCTTCCCACTCATCGGGGTACTCGTGAACTGGCTCGCCACCGGCGACAACCTGCACCAGATCGGCGTCGACAACGCGGCGCTCATCCTCGTCATCGGCGGAGTCCTGTACGGGCTCAAGAAGTTCATCTGGCCGAACACAAAGTTCTAGGTGACGACCTGGCGGCCCGGGCGCTGAGACAGGTCCGGGCCGCAGGTGTCTCTACTGCCTCGGCGGTTCGCCGCAGAGCGGACAATAATTGCGGTAACTGCCAATGAGCTGACCGCATTTCCCGCACAAGATGAGTTCTTCTTCGGGCGGCAGTTCTGCCTGCGGCACAGCGTTCATTCCCCTGGCGTTCATCACTCTGGAGCGGCGAATGAGATACCACGCAGCGCCGATGACCCCGAAGAACAGGCAGAGGAACAGCCACCTGCCCCATTCGCTGGAGAATCTCTTCGGGTCTCCGCTCATCGTGATCCCGTGCGCGTGTGCGTCGGCTGCGATGATGAGGGCGATGATGACCACGACGACTAGCGAGATGAAGAGCATGACCCCTCCTGACGTTGCCCCCTTCGGGGTATCATCGTCATCGGAGGCGCTAAACTCAAGGGGCTCAACCCTCGTGTCCCCCTCCGCTAATGTGTATCCTCCTCAGGCGACAAGTGGCGCACCCACACGTGGGCGCCCGTCCTGCCTCGCCGCCTCAGGACGGGTATTCCCGGGAGCCGTCACCCTGACATATAGGGTGACAGCATGGGAGCCGCTGGGGCATGGCGGCGAGCGCCGGGTAGGAGTATCGTATCCACGACGCCCGGGGCAGGGCGGTCACGATCGGAGGGTCATGACACAACGTCGCAAGGCATATCTAGTGAGCGAGGCGACCGCCGTGATCAACGAACGCACCGGCCTCGGGCTGACTGAGCGCACGGTGCGCGAGTACTGCCGCACAGGCGTGATCGCGGCCAAGCAACCCAAGGGGCCGAAGGGGCGCTACAGGATTCCCGCCGCCGAGCTGGAACGCTTTATTACGGCTAATACCGGAAGTGTTGACATCGGTCCTTGACGGGTATATCGTCTTCAACGTCAACACTAGTTATGGACGAACGGAGGTGAGACACAGACACATGACCGTAGGGGTGAACGACCGATAGGAGCAAGAGATGGCCCGTAAAAGACGGGCCGAGCAGCCGCTGGTACGGC
>Ga0209429_10002346_pt1 | contig 11219 bp, 11 predicted proteins | sample BarGraNGADG00212_3_FD_184493 | JGI IMG/M metagenome (GOLD analysis project Ga0209429, IMG submission 184493) | Arctic peat soil microbial communities from Barrow, Alaska - Barrow Graham LP Ref core NGADG0004-212 (SPAdes) (version 2) | ecosystem: Environmental > Terrestrial > Soil > Wetlands >... | reverse complement strand
CTCGTTCCTCCGCTTTGGGTCGGCGGGCCCCGACGGCAGGCGGCAGGCGGTGGCCAGCATCGTCAACTTCAGCGGCGGACCGCATTACGACTACCGCCTCGGGCTACCGCACGCCGGTCGATGGAATGAGATCCTGAACACGGATGCCGAACAGTACGGCGGATCGGGGGTCGGCAACCTCGGGTCCGTCGTGGCCGAAGCCGTGCCGTGGCATGGTCAGCCGTATTCCGCGCTGCTCACCGTGCCACCGTTGGGTGCCGTGTGGCTTGAGCCAGCAGCCACAACAGAGTCCAGCAAGGAGGCAAGATGAACGATCCACGCGCAGGCCAGCTTGCCGCGCCATCGGACCTCGTCGATGTCGCCCACCTCGTGACCGCGTACTACTCGAGCACGCCGGACCCCTCCGATCCCGACCAACGGGTGGCCTTCGGGACCTCCGGACACCGGGGCAGCAGTCTGAGGAGCGCTTTCAACGAGGCGCACATCCTGGCTGTCACCCAGGCGATCTGCGACTACCGCGCGGCTCGGGGCTACAGCGGCCCGCTGTTCCTGGGACGAGACACACACGGGCTGTCCGAACCCGCCTGGGTCTCGGCACTGGAGGTACTTGCCGCGAACGACGTGACCGTGCTCGTCGATGATCGGGACGGCTACACGCCCACACCGGCCGTCTCACACGCGATCCTGCGTGCCAACCGCGGCAAGGCACTGGATGGTCCCGGGCTGGCCGACGGCATCGTCATCACCCCGTCACACAACCCGCCCGGTGACGGCGGAATCAAGTACAACCCGCCCAACGGCGGACCTGCGGACACGGATGCGACGACCGCGATCGCGAACGCTGCCAACGCCTACCTCGAGTCCGGCCTCCAGGGAATCCAACGCATCCCGTTCACGCGCGCCCGCGCGGCCGCGACGGCATACGACTTCCTCGGCATCTATGTCGACGATCTGCCGAATGTCGTTGACATTGCTCGCATCCGGGAGGCGAACATCCGTATCGGCGCCGATCCCCTCGGTGGAGCGAGCGTGGCGTACTGGACAGAGATCGCCGACCGGCATCGCCTTGACCTCACCGTCGTGAACCCGCTGGTCGACGCCACCTGGCGCTTCATGACGCTGGACTGGGACGGAAAGATCAGAATGGACTGCTCGTCTCCCTACGCGATGGCATCCCTGATCTCGCGCAAGTCCGAGTACGACATCGCCACCGGCAACGACGCCGACTCCGACCGTCATGGCATCGTCACCCCGGACGCGGGGCTGATGAACCCGAACCACTACCTGGCCGTGGCAATCCAATACCTCTATGGCGGAGGTCGGCCTGGCTGGCCGCAGACGGCCGCGATCGGCAAGACGCTGGTCTCCTCGTCGATGATCGACCGGGTGGCCACGGCGCTCGGGCGGACGCTGACCGAGGTACCGGTGGGCTTCAAGTGGTTCGTGCCAGGGTTGCTGGACGGCTCGATCGCCTTCGGTGGTGAGGAGTCTGCCGGCGCGTCGTTCCTGCGCTTCGACGGCTCGGCATGGACCACAGACAAGGACGGGATCATCCTCGCGCTGCTGGCATCGGAGATCCTGGCCAGCACGGGCAAGTCCCCCAGCGCGCACTACGACGACCTCACTGCGCACTATGGCGACCCCGCCTATGCGCGCGTGGACGCCCCGGCAACTCGGGAGCAGAAAGCCAAGCTGGGAGCCCTGTCCCCTTCGGACGTCAGGGCTGATTCCCTCGCAGGAGAACCGATTACGGCACGCCTGACCACAGCCCCGGGAAACGGTGCCCCGATCGGCGGGCTCAAGGTGACGACCGAGAGCTCATGGTTCGCCGCTCGACCCTCGGGTACGGAGGACGTCTACAAGATCTACGCCGAGTCCTTCAAGGGACCCGAGCACCTGGCACAGGTTCAGACCGAGGCCCGAGACGTCGTGTCAGCCGCACTCGGCAACTGATCATGACCACCCACCCTTAGCCAACTACCCACCACGCCCACACAGATCGGCTAGCCCCCGACCTCTGGTGGCAAGCCGGGACCTCAGCGTTCACGGGCAGCTGTCGGTGCTGCCTCTTGAAGCAGGCACCAGCAAGATCCGACTTCCCAGGGCTGACGCCTTCAAGGGCCGGATGAAGGTGTCGGCAAGGAGCAACGCGTTTCAGATGAGGTTCACCCTTCGCGGCTGGCCTCGGCCTTGCGCGCGAGGTCGGCCCACTGGGTCTGGTGGGTCGGCGGAACCTGTACCCAGGCTCTCATGGGTCAACCGGCCATCAGCTCGAAGAGACGCGCGCCGTCCAACGCCAACGCCCTTGCGTGCGCATCTCCCGCGAGCTTGAACACCACGTCGTCACCGTCGAGCTTGAACACCACGTCGTCACCGTAGAGACCTCCGAACGCCTTGCCACCCCCGCGCTTGACGGAGGGCATGCCGAACATGGATGTCCCGACGATGTCCAGCTCGTCCCCGAGCTCTTCGACGACTGCGTCGAATCGAACCTGACCGGCTTCAGTGGGCTGGGTCATCTTCGGCGAATCGGTCATGGGCCGACTCTGGCGTCGGGACACCCGCTCAGCCCAAGATGAGAGTCCCGGTCAGAGAAGGGTCTAGAACAAAGCGCTCATGAGCGCTCGACGTGCTTTCTGAACCCGCTCATCATGAGCGCCGACGACCGCGAACAACTCGACCAGGTGCTCGCGCACCGTCTCGCGCTCATCCCCCTCGGTCGCGCGAACAAGGTCGACCAGACGCCCAAAAGCGTCGTCGACGTGGCCACCAAGAACGTCAAGATCGGCCACCAGCATCTGTGCAGCGATGTCGGCGGAAGCCTGTGCTGCGGCAACGCGAGCAGCCTGCTGGTCCACACCAGCGGTGCGCTGCATGAGCTTGACGTGGGCCAGCCCGACTGCGGCCTCGTCGTCAGCAGGGTTCTGCGCCAACGCCTGGGTGTAGGCAGCAACCGCAGCGTCAAGATCGTCACGCTCGATCGCGTCGAACGCCTCCTGAAGCAGCGGCGGCAGCTCAGGTTCGACCTCCGGCTCGTCGGGTGCTGACACAGCAGCCCGTCCGGTCACGCCGTGCTCGGCAGCAAGCTTCAGCAGCTCGTCGATATAGACGCGCACCTGCTCGGCCGTCTGCGCACCGGCGAACAGCGGCACCGGCTGACCTGCCACCAGCCCCAGCGTCACAGGCACTGACTGAACCTGGAAGGCCTTCAACAGACCGGGGTTGGCGTCGACATCGACTGACACGAGCTGGAAGCGTCCTTCATAGGACGCTGTCACCGAGGCCAACACTGTGACGAAGTCGGCCGACGCCGGCAGGCGTTTCGACCACAGGACCACCACCGCGGGAACAGTCTGTGTGCCGGTGACGATGGCCTGGAAGCCGCCATCGGTGCCTTCGATCACGAGTCCGTTGCCATCGCCGCCTCCGGTCGCAGGGGTCGGCTGGCTGAGCGTTGACAGGTCTACGGCGCCACGAAGGGCAGCCGCGCTGATGGGATGCGAAGTCATGGGTACATTCTCCCTGAAGCCGGCTCCGATCAGGAGCCCGCCCCTGCCACGATCTGTTCCCGGGCCGCAACCAGGGTGGCTTGCCCCGTGGATCGGGGAACAGTGAAGGCGACGAACTCGAGGGTGGTTATGGAGGCGGCCTTGGTGACCAGCTCCTTGCCGGTCAGCAGGACAAACGCTTTGTTGGCAACGGTGTTGACGTTCTCGCCCGGCTTCACCGCGAAGGAGTCAGTGCGCTCGAGAACCCCGAGGACCAGCGCGTCGCCACTGGCCTGCCGCACGGCATACACCGAGCTGGGAACGACCGTATGGACCTGGGTATAGGTGGCCTGAGACGCAACGGCACCGGCGGCCCCAGCTGCCCCGGCCCGAACCTGGACAGCGAAGGAGTCCGCCACGAACGGCGCCTTGCTGATGGCCTTGGCTGGAAACGCCATCTGTGCGGCGTAGAGGTTCAGCAACGTGGCGGGAGCCACCGCCAGCCCTGTGCCGTTCGTCACCAGTGGCGAGCCCGAGCTAAGACGATCAAAGGGCTCGACCGTGGCAGGCGGCACCATCTCAGCCGACATACTGATCCGGTACGGTGTCGCGGCATCCGGGGAGACCAGCAGATGCAGGATCGGCAGGCCGCCATCTGAGGCCACTGTCTGGGCGATGATGAACCGCGGAAAACCGAAACCGCGGGAGACAGCCAGAAGCTTGGGATGCGGCGCCAGGAGCAGGGATGCGGAGAGCGCCGGCTGGACACTGGCCAGCTTGACCCGCCCGCTCACCCCGCGCAGGCCCTCACCCGTGTATGCCGTCCTCAGCTGTGCTTGGGCGGCTGCCCCGCTCGTCGTCTCCCCGAGATAGGCGGCTGTGAACGTCCTGGCCAGGATCCTCTTGGCTTGGTCAACTGTCAGAGGAGCTGAGGTCGTGTTCGCCTTCGGCGCCTCGCGGATGCCCAGTAGCGCATGCGTGGCTCCCCATCGCGGCACAGAGGCGATCATGACGACGCAAACGACACAGACAACCGACACAACGATGACGCGACCAACCCGGATCAGATCATCGCGGCGTAGTCTCAACCTCGCCGCCGACTTCGTGATCAGGTCCTTACCGATCAGATCTTCGCGGCGGAGTCTCAACATGGCCACGGACTTCGTGATCAAGTCATGTCGGGTCATGTCGTCGCCTCCGAGGTCTTGGTCTCGGCAACATCGCCCCGAACGGCGATGACACGGCCCTGCCACAGATCGTTGAGCGAGAACGCGGCCAGGACTGCCCCGACCGTGGCCATGGCCAGAGCCTCGAAGAACCAGGCGGTATCGTCCCACGTCAGCGTCACCGTGGCATCCGTCAAGGCGGTGGCATCACCGGATGTGGCCACCACGGTCTCGGGTGCCCTGCTCTGGTCGACCAACAATCCGGCCGAACCCGCCCCCGTGGCGGTGAGCCGCCACACATCCGCGGTCCTGATGTCAGCCGGCACGCCCGCCCCTGAGGCGTGAAGGTCCAGCCGGCCCGCCGGAAACTGCACGCCACTGACCGTCGAGGCAGCGGAAGTGGCCAGGAGCGCGCGGACATCAGTGCTCGAAGCTGCGGCCAGGAAGACCGCACCGCCGTCTGCGCGGGTCGCCGTGACGCGCACCGGAACATCCACGGCGTTGAGCACCTCGGACGGGACAACGAGGGCACCGGGAGCCTTCGAACTGGCACTGAACTGCGCCTCACCCGAGGGGCCGAGCAGGATGACCATCCAGGCTCCGACAACCAGCAGGACGATGCCCATGACGGCCACGACGGCCGCGAGAGCCCGTCGTGTTGATGCTGGCACAGCCTGTCCTCACGTTGATGAATGGTCATCACGAAGGCCCACCTGCCCACGAGTCGTTCTGTCCCACCATGACACATCTCAGTCGCACAAGACAGAAAACGACAATCGGGACAGCCGCTGGCCAAGCCGTTTCAGAACCGCGCGGGCTCCCTATAGATGCCCCAGACGTCGCGCAGGGCGTTGCAGATCTCGCCCAACGTGGCCTCGGCCCGAACCGCATCAAGCATGGCGGGAACCATGTTCTCAGATGTCCCCGCAACCTCGACCAAGTGGCGGACGGCAGCACTGACGGTGGCCTCGTCGCGGGCGGCCCGGCGGGCGGTCAGCGTGGTCACCTGCTCCAGCTCGACCTCATGGCTGACTCGCAGGATCTCCAGCTCATGGCTGACCGACTCGGTGTGGCAGTTGACGCCGACCACCTTCTTCTCACCCTTCTCAAGGGCAATCTGGTAGGTGAATGCCGCATCCGCGATCTCGGACATGAACCAGCCGTCCTCGATGCCGCGCAGGATGCCCGATGTCATCGGACCGACCGGGTGAGCAAGCTTGCCGTCCGGGCCCGGTGAGCGGCCCAGCTCCCCCATGGCCCGGATGGTGTCGAAGATCGCCTCCGCATCGGCCTCGATCCGGTCGGTCAGGGCCTCGACATACCACGAGCCACCCAGGGGGTCGGCAACGTTGACGACGCCGGTCTCCTCCATGATCACCTGCTGGGTACGCAGCGCCACCTCGGCGGACTGCTCGGTCGGCAGGGCCAGCGTCTCGTCAAGAGCGTTGGTGTGCAACGAGTTCGTGCCGCCCAGGACCGCGGCCAGCGCCTGCACAGCGGTGCGCACGACGTTGTTGAGCGGCTGCTGAGCCGTGAGCGAGACACCGGCAGTCTGCGTGTGAAAGCGCAGCCACTGCGCCTTGTCAGTTTTGGCGCCATAGGTGTCACGCATCCATCGCGCCCAGATCCTGCGGGCCGCGCGGAACTTGGCAATCTCCTCGAAGAAGTCGAGGTGGCTGTCGAAGAAGAAGGACAGACCAGGGGCAAAGACATCAACATCCATTCCCCGGGAGAGGCCCAGCTCCACGTATCCGAACCCGTCGGCGAGGGTGAAGGCGAGCTCCTGGGCGGCCGTGGCTCCAGCCTCGCGGATGTGGTAGCCGGAAACCGACAAGGGCTTGTAGGCAGGGATGTTGACGGAGCAGTACTCCATCAAGTCCCCGATGAGACGCAGATGGGGCTCTGGCTCGAACAGCCACTCCTTCTGGGCGATGTACTCCTTGAAGATGTCCGTCTGCAAGGTGCCGTTCAGGACGCCTGGATCCACTCCTTGTCGTTCTGCCGCGACGATGTACATGCAGAAGACGGGGACAGCCGGACCACTGATGGTCATCGACGTGCTGACGTTGTCCAGCGGTATGTCCTTGAACAGGATCTCCATGTCGGAGGCCGAGTCGATGGCCACCCCACAATGACCAACCTCACCAAGGCTCAGGGACTCATCGGAGTCCCGCCCCATCAGGGTCGGCATGTCGAAGGCAACGCTGAGGCCGCCGCCGCCCCGGTTCAGGATCATCTTGTATCGCTCATTGGTCTGCTCGGCATTGCCGAAGCCGGCGAACTGCCGGATCGTCCAGGGGCGTCCGCGATGTCCGGTGGCGTGCAGCCCGCGGGTGAAGGGGAACTCCCCCGGCCAGCCGATCCGCTCAAAACCCGGGACGGCCGCCGCCACCTCTTCGTCGGACCCTGTTGGCCCATAGACCGGATCAACCTGCACACCGGACAAGGTGGTGAAGTCTGCATCACGCACCAGGCCCTTGGCGAGCGCCGCGTCATACCTCTGCTGCCAACGGTCGCGGCCGGACATCGGAACTCCGGTGGACTGAGTGCTCTGGGTCGTCATGCAGACATTTAATAGGACGTCCTAGTAAATGTCACTGCGAGATGGACGAAATCTTGAACACCGGGCCCTGCTACCCCAAGAAGTCCCCGGCCGCGACACGCACTTTGCGCAACAGGGCGAAGAGCTGTTCGTGCTCGCGGGCGGTCAGCGCGCCCAGGCTGAAGCCGGCGGCCACCAGATCCCTGGTGGCCGCCTCCATCACCTCGCGGCCCAGGGGCGTAATCGTCGCGAGCATCCCGCGACCGTCGGCCGGGTTGGGAGTCCGTTCCACCAGGCCCTGTCGCAGCAGGCGCTGAACAATGTTCGTGACGCTCGTGGGGTGAACCATCAGCCGCTGCCCGATCTTGCTCATCGGCAGGCGTCCCTGCCGGCTGAACGCCAGGAGAACCAGGGCCTCGTATCGCGCAAACGTCAGCCCTTGTCGACCGACGATGGCGTCAAAGTCACCCAGGAGCAGTTGCTGCGCGCGCATGATCGAGGTTGCCGAGGCCATCGCAGCGGGTTCTGAGCGTGCGCCCCAGCGAGAGCGCCAGATGTCGGCGGCACGAGCGATCGGGTCGAACGGGAGCGCAACTGACTTGGCCACGACGACACGCTAGCGCTCGACAGAGCGCCGGACCATGCGTACCTCGCGCGCACCGGTGACCTCATCGACCGTGGCGGCGCCCTCGATCCTGAAGCCATGTCGGCGATAGAAGCTCTGAGCGCGCCCGTTCTCTGTGCGGACCCACACCGTGGTGTCACCCGCGCCGGCGGTGACGCGAATCAGCTCGTCGGCCAGTCCGCTGCCCTGTTGGTGGGCCACGACATTGATCGAGTAGAGCTCCCAGGGCGTCGGCGCGTCGTCATCACGGGTAACCCCGGCCGTGGCAAGGCCGATGATCGTCCCATCCTCATCGGTGGCCGAGGCCACCCTTGACTCAGGTTCGTCCACCTCGAGCCGCATCCGCCATCGCACGCCAGCAGGCTCAGGAGGAGCGTTGGCGCTCAAGGGCCTGCTCCAGGCGCTCAACCTTGGCGGTGAGCTCCCCCTCAAACCCGGGCCGGATGTCGGCCTTGAGGACCAGGCTGACCCTCGGGCCAAAAACGCCCACGGCCTCGCAGGCTCGGCGCACGACATCCATGCACTCTTCCCAGGTGCCCTCGAGGGTGGTGAACATCGAGTCGGTGTGGTTGGGAAGGCCGCTGTCGCGAACGATCCGCACTGCCGCAGCCACAGCCTCGCTGACCGAACCAGTGGACTCGGAGGCGGACGGGGCGACGGAGAAGGCAAGCAGCATGTTCTCGATGGTAGGCCTTAGGCTCATAGGCATGCCCCGGCGTCCCCTTAGGAGCTTCGACTGGAACTCGCGATCGTGCGGGTTGCACGGTCATGCCACCTACGCCCCCACAGAGCCAGCCCTTGCCGCGAGGTTGCAGGCGGCCACTCCGTCAGGGCCCGCATGGCGCTGTCTACGCTGTGGCACCTACGTATTGGGCACGCCGCGAGGCTCGGGACCGGCCGATGCCGCACCGATCGTGCTGCGTGGCAGGGCTCTGCGGGACACGTTCGTCCTGCGGTTCCTCGCGGTCGACCATGGCAGCCGGGGCCTTCTGTTGCTGGCTCTGGCCTACGGAGTGTGGCGGTTCGACGGATCCCGGAACGCCCTGAAGCAGGTACTGAACTCCTACCTGCCGGCCCTCGAACCGCTGGCGTACAAGTTCGGCGTCGACCTCGAGGACAGCACCCCGGTCCGCCTGATCCAGCAGGCCTTCACGGCAAGGCACTCCACGCTACTTCTGGTAGCGCTCGGCGTCCTGGCTTACGGAATCCTCGAGTTGGCTGAGGGCTACGGCCTGTGGTTCAAGAAGCGCTGGGGCGAGTATGCCGCCGTCGTCGCCACCTCGCTGTTCGTCCCGGTGGAGATCCACGAGATCATGGTCGTGCTCAGCTGGCTGCGGGTGAGCGCCCTGATCATCAACCTGTTCGCCATCGCCTACATCCTGTGGACCAAACGGCTCTTCGGGTTCCGGGGCGGTCACGCCGCATTCGATGCCGAGCGAAGGAACGACTCTCTGCTTGAGCTGGCGCATGCGGCAGCCCTTGAGTATGCGGCACCCGGTGATCAGGATCACTTGACCGACGCTCATGCCGCTTCGCACGACCTGTTGACGTCCGACCGACTCAGGTAACCGCGGCAAGGATCTTGTCGGCAGCGGCATAGGGGTCGCTCGTGCCGTCCACGACATGCCCGGCGAGCTCGTCGACGCCCTGCCCATGACGCAGGTCACCTATTCGTGCGCGCAGCGCCTGGATGGCGATCGCCTCGATCTCGTCGCCTGCTCGACGCACCCGACGATCCCTGAGCGTCCCTGAACCCTCCATCCAGGCGAAGTGATCATCGACCGAGGCCATCACCTCGTCGATGCCCTCTCCGCGGGCCGCAACGGTCTTGAGCACCGGAGGGCGCCAGAGGTCCGGTGCGGTGCGGTCTCCCAGGCTGATCATGTGCCGAAGGTCACGAACCGTCGCGTCGGCGCCCTCGCGATCGGCCTTGTTCACGATGAAGATGTCACCGATCTCCAGGATTCCGGCCTTGGCCGCCTGGATGCCGTCGCCCATCCCGGGTGCGAGAAGCACCAAGGTCGTATCGGCCAGACCAGCCACCTCGACCTCGCTCTGGCCAACGCCCACCGTCTCGACCACCACAACGTCGCAGCCCGCGGCGTCCAGGACGCGCAGAGCCTGGGGAGTCGTCCACGACAGCCCACCGAGGTGACCACGACTGGCCATCGAGCGGATATAGACCCCGGAGTCAAGCGCGTGGTCCTGCATACGGATCCGGTCACCCAGCAAGGCCCCACCTGAGAACGGCGAAGAGGGGTCGACTGCCAGGATGCCGACCCGCGAGCCTCGGGCCCGCAGGGCGCCGACCAGTGCGTTCGTCAACGTCGACTTGCCCACCCCGGGGCTACCGGTGATACCGAAGATGTGTGCCCGCCCGGTGTGCGGCGCGAGCGCCGACATCACTTCGCGCAGCGCCGGGTGGCCGTCCTCGACCAGCGAGATCAGCCGGGCGACGGCACGGGGAGAACCCGCCCTGGCCGCATCGACCAGGGCAGGAACATCAACGGGTCTGCTTGCCATCATTCAGAGTTCAGCGTTGAAGTCAGCGTCGAGGTCATTGCCGGGGAACGCGCACGATCAGTGCGTCTCCCTGCCCGCCGCCGCCGCAGAGCGCGGCCACACCGACGCCGCCACCACGGCGCTTGAGCTCCAGGACGAGGTGCAGGGTGATCCGGGCCCCCGACATACCGATGGGGTGGCCGATGGCGATCGCGCCGCCGTTGACGTTGACCTTGTCCGCGTCGATCCCGAGAAGCTTGGTGGACGCCAGCCCCACCGCGGCGAATGCCTCGTTGATCTCGACCAGGTCGAGATCCGCGGGGCTGATGCCCTCCTTCGCACAGGCCGCCGCGATGGCCTGGGCCGGCTGACTCTGCAGCGTGGAGTCTGGTCCGGCCACGACGCCATGGGCGCCGATCTCGGCCAGCCAGGTCAGGCCCAGCTCCTCGGCCTTCGCCTTGCTCATCACCACGACGGCTGCAGCGCCATCGGAGATCCCCGAAGCGGAGCCAGCCGTGATGGTGCCGTCCTTGCTGAACGCCGGGCGCAGCTTGGCCAGACTCTCTGCAGTGGTGTCCGCGCGGATGCTCTCGTCGGCCTTGAACTCGATCGGGTCGCCCTTGCGCTGAGGAATCGACACCGTGACGACCTCGTCGTCGAACAGCCCGTCCTTCCAGGCGCGCGCCGCGAGCTGGTGGCTGCGGGCCGAGAACTCGTCCTGCTCGGCTCGGGTGAAGTGCGCGTCACCAGCATTGCCTTGCTCGGTCAGCAGACCCATTCCCTGGTCCGTGAACGAGTCCCACAAGCCGTCGCGGTCCATGTGATCGTGCAGCGTGACGTTGCCGTACTTGAAGCCCTCGCGGCTCTTCTCCAACAGGTGCGGAGCATTGGACATC
>Ga0209429_10002344_pt1 | contig 11221 bp, 7 predicted proteins | sample BarGraNGADG00212_3_FD_184493 | JGI IMG/M metagenome (GOLD analysis project Ga0209429, IMG submission 184493) | Arctic peat soil microbial communities from Barrow, Alaska - Barrow Graham LP Ref core NGADG0004-212 (SPAdes) (version 2) | ecosystem: Environmental > Terrestrial > Soil > Wetlands >... | reverse complement strand
ATACCTGGCTATAAAAAGGAAGGACTGGAGAGAGGCGGAGAATGTTATAGGGAAATGTCTGGAAAGCTATCCTCCGAATGAAAATGCATGGAATGTTAAAGCAATGATAGACCGTAAAAGGGGTAAAACCGATTCTGCGCTTGCCTGTATAAATGAGCAGCTTACACTCGATCCTCTTAACCATTTCGCACGTTTTGAAAAATATTTAAATACCAGGAAAGAAGCAGACAGAAATGAATTTGTCAGCATGATCCGTCAGGAGTTGCCTCACGAAACATTCATTGAGATGGCCATCCAGTATTATGAATGGAATCTGGAAACAGAGGCTTTAAACATCCTGGAGCTGGCTCCGGTTCATCCTATGGTACAATTGTGGCAAGCTTATCTTCTTGATAAAAGGGGACAGAAAGTAGCATCTGAATATAAACTCAGTCTGGCGCTCGCAGCCTCACCTGAACTGGTATTCCCTTTCCGCCCGGAAATGGCCAAACTGTTTTCATGGGCAAATCAGCAGAAACCAGGCTGGAAATGGAGTTATTATGAAGCGCTTATTTACTGGCAGAATAACCAGGCTGAACTGGCAAAATCCTTATTTAATTCCTGTGGGACAGAACCTGATTTTGTACCTTTTTATCTTGCTAAAGCAGAATTATTTAAAGATGATTCTGAAATCGTCAGGATTTCTCTGGAAGCAGCCTATAGGCTTGATTCGCTTTTCTGGAGGACAGGATTAAGACTGACACAGTTCTATGGAAAGGAAAAGGAGTTAGATAAAGCACTTACAGTTGCTTCTCAAAATTACAAATCTCACCCGAAAAGTTTTATCATAGGTTTGCAATATGCACAGATGCTTAAGCTGAACGGACGATATGCCGATGCTTTGGGTACGCTTAGCCATCTTGAAATGCTTCCTGCCGAAGGAGATGTGAATGCTCATAGCCTGTTCAGAGAAACAAATATTCTTTATGCCTTCGAACAGATGAAAACCGGGAATTGGGAAAAAGCTGTTTTATCTCTGCAGAAAGCTGAAACCTGGCCGGAAAATTTGTTTTCAGGTGAGCCATACTTCCCCGACAACCGGGTGACACAATTTTTAGCAGCTTACTGTTATGAAAAATTGAAGGATAAGTCTCAGGCAGACAAATCTTTTGCCTATCTGAAATCATATAAAAACCCTGACGGATGGACCAGTCGGTTGGGTAATCTGCTTACTAAACTGGCAGTGGAAGGTGAAATGAATTACAAAACAATTACTGAAGCACTTTTAAATGAGTCAGCCAATGACAGGGATAACGATCTTTTAACAGAATTCCTGACTATCCTCTGAAAGTTAATACTTGTTAAGACACTCCAAACCTATTCAGTTTATAAAACCGGTAGGCGTTATCCCAGTATATTTTTTTGAGCGCTGCTGTTTGTAAACCTATACCGTTAATTTTCCACTTTCCCTGGATGGGCGTCGGATGGTCGAATTGCTTATCTTTTGTCTGCAGGTAACGCCAGTGTATATTATAGAAATTTCTGTCCTCGTCAAGTGTGAAATCTTTACATGGTCCGGCACCCTGAACATCACAGCCTTCCCAGTATGCCATATCAGTCCCGAACATTATCCTGTCCTGGTATTTATTGAAAAAATCATATCCTTCACTCGCAGGATGTTTCCCCAGCTCACCTATCCGGGCCGCTGTATCAACTGACAAATTTGGTATTTCGTCCAGCCATCTGCTCACCTCTTTCAGGTTTTCAGAATAACCTCCCACATGTACCGAGACAAACTGAATTTTCCTGAACTTTTTATAAACATTATTTGCCTGTGCAAAAAGGGTTTCGAGCGGAGGGTATTTACTTCGGTCAGAAAATGACCATTCAGGATGAAGCTCTAATTCTTCCCAACGTTCATTCTTGGGATTCCATGGATTAAAAAAGGCAACTGGGTCACCTGTATGAAATGCCACCGGAATGCCAAGTTTTTCAGCCCGTTCCCATATCGGAAATAAGCGCGGATCATCAATTGCAATCAGTTTACCTTCATGATCCCTGGCAACTAGTCCCAGTTGTTTGAGATTTTTCAGGGCAATGGCTCCGGCTTTTACTGCTTTTTCAAGCATATCCGGAGCTTTGTTAAAAAAATCCGGATCAGTTTCTGCCAATGTCCAATCATACGTGTAGTGAAGGGCTAACCGGTTTTTATACGGTTTTATAGCCTCTGATATTTCGTAAAATGCTTTATCACCAACGTATTGGTCAGGATCTGAGCCCGCAATAGATGCAATGATTACCCCATAACGAATAAAATTATCATCCATAACTTGCAGGGCCTTTTTAACTTTACCTGGTGTAACATGCATATGGGCGTCTATAACCCTGCCGCCAACTGGTTTTATGCCAGATTCTGAATGGTTTATACCACTTTGAGTTAAACCGGCCACTGAAATCGCTGCTGCTCCCATACTAGTCTTTTTGATAAATTCTCTTCTGTTAATCATGGTCTCAATATTTATTTCTTTTCCATTTAATGAATCATTCAAGTCACTTAATATCAGTTGAGGCGGGGGATTCAGAGTAATCACCCAGCTTTCCAAAGATATCTGACCTGCGGTCCTTACGCCAAACGCCTTTCCAAACACCCCGGCCTGCATTTCCAATCCAGTCCCAGGGAGGATTGTAATTTAAATCGACAGTAGCTGTGAGCAGTGTGCCCTGCGTTCCGCTCTCCTGAAGAATATCCCCTGCAGGATTTACAATTACACTGTGTCCATCGAATATAGAGGTGACGAAATATACACCGTTATCTATCGCACGGCTCCGGGCTGTAATTTTCCATGATTCTGAACCCCGTACATCTCCCCAGATCGGACAAAACAAAATTTCAGCTCCATTAAGAGCCAGTATTCTTGATACTTCGGGGAAAGCACTGTCCCAGCAAATAAGTATACCGATCTTACCGAAATCTGTCGTAAACACCGGGAGGAAATTTCCCGGAACGGCTCCCTGTTCTGTTTCGGCATCCGGCAATTGTACCTTTTCATAAACTCCCGATATTTTCCCTTGCCGGTCATACAGTACTGCTATATTTTTCAATGTATCGCCTGTCCAGCTGTATAAGCCGGAAACAATGTACATCCCGTACTGTTTTGCTTTTTTTGCCAGCATGACCGATGCGCTTCCGTTAAGTGTGTTAGCCTCTACTCTGGTCATACCCAGACCTGTATCGCATGTGGGCCATCCTTCAGGCAGACATATAATATCACAGCCTGATTTCCCTGCCTGGTCCAGCATATCGCTCATCATGCTGATGTTCTTTTCCACTGTGGGTCCGTGTGGTCTGAAATAAACAGTTCCCACCTTTATATTGCGGGCAGGTTCCTCAGGGCAGGTTTCGAGAGAAATATCGTCCCACCAGACTGTTCCTGTACTCCAGCGGAATTCCAGCGAGATCTCGGCTGAGGTTGCTCCGTCAATTGCCTTGATTTTATTTGATGCCAGAAACCAGCTATTAGACTCATCACCAATGTCATAGATGAAATTATAGCCAACCTGATCCTTGTCTTTAAGCCACCTGATCCTGATCATTACAGATTTATCAATCGATTTGATGTTTTCTGTCCTGAACCTGGCAGAAAAAAGATAAGTCTGCCCGCCGCTGATTTGCACGGTTTGAACAGCTCTGCCATGACAATTTGGATTGGTGCTCTCCATTTTGAGTCCGTACAAACCACCAAATCTGATATGGCTGTCTATAGTTGTGACCGGTTGCATAGCAGAGACCGGACCGGTAATGGTCCAGTTTTTTGGAGTACCCGGCGAGGCCTCGAAACCGGGGTTTAATACCAGGTTGGCAGCCTGTAAAGTATTGTATGAGAACAGCCATGTGGTCAAACCCAGTAATAGTAATATAGCGAAGATAAGTGATGATTTTTTCATTTCTTTTATAATTTCGTTCCGTGTTTTTATTTTAAAATCTTAACACTATCCCGTGATCCATTTATAAGTACATCCCTGGTTAAAATGTGCGGTTTCAATATTCGGGAACTTTTGTTTTATAATCTGGTTTAACATCCTCATTCCCATCTCTTCTGAAGTCCCGTGATTGATTATTATCAACGGCTTTCCCGTATCGGTGGCGTAGGCAGTCTGAGTCCAGGTTCTCACCACATCATCAATTGCTATGAAGATATCTGGTTTCAGATCAGCAAATTCCATGGGGTCGCAGATGCAACCTGTACCAATTCCCACACTGGCTACAGGGTAATCAGGATCACCATAAAAAGCGACACCAGGCTGGCCTATTTCCGATAACCTTCCGGCTACTTTCCCGGCAAAAGTGGTGGCGGTTTGTTTACTGACCTTATAAACATTGTAATAGGTACGCGAAGCAATAATATCTGAATTATTGAAACCAAGATACTTACCGAGAGTAAAAGGAATCCCAACATCCTTCAGTGCATCCATGGTATCATGGTTACGGATTATTACAAGTCCATTTTCAATCAGCCATTTCTTTTTTTTCTCAACTTGCTCTAAATATGCCTGTTTAGTAAATTCCGGAGACCTGAAGTAATCCTCTGTCTTCTCATCCAGATCCCAGTGGGTGTAGAATGTTGGCTCATGAGTAACCAGCACATTTACTCCCGACTTAACTGCTTTTTTACAGGTTTCCCAATAGGGCATCCAGCAAGTGCCTATTTTTTTTACGGTTATTTCAGGATTACCGATTATTATCCGGTCAACAGTTTTAGGTTTAAGTTGTGTAAGTGAAACTAAGAATTTCTGTAGTTCTGCTACTGTTACTTCATCGGAATTGTTAATAACAGATAAGTTTTTACCTCCGGTCACTCCGGAGGTTGCTAAATAACCACCTGTCAGAGCCGCTAATCTAAGGAAATCTTTCCGTATCATTTTTTATACATTTATTTTATCCGTTCCCCGGTTTTGTAAGATATTATTTGATTCATTCTTGCTGTTATCCAGCTTGATAAAGACCGGTATATAAACTGGTCATGCAACTTACGTTTCGTTTCTAAAACAAATGTATTGATTATTTCTACTTATGATATCTTTATAAATGATTTCTCCGGGATAAAAAAAATTGGAATCTTATTAATTATATATTTGTGAGGAAAATGGTATTTATTCAATGGATTTGTCATGAAAGGTAATCGGTTATGGTTAATATATGCACTTATAACTACTTCATTCTGGGGTATATGGGGTGCTTTTATGGAAATTCCGGAAAAAGCGGGATTTCCGGCTACCCTGGGGTATGTTGTGTGGTCATTAACCATGATCCCCTGCTCGCTGTTTGCACTTTCCAGGATAAAATGGAAACTTGATTATGATAAGCGGTCAATTTTCCTTGGATCTGCAGTAGGGCTGCTCGGTGCAGGAGGACAACTTTTCCTGTTTCAGGCTTTACGGCAGGGGCCAGCCTATATCGTATTCCCGATAATTTCGCTTTCTCCGGTGTTAACCATTTTTTTAGCCCTGGTATTTCTTAAAGAACGGACTCACCTGAGGCAATGGATAGGGATCATACTGGCACTGATTGCCATGTTTTTTCTTTCCAATCCCCAGGTAAACCCGGTAAGTACGAGCGGAATAGGGTGGTTGGTACTTGCTATTTTAGTTTTTCTCATGTGGGCTTTGCAGGCTTACGTAATGAAATTCTCCAACAATACCATGAAGGCGGAAAGTATTTTCTTCTATATGACAATTACTGCTTTGATACTTTCGCCGGTTGCTATTGCCATGACCGATTTCTCCTTAGACATCAACTGGGGTTTTAAGGGACCCTGGCTGACAGCTATGATACAAATCCTTAATGCAATCGGAGCGCTTACTTTAGTTTACGCACTTCGCTATGGAAAAGCCATTGTGGTAGTACCAATGACAGGACTGGCCCCTGTAATTACTGTTGTTATTTCCTTGATTGTGTATGGAGTAGTGCCGGGAGGAATATTATTGACAGGTTTGATCATTGCATCAATTGCAATCTTTCTGCTTTCGGAATAACCAAAGAATCAGATAATGAATAATCAAAGGAAAAAAGATCATAACGTCCTGAATCTGACACCCCGACGTGATTTTTTATCAAAAAGTGCTGCATTGTTCGGTGGAACTTTTGCTGCCTCAATGCTGGGGGCTCCCCGGCTTTTTGCAAAAGATAAAGAGAAACCTGAACGTAGTGATGAATCGGATTCATTTCATATATTTGATTGTCACCTGCACAGTCCGGCCGAAAGCGGAGAAGCCTGGCAGTGGTATAAAGTAACACATAGTTTTGAGGATTTTGTAAATTATCTGGATAAAACCGGAGTTCACCGGGGTATAATAAATTCACAGCGCAGCTTCGGGAAAAAACCTGAAGAATTTATAGCCGGGAATCGGGAAGTAGCCCGATATGTTGAAAAATATAAGGGCCGTTTCCTTGGGGCATGTGTAGTAAATCCTCAATATATTGAAGAATCTTTAAAGGAAATCGAGTATTGTCATAACCAGCTTGGTTTTGTATGGGTTGGAGAACTCTGCAACTATATGGTACCCTATCTTTACTCGATAAGCGAATTTGAAATGCTTGTTGAACAGACAGTTAAGTTAAATATGGTACTTGCTCTGCATACCGAACAGGGGGAGATGGAATATATCGCAGAAAAATTCCCCAAAGCTACTATTGCCTTTGCACATTTTGGTGATGACCATGAATATGCTGATATATTCAAGCGGATTGACATGGTAGCCAAAAATCCTAACTTCTACCTGGATACATCAGGTTACGGACATGATCGTGTTGGTGTTCTGGAATATGCTGTAAAGACCATCGGACCTGATCGTGTTCTTTTTGGTTCAGACTTTAGTATCAATGATCCCGGTACGGTTATTGCGCGTATAAAGAACGCATTTCTTACATCAGAACAAAAGCAAAAGATATTTTCGGGGAATTTACTCGAATTGCTCAAAAAGGTTCAGAAAACATAAACCTCATTAGTAGTGTTAATTAAATAACACATTTATCAGGCTTTATTCACAGGGATAGAAACCTTAAACTCACTGCCTTTGTTTTCAGTACTTTCAACCCGGATTTTGCCATTCATCTTCTCAACAAATTCCATGCATAATTTTAGTCCAAGCCCGGTGCCTATTTCATTCTCAGTCCCCGGCATTGTATTTTTGGTTTCCAGGCTAAACAGCTTTTCAATCCTTTCCTGCGAAATTCCGACTCCGTTGTCTTTCACGAAAATATTAACATTATCTGTTTCCATGAATGCCCTGACTGCAACAGTACCACCTTTTCGGGTAAATTTTAATGCATTACTCAGCAGGTTCCGGAGTACAGTATGGATCATGTTTTTGTCTGCAATAATGTGAATATCCTCCGGTGATTCATAAATCAGAGAGATCTCTTTATTAGCAGCAGGCAACTGGAGATTTGATATATTTTCGTCAATGATATCTTTTAAGTTTATATTCTCCGGAGATATCTTTAAAAGTCCGGTTTGCGATCTTGACCAGTCAAGAAGGTTTTGAAGAATTGAATAGCCTCCTTTTGCAGAATCATTTAATATAAGTGCCAGTTTTCTGATATTTTCTGTACTCATCTGGTTAATATTATCATAGAGTAATTCAGAAGATCCGAGCAGGCTGGTGAACGGATTTTTAAGATCATGAGCAACTATATTGAAAAACTTATCTTTGGTGGCAATAAGTTCCTTTAATTTTGCTTCATTTTCTTTAATAACCTTTACAGCTGCTCTTTCAGATTCATCAAGCCTGATATATGAAATTCCGTAAGCAAGATCACTGGCAAGATCGGAAAGAAGATTAATTTCATTATCCGAGAAGGAATCAGGTTCTTTTGAATATATTGAAATGGCTCCGAAAGGTTTTCCTTCTGAAATGATAGGTAACACCAATGATGAAGCAAAGCCTCTTTTTATGGCTTCTTTTCTCCATGGTTCAAAAGCAGGGTCGGTCAGCATATTTCTGCAAATTGAAGGCTTTCCTGTTCTGATAGCATTACCGGTAGGGCCTCTGCCTCGTTCAGTATCATTCCATGTAATTTTCAGTTGGTCTATATATCCTTTATCAAAACCTGAGTATGCAACAGGTTTGACACTTTTATTCTTGTCATTTTGCGCATACCCGATCCAAACCATTGTATGTCCGCAATCTTTAATAATTATTTTGCATACTTCATTCAGGTAATTTATTTCATTATTGGAATGCATCATAGCCTTGCTGCTTTTGTTATGCGCATCCAGTGTGCGGTTTAACTGTAAAAGTTCTTCCTGTGCTTTCTTGGTTTGAGTTATGTCAATTGAGGCGGTCAGATATGCAGGTTCATCCCTGAACATAATTCTCCGGACAGAAGTCATGATCCAGAATGGTGTGCCATCTGATTTTTTTACGCGTATTTCAATATTGTTTGCACTGCCCGATTTTTTTAAAGTATTTCCAAGACTTATGTGGTCCTCCTGATAAAAGAAAGAATCAGGTATTTTCCTGTTTGTAAGTTCCCCCTTATTATATCCGAATGTTTTTTCGTAATATTCATTTACGAAAGAAAAAGTTGAGTCTGCAATGCGATATATTGAGATCAGTACAGGCAGTGATTCCGCAATTGTTCTGAACCGGTCCTCACTTTCCTTCAGTTTAGCTTCATCTCTTTTACGTTCAGTAATATCTGTACTATAAGTTACAACAAAAGAAACTTTATCACCTTTGAAAACAGGAAAATAGTTGTGGTGATGCATTCTGCCTTCGCGTTCATCTTCATATTCCAACGGTTCTCCTGAACTGAATACTTTATCAAGTTTTTCCTGTCTTCTCACTGCAATCAACTGAGTCATAAATTCCGAAAAACGATGTCCTTTAAGCTCATTTTCAGCGATATTTTTCAATCTTTCAAATCCGATTGAGTTAGACATTGTTATTTTTCCCTCCCGGTCAAACAAGTAAATTGATTCCTGTGTTGCATTCAATACTGACCATAACTTTTCTTCACTTTCTTTCAGGGCTTCTTCAGCTTTTTTTCTATCAGTGATATCTACTCCGATAGCGATATGTCCTGTCCTCATTCCGTTTATATCAAACAATGCTTTATTATGCCATTCTATCCAGACCCTTTCACCGTTCTTTTTTATGTTTTCATTTATATTAATTGAATATTTATCAGGGTCCTCATAAATATTTTCAATCATTTCATCCAGATTTCTGCCGGTACTTTCTGTTTGAGGCACAATTGTATCCATAGCGGACTTTCCTATTAATTCTTCCTCCTTAAAGCCGAAGAAATCCTGCGCAAATTCATTAATAAATGTAAAATTTCCTTTCGTGTCCAATTTAACAATTATGCTTCTGGCCTTTGATACAAGTTCTTTGTAACGTTCACTGCTCTCTGAAAGTTCTTTCTGAGTTTTTCTCAGTGTGGTAATGTTTTCCACGAGTGACATTACCGAGGTCATCTGACCATTAACGTCAAGAAGTACAGAGTTATACCATATACAATCTATAACTTCCCTGTTTTTAGTATAATTTCGGTTCTGGGAAACAACCTTAAGTTCTTTTCCACTGGTCAGTCGATTCATTGTTTTTTCAACTCCGGAAATATCTTCCTCATAAATAATATTAAGATTATCAATGCGGACTCCCAGTACTTCCTCCTTTTTCAGTCCGAATATTTTCTCCGCTTCATCTGACCATTGGATAATTTTGAAATTATTATCCCATTCAACCACTGCAAGGGGAGAGTTTTCCAGATGATATTTCAATCTTTGCTCGCTTTCCAGCAGTGCCACCTGTGAAGAGTGTCGTTTCTTGTCTATAAAACTGACAAATCTGGCTGTAAACCATACGAGAATGAGGAAGCATACACTGTATGTAATAGCCACCAGGACGACACCTTCTTCAGATTTGAACAGTTCTGTCCGCTCTCCTTTTATTCGCAGCCAACCGATGATCATGGGTAAAATCATAAGTGCGGGCAAAAGTCTTCTTGCAATAATTCCACCTGTATCGGTGGATGTAAATACCTTTAAAAGCCATGTATCCGGACTCATCAGTAATACTGCAGTACATATGAAGCAAAAAGCGATGCCTGTATTAAATGCTATGGATACATTTTCAATATCAGTTGCAGAATAGACAACAAGTAGGTAACTTACAGAAACATAGTAACTTATAAGGATTACAGGAATAATTAAAATATGGGCAATACCGGATGTAATCTTTTTGTCAGCTGATAAAAGAAAAATTATACATCCTGTCAGTAAGAAATTGAATGCTGTCAAAAGAGACATTCTTGATAATGGGGCAACAAACAATGTCAGATATGATATTTCGGTAAGAGAAGATTCATTCCCGGTTCTCAAAAGAAAAAGATAAACATTAATAGTAATAAGACTTACCAGTAAAATAAAAGCTGCAAGTATCCTGGGAAGGATTTTACTGAATATTGCTGGTACGTTTAACCGGATTAATATCAGTGCAGTGGCTGTAAAAATCAGGCAGATTGCAGTGATTATCTTCATGGTTTCCCAGTAAGGCATTATACTTTTTAGGGAAGTCATGTTTAATGCCCACCCTATAAAATCGAGGGAGCTGATTGCAACTACTGCAATAACTGATATCCATATACTTATCTGATAGACTTTGGGTAAGCCTAGGGAATACCATTTTAGCTTTCGTATATTTTCTGAAGAAATACCTGACATTGCTAATTGTAAGTACTTCAAAAATATACATTATTCTATAATAAAAAAATAATGTTAATATGGATATACTTTTGATTCCGGCAATCTGCAGGTCGTTAATTTAAGGATTGTCAGCAAGCGATTTGTTCAAGAGGCATGCGTTTTTTAAACAAGAGCTGTCTGTACTGCGATGGAGCCAATCCGGTTGATTTTTTAAATTGGTTCGACAAATGTGCAATGCTGCTGTATTGTGTGATTATGGATATTTCTTTAAGATTGAGTTCATTATTTACGATCAGTTCCTTCACACGTTCAATTTTGTGTGTAATAAAGAATTTTTCAATTGAAATGCCATTGACTTCTGAAAAAACATTTGCGAGATATGTATAGTTATAATTCAATTTTTTACTTAACCTGATTAATTCATAAACTTAAAATTAAACATAAAAATTGACTTTTGAGCTGGTCATTATTTTGCGGGAGCTCGTGATTTTGTTTTTGAGATGAGATTTTTTAATTTTTGTCTGGATTCT
>Ga0209429_10002343_pt1 | contig 11224 bp, 10 predicted proteins | sample BarGraNGADG00212_3_FD_184493 | JGI IMG/M metagenome (GOLD analysis project Ga0209429, IMG submission 184493) | Arctic peat soil microbial communities from Barrow, Alaska - Barrow Graham LP Ref core NGADG0004-212 (SPAdes) (version 2) | ecosystem: Environmental > Terrestrial > Soil > Wetlands >... | reverse complement strand
TGTTCGTGTCGCTGTCGGAGAGTGCTTCGTTGACGACGTCCCAGACCTTGATCTTGCCCTTGTAGCGGCCGACCACGGTGTGAATGTGATCGCGCATTCGCTGGAGCAGTTCTTCGCGTGAGGCGCGCGGTCCGCTGTATCGGCCAAAGAATCCGCCGCCGAACCCACGGCCAAATCGCCCACGCCCGACCCTGTTTGTCCCGGGCGCATTCGTGTCCGCGACGGAGCTTGGCGCGGCGTTGCTCACGCGCGGGGGTGGATTCGTGCCGGCGAACACCCAGTTGGGCGTCTGGGCATGCCAGACGAGCGTGTGCCCCACCAGATACACGTGATTGCTCAGGCCAAAGTTCACAAAGGCGTCGGCCGGGCCAAAGTCGTAGCCATCCAGTCCTGGTCGAGGGTGGATGATCGCCCATTTCATGTCGTTCTCCGCGACAAGTTGGTTGAACTGCTCCTTGACCAGAGCAATGTCCTTGTTGACCTGCTCCAAGGTCCGGCGGAACCCGGTGCCAGTCGCCACACTGCGGTTGATGGCCGTGCCAACATAGAAATGGTCTTTGTAGGCGTCCTTGAGGGTGGGCGTATCGGCAGACCGGGCCGTGGTGCCAATCGCAAGCAGTGCCGCCATCAGCCATGCGGTGCGTTTGTTTGAATTTGAGCTGTGCGTCTGCATGGGTGGGTGGTTTTGTTTCAATTCACAGGAAGCAGCGGCGATGGCTGGGACAAGGATTCGCATATTCAAGGGATGATTGGTTCGAAAGTTTCGTAATAAACGGAATTTCATGTGCGTTCTCAAGGATGTCCTCTGATGGTCATTTAGTTTGCCACCGGAGCGCCGGGCGAGGCCGCGCCGGGACTAGCATCCGGCTTCATCAGGCGCACGTCATAGATGCCGGCGGCCCCGGCTTCCGAGCCTGACTTGGAGGAGAATTTAATGGTCACACGACCATTCGTGGCACCGTCAAGAATCTTGGCTGGGATCGAATAGCGTTTCTCGAAATACTGATTTGGCTTGGAATTATCTACCGTTGCCGTCGCCAGCAACTTGCCATTGGCCAGGATGTCATACGCACGGCCCGCGTCGCCGCCCCAGTAAGTGACGGCCAGCTCCACGGACTTTTCGCCGCGGGTGTTGAGGGTGTATTGGAACGAATCGCCCCGCCGCCAGCGACGACCATTCCTCAGGCCCGTATCGCTGTTTTGGCTCACAAGGCCATGTTCCACTTCCGGTTGCTGTTCGCCGGGAGCGACCCGGTCCAGCGTGTTCGCCTCGCGCAATGCCTTGGCGCGCTCCTCGGCGGCAAGGCGTTCCCGTTTGGCGGCGATTTCCTCCTTCGTCGTCAATTGCCAATACATCTGGTAACGAGCGTCATGCAAACGGAAGAATGGAATGAGCGGCAGGCCTTCGGATGCGAAAGGCTCGACGACATCCGTGAGCCGAAAATGCAGCGGCCCGGCGGCGGTGTCCGGCTTAACGTGACGGGGCAGATCGCTCGCGCTGGCCAGCAACACGGGCACTTGATCCATGGGAACCAAAGGGCCAGCGGCAACATGGCCCATGCGGCTGTCATTGGCATACAGGCCACTCAAATTATTGGTGCCCGCCGGCGATGCCAGCACGATGGGACCGCGCAAAATCGCAACCCAGTCGGAACCGTCCGGAAGACGCTCCACCGTGGTGCGCATCGGGAGTTCGACCTCTACGCGATCTCCGTCTCGCCATTCGCGGCGAAGTTCAGCGTAGGATGACGGCGTCGAAGCGACGGCGAACGACTTGCCATTTACTTTGACCGAAAACTCACCCGCTGCCACCCAGCCGGGATGACGAACAAAGAGGGTGAACTTGGCAGACTTTTTTAGTTTCAACGCCAACTTGGTGCGGGATTCGTCGGGAAAAGCGGTTTCCTGCCGCAAGGTAAGGCCGAGGTTCGTCTCGGTCAGTTCGGAAGGGATAAAAAGATTAACGTAAAGGCCGTTCGTGGCCTGTGCATAGATGAATTCACCATACCTGCCGGGGTTCTCCATGCCCGTGCCCACGCAGCACCAGAAGCCTTTGTCCGGCTGCGAATAGACGCGATAGTGATCGGGGCGGATCGGGGTAAAATACACGTAGCCCGGTCTCTCCGTATTGATGGACGCGCGGATGTGATTGTAGAGCGCGCGCTCGTAGTAATCGGCATACGCAGCGCCCGGCCGAGAGGCAAACAGTTGCTTGGTCAGCCGGAGCATATTGTAGGTGTTGCAGGTTTCCGGACCTTCTCGACTTTCCAGCATGCCGCTGAAATTCTTCGGGTCATTGAAGTGTTCGGAAACGCTGTTGCCGCCAAAGGCGACGGTGCGTTTGCCGGTGACATTCTCCCAGAAGAAGCGGGCGCCGGAATCGGCTTCCTTGTCGCCAACCAACGTAGCGATGCGTTCGAGGCCGACCACCTTGGGAATCTGCGTGTTGGCATGCTTGCCGGTGAGTTGATCCTCGTGGCGCGCCAACGGATCGAGCACGGCCTTGTGGCAGAACCGACGCGCGAGGCGCAGATACTTCTCGTCCCCGGTGATTACGTAAATGTCCGCCAGCACCTCGTTGATGCCGCCGTGTTCCTGGCCGAGCATCCGCTGCATTTGGTCCTCAGAGAGCCTGGAGGTGATTTTCTCGCACCAGTCGCCGCAGCGAACCAAAATTTCGCGGGCTTGCTGGTTGCCGGTGAACCAATAGGCGTCCCGCAGGCCCGCATAAGTCTTGTGCAGGTTATACCACGGCACCCACTTGCGGTTGATCACTTCCACGCGCCCGGCGGCGATGGCCTGCCACAGCTCTCGGCTGCCGGGAACGCCGCCGATATAGCCGTCACTGGAAGCTTTCTGGCAACGATCCAGTTCGGCAACCATGTAATCCAGCCGGCGCCGCAACTCGCCCTCTGGCGTATCCGCGCCGGAGGCGATCATGGTCGCCAGCGCCGAGAGATAATGGCCGGCCGTGTGACCATCAAGGCCGCTGCTCTCCCAATTCCCATAGGGCTTGGCTTTGGCCTCCAGTCCCGCTTCGCGGAAATACGGCGCGAGGAGTCGATCCGGCTCCAACGCCAGCAAATAAGTTCGGTTGGCCTTGACGGCGTCAGCGAACGGGCCGTCCAGCAGACGGACGGACGCAAGGCCAATCATTTGGGCCGGCGTTGCGGAGGGCGCATGCACCGGCGCCGCACCGGTTGCTGTCGGGACGAACAGCGCCAGTGTCGAGCCCGCCATGATTAACATTCCGGACAGCAGTGGGCTTCTCATACACAAATTATTTGAAAATGCGCTGCGAGAACAGCCACAAGTTGTTTCTCCAATGCGTTGCGTCGTGGCCATTGCCGTCCACATGCCAGATGTGCGGCACGTTGTTTTCCTTCAGGTAGGTGTGCATGCCTTGACTGATTCGGATCAGGCCATCCTTGTTGCCGCATGAAATCCAAAGCAACTTTAACTGGTCCTTCGCCGCTGCCGGATCCGGAACCAATTCCTTCGGCGATTTCGTATTCGGAGCGGACGAAAACCCACCAAGCCACGCAAAGGTATCCAGATGGGTGAGTCCAAAATTCAACGTCTGCCCGCCACCCATCGACAGCCCGGCCAGCGCGCGGTTCTCACGATTCGTGTAGGTGCTGTAACGCGACTGAATCGCGGGAATCACGTCGTCCAGCAGGTCACGCTCGAAGGCTGCAAACGCGGGGGCTGCCCCCATGCCAGCATTGGCACGGTCGTCCTTCTGTGCCCGGCCATTGGGCATCACGAGGATCATCGGCACCGCTTTTCCGTCGGCAATCAGGTTGTCCAGCAGAACATCCGGTTGCGCGAACCGCTCCCACTCCGTTTCATCCCCGCCAATCCCATGAAGCAGGTAGAGCACCGGATATTTCTTGTCGGCCGTGTAACCGGGTGGCGTGTAAACCTGCATCTTGCGTTTGGTGCCGACGGTCTTGGAATCGTATTCAACCATCTCCCGCTTTCCGTGGGGAATTCCCTCCCGTTTGGCGGTGATGCCTGCGGGCGGATCGTCGAACGCGGGCTTGTCATCCGGGCCAAGAACAACTCCGCGCCCACGGGGAATCCGCGGCTCTTGCGGCGCTTTGGCGGCAGCACTGGTCAGCGTTTGCGCCGGGGCATTGGCCGCTGCCGACGCGACGTGCACAGCCTTGAATTCCTCCTTGGCGAAGTCGCCCACTTCGCGTGTGAAGGCGATTTCGTTGGTGCCCAACTGACCGGTGTAGCGAATGCGAATTTCGTTGCCCTGGAACTCGAGCATCTCAACGAAGCTCAGTTTGTCCCCGGTGATTTTGCCTTCCTTCAGTTCGGCTTCGCGTTTGCGGCCATCAACCTCCGACGTCGCTTTGCCGGTCAGTTTGTTGCCCTCGGTTTGGAAGGTAAACAGATACTTTTGCACGCCGATCTGGGTATCGAACTCCGCGCGCCACTGACCAGCGACGTCGACAGCGCGGGCAGTCGATGCCAGCAGGCCAATCACACCGCAGACGAGAATTATTCCTGTTGTTTTCATAGTTGCTTCATGGATGGGGGTTTTTGAAGTATAGCCGAGGTGGTTGCGGACAGATTATTAGCTAGGTGCTTCATTGCACTGGGTTATTCATCAGGTTTGCCTGTGGTATAAAGTTCGCGGACTTGCGCGTCAGTCAAAGCGCGGTTAAAGAGCGCAAACTCATCCAGCGACCCACTGAAATTTCGGATCAGCAAAGGAGCGGGATTCGGATCGCTCCGCGCATTCCAGTTGCCCAACTCGCACGGGCCGAGCCGAAAAGGCGGCTCCAATTTTAGCGCATGCCGGGAAACTGGGGCGCCATTGACATATTGCACGATTTGCCTGGCCTGGCCATCAAGAACCACGGCCAAATGCAGCCACATCCCAAACTTGTCGAGCGTGAGCACGGGAGGACTGGCCAGAATCTGGAAGTCGCCCGAGCCCTGGCCGAACACCGTTAGCCCCAGAACGCCGTCGTTGCGAATCAGCCAGTGAATGGTTCCGGGCGCGAAGCCATCGCACATAAAAAGCGAGTTGAACTCCCGATCTAGTCCCTTGACGCGCACCCAGGCTGAAAGGGTCAATGCATCGTAATCGCCAAACCGCCGAAACAAGACCATGGCCGTCTCCCGCACCAGGTCTTTGGCCATCGCCGGATCGCGCACCATGGCATGGAGATAGTTCACCACCGCCGGCTGGGCGTCCGTCCACAGCCGCATGAACCGTTCTTGTTCCTGTTCACTAATCATCGTCACCGTATATTTCCACTGACGATCGCGAGTGTAACACAGAAAATGCAGTAACTATCTGGAGATTCCGTCCGTCGAACCATGGCCGATACTCCAGTCGTGCTGCTCAATGGCGCGCGCCAGACCGGCAAAACCCCCTTGGCCCAGGCGATCGCTGCCGAGTCGGGAGCCCCATACTTCACTCTCGGCGCCTACAATAAAATGGCCGTTTTAAGGCGCGGTTAAGGGATTTTTGGCCGCTTCCGGATGCCGTTTGACGTAATCTTCCAGCGCCGCTTTAATCGCCTCCTCGGCCAGCACCGAGCAGTGGATTTTTACCGGCGGCAGACCGCCCAGCGCATCCACCACCTGTTGGTTCGTGAAGCTCAGGGCCTCCTCGATGCTGCGCCCCTTGATCAACTCGGTGGCCATGCTGGAACTGGCAATGGCCGAACCGCAGCCGAACGTTTTGAAGCGCGCGTCCTCGATTTTGCCGTCCTTGATCTTGAGACTGATCTTCATGATGTCGCCGCAGGCAGCCGCGCCAACTTCGCCGATGCCGTCGGCGTCCTTCAAATCCCCCATGTTGCGGGGATTCAGGAAGTGGTCCATCACGGTTGGGTTGTATAAGGTGTAACGGTCGCTCATAATCCATTCTTCAAGGGTTCAAAAGTCAGGTGCTTTGTCCGGGTCAGGTCGCCGCCAACGCCAGCTTGGGTTTCGGGGCGGTGGTCCGGCGGAGCCGGGACATCGTCGATTGCCGTTTAAGCAGATCGGCCAGATTCGTGTGGCTGAAAACTTCCTTTACCTGGTCCTGGGCCTGTTCGAAAACCAGGCACAAGGCGCAACCGGGCTGTTGCATGCAATCAGGAATCTCCTGAAGACAGCGCTGAATGGCGATTTTGCCTTCGATGGCCTCAATAACCTCCAGGACCGTGACTGCTTCCGGCCGTTTCAACAAAAGAAAACCCCCGCCCGCTCCCCGGGCCGAGCGAATGATGCCGGCCTTGACCAGGTTTTGGAAAATCTTGCCGAGGAAACTCTTCGGGATGTTTTCCTCCCGGCTGACATCCTCGATCATCGCCACCTGCCCGACCGGCCGTCGGGCCAAATTCATCAGGCCCAGCACCCCATATTCGCCTGCTCTCGTGATCTGCATATTAAATCGGACAAATCATGTCCTGTTAGTCGCGAAGGTAATGCAAGCGGCATGGATGTCAAAGAAAAAGGGCGGACTGAATTCAGTCCGCCCGTGAAGGGGAAGCGGTTCCCGGGCCGCTCGAATGGGTTTACCGTTTTTCTTCGGGCGCCTTGGGGGCGGGTTCATCCTGCCGGGAATCGTCAGCCGCGTCAAAGGCGTGCTGCAGCGCCACCAGATCTTCACCCGGTTTCAAGGCGTCCAACATGGCCTGTTCGGCCTTGAGCTGATCCGGCGAGTACGAGGCGGCCTTGATGGACAGGCCGATCCGGCGCTCGCTCTTATCGATCTTGATGACGCGCGCGGTGACTTCCTGGCCGACCTTGAGCACGTTCTTGATTTTGTCCACATGATCTTCGCTGATCTGGGAAATATGAACCAGGCCGTCGATGTCATGCTGCAAGCCGACAAAGGCGCCGAAGCTGGCGAGTTTGGTGACGCTGCCGGTGATGAGGTCGCCGACCTTGTAATGCTGGTCGATGTTGGCCCAGGGATCCACGGTGAGCTGTTTCAGACCCAGGGCAATGCGCTGGTTGGCCTTGTCGATTTCCAGCACCACGGCTTCGACGTCCTCGCCCTTCTTGAGCACTTCGGAAGGATGATTGATCTTGCGGGTCCAGGAGATGTCGGAAACATGAATCATGCCGTCCAGGCCATCTTCCAGCTCGATGAAAGCACCGTAGCTGGTGAGATTGCGGATCTTGCCCTTGACCTTGGTATCCTTCGGGTATTTCTCGGCGGCCTTGTCCCAGGGATTGGTTTCGAGCTGGCGGATGCTGAGCGAGATTTTCTGTTCCTCGCGATTGACGCCCAGAACGATGGCCTCGACCTCCTGGTCGGGCTTGAGCACATCGGCCGGCTTGGCGATGCGCTTGATCCAGGACAGCTCGGTGACATGCACGAGGCCTTCGACGCCGGGTTCCAGCTCCACGAACGCGCCGTAGGGCACCAGGTTGACGACCTTGCCTTTGACTTTGGTGCCGATGGGGTACTTGGTTTCGATGAGATCCCAAGGATTGGCCAGCTTCTGCTTGAGACCGAGGCTGACGCGCTCTTTCTCCTTGTTGATATCGAGTACCACGACGTCGATGTCCTGGCCGACCTTGAGCATTTCGGACGGATGACCGATGCGGCCCCAGCTCATATCGGTGATATGGAGCAGGCCGTCGATGCCGTTGAGATCGATGAACGCGCCGAAGTCGGTGATGTTCTTGACGGTGCCTTTGCGGATGTCGCCGGGCATCATCTCGGTGAGCAGCTTGACGCGGCGCTCGTTGCGTTCCTGTTCGATCAGCTCGCGGCGGGACAGGACGATGTTCTGGCGCTCCTGGTTGATTTTGACGACCTTGCAATCGTAAGTGTTGCCCACGTAGGAGGCGAGATTCTTGGGCGGGACGATGTCGATTTGCGAGGCGGGCAGGAAGGCTTCGACGCCGATGTTGACCAGCAGGCCGCCTTTGACCACCGCCTTGACCTTGCCGGCAATGACGCCGCCTTCGTTGCAAATGGTGAGGATTTTATCCCAGTTCTTCTTAAACTCCGCTTTTTCCTTCGACAGGACGACGTTGCCTTCCTTGTCTTCGAGGCGTTCGATCAGGACGTCGATTTCGTCGCCGACCTTGACGGTTTTGATGTCATCGAACTCGACGCCGGGAATGACGCCTTCGCTTTTATAGCCGATGTCCACCAGAACTTCCTTGGATCGGACTTCGATGATGTGGCCTTTGACGATTTGGCCGGCGGCAAAACCAAACTGGCTTTGCTTCATGGCCTCTTCCATGGTGAGCATAATAGATGAATGGGGGGGGGGATAGTCGGCGCGGAAGCGCCACTAAATTGACCGTTGCCTATCTCCCTGGTTGCTTTAGCAACGGCGGGTTAAAGTTTAATAATCACGTTAACGGTTCGTTTCTCAGCCTAAAAAGGTGTCTGCACACACAGCACCCAGGCGGAGGGGAAACTACGCAAGCAACGGGTGTTTGCAAGCAGAATATTTTGAGAGTGAGAGATTTCGTTGTATCACCGGAGCAATCGGCGGTACGATGGGGGCTATAAAACGTGCAACCGGATGCCTGGAATCATCTCGTGGCGGCGGCTCAGACCGAGGTGCGGGAAACCTTCGACTCCCTGCCCAAGGCTTTGCGGTCGCGGGCGGCGGTTTTGCCCGTCACCTTTGAGCGTCGTCCCAGCCAGGATATGCTCGCTGAAGGCATCGAATCCGACACCCTGGGTTTGTTTATTGGTGAATCCTTTGCCGAAGGCGAGGCAGGCGGGGATCCGATGCCGCCCCAAATTCTTTTGTTTCTCGAGAACCTGTGGGAGTGCGCGGACGAGGACGATGTCAATTACCGCTTCGAGATTCGCACCACGCTGATTCACGAGCTGGGACATTACCTCGGCCTGGATGAATCCGACCTTGAATACCGCGGGCTGGACTGACCGCGGGCGCATACGACCTTTATCGGAGCGCGGACATTCCTGTCCGCTTCGGCGCTTCGGTGTGACCGGAACGAAGAAGCGGACAAGAATGTCCGCGCTCCAAAAGGGCGCAGGCCACCGGTGTTCGACAAAGGTGAGATGCCCACTGACCGCCGTGGAGCAACAACGTGCTCGCCAAGTCCGGTCTGATACAGTAAACCCTTGTTTCGCATGCAGTCCGATCCCGAGGCAACCTTGATCGCCCGTTGTCAGCGTGGCGAAGCAGCGGCGTGGGAGGAGTTGTTCAATCAACACTACGCGGCGGCGGGCCGGTTTGTCTTTCAATTGGCGCCGGATTTTAGCCGGGAGGATGTGGAAGAGATCTGTCAGGAAGCGTTTCTGACCGTCATCAAGCACTTGAACTCATTCCGTGGAAAGAGCCGCCTGCAGACCTGGCTGTTTCGCATTGCCGCCAACAAGGCGCGGGATTATCGCCAACGCCAGCAAGCCGCCAAACGCGGCGGGGGACAGACGCCCATCTCCCTCCAGGCGGAAGATCCCGAAAACGGCACGGTCATCGATCCACCCAGTTCCGCGCCCGGCCCCGATACCCTGCTTTTGAACGCCGAGCGCATGGGCCTATTGCGTCAGGCGCTGGATCAGGTGGGCGAGCCGTGCCGGGAAACGATCGAGCTTAGGTACTTTGGCGACTTGAGCTACGAGGAAATTGCCGACGAGCTGGCCTTGAATCCCAAGACCGTCAGTTCCCGGCTTAGCAAATGCCTGGACCGCCTCGAGCAGATTGCCCGGAGTTTGCTTTCGGCGGAGAAATCCTCGTCGCTTTCCGTCTAACCCTATGATGCCGCCTGAAAACAACCGGAACATGGAAGAATGGCTCAAGGCCTGCGCCGACCAGCGCCGGCGGGAGCAGGGCGCGCCATTCGAGTTGCATCCGGCCACCCGCGAGATGCTGTTGGCCGAGGCCGCTCGCACCTGCCCGGTGGAATCCATCTCCGCAACCACTGGCAACCGGCTCTGGTTTGAACGCTGGTGGCCGCGTCTGGCCTGGGGGAGCGCTATTGTTGCCTGTTCGGTGGTCATCGTGCTGGTCCTCAGGGCGCCCAATCCCCCGACACCGCAGGCTGGCTCGATGGATGCGCGCTCTGATCAACGGCTTGCGTTGGCCAAACAGGAGACCGTCGATCGCTCGCCGGCCAAAGTTGAGGATGAAAGACTCCTTCCGCCGACGGCAGTCGCGCCCGCCAAAGAATCAGTGCCCGCAACGAGCGCGAAGGATTACGCCATGACGAAGCCGCCAGCTTCCATGGCCCCCATGGCAGCCCCTGCGGCCAGACCCGTCCCGCGCGAATCGGAAACCATGCAGCTCCGCCGGTACGGTTTGGCAGCTCCTTCGCCGGCATCGCCACCGGCGCCAGTAAACACCGCGCCGGCGCGAGCAATGCCATCAAGCGCATCGCGTCGGGAGAAGGCGGCGGTGACGCTGGCGACCCCGAGCACGAATGGTGTCCGCCTTGCCGCTGTCGAATCCAAGGCGGAAAAATCGAACGACCAGGGAACGACCAACGCCCTGAGACAAATCGACAACAATCGTTTGCGCTTTTCCAATGTGGATGTCCGCAGCCGGTACCGTCGCAATTTCAACTCGCCGGCGGAATTGCCCGTCCTGAATTCCTTTGAGCTGGAACAAACCGGCAGTCGGGTCCGCATCGTCGATGCCGATGGATCGGTCTATGAAGGTCGCATCGATCCAGCGGAGGCGCCGAAGGATCTCGCCGAGAATCGCCGGGCGGTGAGCGCGTCGGGCGTGTTAACGCAGGCTCCGGCAGTGCAACCGGCGGCAGCGGCGAATGCGGGAATGGGCCAGACCATCGACAACGACGCATCGGCTGCCTCCTACAATTTCCGGGCGGTGGGCACCAATCGCACATTGAACCAGAGGGTGGTATTTAGCGGCAACTACATGAATACGGCCAGCGCGCCTTCACAGGCTGCCAACAACATTGGCAATCGAACCGCGCCTTCGGTGGCGAACAATCAAGCGGCCGCTAAAGGGCAGTTGCAGTCCAACCAACTCCAAATTGGCGGTGGAGCGCAAATCCAAGGTCAAGCCTTCATCGGCACCAACAACCAGGTCGAAATCAACGCCCTCGAGCATCCCCTGCCATAGGGCTGGGATTCCGATGCCAGCGTCGATCATTGAAAGGGTCAGCAAATTGCCAACATATAGATCGTTGCATAAGTTCCCGCATTTCGGAGGGGCGAGCTCCGGGAGCCCCACTTCACTTTTCCCAGCAATATCAGGGCCTCGTTTAACTCAGCCCTCCGAGCATTGTGCAAATACTTCCGCAA
>Ga0209429_10002342_pt1 | contig 11225 bp, 7 predicted proteins | sample BarGraNGADG00212_3_FD_184493 | JGI IMG/M metagenome (GOLD analysis project Ga0209429, IMG submission 184493) | Arctic peat soil microbial communities from Barrow, Alaska - Barrow Graham LP Ref core NGADG0004-212 (SPAdes) (version 2) | ecosystem: Environmental > Terrestrial > Soil > Wetlands >... | reverse complement strand
CGGGCAGCCAGTTGGCATATGTTTTCTCAATAACGTTATTACCTCTGATCTTAATGTCAATAAAGAAGTTAACCTGCAATTTAAAAGCCTCCATCAGGTCTTCAAAACTCTTATACTCATGAGAATAACCTGTCTCTAAACCCACAAGTTTATTTGTCCTTTTATCAAATCCATTATTCAATGTCAGTTCCAGAACTTTTGGCAGGTTGAAATAACCTGTCAGCCAATAGGCTTCTGTACCAAACGCTCCTGTCTCAACACATCCTGAGGCACCTCCATTCCGTGCATCCACAATATTCTTTCCCTGCCTGAGCAACTGCTGGATAATTGCATCTGTATTAAAGCAAGATGGCTGTCCGAAACCGGTTTTGATAATATCCAGAGCTTTATGTATAAACCTGTCGGGGCTTTTTTTGCTAATCTGCACCATAGAACCGGGCTGAAGAATACGCATCTCCTTAATAACATCAAGAAGAATATAGGACATTTCATTTACCGCATCTGTTCCGTCGGGTTTTACACCTCCGAGATTGATCAGACAGAAGTCGGTATATGTACTGCTTTCGCTGGCAGTGACACCCATTTTTGGAGGTGAAGGATGATTATTGAACTTAATCCAGAAACAACCGAGAAGATCGTATAATTCATCGGTAGAAACAGATCCTGCCTCCATTTCCTTCTTATAGACCCGATAAAGATGCTGATCAAGCCTGCCCGGATTAAATGAGTCCCATGGATTCAGTTCTGTTATAACTCCCAGATGAATAAACCAGTAATGCTGAAGCATTTCATGAACGGTTTCAGGAGCATTAGCAGGGACTTTGCGGCATACTTCTGCCATCTTAATTAACTCACTTTTCCTGTCAGAATTCTTTTCTCCGGAAGAAAGTTTTTCCAGCTTTTCAGCATGTCGGTTCGCATACATTATTATTGCATCGCATGCTAGATCCATTGCTTTAAGCTCTTCAAGTTTTTCAAAAGCCTGTGAGTCATTATAAAAATCAAGCCCTGAAACTGACTCTTTTATTTCTTCTTTTAGTTTAAGAAAACCTGTCCTGAACATCTTGTATCCCAATACGGTATGTCCCGGTGAACGCTGTTCCATAAATTCAGTAAACATACCGGCGTTATAAGCAGTAATCCATTCAGGAGTCATCGTACTCATTATCCTGTCGCGGTTACTCTTCCCTTTCCAGAAAGGAATTATTTCCTTCTCATAAATGCTCTTTACCTCATCTTCGACTCTGAAGAATACCTTCTCCCTTGAGTTAAGTATCTCAAGATCACGTACTGAGTGAAGGCTTATCTCAGGATAGGTCGGAGTCTCCTTAGGAGCAGGCCCTCTCTCTCCCACAATGAGTTCACCATCATTGATACATATTTTTTTATTTCTAAGGAGATATTCGAATGCTTTTGCCCTTTTGACCGGAGCTGAGAGCTCCCGTGCTTCATCACTCTTATAAAACTGAGTCATAAGCAATGCTCTTTCAGCACTGATTTTTTCAACTGCATTCAGACTCTGTTCCCTTAATCGTCTGACTCTTTCTGATATTTTCATAAGTATTTATTCAGATAAATTAATTAAGTGTGTTTTTTATTTATAGCCCCAACGTTCCTAACGGTTTCTTCATGCCTCATCCCCCTATTTTAACCTTCACTCCTACTTCACTGAAAAATTCTTTTAGCTCCTGCATTTTTTCTTTCGAAGGCGGTTCAACACTCCCCATTCTGTATGGAATGCTGAATCGCTTATATTTTGATGACCCTATCTTATGGAAAGGCAGCAGGTTTATCTTTTTAAGAGAGTTTGTTTTGTTTGTTAAAAGAAATTGTTTCAGATTCTCCAGATGATCAGAATCGTCATTATAACCTGGGATGATGGGAATCCTTGCCATTATATCTTTCCCGCTTTCCAGAAGAAACCGGTAATTATCAAGGATTCCGAGGTTGGAGACCCCGGTATATTTTATATGTATTGCATCATCCAGATGCTTTATGTCGAAAAGGAAAAGGTCAGTAAATGGAATTATTGATTTAAAGTTTTCAGATAATGAATATCCTGAGGTATCAACTGCAGTGTGGTAACCATTTTCTTTACAGGCTTTTAACACTTCATGCAGAAATTCGAACTGAAGCATTGGCTCACCACCTGAGAATGTGACACCACCTTTTGACTGATTAATGAAGATTCTCTCTTTCTCAAGGATGTCAAGAATATCTTTTATGGTGTAGTATTTACCGACTTCCTCATTTTTACTGAATTCTCTGTCCCCAACTCTGTCAGTCTGTATCACAGTTTCAGGAACCGGGGATATTCCTTCAGGGTTATGACACCACATACAGCTAAGAGGACATCCCTTCATAAAGAATGTTACCCTTATCCCCGGGCCATCGTGGATCGAATATCTTTTAACGCTGAAAATGAGTCCTTTCATATTAAAGGGCGTAAAAACTGAATTGGAAAAAGTGATAGAAAATAAGTGAATCTCTGTTCTGATGATTCAGAAAAAAAAGATGATCAGAAGCTGTAGAACATCAGACAACTATACAGCCTTCGTCCAAGGCGCTGCATCATGAAACGGTATTTCAGTTTTGCAATCATCATAATTGTTTGATTGGTGCAAGTTAAATATTTTTTCAATATGTTGTCCGGTAGCTCTGGAGGCAATTCTCCTGCAATATGTATATACTTAATTATCTGATATATACATTATTTTAACAAATGATTAACAAATCATTAACCAAAATCAATGCAACAATTTGAGTTTACAGACGTCTATACATTGAATGGAAACAAAAAACAGAAACAAAATATTTGGACAGTTCTTTTTATAATTGATTTGGGCAGTCAGAAAAAAAATATTTAACGACAGTTTAATTTCTCAACAATCGCCATTCGGACGATTCTACGATCAGGTTTAGGTTAATCAAGGAAAGGTACCTCCCGGTATCTTTCCTTTCTTTTTTAAGATTAAAATCTTGATTTTTTGTTTTTAAAGTGCCTATTTTCGTAAGAAACAAAAAAGCTTTCTGAATTTTCTGACAGGCTTTTTATAACTCACGGTTTTATAAGGTTTATTCTATGAAGAGGAAGATCAGATTTAGTCTTGTGTACCGCGACATGTGGCAGTCATCAGGGAAATACCAGCCACGCATCGATCAATTGAAGGAAGTGGCTCCGTATATTATTGAAATGGGTTGTTTTGACCGGATCGAAACCAATGGGGGTGCATTCGAACAGGTATAACTTTTGTTTGGTGAAAACCCGAATTCTGCAGTTTAAACGATCACCGCAACCTGGAACTTTCTGTTAAGTATGCTAAAGAGGCCGGTATGATCTCACAGGCAGCTCTTCTACTTTATAAATGGGTAAGCGCATTTCATGAAAAAGAAAAACTACAAAAGGAGCTGTCATTCATTAACCGGAATCTCGAACTTATTGTGAATGAGAGAACCCAGGAACTGAATATGAAAAGGGAACCGGTTTAGGACTTAAACTTTGTCAGGAACTTGTAAAAATAAATAATGGCAGTATTACTGTTGAAAGCAAGGCGGGTGAAGGAACCTGTTTCCTGATAATGTTACCTACAAATTGATTTTAGTCAATTGTAAGGTCAGCTAATCTCTTCTTGTCAAGAATTTTAATATTTTTCCCCTTCGCCTGAATTAATCCATCTTCTTCCAGATCACCAATAGCTCTGGCTACGGATGGCCTGGTAACGCCAAAGAAATCGGCAAGGTCATTCTGAGTCAGACTTAATTTTACGGACGATCTATCCTTCCCTGCTTTCTGAAGGATATAATGTGCAAGTTTTTCCTTTATTGTTTTGAAATTCAGAAACTTTATTTTTTCTGACAAGAATTGAGAACGGTTTGAAATCATATCCAGGAAATTAACCAGGATTTTATCATTATTCATTAGCAGCTTCAAAAAATCCGGCTTACCAATTGCCAGTATTTCTGTATCAGAAGTTGCCAGAACATTAACAGGAAACCTGTTTTTACTTCCAAAGATAAATGCTGATGCAAGTGCTCCAGGAGCTGGAATATCCTCAATTTTTATTACCCTGCCTGCATAATCAACCATTTCTCCCTTAACAACTCCGCTAATTACAATCATCAGTGAATTAACAGGTTCCCCGCTCTGAGATATCATAGAATCAGCCTGATATTTTTTAATCCGGTGTGGAACTACCGAAAGAATTGTTTCAATCTCTAAGGTTGTCAGTCCTCTGAAAAGAGGTGCATCCGATAAAAGAGAATAATCCATAGTTTTTTCGTAAAAATAGTAAATTGTTAACAAATAAGTGCGTTGAGTTCGGAGTGCCTAAAGTACTTAAAGTATGAAGTACTATTGTTATTAGATTCAGGCACTTTAGGCACTATCAATTTTTTGTAACATATGTTACAATTCATGCTATTATATTTTCTCACTTTTGTAAGAGGAAATTATTAAAATATACAAATATGAAAAGAGATATATTAAAGATTGACGAGGAATTATGTAATGGTTGCGGCCAATGTGTTCCAAACTGTCATGAAGGTGCATTACAGGTCATTGACGGCAAAGTAAGACTTGTCAGTGAACTTATGTGTGACGGACTTGGTGCATGCATTGGTCATTGCCCCGAAGGAGCTATTACAATCGAGACCAGGGAAGCAGAACCATACAATGAGGCGAGAGTAATGGAACAGATGAAAGATAAGGGGAAAAATACAATCATTGCCCATCTCAGGCATCTGGAAGATCATGAAGAAACAGGCTTTCTTCAGGAAGGTGTTTCTTTTCTGAAAGAACACAGAACAGGGCTTAACTTTAATCTTGATGAGGTCATGAATGAGGTGCATAATAATGGGAGAGTAGTACCAATGCATCAACAGTCTCATAGTCACTTCCAACAGCATGGTAACGAAGGAGGCTGTCCGGGATCGGGAGCAATGGTTATTGAAAAACCAGTAAATATCAATAGTAATGTTAATGTAGAGGATCAGCCTTCAGAACTGAGAAAATGGCCGGTGCAAATGCACCTGGTAAATCCTAATGCCTCATATTTCCAGGCATCTGATCTTTTAATTGCTGCTGACTGTGTAGCTTTCTCAATGGGCAACTTTCATAACAGATTTCTGAAAGGAAAATCATTGGCTATAGCTTGTCCCAAGCTTGATCATGGAACCGATATTTATGTTGAAAAGTTAACTTCGATGATCGATGTTGCAAAAGTGAACACTATAACCGTGATGATGATGGAAGTTCCATGTTGTGGAGGGCTATTACAGATGGTCAGAGCAGCAATGTCAAAAGCGTCCGGAAAAGTCTCTGTCAAAAAGATGATTGTCGGAATAAACGGAGAAGTACTAGAGGAAGAGTGGGTGTGATAGATTAATTTGAAAATGAAATAATTACGCAACCTGAAAGAATGATAAATATCATGAAAATACATATTTATATCGATTCTTAATAAGAGAATTGCTATATTTGAAAGCGTCGAATTCTGTTTCTGAATGTTTGTTTTTGCCTGATTAAAACATCTCTATATGGAGTCTAAAACCTCTTCCCCTAAATTATGTAATTTTTGCTATTATGTTGGCTTTGATATAGGGTCTGTCTCATTAAACACTGCCGTCATTGATGACAAAAATGAAATTATCGAGGATTTTTATGATTATGTTTACGGGAAGCCATTTAATGTTCTTAAAGAGAGATTAACATCAATTCTGCAAAAATACTCTTCTGAATCAATAAAGGGAATTGCAATTACAGGATCCGGAGGTAAACTTGCCACAGGACTCATCGGGGGTGTGTTTGTTAATGAAATAATCGCTCAGGCAACCTCAACCGGAAGATTATATCCTGAAGCAAGAACAGTAATTGAAATAGGCGGAGAAGATTCTAAATTGATCATCCTTGAGAAAGACCCTGAAAACGGAAATTCAAGGCTGGTAGATTTTGAAATGAACAGTATATGTGCTGCAGGAACAGGGTCATTTCTCGATCAGCAGGCCAGAAGAATAGGTGTCCCGATTGAAAATGAATTTGGTGCAATGTCTTTAAAATCGGTCGATCCTCCCAGGATTGCCGGACGCTGCAGCGTATTTGCAAAAAGTGACATGATACATCACCAGCAGATAGCAACTCCGTTGCATGATATTGTAGCCGGTTTATGTTTTGCATTAGCAAGAAACTTCCGCAGTAATGTTGCCAGAAGCAAAGAGATAAAAAAACCGGTTATCTTTTCAGGAGGAGTTGCAGCAAATTCAGGCATGATCAGGGCTTTCAGAGAGACTCTGGATCTTACTGACGGGGAACTGATAATTTCTCCTCATCATGCTTCAATGGGAGCAATAGGTGCTGTCTATTATGCCCGTGACAATAATCTAAGTATGAACCATTTCCCGGGCATTTCAAAACTTGAAGAATATCTTGCCGGGTCAACTGACGATTTTGTGAGTCTTCCTAAGCTTAAGGAATCTGAAGCAGAATATAATAAGTATGTTCATTTTGTTAAAAACGGGAAAGAAAAAACACCTGTATATCTGGGTCTTGATATTGGCTCCCTTAGTACAAATGTGGTACTCATAGATAACAATCACCGTGTTGTGGCAAGACGTTATTTGCCTACCGCAGGGAAGCCTTTGGAAGCTATCCAGAAAGGGTTGACAGAAATCTATGATGAGGTTGGCAACGATATAATTGTTATTGGTGCCGGTACAACTGGTTCCGGAAGGTATCTGACAGGTGATTTTATAGGGGCCGATACTATCAGGAACGAGATCACTGCCCAGGCAACTGCAGCAATTGACTATGATCCGACAGTTGACACAATTTTCGAAATCGGAGGACAGGATTCCAAATATATCAGCATAGAAAACGGGGTTATCATTGATTTTGAGATGAATAAGGTATGTGCTGCAGGTACGGGCTCATTTCTTGAGGAACAGGCAGAAAAACTGAATATTAAAATTGTTGAAGAATTCGGCTGCATGGCTCTGAATTCTTGCTCCCCTATAAAAATGGGTGACCGGTGCACAGTATTCATGGAATCGGATCTGAACTCATTCATGCAGAAGGGTGCCAGGAACGAAAACCTTGTCGGGGGGCTTGCGTATTCAATCGTATATAACTACTTACAGAAAGTAGTTGGCGACCGAAAAATTGGTAATAAGATCTTCTTTCAGGGTGGAGTCACCAATAATAAAGCAGTAGTTGCTGCATTTGAACAGGTCGTCGGAAAGAAGATAATAATACCGCCGCATTTTGATATTACCGGAGCTATCGGTGCTGCCATCCTTGCCAAAAGATCAATGTCTGAAGGACAAAAAACAAGGTTCAAAGGATTTGATGTACGAAACGCAACATATACGGTCAGCAGGTTTGTTTGTAAGGAATGTACTAATCATTGTGAAATAAGCCGTGTAAAAATAACAGAGGAAAAGAAATCATTATATTTTGGCGGACGATGCGAAAAGTGGGAGACCGACGACCGGAAAAAAGCTCAGAATAATATTCCCAATCTTTTTAAGAAGAGGACCGAGATGCTTATGGATGGATTCGTAGAGAAAGAATCCTGGAAATCAATTTCCATTGGAATTCCAAGAGCGTTGATGGTGTTTCACCAGCAATTTCCCTTCTGGAGAACATTCTTTGAACAACTGGGATTTACAGTTGTAATCTCAAGAGAGTCAGACAAATCGTTGGTTTCAAGATCAATAGAAACTATTACTGCTGAAACCTGCCTTCCTGTTGAAATGATGCATGGTCATGTGATAGATCTTATGGAGAAAGGTGTCGACTATATTTTTCTTCCCTTTATTGTTAATGGAAAAGAAAAGGCAGGAAACAAAACATCAAACTGTAACTGTCCATGGATACAGACTTATCCATTCATGGTTAAGGCTGCCCTCAGAGGGAAAATTGATGAATCAAAGCTCATGATGCCAACACTTCATTTCAGGTATTTCGAGAGAGCTCTCGTCCCTGAGATGACAAAGTATTTTAATGATAAGTTTCGGATAAGTAAAACTGAAATTAAAAAAGCAATTTATAAAGCTGACGAAGTACAGATTTCATTTGAAAAACAACTTATTGATTACGGGAAAGATGTACTGAATACAATTCCCAAAAACTGTAAACCTGTAGTACTTCTTGGAAGACCATATAACAGTACAGATGATCACCTGAACCTGGGTCTGGTTGAAAAGCTTATAAACCAGAATGTTATGCCAATACCTCTGGATATGCTGGATTTGACGCCTTATAATATTTTTGAAAACTACCGTAACATGTACTGGCCAAACGGGCAAAAGATTATAGCTGCAGCACAATTGGTAGCAAAAAATGATAACCTGCATGCAGTATATGTCAGTAACTTCCGTTGCGGCCCCGACTCATTTATCTGGCATTATGTGACAGAAGAGCTAAAAGGCAAACCATTCCTTCATCTTGAGGTTGATGAACATTCAGCCGATGCCGGAATGATTACACGTATTGAAGCTTTTCTTGATAGCCTTAGCGGTGCTGAACAAAATAAGAAGAAAGATATTAAGATCTTCAGGCCACGTCCGGGAGTACCATTTCCACTAAATACCAGGGTATTATATTTCCCTTATATGAATGACACTGCCTATCTGGTGGCGGCAGCAGCCCGTAGTTGTGGTATCCCGTCTGAAGTTCTGCCTAAACAAACGGCAGAGGATCTTGCTATTGGAAGGAAATACACCTCATCTAAAGAGTGTTTTCCTATGATATGCACAACCGGGAGTTTCCTTAAGAAGCTAATGGAACCGGGTGCTGATCCATCAAAAATGAGCTTCTTCATGCCCGATCATAACGGTCCTTGCAGGTTTGGTCAGTATAACCAGTTTCACAGGATCCTCTTTGACCGGCTGGGTTACCATGAAGCAGAACTGATAACACCCTCAAACGATACAGCCTATGAAGATCTTGCCGGTGAGCATAGTAAAAAATTCAGAATCAACGCATTTAAAGGTTTTATTGTTGCTGATTACCTTAGAAAAATATACAGAGAGACAAGACCTTACGAGATCAGCAAAGGAGATTCTGATAAACTTTATAATGATTCATTGTCACGACTTGAATTATGCATTGAGAACGGATCAAAAGGTCTCCGGAAAGTACTTTCCGGAATTGCCTCAGATTTTATGGCAATAAAAGTCGACAAGAGCCAGCGAAAACCTGTTGTGGCCATTCTGGGGGAAATATTCATGAGGGATAATTCAGGCTGTAACGGAAATATGGCAAACAGACTTGAAGATCTGGGGGTTGAGGTGATTATTACTCCTTTTTCTGAATGGTTATATTACTCAACTCACAGATTTACACGTGACAGCAAATGGAGGAATGATACAAAAGGTATTATTAAATCTAAAATTCAGGGAATTGGTCAGGATGTAATTGCCGCCTCGTTACTTCGGGGAATTAAAAAATTTACTGATCATCATAAAGATGTACCACTCCATGAAATGCTGAATTTATGCAATACTTATATAAATCAGTTTTATGACGGAGATCCTGCGATTGCAATGGGAACATCCGTTGCACTTGCAAATAAAGGCGCTTCGGGTATAGCTGCGATACTACCATTTACATGTATGCCTGGTACTGTTGTCTCTTCAGTAAGTGATTCATTCAGAAAAGACCATAACAATATTCCATTCATCAATATTGCTTATGACGGACAGGATTCCGTTTCTCTTGACACCAGGTTACAGGCTTTTGTCTTCCAGGTTAAAGAGTATGCAATGGCACTGGAGCGGGTTCCGGTGAGTCATTAATGTTTCCTGGCACAATAACCAATAATTACATAACCCTGAATCCAAGTTCCTTCAGTATTTTCTGAACTTTTTTATTCTCTCCCGATAGGTCAATCTTATACGAAGGGAACTCTCTTCTAAGCGGATAATCACCTCTTTGTTTTTCAAAATAAGATGGTGAAAAACGAAGTTTTTTATCGTCACTGTCAATATCATAAGTATGAATAACAGCTTCCCTGAGAATATCCTCCTCTGATTTGTCTTGTGCATCAATAGTTATTACAGGACTAAGAGGTTGAGGCACGTCCTCCGCATACCAGTTTTTCAGCTGAATATCAAAATATTTGCATAAAGAGTTTACAACCATTGCTGTTCCGTTAGCTTTGCCGTCAGTCGAATACCCTGCAATATGAGGAGTGGCAATGAAAGCCTGTTCCAAAAGTTCAAGATCAATATCCGGTTCATTCTCCCAGACATCTATTATGGCACCACTCAGTTTACCTGAACCAAGTACTTTCTTAAGTGCATAACTATTAGTCACTTCACCGCGCGAAGAGTTAATAAACCATGCTCCTTTATTGATCTTTTTGAAACTCTTTTCATCAAAAAGATGGTATGTAAAATCTTCCCCAACTATATTAAGAGGCACATGAACCGTCACAATATCAGATTCATATAAAACTGTTTTCAGGCTGTGAAAATCCTTTTTGCCCTCTGTTCTGGCCCGGGGAGGATCGTTCAACAGTACATTCATCCCAATGGTTCGTGCAAATTTTTCGACCTTTGATCCGACATTACCAACACCTATAATTCCTAATGTTTTGTCCTTAAGGTTAAAGCTGTATTCAGAGGAAATCTTAAGCAAAGCTGCTGCAATGTATTGCTGAACCGATGATGAATTACAACCGGGAGCGTTGGTCCAGGCGATCTTATGTTTTTCACAATATTGCGTATCGATATGGTCAAAACCAATTGTAGCTGTTCCGATAAACCTGACATTTGTTCCCTTCAAAAGGCTCTCTGTACATTTTGTTCTGGTCCTGATAAGTAAAGCATCTGCCTTCTTCAGAATATCCCTGCTAAACTCTTTCCCGGGTAAATAGACCACTTCGCTATAAGGTTCAAGTGCACCCTTCAGAAAAGGAATTTTATCGTCGGCGACTATCTTTATCATATTGACAAAATTACAGCTGAAAGTTAGTAATTTTTAATGCCGGAATAATGGTTTTAGCTATTTTGAATTCCAATATAATTAATATTTTAGTATTTGCTTAACCTGTAGTAATCAGAAAGCAATTGATAAATCACAAAATATAAATACAACTTCAATATAATCAATTAATATTCAATACCAGTTTACCAGGCTTATCGCATAATTTTTATAAATTGCCGCACATTGCGTTGAATAATGAATTCATTTCTAATTTAAGGGAATCTTCCAGATAAATTACCTC
>Ga0209429_10002341_pt1 | contig 11226 bp, 10 predicted proteins | sample BarGraNGADG00212_3_FD_184493 | JGI IMG/M metagenome (GOLD analysis project Ga0209429, IMG submission 184493) | Arctic peat soil microbial communities from Barrow, Alaska - Barrow Graham LP Ref core NGADG0004-212 (SPAdes) (version 2) | ecosystem: Environmental > Terrestrial > Soil > Wetlands >... | reverse complement strand
CCACGTGAACGGTGCCGACCCGGTGCCCGGTCCCGATGCCGTGCGCCTTCGCGAACGCCTCGCCGCGTTCCCGGCTCCGCGAGCCGACCGCGACCACCGTGGACCGGGTGTGCAGCTGCACCGCCGTGACGAACCGCGACGCGATGTGCCCGGCACCCAGGATGCCCCAGCGCAGCGGCGGAGCCTCTATCGGGTCCGACACGATCGACATCAGTTCTTGGTCGGCTTCCGCGTCGCTTTCTTCGCGGCCGGCTTGCGCGCGGTGGTGGAGCGCTTTGCGGCCGGGCGTCCCTTCTTGACCGGACCCTTGGCGCGCTTCTCGGCCAGCAGCTCGGCGGCCCGCTCGAGGGTGACCGTCTCCACCGGGTCGTCCTTGCGCAGCGTCGCGTTCGTCTCGCCGTCGGTCACGTAGGCACCGAACCGGCCTTCCTTGATCACCACGGCCTTGCCGCTGACGGGGTCGTCGCCCAGCTCACGCAGCGCCGCCGACGACGGCGCCCCACGGCCACGCTTCGGCTGCGCGTAGATCGCGAGCGCCTCTTCGAGCGTCACGTCGAACAAGGCGTCCTCGCTCGGCAGCGTCCGCGAGTCCACACCTCTCTTCAGGTACGGGCCGTAGCGACCGTTCTGCGCGGTGATTTCGTCGCCGGACCCGGGGTCCACGCCAACCACGCGCGGCAGCGACAGGAGCCGCAGGGCGTCCTCGAGCGTAATGGTCTCCAGCTGCATCGAGGCGAACAGCGACGAGGTGCGTGGCTTGGCCCTCGCGGCCGCCTTCCTGGCGCCGCGCGCGGGAGTCGCGAGGGTCGCGGTCGCAGCGGGGGTCGCGAGGGTCGCGGTCGCAGCGGGGGTCGCGAGGGTCGCGGCCGCAATCGTGGCGTCGTCGTCCTCGAGCAGCTCGGTCACGTACGGACCGAACCGCCCCGAGCGAGCCACGATCGTCGTCCCGGTCGTCGGGTCCGTGCCGAGCACCAGATCGCCCTCGACATGAGCCGCGAGCAGCTCCTCGGCGCGGGCCACGGTCAGCTCGTCCGGCGGGATCTCCTCGGGCACGGATGCCCGGCGCGGCGCCCCGCCCGGCACCTCGGGCGGCGCTTCCAGGTACGGGCCGTAGCGGCCGACCCGGAGCGTGATGCCTTCGCCGATGTCGATCGAGTTCATCTCGCGGGCGTCGATGTCGCCGAGCGCCTCGACCAGGTGCTTGAGACCCTCGCCCTCCTCACGACCGGTGCCGTCGCCGAAGTAGAAGCGGGTCAGCCACGTCACCCGGTCCTTGGTGCCGGCGGCGATCTCGTCGAGGTCGTCCTCCATCTCGGCGGTGAAGTCGTAGTCGACCAGCCAGTCGAAGTGCTCCTCGAGCAGCCGGATCACGGCGAACGCCAGCCAGCTCGGCACCAGCGCCTGCCCGCGAATGGTCACGTAGCCGCGGTCCTGGATCACGGAGACCGTCGCGGCGTAAGTGGACGGCCGGCCGATCCCGCGCTCCTCGAGCGCCTTGATCAGGCTCGCCTCGGTGTAGCGCGGCGGTGTCGATGTCTCGTGGCCCTCGGAGTGCAGGTTGCGCGCCGCGACGCCCTGCCCCTTGACCAGGTTCGGCAGCCGGGCCTCGTGCTCCCCGGCCGCGTCGCCGCGCGTCGCAGGGTCGACCGAGCCGTCCTCCGCGTACCGCTCGGTGTCGCGGCCCTCCTCGTAAGCGGAGAGGAAGCCGCGGAACGTGATGACCGTGCCCGACGCCGCGAACTCGGCGTCCTGGCCGTTGGCCGCGATGGCGCCGAGCCGGACCGAGGCGGTCGATCCGCGCGCATCGGCCATCTGGGACGCGACGGTGCGCTTCCAGATCAGGTCGTAGAGCCGGAACTCGTCCCTGGACAGCGAGTGCTTGACCTGGCCCGGGGTGCGGAAGTGGTCGCCCGCCGGACGGATCGCCTCGTGCGCCTCTTGAGCGCCCTTGCTCTTCGACGCGTACAGGCGCGGCTGGTCCGGCACCGAATCCGCCCCGTAGAGCTCGGCGGCCTGGCGGCGTGCCGCGTCGATCGCCTGGGTGCTCAGCACCGGCGAGTCGGTGCGCATATAGGTGATGTAGCCGTTCTCGTACAGGGACTGTGCGACCCGCATCGCCTGGCGGGACCCCATCCGCAACTTGCGGGAGGCCTCCTGCTGCAGCGTCGAAGTCGTGAACGGGGCCGCGGGGCGGCGGGTGTACGGCTTGGACTCGACGCTGCGCACGGCGAACGTCGCGCTCTCGAGGGCGGCGGCCAGGGCGCGCGCCGCGGCCTCGTCCAGCGGCACGAGGCCGGACGACGTCAGCTGTCCGCGGTCGTCGAAGTCGCGGCCGGTGGCGACCCGGCGACCGTCCACGGTCACCAGGCGTGCTCCGAACGGGGTGTGGTCCTCGCCGTCGGCGGCCACGAACTCGGCCCGGAGGTCCCAGTACCCGGCGGGAACGAATGCGATCCGCTCGCGCTCCCGCTCCACCACCAAGCGGGTCGCGACGGACTGCACGCGGCCGGCGCTCAGGCCCTGACGCACCTTGCGCCACAGCACCGGCGAGACCTCGTAGCCGTAGAGCCGGTCCAGGATGCGCCGGGTCTCCTGCGCGTCGACCAGGCGTTCGTCCAGCTCGCGCGGGGACTCGATCGCCCGCTGGATGGCCTCCCGGGTGATCTCGTGGAAGACCATCCGCTTCACCGGGACCTTGGGCTTGAGCTCCTGCAGCAGGTGCCAGGCGATCGCCTCGCCCTCGCGGTCCTCATCAGTGGCCAGGTAGAGCTCGTCCGCGCCCTTGAGCGCCCTCTTGAGGTCGGCGACCTTCTTCTTCTTGTCCGGGTCGACGACGTAGTACGGCGCGAAGCCGTTGTCCACGTCGACGGCGAACTTCCCGAACGGACCCTTCTTCATGTCTGCGGGCAGCTCCGAGGGCTGCGGCAGGTCGCGGATGTGGCCGACGGACGCCTCGACGGTGAAGCCCTCGCCGAGATAGCCGGCGATCGTGCGCGCCTTCGCGGGCGACTCGACGATCACGAGCTTGCGACCTGCAGCCATCCGAACCGGCCTCCTGGGGGTTTGGCGAGTGTGCGCCGTCGGGCACTCTACGGTGAAAGACGCCTCCGACGCAGCGCGGGCAGCCTACGCCGTGGGCGTCGCGCCCTGCACCGCGGCACCCCGCGGCGGTCCCAGCCGGGAGTGGCCGACGGCCTGCCGGACCGCCAGCAGGAGCGCAAAGGCGAGGCTAGTCACTGCGATGACGCCGAGGGCTCCACCGATGTACGCCGTCAGCATCTGGGGCGGCGTGAGCGAACCAGCGGCCACCTGCCAGGTGACCTTCAGCGCGATCGCGGCGCCGGCCCCGGCGCCGAGGGCGGCGAGCACCAGCACCGCTCCGGCGACCGCGGATCCAGCCGATCCGGGCAGCGGTCTTGGCGTACCGGGCAGCACCTCGGGAGTCCCCCACGCGGACATCGCACAGGCTACGGCGCTCCACGCCAGCACGACGAGCACCGCCGCGACGACGTCGCTCGGCCGGTGCCACTGCTTGACCATCGTCGCGACGCCGGTCAGCACCGTGTAGACCGCACCGAGCCCCGCGACCCACGGCCGGGCCCGTCGCGGGACCACGAAGAGGAGCGCTGCCGCCATCGACGCGGCGACGGTGGTGTGTCCGCTCGGCAGCGCGTTGGCGTGCCGCGGGCCCACCCCGAGGTCGGGCCGGTTGAAGACGTCGTTCTTGAGCACCTCGGTGGTCAGGTTGGCGCCCGCCACGAGGATGGCGACCTGGGCGGCCTGCAGCCACCGGCGCCGAAGCGCCGCGATCAGCATCGACGCCACAATGACCGCCACGATCGACGGGACCGAGACGAGGTCGAGGACTGCCTGAGCACTGTCCCAGAGCCGGCTCCGACCGCGCTCCGCGCCTCGGAAGGCGGCGTGGTCCACCAGCTGGCCGTTCCGCGACCGGACGAACACGACGTAGGTGCTCCAGACGCCGAGCACCGCGACGAAGGCGGTCAACCACGCCAGCGCGACCGGCCACCTCGGGGCTCCGGCACGCACGTGCTCAGGGCGCTCGCGCGGGTCGGCCATGCTCCGAGGGTAGGTCAGCGCGGGAGCAGGAAGCCATCGCGCAGCGATTCGTTCAACCGGTGCCCCGACCTCCGACGCCCAGAGCACAGACGTTCCACAGATGAGTCACAGGAAGTTCTCAACTTCCACCGCCATGCTGCCGGCATGGGGAACACCGGCTCACCCGCGCAGACTGGCGCGGTCTCCCAACCGCAAGAACTCACCCGGGCCGACGGTTCCCCCATCCGGGCCCTCGTCGTCGACGACGAGCCAGCGCTGGCAGAGCTGCTTGCCACCGTGCTGCGCTACGAAGGCTGGACGGTCGAGCAAGCGCTCACCGGGCGCGCCGCGCTCAAGGCGCTCAAGGCGATCGATCCCGACGTGGTCGTTCTCGACATCATGCTCCCGGACCTGAGCGGCCTCGAGGTGCTGCGCCGGATGCGCGCGACCCATCCGCGGGTACCAGTCCTCTTCCTCACCGCCAAGGACGCCGTCGCGGACCGGGTCGCCGGCCTCACCGCCGGAGGTGACGACTACGTCACAAAGCCGTTCAGTCTCGAGGAGGTCGTCGCGCGGCTGCGCGCTCTGCTGTCCCGGACCGGCGCCGCATCCGAGCCTTCGAGCTCGATCCTGACGGTCGGCGATCTCGAGCTGGACGAGGACTTCCACGAGGTGCGCCGCGGCGGCCAGGAGATCAACCTCACCGCGACCGAGTTCGAGCTCTTGCGCTTCTTCATGCGCAACCCGAGGCGCGTGCTGTCCAAGGCGCGAATCCTCGACCGGGTATGGAACTACGACTTCGGCGGCCAGGCAAATATCGTCGAGCTGTACGTGTCCTACCTCCGGCGCAAGATCGAGGCGGGACGCTCGCCGATGATCCACACCCTGCGCGGCGTCGGCTACGTCCTCAAGCCCGGCGAGCCGAGCGCCGGCGCGAGATGACCGAGCGCTGGCCGCTGCGCCGTCGACTCGTCGCCGTCGTGATCGGGCTCCTCGCAGTGATGGCCAGCGCGATGGGCCTGGCCTCGACGCTTGCCCTGCGGGGCTCGTTGATCGAGCAGATCGACTCGCGACTGCTCGCCGCGAGCTCACGGGCGGCTAACCCGCTGCTGGTGCAGGGCGGGAGTGCGAACCCCGGTCCCACCGCCACCGCAACCCCACCGAGCGACATCCGGCCGCCGGGCCTGCGCCAGCCCGGGCAGCAGGACGTCGGCGCCGTCAACCTGTTCTTGCGCGGCGGTGAGGTGTTCGCGGGCTACTTCGACGAGTCCGGGGAGTTCCAGACCCTCACCCCAGCGCAGGTCACGACGCTGCAGAACCTTGCCGACGACGGTCGGGTGCACCCGGTCGAGCTCGCCGGCCTCGGTCCGTATCGGGCGATCTCCACGACCACGAAGATCGGCAGCCGGGTCATCACCGCCCTGTCCACCCGCGCGGCCGACGCGACCGTCGGCCGATACCTCGTGGTCGAAGGACTCGTCGCCGCCGCCGGCCTGACGCTGGCCGGTCTCGCCGGCACCGCGCTGGTCAGGCGTGAGCTGCGCGGACTGACCCGGGTGGCAGCAACGGCCACCCGGGTCAGCGGTCTGCCCCTGGATCGCGGCGAGGTCGAGCTGGCCGAACGGGTCGAGGTCGCCGACCGCGACCAGGGGACCGAGATCGGCCAGGTGTCCGCGGCCCTGAACCGACTCCTCGGGCACGTCGAGGCCGCGCTGACCGCTAGGCACGCGAGCGAGACCCAGGTCCGCCGGTTCGTCGCCGACGCGAGCCACGAACTGCGCACCCCGCTCGCCTCGATTCGCGGCTACGCCGAGCTCGTGCGCCGGCTACCCGCCGACCTGCCCGCGGACGCGCTCCAGGCGATGAGCCGGGTGGAGCAGGAGTCGATGCGGATGACGCGCCTGGTCGAGGAGATGCTGCTGCTCGCGCGCCTGGACGCCGAGCGGGAGTTCGAACGGGCACCGGTCGACCTGGCCACGCTCGCCGTCGACGCCGTCGCGGATGCGCATGCCGCTGGCCCCGATCACACCTGGCACCTCGATCTCGGGAGGGAGACCGCCGACGACGCCGGCGGCACCCCGAACTTCGTCGTCCTCGGGGACGACCACCAGCTGCGCCAGGTGCTGGCCAACCTGCTGTCCAACGCCCGCGTGCACACCCCGGCCGGTTCGACCGTTACGGTTCGGCTGCGGGCGCTCCAAGGGCGCGTCGAGGTTCGCGTGGCCGACAACGGACCGGGCATCCCAGAGTCGCTGCTCCCGCGCCTGTTCGACCGGTTCTCGCGCGGGTACGCGGCCCGCACCGCCGGAACCGGGTCGACCGGGCTCGGGCTCTCGATCGTCGCTGCCGTCGTCGCCGCACACGGTGGGACGGTCGGGGTCGACGGGACCCTCGGGGCGACGTCGTTCACCGTGAGCCTGCCCGCAGCGTAAGGACCCCGCCGGAACCGTCTCTGCCCGCGACGGCCCCGACGGGGTGAATGGCCGCAGCTCAACTGCTCGGTGCGCGCGGCCGGCAACCGAATGCGACAAGGGTGTCGATCAGCCGCCGGCGCTCGCACCTGGCGTCGCCTGGCCACCCGGACCGCCGCCGAGGCCGAACCCGCCCGCACCCTCCGTGATGGCCTGGGCGGTCACAGCGCCGTCGGCGGTCTGACCGATCACGGTGACCTGCTCACCCACCGCGAGGCTGGTGACCTCGGACTTCTCGGACCGGGTCACTGTCGTGTCGCTCGACGTCTTGACCATCACCGAGGTTCCGTCCGAGCTCTTGATCGTCAGGGTGCCGTCCTTGACCGCGGTGATCTCGCCGGCCGTGAACCCACCGCCGCCGGACCCGCTAAGGCCGCCGCCATTCGCGCGCCCGCTCGACAAACCGCTGGGGAGCCCCGGGAACGCACTCTGGCTCGAGCTGCTGCTCATGTGGTCGCCGAGCAGGATCCCCCCGGCGAACAGCGCGCCCGCCGCGACGACACCCACCAGGATCGTGGTCGGCGTGGGCTTGGTTCTCGGTCCCGAGGCCCGTGGGGCGGGCTGGTTGTCGAGGCCGGTGGGGCGGGTCGAGAGCAGGGCCTCCGCGTTGGGCACCCGGCTCGGTCCAGGCTTGTCGGTCGTCATGTTTCGTTCCTTTCCTCGGACGTTCGAAGGACGTGGGGGTCGAGGGCACGCAGGGTGGCTTCACTCGTGGCGCAAGGCGTCCACCGGTCGCATGGCGGCCGCGCGCGCGGCGGGGTAGCCACCGAAGAACACCCCGATACCGACCGACACCCCGAGAGCAAGCAACACCGACGAGGTCACGATCACCGGCCGGACACCCATGATCGAGAAGTGGCTGACGACGAAGGCCGCGACGACGCCGGCCAGCCCGCCGAGCAGGCTCAGCGCGGTGGCCTCGGTCAGGAACTGGCCGAGGATCGCGCCCCGGGTGGCGCCCAGCGCCTTGCGGATGCCGATCTCGCGGGTCCGCTCGGTGACGGTGACGAGCATGATGTTGGTCACCCCGATGCCGCCGACGAGCAGGGAGATCCCGGCCACGGCGGCGAGCATCGCGGTGAACGTCGAGGTGGTCGACGTGACCGTCGCGAGCAGCTGGCTCTGGCTGGTGATCCGGTAGGTCGCGTCTGTGGCGTCGATCCCGAGGGCCGCGTTGATGACCGCGGCGGCCTCCGCCTTGGCAGCGTCCACGGTGTCGGAGCCGGTCGCCTGGAGCACGATCGAGCCGAGGTTCCCGTATCCCGTGATCGACCGTTGCATCCGGGAGAGTGGCGCGATCAGGACGTCGTTCGTGCTCTCGATCCCGGTGGAGTCCTTGGCCGCCATCACCCCGTTGACGAGGTACGGCGTCGAGCCGATGACGAGCGTTGTGCCGACCGGGTCGGCCGTCCCGTACAGGGTGTCGGCCAGGCCCGCGCCGAGCACGACGACGCGTCGCGCGGTGGTCAGGTCGTTCGCGGTGAAGCCGGTGCCTTGGGCGATCGTCGACCCGGTGACGCTGAAGTAGTCGGCGCTCGTCCCGATGATCTGCGCCGTCGACGTCTTGGTGCCCGCGGTAATCGCCTGGGACGAGGTCACTTGCGGTACGACCGCCGCGAGGTCCGGGGCGAGCCCGGCCGTGACAGCCTGAGAGAGAGCGTCGGCGACCTCGGGGGTCAGGTTCTGGTACCGGATCGCGCCGCTCGACCCGCCGCCGGAGCGGACCGTCAAGGTGGTCGTGCCGAGGGCGTCGATCCGGTCGGTGATCTGCTTCTGAGATCCGGCGCCGACGCCGACGAGGGAGATGACGGAGGCGACGCCGATGAGAACGCCGAGCAGGGTCAGCGCCGAGCGCATCGCGTTCGCGCCCATCCCGCGGAACGCGGAGCGGAACACCTCGAGCGCGTTCATCGGGCGCCCACCGGGACCTGCCGGCGCGCTCCGCGGCGTTCGTCGGAGACGATCTGCCCGTCCCGCATCCGCAGCACGCGCTCGGTGTGCCGAGCCACCTCGTCCTCGTGCGTGATGAGCACGATGGTGCGGCCCATCGCGTGCAACCGGTCGAAGACGTCGAGCACCTCGGCCGTCGAGTGTGAATCGAGGTTCCCGGTCGGCTCGTCCGCAAGGACGAGCGACGGGGAGTTCACCAGGGAGCGGGCGATCGCGGCCCGTTGCTGCTGCCCGCCGGAGAGTTCGTTCGGCCGGTGGTCGGCGCGATCGAGCAGGCCGACCATCTCCAGGGCCGCGGTCGAGCGAGCCCGCCGCTCGTGCGCCGGGACCCCGGCGTAGAGCATCGGCAGCTCGACGTTGGCGCGTGCCGTCATCCGCGGGATGAGGTTGAAGGACTGGAACACGAAGCCGACGGTCCGGTTGCGGACCACCGAGAGCTCGCGTTCGGACCGGCCGCGGACGTCGATCCCGTCCAACAGGTAGGTGCCCGAGGTCGCGACGTCGAGGCAGCCGAGGATGTTCATCATCGTCGATTTGCCCGAGCCGGAGGCGCCCATCAGGGCGACGTACTCGCCCTGCTCGACGACCAGGTCCACCCCGTCGAGCGCGCGGACCTCTCGCTCGCCTTCGCCGTACACCCGGTGTACGGCCCGGACGTCCAGGACCGCGGTCACCCCTGCCCCCCGAATCCGCTCGGCGGCCCGTTGAAGCCGCCGCCGATCCCGCCGAGGCCCGACTGGTTGCTCGTGACCGCGCCCACCGACGTATCGAGCGAGATGACGACCTTGTCGCCGACGGTCAGACCGGAGGAGATCTCGGTCGAGGTGTCGCCCTGCACGCCGATCGTGACGTTCGTGACCTTCTGGGTGCCGTCGGCCGCGACCACGGTAACGGTGCCGGCAGTCTTCCCGTTCGTGATCGTCCCGACCGTCACCGCGTTGCTCGGCACGCTGACGACTTTCGTCGCCTTGGCCGTGGTGACACTGACGCTCGCGGTCTGGCCGAGCCGGACGCCCTCCGGCCTCTTGTCGAGCGTGACGGTCCCCGCGTAGGTCACGACGCCGTTGCTGGTCGTACCGGTCGGCGCGATCGCGGTGACCTTCGCCGTAGCGGTCACGTCGGTGACAGCAGGGAAGGTCACCGACGCCGCCTGGCCGACGCTCAGCTGGGCAGCGTCCGCCTCGGCGAAGCTCGCCCGCACCTGGAGCGTCGCCGGGTCGTCGATGGTGACGAAGCCGGAAGAGGTCGTGCTGGCGGAGGTCGTGCTGGCGGTGGCCGAGCTCGCGGCGGTCGAGCTCGCGGCGGCGCCCGAGCTGGCCCCGCCGACGGACACGGACGAGCCGACCGTGGAACTGACCGCCGTGATCACGCCGCTGATCGGCGCCGTGAGCGTCGCCTTACCGACAGCAGCCTCGGCCGTGGCGAGGGCTGTCTCGGCCTGAGTGACGGAACTGGTCGCGCTCGATACCTGGCCCCGGGCGCTGGACAGCTGAGCCTTGGCGCTGGTGATCTGCGACTGGGTGCCCCGGCGCGACGTGGTCGTCGTCCCGGTCTTCGGATCGGTGGTCGTCGTGATGTCGGCATACGCCGCGGTAGCCTCGTCCACCGACTGCTGGGCCGAGGTGCGCTGCAGGGTCGCCGTCGAGAGCTGTTGCTTGGCGCTCGTCAGCTGTTCCTTGGCCTGGGTGACGGCATCCTCGAGGTCAGCGGGGTCGAGCGTCCCCAGCAGCTGCCCCTTCTTCACCGTGTCACCGACGCCGACGTCGACGGTCTTGACCGTGCCGGACACCGAGAACGCTGGAGACGCGGTCGTGGCGGCCTCGATGTTCCCTTGCGCCGAGATCGTCGCCTGGACGGTCCCCGTCGTGGCCGTGGCCGTGCGGACGGTGCCGGTCGAGCTGGAGCCGGTGGCGGACGCGGGTCGCAGGGCGAACCAGGTCCCGCCTCCGATCAGCGCCAGCACTCCGACGAGAGCGCCATTGATCAAGAGAGTCTTCCGACGAGTCATGCGTTCACCGTGCCGCGCCGCCTTGTGGCATCCCTGTGGCGCGTCAATGAATCACCTGTGCGTCGTGAAAGAGGGGTTGCGCGAGGTCAGACGAGCAGGAAGCCGTCCCGGACGAGATCCCGGACCTGCGGCGCGAGCTCGGCCCGGACTGCCTCGGCCGGTACGTCAAGCAGTCCGGCAAGAGCCCCGACGATCTGCCCTACGGTGAGCTCCCCGTCGCACGCACCGACGAACCCCGCGAGCGCGGTGTCTGCCTGCACCCCGCGTCCGAGGCCGTCGCCCTGGCGCAGCACGACGACGCGCCGGTCGGCGCTGCCGGGCTCGAGGTACCGCTCCTCGGTGACGTCAGCGGCGACCGTGAGGTGGGCGGCGGAGGCGACCGGGAAGCAGGGACTCGATCGCCGGGACGGTGAAGGACAGCGCACTGAGGTCGGCCCGCAGCGTGTCGATCAGCGCCCGGTTGAGGACGAGGCCCTGCGGCGGCTCGAACTCGCTCATTCGTCGGCCCCGTCGGTCCACGCGGCCCCGTCGGCCAAGTCGACCATGTCGGTCCACGCGGCCCCGTCGGGGGTGATGTCGCAGTACACCGGGCAGTGGTCGCTGGCCAGGCGCACCAGCTCGTCGCTGCGGACGTGGCTTGCGAGGACCTCGTGCCGCGACCCGACGAGGATCGCGTCGATCCGCGCACCCGGACCCGACGAGGGGAAGGTCGGCCCGGCGTCGGCCGCTCCGTCCGTG
>Ga0209429_10002339_pt1 | contig 11227 bp, 6 predicted proteins | sample BarGraNGADG00212_3_FD_184493 | JGI IMG/M metagenome (GOLD analysis project Ga0209429, IMG submission 184493) | Arctic peat soil microbial communities from Barrow, Alaska - Barrow Graham LP Ref core NGADG0004-212 (SPAdes) (version 2) | ecosystem: Environmental > Terrestrial > Soil > Wetlands >... | reverse complement strand
CAGGCAAAATACCGGAGTTTAATTGTCCCCAAATAGTAAACTTATTTTTACATTCAAATAACTTTTCAGGTAGTATCCCAGGTTTCGATAAATGCATCAGTTTGGATGCTTTACTTCTGTCTGATAATAAACTGGAAGGTGAAATCCCTGATTTCAATTTGCCGAGTTTGACATATCTTGATATAAATAACAATAAACTTTCCGGTGAAATACCCAACTTTTCAATGATGCCAAAACTTATGGGGCTTGGATTATATTCAAACCAATTAACCGGACATATTCCTGATTTTAATATTGCCAAGTTGGCTTGGTTAGATCTGTCGAACAATAAACTGGAAGGGGAAATTCCAAATTTTAAACTACCAGAATTATTATATCTGATATTAAACAATAATGATTTTTCAGGGAATGTACCACCGTTTATTCTTCCGAAATTAGATTCACTGAATTTGAAGAACAATCAACTAACAGGTCTTCCCCATCTAAAAACAGGTTGCCCAAATTTGGCAAGTGTTTTAATACCAGAGAATAAATTATCATTTGAAGACCTTGAACCGAATATGGACATTAAGTATTTTACTTATGAAAATCAGGACAGTATTGACCAATTTGAAGTCGTTGCCGGCAAAAAGGTTACTCTCACCGTTCGTGACAAAGCTAAGGCTAACAAATACCAATGGATGAAACGAATAAACGGACAAGCATACGTTGATATTAAAGGAGCTACCACCGATTCGGTAATAGTTGACATTGAGAGCAACGCGAAATATACCTGTAAGATTACCAACACCTTAGTTCCTGGGTTAACTCTGTATTCCAGAAAAGGGAAAAGTCCTTCATGTATTTCTGTAGGCAACCTTGAATTTTGCAATGAGAATGGCAAATGGGAAAGTGCAGAGAAAAACGAATTGGCCACAACAGGGCTAGTCTCAATTAATGACTTATTGATGTTTGAAGGTACTATTACCATCGACACAACACAACTTTTGGTAAAGGCTGAAGGTGAATTTTACATCAAGGATATACCTATTCCCGGTGGAACAATCGGTAAATATTCATTCTGCAAAGGAGAGTACGAGCTAAAACTAATGGGCGAAGATGGCACTATAACCAATTTTCTGGATTCGAAATTTGAGAAGATGGGACAGTTATTCGGCATTGATCTAAAATTATCAAAATTGGAGTTGGTTGGAGGAAGAAAAGCCTCGGGAATTAAAATGGATTGCAAAATAGGTATCCCGGGAATTGCTGGTTCGTGCGGCGGAGATGGTAAAGACACTAAAACCGAAATTGAATTATCGGGAATTGAATTCAGTACATCGGGAATTTCAATGGAGGGAGTAGCTATAACCGATTTAGGAATGTATATTAAAGGCTATTGCCTGAAAAACCTTAATCTGAATTACGATTCTGAAAACGATATTTTAACATCAGGAGCACAGGTTGCATTGCCGTTTGGCGAAATTGAAGGAGGCATAAAATTGGCGAAAGGGCGCCTCGATAGCATTGCCTGGCGCCTTGAAGCAACAAAACCACCTTTTGTCTTAGGAAGCACAACCATTGGGATAAAAGGCTTCTTCGGGAAGATATCGAGTATTACAACACCGGCTATTGAAGTTGAACTTGGTGGCATATTCACCGATATAACCTCCGAAAACTTTTACCTGATCAATGCCAGTGGCCGTACTGTATGGCCATCCATCTTTGAAGTCAAGGGTCAAGGAAAATTTATGAAACCTCTCTTTATTGATAAACCCTACCAGGTGAACGGAGGCGTTTCGATGACCTACGACCACCCCTTGCAGCTATTCACTTTGGGGTTTAACGGGAAAATCGGAACCAACGATGAGAAAGAGTGGCTACTGGAAGGCCAGGGGAAATTAAAGTTAAGTACTAAATTCAGCACGCCGGTACTTGCCGGTCAGGTTGAGGGGAAAATGACCCTTCAAAAATTCGATAATAAATTCCCGTACAGCTGGCTAAATAGCATGTTTACTTTTCCGGTTGAAGGAGCCTCCGAATCAACATTTGTATGGGGAAAAAGCCATATCCTGAATGGTACAGTTACCTTCCAGACTGAGACCAGGGGACCTTATGGTTTGAGGTATGTTATCGACCTGAATAAAAAATATGGAGAAGAAGGATTTTTATATTTTGATACAAATGTTGAAACAAAATCGGCAAAACTTAAAAGCGGTAACATAACTGGTGAAGTAACTGAGGAAATTACTATTCCTAAAAACAGCGAATTTGCCGTAATCGGTATTCAGAGCGATACCAAAGCGCCGGTATCGGTTTTAACAAATCCTGCCGGAAAAGTATATAACGGAACGTTAAAAGGAGATCAGGTTTTATATTCAACTTCGGCTGATGGTAAAGATGCTTTCTGGACTATCACTTCACCAGTTGCAGGCAAATGGAATATTACACTTCAGAATCCTGCCGCAAGCGATACCATAATTTTGTTTGTCCAGCAACCGCCAATAGACCTGAAAATTTCGATGAAGCAAAGCGGAAGTAATGTTACCGTTACATGGGATCCTTCATTATTTACATCATCACATAAAGTATTTATCATGCTTGATGATGATGACTCCGGATTTGATGGGTTCGCTGTTGCCGAAGGAATGGCAAATACCGGGACTATCAGTTTCCAAACGAGCAATTCGTTAAGCGCCTGTAGTTATAACCTTTTTGCCCAGGTTTCGGATGAATTTGCTACGGTACAGGATTATGCCGAAGGAATAGTGAACAATCCGAAATCAATACTTGCCTCACCTGTTATAACAGAAGCTAATTATAATCCTACCATCGGAAAAACCACCATTAAATTTGAGAGCAGCAATGACATCAATACGGTTGGATATATACTTGCAGTAACCGATCTTTCGGGCAAAGATTCTACTTATGCAATCCTGAACAGAGGAGAAAATTCAATCGACCTTCTTATTAAAAATTACGAAGGTAAAACAATCAAAATGACCTCATTTAATGCCGATGGTCTGCAAGGCTGCCCTTCTGCATCAAGAGGCATTCTATTTACAGGTATCGGCGATTTGCAAAGAGAAAATAATCTTTCTGAAGATCTGATGTTTTATCCTAATCCAACAACAGGTCGGGGTACAATTAAGTATAGCCTGAAAAAAGAAACTTATTGCGAAATATCTATAACTGACTTCACCGGGAGGTTAATTTCTCAACCTGTTTGTGCAAATAAACCAGCCGGCACTTATTTACAGGAATGGAATTTCGGATGCCTTCCCAATGGTTTGTACCTGATTGTTTTACGCACCAAAGAGAGTATTTCAACTTCTAAATGCATACTTAACCGATAAAATAAATCCCTGAGAAAAAACCGGAGGCTATCATCTTTATGATTCCCTCCGGTTTTTTATATCTCAAGAATAAGAATTGAATTCAATCATTGAAAACAGGCTTGAAAAAAGGAACCTACGATATTGAAATTTAGTACTTTTGGAAAAAGAAAAGTTATGACTGTATCTGATTTAAAACTGAAAATATTCCGACAAATTGATACTTTGGAGAAGGACCGGTTAGAAGAGTTTTATGGCGTTTTGGTAAATTTCATCAATGAAAAAAAAGATGTTGGCGATTGGGAAAAACTGTCAGTGGAACAGCAACAAGGCATTACAGATGCGATTGAAGAAATAGATTCAGGAAAAGGAATTGCGCATGAAAAAGTGATGACCAACATCCGCAAAAAATACACCAATGCCTAACCCAATCATTTGGTCTCCGCTATCCGAAAAGGATTTTGAATCCATTCTTGAATACCTTCATTCAAATTGGGATGATAAAGTTGTACATCAGTTTGTTGAAATCACAGATAAACTTGTCAATCAGATTTCCATAAATCCCAAACAATTTCCAATTATTCATGGAAGAAAAAAGGTTAGAAAATGTGTCATCACAATGTATAACACTTTGTTTTACCGCGACAGAAAGGAATACATTGACATTTTAAGAATATATGATACAAGGCAAGATCCTAAGAGATTCAGATTTTAACTATTCCCCCACTCCTTCCAAAATTTCTTTCGCCTTTTTGACACTTTTTACTTTCTCGAAGGTCAATGAAAGTTTGTTGTTGCCTTCTTTCATTCGACAGATTTGGGGATGGGTTTGGACGTATTTCAGCACTTTCCCAAAAGCAGGCGACTGGTAAAACGGCGATTGCGGATCGGAAATAAACTGGCAAATCATCTTCTTGTTTTTCAGGATAATCTTTTCCATTCCGATTTGAATAGCTGCCCAGCGAAGTCGTACCACTTCAATCAGTTCAATACTTTCATTCGGTAATTTACCAAACCGATCGGCCAGTCCGGCTTCGAACAGCACCAATGCTTCTTCGGTTTCCACGTTGTCGAGTTCGCGGTAAAGCAACATCCGTTCCGAAGTACTTTGAATGTATTTATCAGGAAACAGCAATTGTAAATCGGTATCAATCTGGCAGTCGGTTCCGAATTTCACATTCAGGAATGCCCGCGACGAATCTTCCTTTTCGTCTTTGAAAACATCTTTAAATTCGGTCTGTTTCAACTCCTGAATGGCTTCGTTCAGGATGCGGTGATAGGTTTCAAAACCAATGTCGGCAATAAAACCGCTCTGCTCGGCGCCCAGTAGATTTCCGGCGCCACGGATATCCAAATCCTGCATGGCAATGTTGAATCCGCTTCCCAACTCCGAAAACTCTTCGATAGCCCGCAAACGGCGGCTTGCTTCGGGAGTTACAATCGAAAGTGGTGGCGCCAGCAGGTAGCAGAACGCTTTTTTGTTCGATCGGCCAACCCTTCCGCGCAACTGATGCAGATCGCTTAGTCCAAATTGCTCCGCATGATTGATGATGATGGTGTTTGCATTCGGAATGTCCAAACCCGATTCAATAATGGTTGTTGCAATCAGCACATCGAATTCACCGTTGATAAAATCCATCATAAGCTTTTCAAGCTTTTCACCTTCCATTTGCCCGTGACCAACAACTGTACGAGCCTCCGGAACAATTTTCCGGATGACAGCTTCCACCTCGTAAATGTTTGATACCCGGTTATGGATAAAAAATACCTGCCCATCGCGCGCCATCTCGTATTGAATGGCCTCGCGTATTATATCTTCGTTAAAACCATGTAATTCAGTAGCAATCGGATAACGGTTGGGCGGCGGTGTCATGATAACCGACAAGTCGCGGGCGCCCATCATTGAAAACTGAAGTGTGCGCGGAATAGGCGTGGCTGTCAGCGTGAGCGTATCGACATTTACCTTCATCTGTTTCAGTTTTTCCTTCACCGAAACACCGAATTTTTGTTCCTCATCCACAATGAGCAGACCCAGGTCTTTAAAAACCACACCTTTCCCAACCAGTTTGTGCGTACCAATCAGGATGTCAACCTTTCCTGCTTTGGTGTCATCCAAAACCTGTTTCACATCGGCGGCTTTGCGCAAACGGCTGATGTATTCGACCCTTGCCGGGAAATCGCTGAGCCGGTCGGTAAATGTTTTAAAATGCTGAAGCGCCAAAAGTGTTGTCGGAACCAAAACGGCTACCTGTTTACTGTCGGCCACTGCTTTAAAAGCGGCGCGAATGGCAATTTCAGTTTTTCCAAAACCCACGTCGCCGCATACCAGCCGGTCCATCGGGATTTCCTTTTCCATGTCTTCCTTCACGGCAATGGTCGATTTCACCTGGTCGGGCGTGTCCTCGTAAATAAACGACGCTTCCAGTTCAGTCTGAAGGTATGAGTCGGGCGAAAAAGCAAAACCCCGTTCCTGAAGGCGTTGCGCATACAACTCAATCAGTTCTTTGGCAATGTCTTTCACCTTCAGTTTGGTGCGGTCTTTCAGCTTTTGCCAGGCACCGCTGCCCAGTTTGCTAATGGATGGTTCAATGCCGTCTTTGCCTTTAAATTTCGAGATGCGGTGCAGGTTATGAATGCTCACCAGCAACACATCGTTGTCGCGGTAGGTCAGGCGGATAGCTTCCTGAAGTTTGCCATCGACTTCAGTTTTCACCAGACCTACAAATTTTCCGATGCCATGATCGATATGTACCACGTAATCGCCCTGATGCAGTTTACCCAGCTCTTTTAAGGTGATGCTGTCGCGTTCGGACTTGCGCGATTTAATCTCGAACCGGTGGTACCGTTCAAAAATCTGGTGATCGGTATAGCAGCAAATCTTCAGGTCGTGATCGATAAACCCTTCGTGCAGCGTAAAATTGACCGGTCGGAAATTGACCTTCAAACCTTTGTCATCGAAGATTGCCTTCAGACGGTCGGTCTGCGATACATTGGTCGATAAAATATAATTGGTATAGTCGTCAATCTGATGGTTGATCAGGTTTTCGGCAAGTAAATCAAAATTCTTTTTGAAAACCGGTTGGTGACTGGTGTGGAAAGTGGCAATTTTCGACTTTTTGAAAAAGGATTTTTGTCCAAATTCGGCACAGGTAAAACGTGAAATATCTTTTGCAAAGGCTTTTCCCGAAAGCAATTTGGCGAACCAAATTTTACGTTCTTCTTCGCTTTCAGCCTTTTCAATCGTTTGTGTGAAATTGTATTCCATCTGATCGGCAATCAATTGAATGTCGTTCAGGAATAGTATGGTATCTTTCGGAATGAAATCCAGAAAACTGATACGTTCTTCGCCTTTCAAATTTTCCTGAATGTTGGGAATGATGCTGATTTGAGTCAAAGCTTCTTTCGAAATCTGGTTATCCAGATTGAAACTCCGGATCGTATCCACCTCGTCACCAAAAAAGTCGAGGCGGAATGGATCTTCGTTCGAAAACGAATAAACATCGACAATACCTCCACGAATGGAATACTGACCAGGCTCGTAAACAAAATCAACCCGCTCGAAACCATATTCAAACAGCACTTCATTCACAAATTCGATGGAAAGTTTATCGCCCCGCGACACCTGAAACGTATTCAAAGCCAGTCCTTCGCTTGAAATAACCTTTTCGACCAGCGCTTCAGGATAAGTTACAATGAGCAAAGGTGTTTCATCTTTAAGCCGGTTGAGCACCTCGGTGCGCAGAATGATATTTTCCTGTTCGATGGTTTCGTAATGCACCGACCGTTTGTATGACGATGGGAAAAACAGTACCGGAACTTCAGGAGCCAGAATATTCAGGTCGTCGTAAAAATAAGAGGCTTCTTCCCTGTCATTCAGGCAAATGACGAATGTTTTTTGCAGTTCTTCAGAAAGGATACAGGTAAGGATGCTTCGCGATGAGCCAACAATTCCCTGCAGGTGAATCTTTTCACCCGGGGTATTTAAGAAAGTACACAATTTGCTGGTCAGATCGTGCTTCCTGAATAAATTTCTAAAATCCTTACGCTCCAAAATCAAATAATAATTAGGGTGCAAATGTAACCATTAATCAGGCAAAGTGTTCGCCGGTTGACCGGGTAAAAGGGATTCCATCTCTTTTTGTAAAGATGAAATCCATAACCCGGAAAATAGCAGTTGATTTCCTGCCGGATGTTTCGTAAATTTCAACATCTTTTATTCCCCATTTTAAAACACTGTTGCCATGAGTAAAGATTCAGAAAAACATCCTTCGAAACATGAAGGCAATGACCTGAAACATGTTGAAACTGAGAAGAAAGACCACCGTTCGATCAAAAATAAAAGGTATGAAAAAGAACTTCGGAAGCTGGAAATTGAGTTAATCAAACTTCAGGAATGGGTGAAATTCAAGCAACTCAAGGTGGTGGTTTTGTTTGAAGGACGTGATGCTGCCGGGAAAGGTGGCGTAATCAAACGAATTACGGAGCCACTAAATCCGCGTATTTGCCGGATAGCAGCTTTGGGGACTCCAACCGAAAAAGAAAAGTCGGAATGGTATTTTCAGCGGTACGTGAAGCACCTGCCATTCGGTGGCGAAATGGTTTTGTTCGACCGAAGCTGGTATAACCGTGCTGGTGTAGAGCACGTGATGGGCTTCTGTACCAAAGAACAATATCAGGAATTTTTCAGAAGCTGCCCTGAATTTGAGCAAATGTTAATCCGTTCCGGAATCATACTGATCAAATACTGGTTTTCGGTTTCCGATGAAGAACAGGAAATCCGCTTTCAGGAACGGCTCACTGACCCGACAAAATCGTGGAAACTGAGCCCAATGGACGTTGTGTCGCGCGAAAAATGGGTCGAATATTCCAAAGCCAAGGATGAAATGTTCAAATATACCGACCTGAAACAATCGCCATGGTACGTGGTGCCTGCCGACAACCAAAAGCTGGCCCGGCTGAATTGCATCAGCCATCTGCTGAGCATGATTCCGTATGAACATATTCCATCTGAACCAATTGTATTGCTTCCGCGGAAGGAAAATCTAGCTTATGTCCGGCCACCAATCACCGATCAAACATTTGTACCTGACCGGTATGGCCGAAAGAATGATCATGATGATGATGAATCTGATTCGGATTCGGATTGAAAAACATAAATTTAACTTTCGAACTAAAACGATAGACTTTAATTCTTCCAAATTTCAATAATGGCACGATTTCTCCACGATCGCAAAAAAACTATCGGGAAAATACCAGGTTCGCTCATCCACCTGGGAACCCAGAAAATTGAGAATACCCTGATCCGGTTCATCAATTTCACGAATGAGCAGCTTATCGAAAATGAGCATAGAAAGCTTGAAGATTGTCTGTCCTATATTTCTGAAGATACAGTTAGCTGGATCAGCATCTACGGTCTTCACGATTCGGCAATGATTCAGAAATTGGGCGAACTTTTTGAAATTCACAGCCTTTTGCTTGAGGACATGCTTAACACCGACCAGCGGCCCAAAATTGCGGAAACCGATAAATTGCTGGTGGTGATCCTGAAAACATTGGAATATGATGAGAAAAATCACAAACTAAATTCGGAGCAAATCTCGATGATTCTGGATGATTCCTACCTCATCACCTTACAGGAACGGGAAGGGCATTATTTTGACGCTATCCGGGAGCGCATTCGAAAAGGAACAGGTCGGGTCAGGAGAAAAGGCGCCGATTACCTGGCCTACCTTTTACTCGACACCATCGTTGACAATTACCTGATTAACATCGAACTATTCGGCAACATTATCGAAAAAACAGAATCCCGGATTTTTTTACCCAAACAAACAGGACTGATAGAAGAAATTTACAAGCACAAAACCGAAATCAATTTTCTGAGGAAGAATATCCGCCCGGTTAAGGAAATTGTACATCATCTGATTGAAAACGAATCGGGATTTGTTACCGACGAAAACCTGAAATACTTTCGTGACCTGAATGATTTAATCGTACAAGCTACGGAAACCATCGAAATTTATCAGACCATGCTGAACGACCAGATGAATCTTTACCATGCCAGCCTGGATAACCGGGCCAACGAAATCATGAAAGTACTGACCGTCTTTTCAGCTTTCTTCATCCCGATGACTTTTGTGGCCGGCGTTTATGGCACCAACTTCGAAAATCTTCCCGAACTACACCTCAAATACGGCTATCTCTATTTCTGGTTTCTGATGGTGCTGATCATCATTTCCCTGGTTATCTATTTCAAAAGGAGGAAATGGTTTTAATCCAACTGTTTAATTATTGGTGGACGGAAGCGTAAAATAAAATGTAGTCTCCGTTCCCACTTTGCTTTCTGCCCAAATTAAACCGCCAGGCTTATCAACGAAATCTTTGCAGATGATCAGGATCAGGCCTAATCCTGTGCCATTCCTGTCATCAGGATGAATCGATTGGAATACCAGATTGGTGTCATTCAGCCGGCTTTCGACCTTTAGGTTGAGCATTTTCCCCATCAGGGAACTGGCATAATCCAGATTCTGCCGGACACCATTGGTTATTAAAACTTTTCGCTGTGGATTACTTACGGAACCATGAATTAACTACATTTGATTGCTAACTAAAAAAACCGAATCAGATGAGCCAAACCCCACCAGAAACGACTTCCTCACGTTTGCTTTCTCTTGACTTTTTTCGCGGATTGACCATGTTTTTGTTAATTGCTGAAGGAACTGGACTTTGGTGGACTTTGGTCCAGGACCCAATCCGTGGAACATTTTTGGAACATTTCTTTATCCAGTTTGAGCACCATCCCTGGCATGGACTTCGCTTTTGGGACCTGATCCAGCCGTTTTTCATGTTCATCGTTGGGGTGGCCATGCCTTTTTCTTACCGGAACCGGATTTCGAAAGGCGAATCGCACAGAACCATAACCCGGCACATCATTCAACGATCTTTTATTCTGTTGGCTTTTGGCGTTGGGCTTCATTGCGGATACAATAAAAAACTGGTTTGGGAACTTTGGAATGTGTTGTCACAACTTTCGGTAACCATACCAATTGCTTATTTCCTGATGAAATATCCGGTTAAAGTGCAAATAGCTGTTTCGCTGCTGCTTTTGCTTGCAACTGACCTCGCATACCGTTATTTTCCTATCGAAGGATTTAACCAGCCTTGGGTAATCGATAAAAACTTTGGAAGTTGGATGGATATGGTATTGATGGGTAAGATCAATAATGGTGGCGGCTGGGTGGCAATCAATTGTCTTCCAACAGCAGCCCATACTATTTGGGGCGTTCTGGCCGGACAACTTCTGATAAAAGAGGTCAGTCGGAAATGTAAATTTAAAACTCTGGTGATTGCCGGAGCAATTGCCCTTGTGTTGGGTTTTGGACTGGATTGGACTGGAATTACACCAATTATTAAACGCATAGCAACCGCTTCGTTTGTCTTTGCTTCCGGAGGTTGGGCATTCATTGGCCTTGCCTTGAGCTACTGGCTAATTGACATCAAAGGATACAAAAACTGGATTTTCATGTTTACAGTTGTTGGAACCAATTCCATTTTCATCTATGTGTTTTTCCAAACAGTTGGTGGTCAATGGTTGAACGATTTCATCGCTATTTTCTCAAAAGGCATATTGCAGTGGACTGGAGCTTCTGATTTTGTGCTGAATATTTTTACTTGTCTGGTTATTTTAGCTGCCGAATGGGGACTTTGCTACTGGCTGTTTAAACGGAAAATATTTTTCAGGATATAAAATAAGCTATCTTCAAAAGGTAAGAAATATGTATCATCAAGTGAATTAATGATATTCTAAAGGTACAGCAAAGTGACATTTTAGCTGTTTTACTCTTGTATTCAAACATACTGTCATTTAATTAATATTCAGACTGATAGATATTCCTAAAAAATAATTTTTCCTAAAA
>Ga0209429_10002334_pt1 | contig 11257 bp, 15 predicted proteins | sample BarGraNGADG00212_3_FD_184493 | JGI IMG/M metagenome (GOLD analysis project Ga0209429, IMG submission 184493) | Arctic peat soil microbial communities from Barrow, Alaska - Barrow Graham LP Ref core NGADG0004-212 (SPAdes) (version 2) | ecosystem: Environmental > Terrestrial > Soil > Wetlands >... | reverse complement strand
ATCCATGCCATTGGTGTGCTGCGATAACATCCCCATGCAGCTACGGCAGCTCCAATAACAAAGATAAGGAGATAGGGATTAAATGCTCCGATCCAGACTGTTTCGGTAACAATTGTCTTGTTCATTCCACTTTCTGTTTGATTCCATGTTTGCGATACGCTTGTTCCGGGAAATCCCGCAAAAAAGAAATAGAGTGAAGGGGATGCTACCAGTATGAAACCTAAAATACCGTAGATTACGGGATTCTGCAAAAAAGAAGTTATCTTTCTCATGATTTTCATTCCCGGATGTTTGAATAATCAGGTTCATCGCTCGATAATAATGTTTCAGTTGTTTTTAATTGTCCGTTTTCCATCCAATCGAACTTGATAGTTACGTTCACAACTGTTTTTGGTACTGTCCTCTCCCTCAAATACTCTGAATCAAATTCAATAAATTGCCCTTTGTTCGAAAGGAGGTCCCCTCCCACGTGGACATTTTTCCTGACAACTTTATTGTGGGCAGCGTCTGTAAATATTACCATGGCAGTCAGATTTTTGGCAATTAAATCCCCTTCATTCCAGAATGTTCCGTGCACTTTTACGCTTTCCATTTCCGTATTATTTTCTGCTGCTCCCTGTGAAATACTGACATCGCTTTCAATATGTACCCCGGCAGTTCTTTGCAAAGGGGCAAAAGCCAGTACGATTATTGCAAAAACTGCCAGCAGTGCAATGAAAACCATTTTCTTATTTGATATGTTATTCATATTTTTCGTCCTTCTTTATTAAGATTTATTCGTATCAAGATTTGCAGTTGGCTCATGTGAAATTAAGCGCCAGAAAAGCTTTCGATAGTATCCAGTAAATCCTGCCGATCAAATTTATTCTTTCAACCAGCTCGCAAACTTAACCAGCGCCTTATACCTGTGTGAGATCCTGTTCTTTTCTTCATCCTTCATCTCACCAAAAGTCACTCCATCCACCTCAAATATCGGATCATATCCAAAACCCAGGTTCCCTCGAATACAATTAGCAATATTTCCTGAAACTTCCCCCGAAAAAACCATCGCTTCTTCACCAGGGCGGCAATACCCGATCACACATTTCAGTATCGCGCTCCTGTTCGATACCCCTTCCATGAGTTTAAGTATCCTTTCATTTCCCAGGGTTTTGGCGACATAGGCAGAATACGGGCCCGGAAAACCAGAAAGTGCCTCAATGAAAATGCCGGAATCATCCACCATGACCTCGCTGTTAAGTTTATTCGCTGCCCACTTCGCACCAAAAACTGCGATCGCCAAAAGATCATCTTCCTGCAATTCGGGATAACCGCAATTGTTTTGCACTATTTCGATGCCCAGAGGCGCCAGGATGCCTGTTGCTTCAATGACTTTATGGGGATTGCCGGTTACAAATATTATTTTTCTTTTGGCAGAAATATCCATTTATTTCACCAATCTCTTCCCATATGTACGTGCGAATTTATTTTTATTCTTGCTCGCAATTGATTTTTTAATATATTCCCGATATTTCGGGTTATATTTCATCAGGATCAACATTATCGGGTAGCGCAGGAATATTATGAAAGATATTATCCCGACAATAAAACCCAGGGCAAGTATCATTTTCGAAAATAATGGCAGGCCGTTAATGTCTATCATATGAGATTATTTTGCCTTATCAAGGCCGAATTCCGTATGAAGCACTGAAACAGCCCTCTTTGCGCCTTCTTCACTTACCGCGAATGAAATATTATGCTGGGACGAACCCTGACTTATCATGATAACATTAACCTGAGCTTTTCCAAGCGCCCCGAATACCCTGCCAGCGACTCCAGGGGTATTTGCCATCCCTGCACCAACAACTGCAACTACCGCTATGTTCTTATCCGGAGTTACTTCTTTAATGGTACCGTTCATGAATTCAGCTTTTATCGCCTTTACGGCCTTATCCATATGTGCTTCATCCACAACCAGGGAGATGTTTGCTTCTGATGAGCCCTGGCTTATCATTACAATATTAACGCCTTCATTCGCAAGGGTGGTGAAGACACGGGCTGCAACACCAATTGTTCCAACCATTCCGGCGCCTGAAATATTAATGAGCGCCACTTTCTTAATTACGGTTACTGCTTTTACAATATTTTTGCTCAATTTCTGATCTTTTACAACTAGTGTGCCAGCAAGCTCTGGATGGAAAGTATTCTTTACCCGTACAGGAATTCCATGTTTGATCGCAGGCTCAATTGCGCGTGGGTGTAGCACTTTTGCACCGAAATATGAAAGTTCCATTGCTTCGATGTATGAGATCACAGGTATGACCTGAGCTTCAGGAACGATATTGGGGTCAGTTGTCATTATTCCGTCCACTTCTTTCCATAACCAAATTTCATTTGCTTTTATCGATGCTCCGACTATCGATGCCGTGAAATCAGAGCCGCCCCGACCAAGGGTCGTGATGATTCCAGCTTCGTTCTCGGCTATAAAACCGCATATCACAGGGATACTTTCCTTAAGAAGTGGTTCGATCCTTTCTTTCACCAGGGAATATGTTTCTTCAAGTGGCTTGGCATTCCCGTACTCATCAGTGGTTACAATTCCCGCTTCGCCCCCTGTGAAGGAGCCTGAATCAACGCCCAGGGAATTAAAAGACCCTGAAATGATAGGTGCAGCCAGTATTTCGCCATATGAGGAAATATAATCGATAGATCTTGCGGTCAGCTCACCAAGGTAGCAAATGCCGATCAGCGCCTTTTCAAGTTCCTCGATGCGCTGGTCAAGGTACTGTGTCACTTTTTCAACGATCGAAGGGAGCTTGATAGCGTCAAGGGCTGCTTTATGGTGCTGTTTTGTGAGGTCAGCGATGAATTCCTTAACTCCTGATGTTTTTCCAGTTTCTGAGGCGTCTCTGGCATTTTTCAATAGGGCATCTGTGACACCACTGAGGGCCGAAGTAACAAGAACGACCTCATTTCCTTCATCCCGGTATTTCTTAGCCAGTTCTGCGACATGTTTTATGCGGACACCGTCGCCAACAGAGGTGCCTCCGAATTTCATCACAAATCTCATACTTGGCTTTTGAATCGTTAGAAGTTCTATTAAAGATTTTGGAATAAATACATTCAATAGCTAACAAAAAAATAAATATAACCTACCTATTTCCTTTTAGTCATTATGAATTTAACCAGGACGACTATACAAAATAATAAGCCAATAGCTATCGGATAATATGATGACCGTATGATGCTCCAGTGGTTGCTATATATAAGATATCCGGTCACGAACATCACGATCGCAGCCGCCAGACCTGAGAATTCGATCGGGACTTTTATTTTACCGATGGTAATCTTATTCGCATTATCAAGTTTTAATATCTTGTTCTCGATTGACGAGAGCTGCGATCTGAGGGAGCCAAAATCATTCAAATGGGTTTCATGCGTTGTTTTTTCAAGAGTTGCCAATTTATTGTCGATTTCTTGCAGCTTATCCTTTAATTCATTTAGCAGGACTTCATCAACACTTTCATGGATTTCCTGACCATGTATGGAATCTTCGCGGGGAGTTTCGAATGACTTGATGGATAGGCGCTTTTCAACAGCCTGCAGGCGTTTATCCACGCTTCTTAGGCTCTGGTCGATATATTCTATTCTTCCATTCATGTCTGTATTTGTTTCAATGTTATTTTGTTCGTGGCTGTTTTTTTTCACTGTTGATATCACCGTGGAGTCCACGAAACAACACAAGATATTTAAAGTTTTCTAACAGGCAACAGCACGACCATCATCACCGCAGCCGCAAGCGCGGCAAAGCTTCCGAACAAGAACGGGGCGCTTGGGCCGACTTTATCCCAGAGAAGTCCTGCGATCACACTTGAAGCAAGAGCAAGAAGCCCTGTGGCAGTATAATACAGGCCAATGGCTGTCCCTCGTTTATCCTTTGGCACCATGTCAACAACATACGCTTTGCTTACACCTTCAGTCATCGCCATGTAAAAACCATAGATCGCAAACAGTATCCAGACAAGATATCCTTCATTTGCCAGGGCAAAACCAAGATACACAAATGAGAATATAAGGAATCCTCCCACCATTACGTTCCTTCTTCCGATCTTATCCGAAAGTATCCCTGCAGGCATGGATGCAAGAGAATAGGTGATATTGTAAACAACGTATGTTAAAATGACAATAGCTGTAACAGCCAATGTGCCAAATACTGAAGTGATAATTGAGGGGATGCCGCCTGATATTTCAAAGATATCCCTGGCACGCAGTATCAGGAAGGCATTGCTTGAATTCCCTATTGCAAAGAGAATAGTAATTAAAATAAAAATCTTGAAATCCCTGCTAAAATCCGAGAATTTGAACGCAAGACCATCCTTTTTCTCGCCTTTTTTCTCGGAAACGAACAGGAAGAGAAGTATGACACTGATAAGTGCGGGAATAAAAGCGATAATGAACAAAGGGGTGAAGTCCCCACCGAGAAGATATAAGGCCAGTAGTGCAACAAGAGGTCCTATTACAGCGCCCACAGTATCCATCCCGCGGTGAAAGCCAAAAGCTCTTCCGCGATATTTTTCTTCAGTTGAATCTGCGATCAGTGCATCTCTTGCAGATGAACGAAGACCTTTTCCGAACCTGTCAAGGAACCGGGCGGCAAGAACGAAATGCCACGTAGCTGCAAATGCCAGCAGGGGCTTTGAAATCGTTGATAAACCGTAACCATATATCACATAAGGTTTTCTTTTCCCGGATCTATCCGACAGCCAACCAGATACCACTTTTAAAATGCTTGCCGTGCTTTCAGCTATCCCCTCTATTATTCCTACAATGGTCATTGGCGCCCCAAGGACTGTGGTGAGAAATATTGGTATTATGGGATAGAGCATCTCGCTGCTGATATCTGTGAAAAAACTGACAAGGCTAAGGACGAATACGTTTTTCTTTATGCCTTTGATGATGTCTTTTTCCATTGAGAATCAAACCCAAAATATTTCTCTATGTTAAGAATGCTCCAGTGTCAGCGAATATGGACATTTTCAGGTCTCTGTGTAGATATATTCTTCCACTTTACTGACATCTGTGCTGACTCCCCAATCCATAGGCGGTTTCATCGCTGGATCTTTGTCAAGGGGTGGTAATTTCTCAGATTCCATGAGATCATTTTCATGCTTCAAGGCAAAAAATATTCTTTTTATATTTAATATACTTTTCTACTTGTATCTATCTTTACATTGGTTTGGATGTTTTCAAAATCGTAACATTCATGGCCAGATAAAACCTACAGGTGAGCATGATAGAGACGAAAGAAATAATTGAAGTAGTATCTAAATACGATCTCAAAGAAGCTACGATAGGCGTTCTGGCATCACACTCAGCTCTTGATGTATGCGATGGGGCAGCAGAAGAAAGGTTCAGGACATATGCAGTATGTGAAAAAGGAAGGGAAAAGACTTATACTCATTACCTTAAGGCGCAAAGAGAGAATGGCGCACTCGTCCGGGGAATAGTTGATGTTGCGGAGGTTTATTCAAAATTCAATGAGATAATGAAGCCGCAGAACCAGGAAAAGTTGAGGAAAAATAATACGATCTTTATCCCGAACCGCTCCTTCACATCCTATTGCGGAATAGATGAAATAGAAGATGATTTCAGGGTTCCCATGTTCGGGAGCCGAAACCTCCTTCGAAGCGAAGAGCGAGGAGGTGAGCAGGATTATTACTGGCTTCTTGAAAAAGCAGGACTGCCATATCCTGAAAAGATCGAAAAACCCGAAGATATCGACAGTCTTGTTATGGTGAAATTGCCTCATGCAGTAAAGAAACTTGAGCGCGGCTTCTTCACCGCTGCCTCTTTTGAAGAATATAGGAAAAAATCCGAAGCATTCCTGAAACAAGGGGTGATCACAAAAGTTGCTCTTTCTGAGGCGAGAATTGAAAGATATGTAATAGGGCCTGTTTTTAACCTTGATATGTTCTATTCACCCCTGGAAGAAAAGATGAGCAAAATTGAACTCCTTGGCATAGACTGGCGATTTGAAACAAGCCTGGACGGACACGTAAGATTACCCGCGCCGCAGCAAATATCGCTAAACGAGCGGCAGATCACTCCCGAATACACCGTTTGCGGTCACAATTCTGCGACCCTTCGTGAATCATTGTTGGAGGACGCTTTTGAGCTGGCTGAGAAATATGTCAAAGCCACCCAGAAATATTATAAACCCGGCATTATCGGACCTTTCTGCCTCCAGACATGTGTTGACAAGGATCTTAATTTCTATGTTTACGATGTTGCGCCGCGCGTTGGCGGTGGAACAAATGTGCATGTATCTGTTGGTCATCCTTACGGCAACACACTCTGGCGCAAACCCATGAGCACAGGAAGAAGAATGGCCATGGAGATAAGAAGAGCCATCGAACAGGAAAGGGTGGAAGAGATCGTTACGTGAGAAGGGGGATTTTTTTTATCGAGAATGGTTCATAGAAACCTCTTTTGAGCCTAATTATAATTTTTATTATAATCTAAAAATTAAAACGTAAGTTTTCTATGCCATCCACAATCAGATATTAAGTTTAACTATATATATACTAATGAACCTAATAATCGAATAAATATTAACCGCATGGTGCGCTATGCGTGGACATGCTCTCAAGAGGCGTGACTCTGGGCGTTATTATCTGTGGTTCGCTATTCGTGAAAAAAAGGAGGTAATTAACATTAAATCCATAATACTTGCAGGAGGCTCCGGTACTCGTCTTTGGCCTTTGAGCCGGGAGCAGTATCCCAAGCAATTCTTAAAACTTGGCAAGTTATCGCTTTTCCAGGATACGGTGCTGCGATGCCTGAAGTTATCCGATATCTCAGAGATATTCGTGGTCACTAATGAAACACAGAAGTTTTTTGTTTCAGGACAGATGGAAGAACTGGGGCTGGATGTGCCAGTTGAGAATATTTTAATTGAACCCCTGGCCAAGAATACGCTTCCTGCGATATGTTTTGGGATGCATGAGATGAAAAAACGTTTTGGTAAATGTTCCACAGTTGTATTTCCATCTGACCATATTCTTGACATAAAAGCCATAGAAAAAATAAAAAGTGTGGAGGAATTAAGTTCAGAATATCTCGTGACATTCGGAATCACTCCAACTTCTCCCGATGTAGGCTATGGTTATATAAAACCAGGAAAAAACCTGGATATCGGTTCAAAAGTCCTTGAGTTCAGGGAAAAACCCGAATTGGAAGCTGCAAAAAAATATATCCAGGAAAAATGTCTCTGGAATAGTGGAATGTTCATGTTAGACACCGGGATTTTTTTCAAAGAACTTAAAAAATACGCGCCTGATATCTTTTCAGCCTTCGCTCAAAAAGATAAGAAGATCGAAGAAATATATAATGAGCTTCCCTCTATTTCGATTGACTACGGAATTATGGAGAAATCGGATAAAGTAGCTGTTGTACCGCTTGAGTATAAATGGAGCGACCTTGGCGATTTTGATTCCTTATTCCAGGAGGAGCAAAAAAACGAACATGGAAATGTTTCTTATAATTGCGATGACATCTCGCTTAATTCAAGTGGCAATCTCATCTATTCTAAAAAAGACAAGATCGTTTCCCTCATAGACGTCAGGGATATGGTTGTTGTAGATACACCCGATGCACTTTTTGTTTGCCCAAGGAAAAGCTGCCAGAAAGTCAAAGAGATCGTAACATTGCTAAAAAAACAGAATAATGAAAAGGCATTTTTCCACAAGACGGTATACAGGCCATGGGGGACATACACTACCATGGAGGAGTCGCAAAGGAGTAAGATCAAAAACATAACCGTTATGCCTGGCAAGAAACTAAGCCTGCAGCTGCACAACCACAGGAGTGAACACTGGGTGGTAGTAAGAGGAATGGCATGGATAAATGTTGATGGCAAGGAGTTCTACTTGCGCCAGGGTGAAAGCACGTTCATAAAGGCTGGAACAAAACACAGATTATCAAATCCAGGGACGATATCTCTTGAAATTATTGAAGTGCAGCTTGGCGATTATGTAGGGGAAGATGACATTGAACGATTTGAAGATGATTTCGGAAGGGTGTGAAATAAAGAAAAGTCACCTATGATTTATATCACATTATATCCTTTTTCACCACGACACTATCTTATCATATTTGAACAACATCTCAACTATTTTTTTATAATCCACACATTCATGCCTCGTGACGCCCCGTGCTTTAGCATCTGCTGTACACGCATATACCTTGAATTGGATGTCGGAAATTGTATAAACAGCATCATGCAAAAGAAGAACTGCAACCTCATGTTCTTCACTCTGGGATTTAGCTATCTCAAGGGGCGTTTCATCGTTGGGTTTGCGGATTATATGCAGTATTTTCATAATTAAAATGGTATAATAATATCCGATTCGTTCATTGTCCGAACTATTGTTTCATGGTCAGCAGTTCTTATGTTCTCTGTCAATTCTTTTATTCCCCTTTTATCCATTGAAGGTTTATCAGCCAGTAGTGTACATTTCAGCATTGAAAGCGCCCCGAATTCTCTGTCAAGAGGTGCGAAATGGATAATTTCGGGTTTTATGCGAGTTGCCGTGTAAACACCGTCATCCATGAAAATGACCGTAACCTTGTCCTCACGCAGCGTCAATCCCACGCTCATGCGCAAGGCTTCGGCATTTCTTCGCGTGTTAAAAGGAAGATTTCTTACAATTACAGTGATCTTCTTCATGATTCACCAAATGAGAGGAACCTGTCAACATCACTTGCTATGCATGCATGGTCATACTGGCTGCCGAATAATATGCCATCTACTTTAGCGACTTTTCTCTGTTCGGCATTAAATGCGCATATTGTTATGTCAACACCTTTGTCCACCAATGCAACAAATTCCTTTAGATTTACATTATAAACGCCATCGTACATTAAGAAAATAGATACATCATGGCCTTCTTCCCTGGCAGCTTTGCTTATTTCAATAACAGTATTTGTATTCTCACTCTCAGGGCTTGTGGTCAGGAGTATCCCAAGTTTCATGCTTTTCGTATCCGTACTTTCCAGAGATGGTCGCTTTTTTGCTCAATTCCCATGATCTTATGCCCTTCATTTTTCAGGCTTCTCGGGACATTCTCAACAGCGGGCGCATGGTCAAAAGTTACGACGAGTTCCTCGCCGCTTTCTACTTCTTCAAGTTTGAGTTTCGTTTTTACAAAGGTGTAAGGGCAAACTTCTCCCCTGAGGTCAAGTTCTATTGTCATTTTTATTCACCATATTCTGCATGAATCCCCATATATCTCTTCCTGTATTGAGGTTATCTTCGGTTGTTCCCCGCAAATAGGGCAGTTTTTGTTCCAGCGCATTTTTATTTCCTCAAATGTCATGTTCAATGCATCATAATATACAAGGCGCCCTACAAGCAACTCGCCAATACCGAGGAGATATTTCACAACTTCAGTTGCCTGTATCACTCCGATTATGCCCGGGAGAACCCCTAACACTCCAGCTTCCTGGCAGCTTGGCACCATGCCAGGAGGTGGAGCATGTTCGAACAGGCACCTATAGCAGGGACCAATATGTGGGATAATGGTCGTAACCTGTCCTTCGAATCGGTAAATGCTACCGTGTGATAGCGGTTTATTAGTAATTACACATGCATCGTTCACAAGATAGCGTGTGGCAAAATTATCCGAACCATCAACTATTATGTCATAGTCTTTGAAAATATCGATAACATTATTGGCATTCAGCCGTTCGATGTATGTTTTTACTTCGATATCAGGATTAAGATTATTAACAAATTGTTTTGCGGATTCTACTTTGGGCTTTCCAACATTGCCACCGTGAATTACCTGTCTTTGCAGATTGCTTAGATCAACGGTATCATCATCGATAATTCCAATGGTGCCAATGCCAGCAGCTGCAAGATATTCGATTATAGGGGAGCCAAGTCCTCCTGCGCCTATGCATAATACTTTTGATGAGAGTAATTTTTTCTGCCCTTTTCCGCCTACTTCAGGCAATATGATATGTCGCGAGTATCTTCTTATTTGTTCTTCATTGAATCCGCCAATCATTGTTTCATCACCATATTATTACTGCTGGTATTATTTGTACCATAAAAGTATTACCACCATAAATAATTTTTGGTAATGCACCTAGTATATAAAGAATAAAGAATCAATAAAAGGCAATGAACAATGTACCAGGCGATACTGAGTTGCCAATCGAGGAGCATGTCCTGGAACTGCGTTCAAGAATGATAACAGTCGCAATACCGGTTGCAGTAATTACTTCAATAGTGTTTGTTTTTTCGGGTGAGGTCCTAAAGATTATTTGGGATAGGACTATTCAGGGACCAATGACCATATATTCCCCGATGGAACTTATCATAACGAGAATAGTGCTTTCTCTGATGTGTGCACTTTTTGTGGGGATACCGCTATTTGTGTATGAAGGTTTCATGTTCATGGGAAAAGGCCTGTATCCAAAAGAAAAAAAGTTCTTCATAAAAATCGTCCCATTTTCATTTATCATGTTCCTGGCAGGTGCATTATTGGGATTTTTTGTGTTCGTGCCAATTTTGTTCAAATATACGATGCTTTATTCCATTGATGTGGCAAGTCCGCAGATGTCAGTAATAAAATCTATCAATACGATAATAACAATGGTGATTGGTTTTGGAGCGGTATTTCAGCTTCCACTTATTCTCATATTTTCGATCAAGATGGGTCTTTTGAAAAAAGAGTATTTCAAAGGAAAACGCAAATTCATTTATGGGGCTCTTCTTGGAATAGCAATATTTATATCCCCCGACCCGACATCCATTTCGGAATTACTGCTGGCGATCGTTCTTGTAATATTGTTCGAATTCAGCCTTTTGATTGCTAAATATTTTTGAAGCCTGTCGTAGTTAATTGTTAATTTCCATTTCCATATCAATTGGTTGGTTTTTAGCTATAAGATCGGGCAAACTAAAAAAAAGTTCCAGATGAAATCATCCTGTATTAATCGTGTTATTATTGTTTGGGAAAATATAATCTTTTCTTGAAAAATTATGGAAGTTATTTAAATAAGAATCATTTAGTATCGACCGAATTTCGATTATAATATTCAATTGTACTCATCATTATAATAATTTAATTCTTCCAGAAGAAATAAAGGGGTTAAATAATAACTTTGATATATTGAATACACAAACTTTAAGAGTAGTTATAAAGTATTAATTTAAATCCAAAAATGAAAGGAAAAATGGAGGATAAAAACCGATGATATCGCAGGTTCC
>Ga0209429_10002333_pt1 | contig 11264 bp, 8 predicted proteins | sample BarGraNGADG00212_3_FD_184493 | JGI IMG/M metagenome (GOLD analysis project Ga0209429, IMG submission 184493) | Arctic peat soil microbial communities from Barrow, Alaska - Barrow Graham LP Ref core NGADG0004-212 (SPAdes) (version 2) | ecosystem: Environmental > Terrestrial > Soil > Wetlands >... | reverse complement strand
GCGGCCTTGGTGATTTTCTCATACCAGTTCACCATCTCCTGGTCGTCACGATCCATGAAATCGATCTTGACGCCGACGATGCCCCATTGTTCGTAAAGCGCGAAGGCCTTTTGCCAGGCGTCGTTGCGATCCGCATCGGAGTAATAAAGCCACAGCCAGAGTTTGACGCCTTTCTCCTGCGCAAAGCGGCGCACTTCATCCATGTCCACGGCTGGATTGACCTTGGTGATGTCCGCCTCCGGTTTGTTAAACGCGCCGTACCATTGCCAATCGATGAGCTGGTAGGGCCAGCCCATGTCGGCGGCAAGCTGGATGTATTGCTTGATCGTCGCCGTGTCCATCTTGACGTCGCCAGTCCACCAATGATCCCAGGCCATCTTGCCTGGCTTGACCCAGGACGCGTCTGTCAGTTGGGAAGGGGTGGCCAGGTTGAGCACCAGGTCGCTCTCAATGAGCCGTCCCGGTTGGCGGCCAATCATCAACACGCGCCACGGCGATTGGTGCGGCGTGGCCGCTTTAACCAATCCATTCTTGTCAAGCCGCGGAGCCAGTTTGGCAGTCAAGGTCACCCCGGAGCCCGCGGCGGTTTTGGTTGCGGCAGCTCCGCCTATCCACATGCCCGCCCAATCGCGCAGGTCGGATTCAGTCAACGCCACCCACGCCACCGGTGTCTGGATCAGGAGTGGCAAGCCAAGGACGGATTCCGGTTTGATGGCAGCGAGTTTTCCGGGTTTGAATTCCCATTCCTGCGAACCGGCGAAACCTTTCTTTTCATGCTCGCCAGCGAAACAGGCGTAATTGCCAGCAAACGCAAACTCGGTCTGCTCGCGCTCCAGGACAAACGTCTCGAAACCCGCCTGCGAAGGCAGGACATAGCGAAAGGCGACGCCATCATTGTAAGCGCGGAAAACGACTTCGAAATCCCGGCCGGCCCCGGTTTTTTCCCGCAAAACCAGCCGGAGTTCACGGTACTGATCGCGCACCCGGCGGCGCTTGCCCCACGGGTTTTCCCAGGTGGAATCCGCATTGCGACCCTGGATCCGCAGCAACCGGACATCCCGTCCCAGGACGGTGCCATCGTTAAACTGCAATCCCAGTTTCGACGGGAGCACCATCGGCCGGCCGTCCACCGTCACCGCATAGGTCAGCGCCCCTTGAACGGACAAGGTGAGGCCGATGGCGCCATCCGGCGACCGCAACGACAGCCCGTCGGCCGCCAACGGTTTCTTTTCGGTGGTGGTTACACAGCCGACCAACACCGCCATAGCCAGCGCCGCCAGCGCGACCAAAACGCACCGCTGAGAAACGATCTTTTTCATGCCTTTTTGTAGCTACGTAATTAGATTTTGTCGAGATTGATTCCTCAGATGCAAAACGATGAATGGAGAAGTCGCCGCGTCAGCGTCTTGGACTGCGGCAGCCCTCTGCCGCTTTCAATGGCGACGGCCCTTCGAAAGCGGCAGAGGGCTGCCGCAGTCCAAAACCTTGCGGAAAGTCGAACGGTTCATGGGCAGGTTCGACCTCCAAATTGGGACGCGCATCGCGGCCATACACCCGGTAGGGCGGCGTTGCTGCGCCGCCCTGACATTTGGGCCGAGCGGCAGCTCGGCCCTACCAATGGAAGGTTCACGGGCTGGTTCATGGGGCCGGTGAGGTTGTGGCTGCCTGCCTGGCTTGCTCTAGGAGTTGGTCCACGGTGGCTTGCAGTTCGGCGACAAGCACCTGGCGATTTCTAAGCCACCACGCCAGCGGGTGAAAGGCGGGGGCGGTGACCAGTTCCGCCACGCGGGGCACTGTCAGCAAAGTGCCCAAGTTGACTTAAGGCGCCCGCGATGATCTTCGCTTGGGAACCACTGGTTGTTCTTTTATCACCGCGCCGAACGGCTGGGGTTTCACAGGGAGTGTGCGCTCTGTGTCCTGTTCCAAAAGATGAAATTGCCGTCCCACTTTCCTGATGGTTCCCTGGACGAAATCAACTGCCGATAAGGGCGGTGGATTTGCAGCCAAATGTTCAACACCGAGTTTGCGTCCCACGTCCCACGCCGCCGAAAGCTTCTCGTTCAGTTCATTCCATTCGAAGTAGTAACGTCCGTTGATGAAACCCAGGGCTTCATCCAGCACATCCGAAAACTGGCCTATCATCTCCTGTGACAAGGCGTGACGTTGGCGAGAAAAATGCAGAGCGAGATGACAACGAAGCAGAGCTTGGGTGGTTGGGTGATTCAGGTTTTGACACCTACTTCCGAAGGCGAAACAATGCTCAAATGGCGCTTTAAAAGTAACAGCATCCTCCAAGGAAGACGGTATCGCTGGCGAATCCTTCACAGCTAATAACTGCTCGTCGTTGATGGGTAAACCAGTCACAGCCAGTGCTATCAGTAACTCCTCCACCTTCATTTCTTCACCACCCTTACGCTTCTTCCAAACTTGTTGGATAAGAGGCTCCCCCGCTCGCCTGGGCGAAGTTAGAAACCGCATTCCTGAACAATAGAATTTTGTATTGAACGCGAGCCAGGCAAGCGAAAAGGCGCTTGTGAGCGCTGCCGAACTTTCAACCTGTCCTCGAAACAAGAAGCAACGCTCCCCTCGCCACGCATTCAGCCTTGTTGCTCGTTTACGGACCGGATCAAAGAGGACTTTCGCGTTCTTTTGCAGCCAGTCGTCAACCTCAGCAGGAGCGAGCGCAATCTGCTCTTCGCAGTCGTCCAGCTTGTCAAAAAACCCCATTGACCCATCTTCGTCGAGAAACGGTATGGGAAGCAGCTCGGAAATAAACGGTAGGAGTTCCCGTTCCGGCAGTTGGTGTATCGCCGCAAATCGCCCAAGTTCCAGGAAACGCTCACGCGCTGTTAACTTCCGGATGTTTTCACCTTCGATTTCCCATAATTTTTCCACCATCCGCCTTCCGAGCCGAATGTTCCAAGGCTCGGCTGCGTCAATCAGCGCACAGCGAGAAATATCTGGTCGCCCCCATGATGACAGTTTCAACCCAACCCGCTGCCGTGGAGGCGGTAGAACGCTTCTCGAGCTCATTTCGAATCGCTCGTCATGTTCATTTCTGAGCGGCACAAGAATTCCGTTCTGGTAAACAGCCAACGTCGCAAAGTGCTCAGAACTGCGACTAAAATGTTTCCTCGTACTGTCAAAGCCAGTCCACCGTACTTTGATCGACTCATTGGCACTCCCCGATGGGAGGGTGATGCCGTAACTTTCGTAGGGAAAGTCGGCTTTGGGGTCTTTTGGAATCACGAAAGTTACCCATCCTTCAAACCCCTCCAATGCCAAGTCCGTCTTGGTATCCAGCGTCTTGGTCGTTAGGACTCGTCTCGCATCATTGAGATCTTGTGGGAGGACAAAATCCTCCCAGGGGAAATCACGACTGACCTGCCGAAAGGCAGCACAACCATATCGTTCACGCACCTCATCCGCCTTCGCGTCGGGATGCACAATTACTGTCCTCTGGTCGTTCTCATCGACGATAATGGGGAATTCAACGAAGCCCGCGATGGTAGCCAGGTAGTCGGTGACCTGGAGGCGTAGCTGATCGATGCGCTTTTCTTTTCGTGACTCGGCAAAGGCCTTCTTGAGCTTCGCACCTCGGATGTTCACAACAACCTGGGTCCCCACATTGCTGTCGGGACTTCCCGAATACACACGAAACTGTTTGTCAACAGCAGGGACAACCAGTCGTAGCGGTCGCGAGGCTGGGTAAAACCGGGGATCCCTATACGTCGTGACCTCGATCGAGTCGGCGACCATGAAACAACTGAGGATCCCGACACCGAAGCGGGAGATCGGATCAATGTTCAAGCCTTCACGTGCGAAGTCCGGGCTCCGGTAATAGCTGACACCTGCGACTGCAAAGTAATTCCGAAGTATGTAATCGTCCATTCCAATGCCGTTATCACGACATGTGACGGTCGCGTCTCCATCCTGGCCGTGAACCACCTTGAACTCAATGATCCCTTCTGCAATCCCGTCTTGAGGCCGCTGAGCTTGTTTCGCCCGGCGTACTCGAATGGCGTCAATGCTGTTCTGCAGCAGTTCGCGAAGGAAAACGTAAGAGTCACCTTGATAGATCTCGTTTGAAAGGATCTCGAACATCCGCGCTCGGTCGAACTCAAAACGAAGTTGCACCGGCATAAAGCCTTGCGGTTTGACGTTCCATCTGACGACCGGTGCCAGGTCGAGGGTGTGACGAGCATCTGGATGGCGAGCGATCAGGTCCATGCAGTCACGAAGCTGCTGGTCTATGTAGTCACGCAAGTCGAGCAGAGCAGCCCAGAGGTCCGGATCGGTTGCAGTACCATCCACGACAACACGCCGGCCGGGCTGATATGGCTCAACGTTGACGGGGCGGAGAGCTCGATGCTTTGACCATTCGATTGCGGACTTTTTGTCCCGCAGTCCAACAAATCGCCACAGTGCATAAGGCGTCCTGTCCTCCCCGATGTCAAACAAGTCAATTAGACGAACATAAACCACAATGGCGCGTAGATTTATTCGTTGATCAAACACGTTCAAAAATGCGGGGAACCGCGACTCCGAGTCGATGTCTGACAGGTCAAGCCAGTGCCCTTCGCAGGCAGCGGCCACAGCTTGAGCGACGCCGCCATCGGTCTTCTCAAAGAATCGCCGTGCGCGAAGACCACTGCGCCAAGCATGCGTCGAGCGTATGTATTCGCGCCAGTAACCCTCCTCCCGAAGTGCTGGGCAAGAACCGTCAGGCGTGATCTCAACTCCATTACTGCGAGCAAAATTGGCAAGTTCGCTAGGTTCGTTTTCCAACAGGCTGAAGGCAGCGCCTGCTGGAGCCTTCGCGCCGGCCGCGATGGCGTCGCGTTCGTCATCGCTGACTGCCATGCCCCAGTCGTGAGCAAACAGGCTGGCAGCCAATACAAAGAGTTCAGCCGGATACATCGAAGCGAAACGCTCCGCATCAATCAACCGATCGGCCAATCCGAATAAACGCCTGACGTGCAGGTTCCAGTCATGAGGAGTGTATTGAGGGAATGTTGCTGGAATTCGAGCAATCTGCGGGGCAACCTCTTTGGCCAAGCGATTCAGCTCACCGAAATAGTCGAATTGCACTTGACCCAGCTCGGCAAGGTTCGCGCTCAAAGCACGGATCAACCCACATGATCTGACCTGTTCGTCCATCACTGCCTGAACAGGGCCTTCTTCCGTTGAATCGTTCTTTTTCATCTGCCGTCTCTCAGTGTATGCGTTGGTTTATGCAATTTGTTTAGTGCCTGTTTTGCTCCGCGCGGATGACCGGTTGGTTTCGGAAGAGATCAGTGTCATTTCTCGTTCCCTTCTTGTTCCAGCAACCGGCTGTAGATTTTGAGCCGTTCGGCCAAGGCGTGCTTGGGAGGCAGTTGGGTGAGGTATTCGGAAACCTGCATCTTGTGCGGGCCGCTGCTCAGGAGCAGTTCGACATGCTGCCGCTTCTTCGAGGTGCAAAGGATGAGGCCCACCGGTTCGTTCTCGGCTTCCTGCCGCCACTCGTGCTTCTTGAGCCACGCGAGGTACAGGTCCATCTGGCCTTTGTCGGCGGCGACGAAAGGACCAATTTTGAGGTCAATCGCCACCAGGCAGCGCAGGCCACGATGGTAGAAGAGCAGGTCAAGCCAGTAATCGTCGTCGTCTATCCGCATCGGATACTGGCGGCGGATGAAGCAAAAGTCACTGCCAAGTTCGGTGAGGAACTGCTGGAGGTTGGTGATAATGGCGGTTTCCAGGTCCTTTTCCGAATACGCGTCTTTGAGGCCGAGGAAGTCGAGCAGGTAGGGGTCCTTGAAGGCGTCTTCGTAGCTCACCGTCTCCACCGGGCCGCGCTGCTTTTCGAGGCGGACGAGGGCTCGGGTGTCGCGGGAGAGGGCCACCCGCTCGAACAAGGCGCGCTCAATCTGACGGGACAGCTCACGGACAGACCACCGCTGTTGGGCTGATTGGTCGAAATAGAACTGGCGTTTGAGGCCCGCCTCCAGCGACAACAAGATACGGTAGTGCGACCAGCCGCTGCGGTAATGCTCGGTGAAGTCGATGCGGATGCGGTCGGAAGATTCTCTAGGCGCTGGCTGGAGAATTTGGGGTGATGCAGATTTGCTAGACACTGTCTGGCAAATCTCATCGTTCCCGGATTTGCTAGACGGTGTCTGGCAAATGTCTGGAAAGTCGAATTTGTTAGCCGGTGGCTGGCAAATCTCGAACGCCTCGAAAAACCGGCGCATGTCTTGAAGGTTCGGGCGCGAGAACCCCCTACCGTAAAGCCCCGTCAGGTTGTCAGCCAGAGCCGTGAGCAGTTGTTCCCCATATTCCGCCCGCTTCTGATTCTTCTGGATGTCCTCGGTGACGATGCGCCCCACGTTCCAGTAAAGCCACACGAGCGTCAGGTTGGCCGTGGAAACGACGTGCTGGCGGGACCCCTCGATGAGCGATTGGATTTGTGGCAGGACGTGCGATAAGGCGGTCATGTCCAAATCGGCGGCATGGCGTATGGCGAGAACAGGTTTCATTGTGCGTCGTCCATAAAGAATGATTGCGGAATCATGCTCGGTCAGGAAGAAAGTTGCATCATAAAAAAGTCAAAAAATCAGGCGGTATGTTGGGCTGTTGCATGCTTCGTTTCTCATGCGGCCCGGTGCCCATACCGGGCGGCTCCCTCTTTTTCCATGAGGAGCGAGCGGCGCACCTTCGGCCTTCGCTCAAATAGTTGGCCTGCCGTCCGACCTCCGCGTTCCTCAACTTGAACCTTGAACCTTGAACCTTAAACCTTCCCCCTTCCCTCACACCTTCGTGTAAAGGCTCGCTCCCGTGCGCTGAAATTCCTCCGCCTTCCGCTGGAGCCCCTCCGCCACTGCCGGGTCTTCCGGCGCGTCCTGCTCGCGGGCATAACGGCGCACCTCCTCGGTGATCTTCATGGCGCAGAATTGCGGGCCGCACATGCTGCAAAAATGCGCGTTCTTGGCGGCCGCCTGCGGCATGGTGGCGTCGTGATAGGCGCGCGCCGTCTCGGGATCCAGGCTCAGATTAAACTGGTCCTCCCACCGGAATTCGAACCGCGCCTTGGCCATGGCGTTGTCGCGTAATTGCGCGGCCGGATGTCCCTTGGCCAAATCGGCCGCGTGCGCGGCAATTTTATAGGCCATGACCCCTGCCTTCACGTCCTGTTTGTTGGGCAGTCCCAAATGTTCCTTGGGCGTCACATAGCAGAGCATCGCCGTTCCGTACCAGCCGATCATCGCCGCCCCGATCGCGCTGGTGATGTGATCGTAGCCGGGGGCAATATCCATCGTCAGCGGTCCCAGCGTGTAAAACGGCGCCTCGTGGCAATGCTTGAGCTGGAGTTCCATGTTTTCCCGAATGAGATGCATCGGCACATGCCCCGGCCCCTCGATCAGCGTCTGGACCTCATGTTTCCAAGCCACCTCCGTCAATTCGCCCAGGGTGCCCAATTCCGCGAATTGCGCCTCGTCATTGGCGTCGGCGATCGCCCCCGGGCGAAATCCGTCGCCCAGGCTGATGCCCACATCGTAAGCCCGCAGGATTTCGCATAGCTCGTCGAAGTGCGTGTAAATAAAACTTTCCTGGTGATGGGCCAGGCACCAGGTGGCCAGCATCGCGCCGCCCCGGCTGACAATGCCGCAAACCCGCCGCGCCGTCAGCGGCACATGGCGCAACCGCACGCCGGCGTGAATGGTGAAATAATCCACCCCCTGCTCGGCCTGCTCGATCAGCGTGGCGCGAAAAACTTCCCAGGTCAGATCGGCCGGTTTGCCGCCGACTTTCTCCAGGGCTTGATAGATCGGCACGGTTCCGATCGGCACCGGCGAGTTGCGCAAAATCCACTCGCGCGTTTCGTGAATATTGCTGCCGGTGGAGAGATCCATGACCGTATCGGCGCCCCAGCGGGTTGCCCAGCGCATCTTTTCCACCTCTTCCTCGATGCTCGAAGCCAGCGCCGAATTGCCGATGTTGGCGTTGATTTTCACCAGGAAATTCCGGCCGATGATCATGGGTTCGCATTCCGGATGATTCAGGTTGGCGGGAATGATGGCCCGCCCGCGCGCAATTTCAGCGCGCACAAATTCAGGGGTGATCTCGCGCGGGATGGCCGCGCCCCAGGATTGGCCGGGATGCTGAAAATCAGGCGCATGGCGCGGCGGATGGGAAGCCGGCTGGCGGGCGGATGTCGGGGGCAACTGCCGGCCAAGGTTTTCCCGGATCGCCACATATTCCATCTCCGGCGTGACGATGCCGCGCCGCGCGTAATGCAACTGCGTCACCGCCCGTCCGGGTTTAGCCCGCCAGGGCAGGCCGGTCGCGGTGGGGGCCGATACCGGGGTCGATCCGCCGGTTTCTTCGACGTCTCCCCGCCGCAAAATCCACTCCCGCCGCAAGGGCTTCAGCCCCTGGCGCCAATCGCCGGACTGATCGGGGTCGCCCCCCGGACCGCTGGTGTCGTAAATCCGAACCGGTTCGTTGGTTTCCGTGCCGCCGTGAAGGAGCGGGGTGGGCGAAAGCTCGACTTCCCGAAAGGGAACGCGCAGTTCGGGATGAAGATTCCCGGCCACATAAACGCGCCGACCCGCGGCCGGCGCGGGCGGGTCATTAATTTCCCGCGGTGGTTGGACATCGCTCATGCGTCAAGCCGGCTTAGAACAGCAGTTTACCATGCAACAGGACCCCGCCAAAGGCGTGGCTTACGCCGCTCAGAATGATCAGACTGATGGCAACCATCAGGAACAAACCGAATCCGCTGCACTGTTCCGGTTCCAAGGACATCCCCACGCCGTGGTATAACACCCGAACCATCAGCCCCACGCCCAGCGTCCAGCTAAACCAGGTGTTGAGCCCCGGCGCCGCATCCAGAAACCGCATCAACAACAACGGGCTTAGCCCGTAGGCCACCGTTCGGAAACAGGCCGCATATCCTGGCAGGCACCGGAAACCTTCGGCCTCCCACTGCACCAGCTTGGCCCCGCCGAACAGCAGGACCAGCCATAAGCCTATCTGCCCAAGCTCGTAACGCAGGATGGTATCTTGCGAAAACATCGTCACCCGGTGAAACTCTCCCCGCGTTTCCCCCCAGTGCAGCAACGCATAGCCTTCCACCAGCGAACTGGACAACAACAAGGGGAATACCAAGACCAGCAAGACTTTCAAGACTCCCCAGCGGGCTTGGGAAATGCTCAGCCAGGTCGTGGGACCGGCAAAAATCAATTGAATCGCTTTTATCATGGTTTAACAACAACGTCTTCCGGCCGGACTTCCAGGCATTCATCCTGATCTTCCCACACCATAGCCGGATAAAAATCAAGCAGCCTCGGCACAATCTGCGTCCCGAGGAACCCCAGCATGGTCTCGGCCTGCGTGGCCGCGGTTTCCAGCGCCTGCTCGTAATCCGCCACCCGGCGCTGCTCTTCCTCATCCCAATGCGCCACGGCATGCACGGGCGCGTAAGATTCGGCCCAGCCGCGGATCGGCGATTGGAGGTCGTCCGGGATCTCCGCCAACGGCACCACCGTATCGCCGCAATGCTGGCAGATCAGGCCCGATTCCAGCACCTCGCGGGTCAGCAGGGGCAGCAGCGGCGCCCGGCAGCAATTCGACTCCGGGTAGGCCGCCGGCGCCGTGGCCAGCCGCTGCAACCAGATTTGCCGGTCGTGCGCCCATCGGCTCGCCACTCGATACGCGCCGATGAGCGGATGGGAGAGCCGCCAAACATGACCTTCCAACTGGCCCAGCGTCTGCGCCATCCAACGCGCCAGCGTCAGATCGTCGAATTTCCGAAAGGCCTGGCTGTACTCATCCCAGAGCCTATCCATGGGCGATTCCGCAAGATTAGCCATGACGAAAACGAGAGCTTGGCTGCCCTGCGCCGGTTTGTCGAGCCTGCAGAAATAAATTTGGACATTCACCCCAAAACGATTAAAGTTCGGTCCGCAAAATGAAAACCAGTCACACCATCCCGGTTTTAATGGTCCTGCTGATCGCGAGCCTGGTGATCAACGCGGGTTTGTCATATCAATATTTGCGGTCCGTGCGAAAACTCCAGGAAATGCAATCCGTGCGGATCCAGATTACCCGAGTTTTAACCGTCTTTCAAGCCATGGTGGGCGACGCGGCCGAGTACGGCAAACGCAACCCGGCCATCCTGCCCATTCTCCAACCCATCCTCTCCCAAGCCACACCGCCAAAGCCGACGCCCCCGCCCACCGTCAAGCCCGCTAAATAACGCACCCCCAACCGGAGGTCTGACAGATGAATCCAGAGATGAACCCCGAGCCTACCACTCCCGCCCCAGCCACCACCGAACCGTCGGTGGCCACGCTGCACCAGGAACTGCAATCCCTGCGCCTGCATTTTTCCACCCTGCTCATCCTGCTGCTGGTGGTGAATGCCATCTTCGCCTTGTTCAGCGCGCGCCAATTCCTGGCCATCCGCCGCCAGTCCACGGAAATCGAACAAGCCGCCTACGATTACAAGAGAAACCTGGAACCCAAGATCAAAGACGTGGCACTCAAATTGTGGGCCTTCGGCCAAACCCATCCCGACTTTGCCCCGATTATCGCCAAATATCCGCGACCGGATCAAACGCCGGCCGAAGCCCAGCCCGCCACCCTGTTGCCGCCGAAAAAGTGATCAATGTCCCTCGGCCTGCGGCAATCGTGTCCCGCACAAATGGCAGTAATTTGCCCCGGGTGGACAGAGGGCGTCGCAGGAAGGACAGTGGGTCTGCGCTTCGAGGTGCCGTTGATGGATGATCAAATTCCGAATATAGGGGATCCAAGTGAACGCATAGGCGAAAATGAAGACCGAGTCTTTCTGATAAAACAGGGCATACGACAGCAGCAACAGGGATCCGGTCAAGCTCAGCCACCAGAACGCCGTCGGCACCACCACCTGCTGTCGTTTCTCGGTGGCGTACCACTGCACGAAAAACCGCGAGAAAAAGACCGTATTGCCCAGCCAGCCAATCAGCTTCCAGAAATGCCATTCAATTCCCAGAAAATGACCGTGAAACCCAATCATGTGTGTCAGCAAGTCCATAGTGATTCAAACGCATATAGCCGGAATCGGCGCCGCCTGACAAACCAATTCCGGTTGAACCTTTTTCTCCCTTTTTCATTCCACTGGGTGTAAATGCTGGCCGTGGCTTGCGACAATTCGATCCAGGTGCAAGACGCCAGGCGCGGTGATGCCGACGCCTGGGATGCCCTGTTCCGCCGCTACCAACTGCCGCTTTACGCGTATGTTTA
>Ga0209429_10002332_pt1 | contig 11275 bp, 6 predicted proteins | sample BarGraNGADG00212_3_FD_184493 | JGI IMG/M metagenome (GOLD analysis project Ga0209429, IMG submission 184493) | Arctic peat soil microbial communities from Barrow, Alaska - Barrow Graham LP Ref core NGADG0004-212 (SPAdes) (version 2) | ecosystem: Environmental > Terrestrial > Soil > Wetlands >... | reverse complement strand
GATATGCAGGGCGAAGCAAGCCTCCAGATAGAAACCAGCAGGGGCAGCACCGTATTTGTTTACATTATTGAGGGGGAAGGCTGGTTTTCAAAGACCGACGAGAACCTGGTGTTCAGCAGACGGGCGATCCTCTTCAACGAAGGAGATGCATTATTTACCCGGGCCTCAGAAAAAGGTATGAGGTTTCTGATGTTTTCCGGGACTTCCCTTAAAGAACCTATTGCCTGGGGCGGACCGATCGTCATGAATACGCGTGAAGAACTTGTTGAGGCATTCCAGCAGATTGATGACGGAATCTTTATCAGGAAGAGCTGAAAAAGTAAATCAGAAACAGTAAATCAGAAGCAGCAATTGCCGGTGAGCAAATATTCAACAAAAGAACGGGAACCGGGTATTTGCCCGGTTCCCGTTTTTTACAAATGATTTTACACAGAAAATAACTTAAATGCTTGATGGATTATTTTTTCCGCCGCCGGATAAGAAGTGTCATCAGACCGCCGGAAAGAAGCACGGAGAATCCGGCGAAAGTAAATGTCGTACTTCCTATTTCACCGGTCCTGGTAAGCGATGAATTGGCACCGAGAACACCGGTTGACGGTTTGGGTGTCGGTGATGCTGTCGGAGTTATTACCGGCAATGGGGCTGGCTCAGCGGGAGGCACAACAGTGGGGGTAACCGAAGGAGTGACCGAAGGGGTAACCGAAGGAGTGACCGAAGGGGTAACCGAAGGAGTGGCCGAAGGGGTAACCGAAGGTGGAACCGAAGGGTTAACCGAAGGTGGAATGAGTTCCCACTGGGCAAATAAATCCATATCCTCTTTAATTTCGAGGGTATCTCCCGGCTGATAAACTTTTTCGTTCCCGGGTTCGGTTGTATTCCACCCGATGAATTTATAATTGTCTTTAACGAGCGTATCTGTGCCCAGAATTGTTATAGTATCGCCGTCGAGATAGAAATTTTCAGAACTTGACAGGAATCCGTCCGTATTTCCGTTTCCGTAATAAGTTACTGTGAATTGAGCGGCGGCCTGCAGCTGGAAGTTTTCAGAAGGTCTCACAATTTCTCCGTTATTATATTGATCCCTGGCCTTGGCTGTAATTATTACTGTACCGGCTTCTTTTGCCGTAGCCTCTCCCGTAGTACTGTCGATCGAGACAATATCAGAATCACTCGAGAACCAGAGGATTATCGGATCGTTGGCTGTACCTTTAATGTTTTCGATATAGCCGGAACCGGTGTATGAATATGTATAGCTGCCGGTAAGTCCGGCCTTAAAGGTTGTGCTGCTTCCGATCTTGAGCTTGGAGGATGCGTTTGTTATTTTAATTTCGTAGGCAAGAGAAGTGAACCGACAGTTAACAAAAGTGTCCGGGGAGGAACCTAAGACTTTTGCCGCTGTCACTGCTGTCGGATCGATTCCGGCAACAGCTTCATGAAGGGTATAATTGGCGTATGTATCAAAGTCGATGTTATAAAGTTTAACCAATAAGGCATTGGCAGCTGTTAGAGTGATTGCACTGTCGGTACTCAAGGAAATTTGGTCACCGGTGCTATAGTTGTCAGAAGCGGCTGCGACAGCCACGATATTCACGATCCTGCCGCTACCCATATCAGGTACTGTAAATGAGGGAATAACGCCGGCAGCTGAAACGAGTTTAATATTAGTGCCGGGGACATATTCGTGTTTTGCTTCGACACTATCTATTGCTTGCTTAATGTAATTAAATTGAGAAAATTCAGTTGGATTCCCTTTGTAACCGGACAATCCTGACTGGACGATCCAGTAGTTATCTTTAAGATCAAGTACGGCTTTACCGCTGGCTGCACTTGGAAGTGCAGTATATACATTTACTCCGTTTGAAGTGCTGTACTGCGCATATCTGTATGCTTGGGGTACAACTGTACTTTTATATTCGAAATCCTGTATGTATATCGAATTAATCACATTTCCGGAGACCAGATTTAATGCCCCGGTAAAAACATTCTTAATCGTTGATTTTAAGGGGGCACCAGACACTAAAGTACCAGTTTCAATTTTGACCAAAGTTGAAAGAGAACTCGCTTTGTCGCCATAGACAGTAATGTTTTTAAAGTAATTATCAGTTGCCTGATTAAAACTGATGATGCCAAATCCGTATTGCGTGTAAATATTTTTTATTATTATGTCTTCAATGTTGTGCTGGCCTTTAGACGCATAAAAATTGAAGATCACGTTTTTATTTGGACTTTTAAAAATATTATATGAATTAGAGGAACCAACATTTTGAATTGTGCAGTTTTTCATCACAAATCCGGAGCTTCCATTGTATTCACCGCCAACACCACCGGAAACAGTAAATAAACACTGCCCATACGATGCGGTTGTAGCCATGTTTATTCCTTGTCCATCAAAAATCAAATTTTCCATGTAAACATTTTGATTGCCGATTACATTGCGCTGCATATATCCACTGACAGGGTCTTTAGTAAGTGTGGCCTTGGGACCGTTGGCGTCAGATTTCAAACCTATGAGTGAAAGATTATAATTGGATATGCGAACATACGCCAATCCATCAGAATTGCCGTCGGTATAGGTGCCATCATCAAAAAAGTATGTAGAGTCTCCAGCCAACAAACCGTGAGTGATGCCGTAGATATCACTCATTCCTTTATTGGCAGGATCTGCAGGTAGATAATATACATGACCGGTAACATCAAAATCAACTCCCTTATAAGTTATAAAATAGGTCGGATGAGATACATCTGCTAAATTTTTTTTGTTGGGATCCTGCGTAACAAAATAGTATGTTGGTTCTACGCCAGCAATGTCCGTATCCATATAAGTGTTGACCGGCGGCTTATAAGAATCAGACTCTTCTGCTGAGACGGAGAACGGAATGCTGTGATCACTTTCGACCGGAAAAGTCACCTGAGGCGCAGAAAGAGATGCGTCCGTATTTACATCAACCGAAGCTATTGCTGATGATGTAAACAAAGAAAGCACAATTGACAAAGACAGAAACGAAGACAACAGTCTCTTTTTCTTGTTATGCGTACTACGCGCGCGTATGCAAATATCATTACCATTATGTTTCATGTGCTTGCTCCCCCTGAAAAATTCTAAATGAAAACAATTTGTTAATATTATGTTACCAGTTTTATCATGCTCTGAAACTTATGTCAATGATGCGGTTTGATAACGTTTGGCAGGAAAGCAAAATGCGGTTAAAACAAACGTATAATTTATAAAACGAAATAATTTTCTATGAATAATAATTGAAAACATTTTCGAGAAATGATCCGAAATATATGATATATTGCTATTTACAAAGGGTCTCCTGACATAGGAGTTCCTTCGTAAATGCATATGCAATTCATTTGCGGTCTCTGACAAAGGATAAAGTGGTTTTCAGGGAACGGGAATATTTTGGAGGTATTTGGTATGGGAAGGGCATTAATTATCGGGTGCGGCGGGGTTGCGGGTGTAACGATACACAAGTGCTGCCAGAACAGCAAAGTATTTGAAGAGATCTGTATTGCCAGCAGGACGAAGAGTAAGTGCGATGCAATCAAGGCAAAACTCGACGGCGGCAAGACAAAGATCACTACGGCGCAGGTAGATGCTGACCATGTCGATGAACTGGTAGCATTAATGAATCAATTCAAACCGGATGTTGTAATCAATCTGGCACTTCCCTATCAGGATCTCACTATCATGGATGCATGTCTTTTAACAAAGACCAATTATGTGGATACGGCCAATTATGAACCCGTCGACAATGCGAAATTCGAATACAAATGGCAGTGGGATTACCGTGAACGCTTCGAAAAAGCCGGAATCACGGCTCTTCTCGGAAGCGGGTTTGACCCGGGTGTTACAGGAGTATTTTCTGCATATGCACTCAAACATCAATTCGATGAAATCAATTATATTGATATTCTCGACGCCAATGCAGGCGATCACGGATATCCGTTTGCAACCAACTTCAATCCGGAGATAAATATCCGTGAAATCACAGCCAAGGGCAGCTACTGGGAGAACGGCCGCTGGGTGGAGACGGAACCGATGGAGATAAAGAGAGTATATGATTTTCCTGAAATAGGTATGAAGGACATGTATCTTCTGCATCATGAAGAACTGGAGTCATTGGCGCAAAATATTACCGGAATCAGGCGGATCCGATTTTTCATGACTTTCGGCCAGAGTTACCTGACGCACCTGAAGTGTCTGGAAAATGTAGGAATGACTTCGATTGAACCGATAGACTTTAACGGACAGATGATTGTGCCGCTCCAGTTCCTGAAGGCAGTCCTTCCGGATCCCGCCTCGCTTGGGCCGCGCACGAAAGGAAAGACCAACATCGGCTGTATTTTCCAGGGCATCAAGGACGGCAAGCCGAAAACGTATTATATATATAATGTCTGTGATCACCAGGCTTGTTACAGGGAGGTCGGTTCCCAGGCCATATCGTACACGACGGGTGTGCCGGCCATGATCGGAGCGATGCTCGTGATGAACGGAACATGGAACAAGACGGGTGTTCATAATATAGAGGAATTTGATCCGGATCCTTTTATGGAGGCACTTACCGAATGGGGACTTCCCTGGCAGGAAAGCTATACTCCTGATCTGGTTGAGTGACGGCACAATACAGCACGCATAAAGACGGCACAATACAGCGCACATAAATACGCAGTAAGTATAAGGATATTATTGTGAATAAAGATATAAACAGCGGCATCGATTTTGATCTGCATCAGCTCCCAACCCCATATTACATCGTGGATGAGAATCTGCTGATTCATAACCTCGACATTCTTAAGAGTGTGTCGGACCGTACGGGCTGCCGTATTCTTCTTGCGCAGAAAGCTTTCTCGATGTTCCGCTTCTATCCGCTCATCGGGCAGTACCTTCACGGGACGACGGCAAGCGGACTATATGAGGCGAAGCTCGGATCAGAGGAGATGGGCAAAGAGACGCATATCTTTTCACCCGCCTATACTGACCGTGATTTCGATGAAATCCTGGCGATATGCGGTCACATCAGTTTTAATTCGTTTACACAGTGGGAGAAATTCGGCGCACGGGCCCTGGCCGCCGGCAAAAAATGCGGGATCCGCATGAATCCGGAATGCTCCACACAGGAACATGGAATGTATGATCCGTGCTCACCGGGATCGCGTCTCGGCGTGACGCTTGAAGAGTTCCGGGAAGATCAGCTCGATGGAATCAGCGGTCTTCATTTCCACACACTGTGTGAGCAGAATGCAGATGCACTCGCTGCAACACTTGAAACAGTAGAGGCCAAATTCGGAAAATATCTCAGCCGGATGGAATGGCTCAATATCGGCGGGGGACACCACATTACACGTTCTGATTATGATGTCGAACTTCTGGTCAGTATATTGAACCGCCTCAAAAACACATACCATCTTCAGATTTATATTGAGCCGGGTGAAGCCGTTGCGCTCAATACGGGATATCTTGTCAGTGAGGTCGTGGATATTCTCAGAAATGGCATGGATATTGCTATTCTCGACACGTCGGCCTCATGCCATATGCCGGATGTGCTGGAAATGCCGTACCGGCCGCAGATAATCGGGGCCGGACTGCCATCTGAAAAAGCATATACCTATCGTCTGGGAGGTCCTACATGCCTGGCCGGCGATATAATCGGCGACTATTCTTTTGACCGCCCGCTGGCGATCGGGGACCGTCTTGTATTTTGCGATATGGCGCACTATACAATGGTTAAAAACAACACATTCAACGGCATAGCCCTTCCTTCGATTGCCGTTGTGGGGAAAGACAGATTGGTCACCCTCGTCCGAAGTTTTGGATACGAAGACTTCAAGGGCAGGCTCTCATAAGTTCTTCGTATTTGACCTGTGCAAACTCATAAAACACTATCCGTCAGAAACATTATTCATGATATAATATTTTGTATTTTGGCGAATTTTGAATGTGGATATGCGGGGGGAAATACTATGTTTTTCAATAAAAGCAAACTTAAATACATGTTTGACAATCTCATGTCTCGCGGAACACTTGCACTGATAGGGTGTCTGGCACTTATTACTACTTTTATCATCGCCGTTATGTCTTTGCTGGTATGGGCGACCAATTCGCTTGACGGAACCAGCTTTCCGACACTCATATGGATGGGCCTTATGAGGACGATAGACTCCGGTACGATCACGGGAGATTCCGGAAACGTCGTTTATGTCGCAAGCATGTTTATCATCACACTTGCCGGAATATTCGTATTCAGCATCCTCATCGGTTTACTTACTACCGGCCTGCAAAACACCATGGACTCCCTTCGCAAAGGCCGCTCCAAAGTTATTGAGACAAATCACACAATTATCCTGGGCTGGTCTGATCAGATTTTTACAATCATTTCCGAACTGATTGAGGCGAACAGCAATCAGAAAAAATCCTGCATCGTTATCATGGGCAACAAAGATAAAATCGAAATGGATGACGAGATCCGCAGCCGCATTCCCAATACGGGACGTACCAGAATTGTCTGCAGGAACGGCAACCCGATTGACGTCAATGACATGAGTATTGTCAATATGAATGACTCAAGATCGGTTATTCTTATCGAAGATTCTGATGCAAATACGATAAAGGCAGTACTTGCCATTACCAATACCGAGGGATGTAAGGACAAGACCTTTACGATTGTTACCGTGCTTAACGATGAGAAGAATCTTGAAGTCGCCCGGATCGCCTCACAAGGCAGGGTGGAGTACATTTTATATAACAATATCATATCGAGAATCATGGCGCAGACATGCCGACAGCCGGGAATATCCGCCGTATATCTTGACCTTCTTGATTATGACGGCGACGAAATCTATATCACGAAATGTCCGGGACTCACCGGCAAAACTTTTGGCGAGGCACTCCACTGTTTTGCGGACTCATCACTGATCGGCGTCAAACGCGGTGAAGCAACGCAGCTCAAACCGCCGATGGACTGGGTCATTGAAGAAGGCGATGAAGTCATTGCCATATCGGCGGATGATGATACGATGGTTGCTCGTGAAGCAGGTCCTGACAGAATACAGGAGGACGCCATTGAGACAGCCGTACTGGCATCGGTACCTGATCCCGAATTCATCCTGATCCTCGGCTGGAATGAGAATGCCGCAGCGATCATCTCCGAACTTGACAGCTATGTTCCCCGCGGTTCTTTTCTTGCCGTAGCATCCGACAGGGAAGATGCGGGAGACCAGTGGCAGAAGACCGGGCGAAACCTTACCAATCTTACTGTTGAATTCTACTTTGACGATATAACGGACCGCAAAGTCCTTGATGCACTGATGGCAAGAAATTATCACCATGTCGTTCTTCTAAGCGATAAGTACACGGATGATATCCAGAAAGCGGATGCCAATACACTTATTACACTGCTTCACCTGCGCGATATCTCTGAAAAAACAGATCTGGTATTCAATACAGTAAGCGAGATGCTGGACAACAGAAACCGACAGCTTGCTGAGGTTGCCAAGGTCAATGATTTCATTATCAGCGAGAAGATCATCAGTCTGATGCTGGCACAGATTTCAGAAAATAAATATCTGGGGCCTGTTTTCCAGGATCTCTTTGATGCCGACGGCTCTGAAATTTATATGAAGCCCGCCGGAAACTATATAAAGAAGGGCAAAAAAACGAATTACTATACAGTCATCGAGGCGGCAAGACGTAAGGATGAAGTGGTTATCGGCTACAAAATCATGTCACAGCAGAGCGACAAATCAAAAGGATACGGAATCTATACAAATCCGGCTAAGACGTCCGAGATCCTATTCGAAGAAAATGATATGCTGATCGTGCTGGCGGAAGAACAGTTCTAAATTGTTTCAGCTGCCGGGCCAGGATGACTGTGTCGGAATTATTTTGTTGATAATGGATTCAGTCGACTGATGGGTACAGGACATGTAAATAAATGGAATGATCGAAAGCAGGGTTGTGATAATAGTAATAATCACGAACTTTTTGATCTTGGGCGACATATTGGAAAAAATGAGGGAAGCTGAATCAGCAACCTCATCAAAAATATCGATATCACGATCTGTGCCGGATGACGAATCCCGCTGCGTATCATACGCGGCGGGGTTTTTTTGCGAATAGGAGTCTTCTCCGACCGGCGCGTCAAAAGACGGGTCATTCAGGAAAGATTCATCCAATGGGCTGTCAGGCGGCAGATTTTTACTGTCAATAACCCAAATAGGCAAAACAGGAACTTCATCCGGCGAAAGCCCCTGCGTAGCATCCGGAGAAAGCCCCGGCGTTTGTCCTACAGCAGTGCCGCAGTTGGGACAAATCCTGATATTATTTTCATATGGGTTTCCGCACGAAGGGCATACATTCATGTTCATCACTCCTATTGGACTTCGTTAACACAATAATATATAGAAAAGTGTTTGGCAATAGAGGAAGCCTTTTCGGAGAAATCAATAAACAAGTGATTTCTGTACGGCGATATTTGCGCGAAACGATTCACATGACGAATATCAAGTGTTATATTGATGAAGGATTATTGTCAAATTGTATATCAAGTGATTGTATCATGTGAAAACAGGAGAGCAAGTATGAAGAGAATACTGTCTTTGTGTATGGCCCTTATTCTTGTTGTTTCCGCAGCAGGGTGCGGCAGCAGAAATATCTTCCAAACCAGCGGCGCCTTATCAGAACCGATAACCATAGAAAGTACCGGGGATAATACGGATCCATCGGCATCCGATAGTACTGGATCAAGTGCCAGCCTTCCCTACATGGATGCTTCGCTTTCAACCCGGCAGCGGGTCGATGATCTCCTCGCCCGTATGACTCTTGAAGAGAAAGCCGGCCAGATGGTACAGGGCGTTATCGGTTCCGTGACTTCCGCGGATATGGTTATACATGGTCTCGGTTCCGTATTGTCCGGAGGAGGAGCCGCCCCCGGTGACAATTCAGTCAAAGAATGGCAGTCCATGGTAAAAGGATATCAGACAGGAGCTATGGACACTCGTCTGCAGATACCGTTCATATACGGAATAGACTCCGTACACGGGCATAACACCGTGTATGGTGCGGTTATCTATCCGCAGAATATCGGATTGGGAGCGGCTGATGACCCTGCACTGATGTATGAAATGGGTGCCGCCGTTGCCGAAGAAATGAAGCTGACTCGCACACTCTGGAATTTTTCCCCCTGCGTAGCTGTCGCTTTGGACCCGCGTTGGGGCAGAGTCTATGAGAGTTACTCGAGTGATCCCCTGATCGTGTCCTCCCTTGCAGAAGCGTATCTCAAAGGTCAGACAGATCACGGCATCCTGGCAACCGCCAAACATTACGCGGGCGACGGCGGAACTGCTTATGGAACAGGCGAAAGCAGCCTTCTGGACCGGGGCGATACACAGCTGACAGAGGAACAGTTCAGGGCTATTCACCTTATGCCTTATAAAACTCTGGTGGATGCCGGTATAAAAGTGATCATGGCATCTTTCAGTTCTTATAACGGTACAAAAATGACGGAAAATAAATATTACCTTACTGATGTGCTTAAAACCGAATTCGGGTTCAAGGGTTTTATTGTCTCGGACTGGGAAGCAACTGCCGGATTAAGCGGGGATACCTTCAGTCAGAATGTTGCCAATGCGGTGAATGCCGGAGTTGACATGCTCATGGAACCCTACAAATACTCGGATGCCTGTAAGGCAATCATTGATGGAGTAAATGACGGAAAAATTCCGTTGGAAAGGGTGGATGATGCTGTCTCCCGTATCCTTACCGTGAAATTTGACATGGGCCTCTTTGAGGATCCGTTTATGGAGAACCTCACCACTGAGGTTGATACACTGGGAAGTGCCAAGTACAGGGAAATTGCCCAAAAACTTGTTGAGGAGTCCCTCGTCCTGGTCAAAAATCAGGACAGCATCCTGCCGCTGAAGGCAGGGCAGAAAATCTTTGCCGCAGGTCCTGCACTGAATGATATCGGTGTGCAGTGCGGAGGCTGGACGAAAACATGGCAGGGACTGACGGACGAAGCAAACGGCGGCAAAATTACGGAAGGAACAACCATACTTGAAGGACTTCAGGCATATGCCAAAGCAAACAACTTGGAGATCATAACGGACCCGGCCCGTGCGGACGAAGCGGATGTTGCCATTCTTGCGGTCGGGGAAATTCCTTATGCGGAATTCGAAGGGGACAGTGCGGATATGTCTCTTACCGGGGCAACCGGATTGCCAGGGAACGCGGATGCGATCTCCATGGTATACTCATTGAACAAACCGACGGTAACCCTTATTGTTGCCGGCCGACAGGTTATGATTGACGAATATATCGATAGCTGGGATGCTGTAGTCATGTGTTATCTTCCCGGTACGGAAGGGGACGGCATTGCCAGTGTCCTTACCGGCGAGTCCGGTTTTACAGGCAAGCTGCCGATGCCCTGGTACAGGGATGTGAGCGAAATCAGTAAAACAGACGCGGATCTTCTTTTTGCACAAGGGTATGGCCTGCTCTATTGACGCATAACGGGTGATCGACAAAAGAGACGAGGAAATGAATGAAAATTATTTTTTGCAATATCGTATGGATGAAAAAATATCAGGGAATCACCGACGATGACAAACCGAAATATTGCGGTGATTATGTGTCTGAAGAGGCTGCCGGAGGGGATATTTTCAATTTCAGCGAGTATAACGGCAAGTGCTATGGATATGTAAGAAATGAAGGCGATCTGATGATTCCGGACCATCTTGCAAAAGATTTCGAAATGGAACAGGTACAGCAGGAAACAACTTCGGGTGTCCTTGTCGTATGGTGTGCTTTTAAAGATAAAAACACAGCCAGAATCGTCGGATGGTATAAAAACGCCGTGCTCTGGAGGAAGGAACAGTACCGGCCGTCGTTTACGAATCCGGAATATGAACTTGACTACTTTTTCGAAGCCGACGCGAAGGACTGTTGCCTCCTGCCCGGAAATCAGCGGACATATAAAATTGAAAGAGCATCCAAAGCCGGAAAAGGCAGGGGATTCGGACATACGGACATCTGGTTTGCAGATTCACCTTATGCCGGAAACGAAATGATTCCGGCAGTTGTTCATTACATCGAATCCTATGAAGGACCCCGCGATAATTTCGTACTTACAGAAGAAATGATCACAGCTCTTCCGGCCGAAGCGGATCACGCCCTTTCGCAGGCAGATCTCATTCAAAAAGGATTAGCGCTTTTTGAGGGGGAAGATTATACAGGAGCCCTTTCGTGGTTCAATGCAGCCGTAAGGAACAGGGA